>Ga0179593_1172637_pt1 | contig 12099 bp, 18 predicted proteins | sample CZODoug2_1_08_16_FD_185931 | JGI IMG/M metagenome (GOLD analysis project Ga0179593, IMG submission 185931) | Vadose zone soil fungal communities from Angelo Coast Range Reserve, California, USA - CZODoug2_1_08_16fungal (PacBio error correction) | ecosystem: Environmental > Terrestrial > Soil >... | reverse complement strand
TTGTGATGTGATGCGAGTCAAGTTTTCCCCCGTGAAGCGTCGCCTCTGAATTTCCCTTGCTTACCTTCTTGCGCGTTTGCCTTCTCCTGTCTCTGAGTATTGCCGGCTTCAAAAGCGGCCCAATTGTTTTTGTTCCCTTAAGAGGATTATTTCGTCCCCCAAAATCGCTCCTCCCCCTTGGGCTTCTTCCCGATTTTTCCCACGTGCGCGTCCGCAATTCACCGCCAGCGTAGTCCAGCCTGTTGAGCGAGCCGTGCCCCCTCTTTTTCTCTGTTCCTCCTTTTTGTCGATTTCTAAAGCTTTGCAAAGTCCTATCCATTTTTCTTCCTTTTTTCTCTTTTTTCCTTTTCTCTCTGCATTCTCGATCGATAATTCCCCTGAGTATACCTCATCCCAACAAAAAACACTGCGTTCCCTTTTTTTTTCATGTGTGTTTTGCTTTGTTCTCCTTTTAATTTTTAACTTGACTTCCTTCCCTTCTTCTTCTGTTTACCTGTCCAAACTGTCTCCACATACAACAGACGTAAAAGCCTCTATGTTGGTCCCCGCACAGTTTGTTCTTTTTTATTCTAGTTTTGGACGCGGGGTAGGCCTTCCTTATTTTATGACCCCCCACCATACCTTCCTGACCCCCTCCCCCCTATCCCTTTCCCCTTAATCCTTGTCAACCGGCTCGCCTCCATAGCACAGTAGGGGTTGCGTAGTATGTATGCATCCCCAGTTGCTTCCGCCCAGGCTCGATCCCCTCTCTACCAAACTTTTATTCCCCAGTCCTTATACTGTGCTCTTCTTACCGCTTCCGCCGGGAGAGCCACCGAACAACCAAATAAATGAGGCCTTAGTGTCCTGCCTGTTGCCCGCACCCCCAAGGCCCGGACGTGACCAAGGCCCCTGATGTTCACCAAGTTTCGCCTTTTTTTCCCCCTTCGCCACGAAGGTCGCCGATTGCCGACGAAGAATAACGCATCCCGGGATAATCATATTCAATTTTTTTCTCCCCTTTATTCCGTTTTCAGTCTGTCCCGATCACCTTCAATTGTCCGACCCCCCTTTTTTTATCTTTTTTTCCTTCTCTGCCCTTTGAGGTAAACTTTCAATGCCCCGCCCAGAGCCCGCAATACCCTCCTCACACTCAAGTGGGCAACCGCCTTTTTCCCCTTTTTTCATTATCCGTGCAATTTCCTCTTCCTTGTCAGCTGTACCTTCAACCTCCCTCGGGCCTCTTTTCTTCCCCACCCTTTAACCTTTCCCTCTGGTGGGGCGAAGCAATGAAATTTAGTCACACAGACCACCCATACGGGCGGATTTTCCAGTTTTTTCCGGTCTTTGCTCTACTTCCCCTTTCTTTTTGTTTCGAGGAGATACACTACCCCTTTTAAACCAAAGCTTTCTCCCTTTTTTATCTCTGTTTTCTCATTGCTTCGCCGCCACAATTTATGCTTTTTACCTTGTTGCGACACGGTTTTAAGCGTTACTCTTTCTATTTCCCCTTTTCCTTTCCCCTCCCTCCTTTGACAAGCAGGGACTTTTTTCCCCTTTCTGTTGGGATCTCCCTCTTTCATTTTCGGATTTTTTCTGTCTCTTTTTCATTGATGCAGGGAACTGTTTTCCAAGTTTTAACATGTGAATTGCAACACAACATCTCACCTTTTTCTGACCCCCTGTTTCTCGCCAGAATTTCATCTGCCGTATCGGATGGTGAATACCTTGTCTGGTCCCTTCCCTTCCCTTTTTCTCGGGACTTTTGCTACTTGATCGGAGACAAGGCTTGTCGCAACCGTGTGTAATACCTCTACCAATGCCACCTTTTCTTTCCCTTCCTTTTCCCGGCAGGCCCAACCTGATTATCTTCCGACAATTCTTATTTTCTCTTCCCCTTTTTTACCGCGGCGGGACTAGTTACCGAAAATGTACGACTTAGTTTTGAAACATTTTCCTCTCTCCCTTCCTCCTCCTCCCCAGTGGCTGAGCCATCTTTGGCTATGAGTTTCTAAGTCTCTGTGCTTTTACGACTATCATGTGCGACAGGACTCCATTCCAACTGGCTTTTATCGTTTTTTTTCTGGCTTAAGGTAAACCCTACCTGATAAACCCCGCTTCCACTTCCCCCCCCCCATCGCTACCCCCCACTAGCGTCTTTCGGTGTTTATTTACACATTGATAACCAGTTATGGAAACGCCATCTCCAGTCTGATTTTACCTACCACGCGTCACCCGGCCATTTACCCCATAAGAAAATTAGTCCTCCCCCAACTCGGTCTTGTTTATACTTTTCATTGAATTCCCTTTTTTTCTCTTCTCTCCCCTGTTCCTTTAACCACGCCTCGTGACCCCGCTACATACCTCCCAGCTACGGACGGTTATATGTCCTTTTGCCCGTTTTTATGATATCACTCATTCTTCACTGTCCACCTTTGGAAGTTTCCAGCTCTAGTTCTGGTCTCTTCTCTCGCCCCTGGTCCTTTTATCCTTTTGACACGGACTGCTGCGAAGGGACGAAGTTTCCCCCGGCAAGGAGGCGCGTCCTCGGATGAAATCTTGACACCGCTCACCACCAACCCACCCCAGCCTTATTTCTTTTTCTTCGTCTCTTTCGGTGGACTGGTGCCTCCCTCCCACAATCCCACAATCCTATCCATCTCATTCTAACTATCCAATTATATTCGAGAATCCTCTCTACAACCCTCTCTCACACCCGGCGCCCTCTTCACAATCATACAGCGACCCTCGAACAGACTTAAACCTTTCCTCCTTTTCTCGTTTCTTGTTCAGATTTAAGGTTCCACAAAGGAAGAACAATCAACTTCGAAATCCTCCGCCCCTATTTTGTGTTTTAATGCATCATCCGGCCATGAATTCTCCTCCTGACGTCGCCACCCTTCTCTTTTTCGTTCCCTGTCTCGTGCCTTTTTTGAAGAGGTATCTTTGATTGTTGAGGGAATTTTAACTTCCTCCACGGGAACGTACCGTCCGTCCGTGCCTTTTTTCCATACCTTCAACAGTCCCCCTTAGCTTGTCTGCCCCCGACTTTCTCACTCGCAAGACTACTTTTTCAAGGGATGCATTTAACACCTCTCGGTACCGCCCCTACTTATTCCTTGGCCTTCTTCTTTCCGCCGTCCACCATCACCCCGTCTTTCCCTGAACTCTGAGTTGTCTTTCTTTTCCTTTTTTTCCCCTGTTCGGACAATCGATTTTGTTTCTGTAAAAAACTAAGGTTGCCCGCGCAGGGTTGTATTAACGCCCCCTAGTCCCCGTAATCGATAATTCCCTTTTTTTTCTTATGGTAAACTTCCTTGAGTTTTTACTCTTTCTTACGTTCCCTCCCCCGCTCTTCTTGAACCCCCTTTCTTTTTGTACGGCTGCATGGTACCGACCAACTCGACCGGTTATAGGCCCTTCCAGAAGTCTTTTTTTCTTGCTTGCTCTTTCTCCTTTCTTCCTTTTTCTCTCCCCCTCCCGCTCCCCTCATTGACTTGATTTTCGTAGCTGTGTGCCTCTACTTCTCCCGGTCTCTCCCTTTTCTTCTGCATTTCCTCATTAAGCTTGGATTCACCCGTTGCAAAATAGCTTCTGTTAAATTGCGACTTTCTTTTTTTTTATTCCCCTCACCTTCCCTTTTGTTTCTTCCCCTTTCAGTTCATTCTTTCTTTTCAAGAGCTGGAAAACTTGGTGACCAATTATCTTTTTTGCCCTTCCCCTGCATCCAGACCGAAGTGCGATCCTTCTCGGGATCGCGGCTCGTCCGTGGTAATGGTTTTTTTCTCTCTCTCTTTTTCCTCCTTCTTTGTGTATTTTCTATCCCCCACCCGGTAATATCCTCGCTCTCTTCATCTCAACTGTCTTCGAAAGGTTTTATTTCTCCTTTTCCCTCTCTTACTTCCTTTGCCGCTTTCCCAAAAAAGGAACCCCCCCCCCCCTCATTTTCTTTTTTCTACTTTTTCTTTCCCTTACTTAGTCGTGGTTTTTTGCTTTACTAGATACTGTCCCCCTCAGATCTTTTTCCCTCTTCTCTCGAGAATCCTTCCTCACGGCGAGGGGCGCGGAATTCAAGCTACCAGCGGCTGCGTCATGAAACCTATGTGTTCTTTTTTTTTTTTTTTTTCTTCTTGATTTTTTTTGCTCTCCCCCTACATTACCTTAGTGCCCCATTAAAAAGCATTCGTTTCGGTCCCCTTTTATCTTTTGCTTTTCCCATCAGACCTGTACCCCCCCAAAAAGCGGTTTTCCCAATTCTTTGCATGGGCCTTTACTTATCCCACTCAAAGTGTCCAATTGAGATGTAGATCTCGGTCCTGGTTTCCTTTCCCCACCTTTTCCCCCCTGTCGTTTACAAAGTTATTGTCGCGCCATTATTACCAGAAGTTGGGCTGCGCATCACCCCTCTTTTTCCCTTCCGTTCTTGAAACGAAGACCGCATAATGCTGCGGCCAGTCAAATCGTTTTCACTTCCCTTCCTTTTTTTCTTTTTGTATTCGCAAGATACAGCCCAGTAACGATGTGCCCCGGATCTCACTGACAGACATTGCGCCCTTCGAAGCCTTCTGACTCAATCAAACTTTGCACAAAGGGAATCCTTCGCATAGCCCTCTTTCCTTTTCCCTTTCTTTTCCTTTTCTATCCGTCCTTTGACTCGATGGCGGAATGTGAGGTTATGCGATTAACGAGGACATTCTGATAGATCCTCTACTACGAAATTACCATTCCCTTCTTTTTCGTATTTTTTTCCATTCCCATGTATTCTCATGTATGCTCTACCCTTTCCTTTTTCCCCATTTGTTGGCCCCCCCTTTCCGACCAGGCGATTAGACACCCTCAGCGGTGATGCGATTTCATAATGCGAGTTCGCAGTGATTTTTCTTTCCTTCGTGTTCCGAGTGCGTTTCCCCCTACTAGAGGGCCCCTCCCGCTGCTGTCTTTTTCCCCTTCCTCGCTTCTTCCCTTTTTTCCCCAGCATCTTACAAACGTCCGTAGCTGTTATTGGAGTAGCGGGGTTCCATCTTCCTTTAATTCCTTTCTCGATCTTCACCTTGATTTCCCTCATCCCCCCCAAACACATTTACCGTGAGTGGGCTCTTTTTTTTTGCCTTTTTCTCCTTTTTCTGTCTTTCTACGGTCCTGTCAAGATAAACAACTTTTTAATGTCACGACACAAACGCAATCCTCTATTTTTTTCACTATTCCCCATTTTGGTTTTCTTTTTCTTTTCTTCCTTGACCATGAATACCCCCCCAAACGTCATAACCAAATCACCAGTTCCTTCTCTTTTTTTAATCACTCAACATTTCTGGGCTTACGCTGACTACACACAAAAAACCCATGGATATTTACCTGACAGGGCGAATCGACCGATACCCGTTCTCTCCTCGTTCCCCCATTCGCTCCCAAGTTACCGGCTTACGCCAGGGCTTTCCCGACACCACCCCCCCCCTTTCTCCTCTCATGGAGGCAATCACACGTTTGCCGGAAGTGACCGCCGCTGCCGCAAGTCCTTGCTTTTTTTTACCACCGTTAGCCACGAGGTCTATAAGCTTGGTGAGAAGCAGTCCCCAGCACTCTCCCCCTGTCAGCACACTTATCCATCCAGATTAATGCCTGATTACAATTTTTTTGCGCTTCCACATTTTCAATCGTTTTTTCCAGAAACTTTTTTAATGTGTTTTGTGGAAAATTCAACCCTTTAAAATTTTCCTACATCACGGCAAACCCATGACCCCTAACTCCCCCCTTTGAAATTTTTTCTCCATCACCACTTCCCCCCTCTTTTAAATTCCTTTGGCAAGACTTCTTTTATTCTCTCCGTTCCCCCTTTTTCCTTCCAAGAACCAGTAAACGAGATAAAGAATTGGTGGCGGCGAGACCTTACCTTTCCAACATTCCCCCTCGGGCGGACTCCCTTATTTTATCATCTATCTATATATTTTCTTCTTCCTATTTGTTTTTCGTCTCTCTTCCTCCCCCACTCTAGTGTCTCAGACCAGACTTGGTGGAATGTGGTAGACCACGTTTCGTGATTCTTTATTCTCTCTTGCTCGCTTACTTTTTCCTTTTCGCTTTAAGTCCATTTTCCCTTCAGTAGCGTCTTTTTCTTCCTTTTTTCCTTTTATTTTTTTTTTTTTTATCAACAACTGGGCAGTTTTCCCAGTCTGTAGGGCGGTCTTTGGACTTTTTGATGCCTGTTAATGTCCCACCCTTTTTTTTTTCTTCCACCAACAACACTATCCACTACTTTTTCTGGATCGAAACTTTTTTTCCTCCTCTTCCCTTTTTTTTTTTTTCTTTTGACAGTTAAGGAAAGGTTGTGGTCATTGCGGGATTCTTTTCGGACCTCTAGTTTTTTTTTTTTTCTCCTGTGTCTTATCTACAAAAGCCTTTTAAGGCCAGCGTCTTTCCTTCCTTCCCTTTTGTTTTTTGCTTTCCGAATTTCGGAAGTTATTTTGTTTTTTTCAGGTTATCTACGCTTGCTTTAAGAGTTTTTTTAACTGACCCCCTTTGCTGATGTTTTTGCCCCGACCTTTGCTCTTTTCGCCTGATGTCCCGGAGAGACCTCTTTCCTTCTCCTTTTCCCCAGGAGTAGTATTACGCTTTTATTGTGCTTTCCTCCCCCAAACTTTTCCTTTTGTTTAAGCTTTCCCTTCAAACTAAAGATCCCCATCCTCCCCCCAACCTTCTTGAAAACCCCATTCGAGTTCCTTTCGTGTGGTTCGTGGTCATTAAACAGTTCTGGAATCTTACGGAAGTTGCCCATTACTGCCCTTTCCCCCCCCTCCTTTCCATTTGTTCCAACTCCGGTATAATTTGTTTTGTATCGTGTAACCCCCCAGGGGTCCGATAGTCTTTAAATGAGTCTATACCCAAGATAGTGAACCGATAATAAAATTCCGCCGAGCCTTTTTTTTCTTTTGTTTCTTCCTTTTTGGCGTTCTTCTCCCCTTCTATTAGGGTATTTCTCTTTCTTGCTCCCCTTTTTTTAAAGGGATGAATTGAGGGCTCGCAATGATTGAGGGCGGCCTTTCTGGAGTGACATTAGCCTCCCCCTTATTATTTTTTTTTCCTTCATGTTAGGGATGTTTTCCCCCCCCATTCTCTTCCGTTCTTTACTTCTTCCTCCCCCCCTCTAGCGCATTGCGCATTAACCCCCAACCAGCGACGGTCAGTTACGGTTGACTTTCACTTTAGGATTCGTTCTGTTCATGCCCTCCGGCCAATTTATTAAATCACAACTTAGCCCTATCTCCCCAACCTTTTTCTCTCCCCTTTTCTTTTTCTTCGAACTATGGGAACGTCTTGCGTTTGCGAGTCTTCAGGCTGGTCCCCCCGTTTTTGTATTTTTCTTCTTTTAACTTGGGAAGTACGGAAGTCCTTAGGTCTTTTTTCTTAAATCTTTTCTGTGATTTCTCTGAGACTCGCCAGCTCGAGTTGTCCGGGACTTGGTACAAACGCTGATCCCTCCTTTTTTTTTTTTTTTCCTCCCTTCTTTTTTTTTTTTTGCCCTCAAAACTCATTCCCTCCCTGATTTTTCTGATGCGCCCCGCCACGCGCTGCTCCTGCGCGGACAATCTAATGGTCAACCACGACTTCCCTTTTTTTCTTTTTGCTAACGACTCTTAACTTGTATTCTTTCCCTTCGCATTCCCCTTTTTCTAGGGTAAACTCTGTCGTTGTAATCAGGATGGAGGACCTTTCCTTTTTTCTTGACCCCGATTTTTTTTTGGTCCATTTTTCTTTTCCCCTCTAACTTTTTTCTTCAGTCCATTCCCAGCGTCCGCGAGTCCTTTGCGTTGATCTCTGTTAGTACTATGTTTCCTTTTACTTTTTCCTGCGAACTCATTGAATCGAAGCGCGGTTCTTTAATTTTTTTTCTTTTTTTGACGATTTTCCCCCTTTGATTCTGAATCTCATAAGCTTGGATTCCAACGTGAAAAAATAGCCCTTCTTACTTGTCTCCCCCCGTCTGAAGGAACTGACCCTCCCTGAAATTGACTCTCCCAACCTTATTCCCCTTCGGAAATTTTGATTCCCATCTTTTTTTTTCTTTCTTTCCCCCTTTTGTTTCCCCCCCCTTTTATAGGACGTTGCATCTCAGAAATTGCCAGGAAGCATTAGCCACGTCGTTCGAATAGTAGATCTCGGTCTGAAGTACCTTTTTCCCGGTGTGTAATCTTCTTTAATAATCCTACGTTGTGTTGTTAGTGACCCAACCCCCCTTCCAGCCAGATCCTTTTCCCTTCGCCTTCGGGAGAAAGGAGTCCCTGTTCATTTCAGGCTCTGGCAAAAGTCTCTCAGAGCCTCCTTTTTCCCCCCGCTCACTTACCCTTCTGTCCCCTTTTTTGAGGCCAACGTACGTTTTCGTCGTTTTGTTCTTCTTTCCCCCCTGTCCTCAGCCTATTTTTCACGTTCGGCATCCAAAGCTTATGAGATTCGAGAATCACTTTCCTAGTTCCGGCGCTGTTTTTCTTGGCCAATTCTCTTCTCTCCTCAATCGGGAGAGCGGGTAGCTTGCTTTAGTTCGACGGGCCTGCCCAATCCTTTCCCCTCCCCCTTTCAAAGCCAATCTCCCCCTTCCGTCCTTGTAATTACTAGACGGTCGATGTTGCGTCCCATGCGCCGTCACACCCATTTTTTTTTCCCTCGGCGATTTGCATTTTATTACATCCTTGATTCAAAAAGTCAGGCAGTTCCAGATTCTTTCTTTCCTTTTTCATTTCTTTGACTCGGTCGTGAATAAACCCCTGAGATTGCCCACCCCCCTTTGTTTTTAACCCCTTTTGTACTCGCCTTCTCCTCTCTGGAGTGCGCATTCACCATTCCCTTTAATCCCGAGTTTGATGGCCCCACCCGCAGGACAGACTAATTATTCGGCCCTGCCCTTGTTCCTTTTTTCCTTGCCCTGCGAGCTGGTCCTCTCGAAATATCCCCTCCAACGCTTTTTTTTTTTTTCTTCTCCAGTTTTTTTTCCTTCTTCCTTTCCGAAGAAGGCCAGCCTTTCAATACCATCACCCGATCCGATTTCCCCCCTTTTAGCCCTTTCGTTTTTTTTTATTCCGTTCTTGTGATATCAAATGCAGTTTTTTTCGTAGTCTTTTTTTTCCTTTTTTCTTCACCGTGAAATTATGCCAGCTACGACTCTTCAATTCAATTCCCTCACCCTCTGCTTATGAATTTTTTTTCCCGTTCTCCTATCCGAGTATTGCAGGGTCAAATTTCTCTACCTTTTTTTCCTCCCCCCGACCATTGCGATTGCCACAAATCAGCCTCCGTTGGTCTGCGATGTATCCAGTCCGTTGCCTTTTTTTTTTTTCCGCAAGTCCCTCCTGTCTTCCCCTCCCTTCTTCCTTCTATCCCTACCGAGCGCCCTCAAGTCAGCCGTGGAATTGAACGCCTTTGTCAGTTTTTCCCTTTTCCCCCCTTTTCCTCCCCGGTTTCCCCTCCCCGGTAGTAGTTGGATTAGCGTTGTCCCTATGCGTGTTAGAGACCGAAGGTATCGATTTCATACCCCTATTTCCCTCCTTCCCCCACCATGATTCTGGATAAATTGAGTAATTTTATGCACTTTTTCCCTTTCTCCCTTCCTGTCCTCTTCAGTAATGGTTACTTGTCAACCCGAAAAACACTGCAAATTCCCTCCCTACTTTTTTTGTCCTTTTTTTCTTTCCGGTTTAGCGGTTTTTTCTTCCGAAGTAATAACCCAACCTTTATTTTTTACCCCCCTTATTTCCCCCTGCGCGCGAATACTCCAAGGCGCTGGGTCTTCGTTTTCATCCCCCTTTTCCTCCATTTCCTGTGTCCGTCCATGATCTTAATCCCCTTCCCCAACCTTTCGCCCTCCACTTCCTTTCCGCTTTCGGGACCTGCAAAAACAAACATCCTGGGACCTCTTTGGAGTGCCCTTTTTCGGCTGAACCGCTGGCGGGCCAACTTTTTTCCCTTTTTCACCGTTCGCCCCCCCTTCCTCGAGTCGTGCGACGCCTGAATCCCCTGCATCCAAAGCTCTCCTCCCCCATCCATCTCTCCAGTGCTTTTTTCTCCCCGGGTTCCTTCCGTCCAGCCCTTTGGTGATTTTTTTTCCTCCCCCTTAGCCTTCACACTTTCCCTGCATCACTCCAGAGACCGCAATACTCGAAAACTGCTTTGAGCCCCCCCCCCCTCCCTCCCCTTTCATTTTCCCCCTTTTTTTGTTTTTTTTTTTTTGTTGTGTGTTTTTTTCTTCCAACCAAAAAAACTTTCCGTCACAAGCGCTGGAACTCACTGCGTACACCTCTTTTTTTTCCTCTTTTTTCTTTCCTCCCTGGCGAACCATCTTCGTGGCGGAAGAAGGAGTTTTTACTTCTCCTTTTTTTCATCTTTTTTTTGGTGTTGAGAGCTCTTCCTGAATACCTTAAACAACTGATCTTCCTTTGCCCGCTTTTTTTCCTTTTTTTTTCCCCCTGTTTGCTTCTAACTTGATTTCGTTTCCCTGTTGAGAGGTGAGTCCCGCTTTTTCCTTTCCTTTTTCCCCCCCCCTCCCCCCCCCGCTCTGCCCTTTTCCTTTCCAAATCTTTCATGGTTTGCAGTGATGTGTATCCCCACTTGGGCAGTTTCTCGTTTCTGTTGTGACTTCCCTTTTTTTTTTCCCTTGTCACTGTTCATGGATTGTTTCAACACAAACCCATCTTTTATTTCCTCCTCCCCTTTTTTTTCAGTTTCTTATCCTCCGGATCGGATCTGGATACTTTGCTGACAGTTAAGGAACGTTTCTGTGTTTTGGATTTCTGGGCCTCTCGTCTCCTTGCTTTTTTTTATTTGGTTTTGTTTTTTTGTGTGTTTTTTTTTTTTTGTTTCTACCCTACCCAATGCCCAATTCTTGAAGGCCGAGGCGTCCGGTCTGGCCCCTTCTTTTTTTTCCTTCATCGTCTTTTTTTAGTATTAAAGAGGCGGGAATCGTTTCCCCTCCTTTCCCCCCTTTTGCCTTCTTACTTGGGATTTCTCGATAGCCGGGATGAAGAGTACTTGTTTATTCCTTTACTCCCAGCGGGGGAGTTGCGTCCTGCGCCTTATAAAATGTCGCCTTTTGCTCTTTTTTGGTCTTCCCCCTGTCTTTCTTCCCCTCCCCGTTTCCCACCTTTCCTCCCCCACCCAACTTCTTGAGTGATTAAAACTAGTAATTTACTTTCTTGTGTTTCGTGTCCCATCGCCTGGTTTTTGAATATTACCGACGTTCATAATTCCTCCCTTCCTCCTTCTCCTTTCACGTCCATTCGAACCATTGATGCCCCCCACATTCAGTCTCATGGTTTTTTGTTGGATTCGGTACCCTTTTGGCTTCTTATCGCTGCTACTTTTCTGCCCCCCACGTGGGACGGTTAACCGTAATCCCTACTCCCGCTAACGAATTTATCTCCTTTTTAGTTTTTTTCCCTCTCCCTTCTTCCCTTCTTTTTCCTTCTCTGGCAGCCTCGGTAGGTTAGATCTAACAGGCGGGATACTGGAGGCTTGCGTTTCAGCTGCTCTTTTTTCCTGCGTCTGTGATGAAATCGCCCAACCTTTCCTTATTTTTTTCCTCTTTCGTTTTTCCGGGTTCCAACACAATTTATGTCATGCCCTGCGTTTAGCGGCAATACTGCTAGCGAACCTGGGCGCGCTTTACCTACCTCTCGTAAGTGAGTTTTCCAATCCTTCAGCTTTTCTCTTCTCCCTTTCCCCTTTTAACCTCCCCAAATCACAATCCCCACTCAGAAGCACCAAAAACTGTTCCGGTGATCTACACCTTTTCCCTGGAAGGACTTTCTACTCCCTTTGCGCTGTGAAGGAGGATCCAAGAGATATTTCTGCTTACTCTTCCCCCTTCTTCCCTTTTTTTTCCCTTCTTTAGTGATAAATCCAGGGGCCACAAGAGTGACGTGTATTTCCCCTGCTCTGCCCCTCCTCCTTTCCCCATGTCTGGTAAAATTTGACGAAAAGTTCCGCCTAATTAGGATGTCCATTCCCTTTTTTTTCTCTCCCTTTTGGTTGATTATGCGCCCGCCACCTCTTTGATTGATTAATGGCGGGCCCTTTCCAACCATACGTCTTTGTTTTGTAACGACCCGAGTACAATTTCTTGTGTGCGACCCTCTCTTC
>Ga0179593_1556185_pt1 | contig 12100 bp, 11 predicted proteins | sample CZODoug2_1_08_16_FD_185931 | JGI IMG/M metagenome (GOLD analysis project Ga0179593, IMG submission 185931) | Vadose zone soil fungal communities from Angelo Coast Range Reserve, California, USA - CZODoug2_1_08_16fungal (PacBio error correction) | ecosystem: Environmental > Terrestrial > Soil >... | reverse complement strand
CTTTCTTTATCAGTAAGGCAGGGTGCTGGCGGGTGAACATGACAACCGTTCCTTTGGCCTGGCATTTGTGCTTACACTTCCCCAATGTGAAAAGACTTCCTTTTCTAGTCTTTTTCCACAAATCTTCGGCACTTTTTTTCAGTTTCTCTCCTTCGGCGTTTGCCTTTTAAGATAAGCTTTATAATGGCTTGTCCATCTGTGTTGACCCGGGGGCAGTAAGCGGCCCATCCCTACTTTTTTCATCACTGTTCCGCACCCCCTTTGGCATAAACCGCCCGTTCCCGGCCGGATTTTAGACGCTCTTTCTCGCTTTGCTATTCGAGAAACGCGTATAACGTGTTTTTTTCCTCCCCTATCCCGCATTCTACGGCTTCTGCAACAAGTCATCCCCTCGCTTTGATGTTTTTTCTGTTCTTCCCCGTGCCTCTTTCGATATGAGAACCCGTGCTAACATGTCTGAACCACCTTCAGCCTACCTTCGATTTTGAAAGCTCTTCATTCTTTCTGCAACGAGACCCTCCCTGCTGTTCACTGGGACATCTTCTACCCCTTCGTGAGAGATGGTTGCGTTGGTTATTCCGCCTCTCCCCTTTTTCTACGCTTGTCTTTTGAAAAGCCTTTCCTCTTTTTGACGCATTCTTGCACGTCGCTTTTTCGCGATCACGATTCTAATGAACATCGCGGATCTTCTCTGACTTTCAATAATCTTCTTTGTTTTTTGGGTGTGGGACCCCCCCTGAGTTCCTGACGCTTTTATTTTTTTTGATGCGGTTGTTTGAAACAACCGGGGTTGAGACTCCCCTCCGGATTTTTTTCGGCTTTTTTTCTGTGCGCGGTTTTTTCCCGCCGCATTCTCCCCACGAATGTCTCTTTCAGACCTCCCATACTCCGTCCTCTCAAAGCTTTCAACGAACATCTGATATCTTTCCCCTGGTTCGCAGATCCAACACTGTGAAGCGGGGAATGGACGTTTGGCGACCCTCCGCTCTGGCCTTCCCCCTTCCTTTTTGGGTGGACCTTTCGGAACCTTTTTTTGACATACTTTCTCCTTCGGAGCTGACGCGCACCTTTTTTCCCCAACGGTGCACAACTTCGACCGGGGCGTTTCGGTTTTATTGATATTTGTTTCTTTCTTAGGCGCTGTAATCTTGGGTCATTTTTGCTGGATTATTTCTCTTAAGCTAGTTCCATCCCGTGATTCCACTTTCGACGGTCACTTCCCATACATGGCGACTCGCGGCGGCTTCTCTGCCTCTTTCTTTTACCGCGTGCCCGGCATTTTTGACTTTCTATTAGTGCTCTCGTGATTTTTTTCTCCTCCCCAATCAGCTGTCCCTTTTTGAGCAGAACACTCTGATGAAATGTCATCCCCCTTTTGCAGATAGGAGGGACTGACGTATCATTGGACCCCTTTCGTTTTCTTTTTGAATGCCCCTTCGCTACCCCTTACTCGCCCACTCTCTTAGGTTTCCCGTGGTTTAGAGGATCGCCCCCGCGGCGGCGGTTTCAAAGTCCCTTTTTTTCTCGAATTTTTCTGCGGCACGCCCCGGGTCCCTTTTCGCGCTGCAACCGCGGACTTCGGCGGTTGGCCTTTTTATGAGGGATTACTGCTCCTCTCTTTTTCTTCTGGATTCCGATCTTTTTTTGGATAGTTCTTTCTTTTAAATGAACTGATTTCCCGCGTCCTTTTGGAGCCTGAGGACCTCCCAAAGGGCGGCTATCGTGCAGACTCCCAAGTGGTTATTCCTCCCTTGTTCGCGTGGGATTGTTTCAAGTCTCCGATCGTGATTTTTTTTAATTTGCTTTCTCTTAAGGCTCGGCGTAATTGCCCCCGGTGGGTGTGTGACTTGGTTTTGGATTTATCCACCACGTTGACTTTCGTGCCTCTCTTCCTTTTTTTTCTCAAGTTGTTGTTTTTGAGAGATTTTTTCAAAAACGACCGTCAAACCAGTTCCCTTTCTATTAAAAAAAAGCACCCCCCCCTTCTACGCCCCCGCGCCTTTGCGAAATTAATCTTTTGCTCCCCCATGAGGTTTCCCCCATCGAGTCTCTTCTCCCCGCTCCCTTTTTATTAATCCTTTGCTTTTTTCCCCACTCGACTGTCCCCTCTCCTGTTTTTTCCTCCCACTGTTCCCACAAGTAGAGGAACTCTTCATTTTTTTCCTTCCCTCTGCTTACTCTGCCCCTAAACCTTTTTTGCTCCCCCTCGTAAAAAAAAGTCTTTCCCCCCCCGGATTCCCCTTTCCCTTAAAGTCCGAAGTCGTCCTTTCGCGGTTGCCGCCGCCCCCCACCTTCCTTCGCCCTTTACCCATTCCCCCCCCCCGCTGTCAAACCGCCGCTTTCTGGCCCCTCCCCTTACACCGACGCCTTGCTCGATTTTCCGTCATCACTAACCGGGACCTTAGGTTCTTCGCGCGACCTTTTTAGACCGGCCTTTTCTGCAACGATCCTTCTCATGCGCTTATCTTGGATGTTTTTGCCACCCTTTTCACTTGTTTCGCCTTTTCGTTTCTCCAAAAGGCCCTTGCCCCGTGTACCCCCCCGCGTCATTCCTTTCTCCGCTTTTTTTCAAACACGCGTCTTTAAGTCCCGATCGCTCCCTTAGATCTTGTCTGGGTTTTTTCTTTTAATAGCGGCAAGTGCTCCTCGCCCGCGCACTGAGTTAAATCATTTTAATCTCCCCCCCCCCTCACGCCCCCAGTTTCACGCGACGGTCAGTTCGTTTGCAACGTTTCTTCAACCCACCCTTCTGGGCAGCGCCTTCATTCCGCCGTTTTAATTCGCTCCTTTCCCCCCAACGTCCGGGTCCTCTCGCGGCCGTCGTAGCAAAGAAAATTCCTTTTTTCCACGTAGAGGTTTCCCAGGTAATATGACTTCTATTCAAGTCTTTTCAGTCCTGTTATAATTTTCCGATTGTACTAAACTCTTCCGTCTTTCCGCTGACCGTCTGGACCTTTTAGGAAAGTCGTTCGCCCATCCCGCCAAGTCGACCTCTTTTTAAGGATGAGTCCCAGGTGTTTTTCCCAAACCAACCGTCCTGCTCTCTCCGTAAAAAGTCCCACACCGGATCACCCCAGGACTTTATGTAATGTGCCCGTCATGGTCCTCCGATCCTTTTTTAAGTTTCTTGATGCGCGAAACCCTTTTCATGCAATTTTTTCTTTTTGACTTCTTCAAAGACCATCACGAGTCTCGAGTCTATTCCCCTTCCCCCCCCTTTTTTTCTTTCTCTGCCCTCTCTCGTCCAGACTAATCAGATTTCCCCCAGTTCAACCTGATCGTTTGGCCCCCTCGATGTGTGGTAAGCTTTTCTGAGCTTTCCTTGCTTCTTTTTTTCCCCCCTCGCACGTCACCTGGTAGCATGCTTTTCTCCCCTCTATCCGTGCGGGCGAATTCTCCTCAACCGCCAACCCCGTTCCCCCATCGAATGTCATCCAATGAATTTTGAAGAGACGTTAACCTTTGTTCAGTCCGACCTTTATCCCTTGGCGTTTCGCCCTTCCTTCAAAGTCTCTCCTCTCTTTCTGATTTTCTTCGGTTTGTACTTCCCCTGTTCTGCCAGAACACAGTTTTTGTTTGGCCACCGTCACTCTCTCTTTCCTCTTAGGGACCGTTTGGTTCTAGTCAACACAGATCCCCTCCTCTTTAATAGAAATGGCCTTCTCCCAAACTCTTCCACCGCCAGAATGCTCGCGATTACGCGAAAAAGTTGCCCGATTTATTTACCTTTGGAAGTTTCCCCCCCCTTTCTCCCTGCCATTGTCGCATCGTTAGAATTTCTCGGATTTCTGTGACTCCCTTTTTAGCTTTTCCGGTTGCAACCGCCTCATCCCCTTCTCAGTATTTTCGACACATTTTTTCCCTACTATTCCCTCCTGTTTCCCCGCCATTCCTTTAATTCACCATTTTTCATTGTTATGCCTTTCAGTCTTAAACCGTCGTCATCTCCCCTTCTAAGCCATGGTATGTTCGATAACAATCCACTGCTCTACCAAACATCTGCATTGCTCTCCCTCAAATAGCGTTTCCCCCTTTTGGGCTCCGGCGCTTATCGTTTTCTGTTGTCACTTTTCCCCTTTCCCAGGGGGTCCTCTCCCCTTCATCTTCTTTTGCTCTCTGTATTTGATGGTCGTTTTCAGATCAACAATAATTCTATGGTGTCCACTTTCTTTCCTCTCCTGACTGTTTTACGTGAATGGCCTGTTTTCTTTTTCATGTTTCTCCGCCCCCTTCTCGCCCCCCCCGCACCTTTTCATTTCCTGACTCCCCTAGCAGCTTTGGTCAAAGTTGCCTCTTAAAGACGTTCGCTTCCCCCAATAGAAGGTTTTTGCTCACGGAAAGATGTTTTTCCCTTCGTCAACCGCATCACTGTTAGCAGTTCCCCCAACTCCTCTTCTCCTTCTTTTCTCCTCAGTTTGTTGTGAGATTTTAAACTCCACAGTTCTCCCCCCCCCCCCCCCCCCACCCCTGCTTTCTGAACAATAGACTGAGCCCCAGAAGGACCTGCCAGTTCCCGGCTGCACAAGATCCTTGCCCCCAAAGCGGATACGGGACCACTCTCTCACAGGTGACTTTCGACTTTTTTTGAAAGTTTTGCGGCTTTTACCCCCTTGCCCCGGCCATTCCCTCCTCTTTTCTTTTAGGGCCCCCGTCATCCGTTTGTTCACTCGCTGGCTGAAGTTATTTTGTAATTCTCCCCTCGAGTAGTCTCTTCCTTTTCCCTCTTTTCCCGGGTTCGCGGACTTTCCTCCCCCCCCAAACGGGTGCGGGACGGTCCGCGGGTTTTTCCGCTTTCTCGTTTTAGAACTTCCCTGTGCTTTTTTTGTTTTTCGCATCGCGCGTTGCTTTTTCTTTAACGGACATCCAGTTGTTCCGACTCTTCTCCAGAAGCTTCTGAGCATCCACTTCCCCCCTTTTGGCATGCTCCATGTTCAAACAGCGAGTCTTTTGCCTTCCCCACAATTTGTTTAAATAAGGCGAAGGAAGGTTGGCCTTTTGTGCACCTAACACAGTCTTCTGGGGATTCACAGAAATGGGATACTTGATCCCGGTCCTTTGACAATTTTCTCTATGCCGTCAAACGTTGTCCCATTCCCCCCCTTCTTTTTTTTAGCGTTTTTTCGGGTTTGGGGTGTCCTCTTTTATATAAGCTCAGCATTTTCTATGTTTTGTTGTACCTTCCCCCCTTCACCTTGACTAATCTGTGCCTGTTAATCCCAACTGAGTGGACGGTTCTTTTTGCGGTCAGCAGACCACCTTTTTTTTCCTTAAAACGTCCTTCGTTCTTCCCCACGGCCTAGGTGTCTCCGACCGTCTTTTTCTGACGAATTCGCGAACGCCACCTTTTTTTTCCGGCTCAACACCTTCCGCCCCTTTCCCAGCGATCTGATGTTTTGCTTCTTTCTGACCAGCGCCGCTATTTATTGGCGAAACCTTGTCCTTTGACGTTGGGATCTGGTTGATCTCCCCCTAAGCCCGAACGCCGCTGGGGTTTTGAACTTTTCGACATCTCTTTTTCTCCTCGCAAGCCCGTTGTGGCCTCCATTTTGATTATTCCACGGGTGGAGCGGGCGAGTCATGGTTGCTTTCTCCTCTCTCTCCTTATCGCGTGGATGGTCTTTTTTTCACGACCGCCGAAGAATACTCTTGTTATGGTTCTTTTCTTCCTTCCCTTGAAATAGAGTCTCTTTTTTTCCCAGGCGATCCCTCCCCGAGTCCCCGACGTTGTGTATTTGGGAACGCCAGAAGATTTTTTTTGAGGTATGCTTTTGTTGTGCCTTTCGCCGATCATTTGACTGGACGAGAGCGTTCGTTTTTAGTTTTTTTTATCCCCCTCCTCTTTTTTCTACGACGTCCCTCCTTTTTTCCAGGAAATCCGACCGTGCTTTCCCCATTCTGCAAAAGTATTTCCCGCTTTCCTGAAGATTTCAAGATCGTCGTTTTTTTTCCCTCCCACGGTTGAACCGCGGCCATCGTGGGCCTGGATGATTTGCGGCAGGACCTTCTTCCTTTGATGGGGGACAGACGGAGACCGTCTTCCGATTCGCGGGCGTTTCCTCAACCTTTGCCCACGAAACCTTGAAGAGGTCTTCGGGGGTGGAGGCGTTCCTTTTTCTTCTTTCCTTTTCCGTTTTCTGTGCGCAGCGGTTTTTTTCCCCACAGGCGTGCAAGTAGGTCCCCCCTTTGAAGCAAGAAATACGCGAGCCCTTTGGCTTCTTCCACTCAGCCCCTTTTTTCTTCTCCCTTCTTTTTCGGAGGAAGCGCGTTCCTTGTCCTGCGCTTTTTTTTAATTTTATCAAGGCTTTTTTTTTCTCTTCTTCGAAAAAATCCACCGTAGCTGAAGGCGAGGCTGAAGATGAATTGAGTTAGGTCCCGATCTTTGTTTGCTAGAAGACATCCTGAGCGGTTTTTTTTGATTGGGAATGAACTTTTTTCTGGCCATCTGAGCAAACCTTCTTTTGCAAGGGTCATTTGACCAGAGGATCGCGGAGTTGAGGCTTTGTACATCTGGTTTTTTTTTTTTGAGACCCGCTCGGGGCCTACGTCTCTTAACACCTTCAAGGACGACTTCCGTTTAAGGGTTTCGGTGGTGTTCCCCAGGCTCTACCATTGGGATGTCGCTGCTGTTTCCCCTGGGATTAAGAATCTTTTTGGACCTTTTCTTTTTTTTTTTACACTTGTGCACCCTTGCGTCCCCGGCGACGTGGGGTGCTGAGGCGTGAGCACCGTTCTCGTTTTTCTCGAACCTTTTGGAATTATACGCCTTGCGGGTGAGAATATTTTTTCCAAGCTCCTATCGTTCTTGACCTCGCGACTTTTCACGAAGAGGAATGTCCCTTTTTCAGTTTTACTTCTTCCTTTTTTTTTTTTTGGGCTGTACCCCCTCGTTTTCGTGTTTTTCTCCTCTCCCAGTATCCTCCGTTTTAGATCTCTGTTCAACCCCCTCGTAAAAAAAAATCGTTTTCATTTTCCCCACACACCCTCACGGATACCTCCCCCCGCTCCATTGCCGAGCCCTTCTTTCTTCCTCCCCCCCCTGATTTCCTAACGCCTGCCTGATTTTCCCCCCCCTATTATAAAACGCGAACCATTTCTTACACCTTCCCCCATCATGAGATAGCGGGTGGCTTTGCACCTTTTTCGCACCCCACGTCTCGCGCATTTTAATTTTCTTCCCACTCGAATTCTACCGGCGCCCCCACTCGTTCTTGTAACCTCTTTCCCCCCTAAGTCTGACACCTTCCTTTTACCCAACGCTCCGGCTCCGATGTTGCCGACCCGAGTCTGCACCCCTTAAGTTCCCCACGCGATGGCCCCCTCTGCCGCCCCACTCCTTGGATCTCTGCCTAAATGAACCCCTTGCTACGATTCTTGCTCTCTGGACCGCTACGAGTTCATCACTCACTTGAAGAAACGCGCCTTCTGATCGACGTCATTTCCCTTTGCTTTCTTCCAACTCTCCTTCTTTTCATCATCGTTTCTGCTCTCTTGATAGTAGTTGGATTTTTTTTTTTCCCCTAATAACTGCTTGTCTGGTCCCCTTCTGAAGCGCCCAGCTTTTCAAAAGTCCCGCGTTGCAATTCTCTAACGGTGTCCCCCCTCGGATTTTCCGGTGACTCCATTTGCTCGCTTAGGCCTTTTTTTTTAATAGAGGCACACGCGGTGTGCTTTACCCCGCCGCAGCAACTCCTTCCTCCTGAAGGTACATCATGTGGCTCCACCCACCTCAATTTTCCACCCGTCCGAGCCGGTTTTCCTGGTGCAACGTGATTCAAACTTTTGTCGCTGGCATTCCTAATCTCCTCGTTAAGCAATCGCGCTCCCCCAAACCCCCGGGGACTCCAGCAGTCATCGCGCCGTGCCTTTTTTGAAATCTAAAATTCTGCCTTTGTATCTGCTCCTCCTGTTATTCGGGGGGGACCTTTCCCTGTCCAGAATTTCAGTTCCGTCTCTTTGGAAGAATGGGAATAAGGCGTCTTTATGCACGTTCAAGTTTTTCAAAGTCCTTCTTCTCCACCAACTGCTCCCCGTGAATTCGCCACACTTTCTTTCTTTTCGACCCTGGTTGGTTTTTTACAACCCACCTTTGACATCACCAGGCTACTTAAAGAGAAGGTCTTCTTTCAGTTTCCACCTCCTCGTCCCCCCCGATTCTTCCTGTGCCCGTCCGCGTCCCCTTAGCTTCGCCATTTTATGCTCCGCCCCCCCTTTTGCATGTCTTTGGCGTTGGAGTTTACTGAAAAAGACCGTGCTGAAATTATCTTTCTTCGACCCACCCATGGATGTCTCTCTCCCCTGGCCTCGCCCCTTGCAGTCGTGGCTTTAGCAGATCCCTTTCAACCCACCTCCTTCTCGGTCCCCTTCCTTTCGTCTGGTCCTTTTTCTTTCCATCACACTTCGGCTCGTTCTGGCTGAGGTTTTTTCAATCTTCCCTGGTAGCAGCGTCCCGGCGGATCGCTTCAGTGCCCCCACCCCCAGGCATCAATCGGATTTCCCTTCGGTGTGATGTTCTTGGATAGTTGGTGTCGTAATCCGTAGAATACGGTTTGGTCAGGTCACCCTGTCCCTGCCTGCTCCCCGGTTTTTCTCCCGCCTTCCTTTTTCAAAACAGTTTAGGTTTCTTCAATTTTCCGGTCACTTTCCTCGAGGTTGAGTGATTCATGCCTCTTTTCCGTACCTTCCCCTAAAAGCACTCCTCTATATGATATTATAAACTTTCAACCCGGCCGGACTTCTTCGCCTTAGCACTAAAAAGTGCGAAATTGTTTCCCCTTGTTACCCCTGTTGCTCCTCAGAACGTAGTCTTCACCTTTTTTCCCTTCTTTCCCCCAAGTATCCAGTTCTGTGACTCTCAGTCTTGTTCAAAAGCCTCCATGCCCTTCCCCCTCTACTTGTCGCCCCGTGTTTTTCGCACAAACATTTTATAGCAGGTTCCAAGCCATTCGTCATTATGATTCTTTTTTTTGCCTTCCTCTCGCCCCTTCCCCCAGTTACCATTCGAGCAAAATTTTTGCTTATGCTCCTCTCCACCCATGCGCGTGCTTCTCCAAACAACAAAACCCCATGGATGTTGTGCTGCCGTCCCCCTCAACAACAACCGGACCCCCTTTCCCCAGAACCCGTGTTTCCTTCCCTCCGAAGAAGTGGCCTGCGAACCTTTTCCACCCAGTCCGTTTGTCTTCCTGATGTCTGTTGTTCGTTCCGCTTCCCCTTCCTGCCGCAAGGCGATGGCTGTAGCCACTGATGACTTCCGGAGATGACTTGCTACTTCTCTTCCCATCCTCTCCTGCACAAACTTCGTCTACCCTTAAGTCCTTTGCACTTTTGCTTTTTTCCCCGTTCTCCTTTCCTTGCAGGGTTCCCCCAACGGATCTTGGCCAGCTTCTAATCCACCGGGCTCAATCGCAGTTCTGGTTTTTTTACTTGCAGCGTTATAACTGTGAGCGGTTATGATCTCTTCTTCCTCTCCTTTTTTTCTGAGAGATCATTGTTGGTGAAAACGCCGCCTCACAGGTGATGTTTGGTTTTTTGAGTATGCCCCCTTCCTTTTTCTTGAGCCAGGTGGATGAAATTTATTCCAGCTTTTTTTCGGGTGCCTTGGGGCCCCCCCTGTTCTATTCAGCAATCTCGATAGCACCTTTTGTATGAACTGGTGCTCGCGTTTTTCCCGAAAATTCTTGGCCAAGCCCGCACATTCTTCAATGCCCCACGGTCTTTTCCTTTTCTCCCTCTCCCGCTTGCGGCAGTTTCGTCTGAACGACACGCCATCATCCCCTTTCGAGCGGCCGGGTGACTCTTGCAGTCACGGTTTTGGGGTTTGGGGGGGGGTTCGCGGAATTTCCCCCCGCACTTTTTTGTGCAACTTCCGCTACAGCGCGGTTTTTTTTTTCCCTCCCGGGGACTGCTCCCCTTCCCCAAATGGCAGTGGAGTTTTTGGGTTTTGCTGTGTGTTTCCCCTGTTTCTGATTGTTATCGCGCCTACTCCTTGCTTCGAAGCCTGGGTGATTCCGTGAGGTGAAGCTGGCGAAGGATCCCAACTTGGTTTTCATGCCGTTTCTTCTTTTTGCCACCCTCCCCTCCTCTTTTTTTGTCCAACTTTTCTTTCCAAGGCGAAGGCGGTTTTTTCGCGTTGCCCCTGCAAACTTTTCAGGGGGATAACAGCCTTTATTTACTTTTCTTCCCTTTCCCCCTTCTTTCCTTTTCTTATGAGCGTCAAACCTTTCCCCACAATTAATTACTTTTCCTTTTTCGTCGGTTCCCTGCTTTCATTAGGCTGTTACTCGGTGTAAGGCTTCAGATTGGAGGCGTGATTTAATATGTTTTTTCCCCTTTACACTGAAAATGCTTTCCCCCCGAGGACTTTTCCTTCCCCCTTTTTTCAGCCTTCGTTTCATACCCTCCGTTGTCTCAACCCGGCCGGATTTTTCCTTTCTGGCTTGACTGCCGGCATTCTGCGCTCCCCGTATTCTAACCGGTCTTCAATCTCCACCATCTTCTGCTTACACGGTCCCTCCCCCTTTTAAATTCGTCTTTGTTCTTGGATTTGAGTTTATTTTCTCTGATCTTTGATCCACGTTCTTCCCCCCCGTGCTTGAGCCTGATGATTTCCAGCACAGGAAAGAGTGCTCCGCTTTTTTCTAGTCCTACTCTTGTCCATCTCCCCGACCTGTTCCTTTTTTTGAATCGATTATTTTGTTGCGTCGCGGCTGGTCCTACCTCCATTTTTTTCCTTTGCGTCCCCCCTTCTCTTGCAATCTTCTCTCTCGCGTGGCTTTTTGCAAGGAAATCCCCCCCTCCTCCGAATAGCTTTTGTTTCTCTCCCGCTCATTGCGTTCAGAACATTCCTTCTGCCGCAGTACGGGCCCCCAATCCATCCTCCTCGGCTCCTTTCAGTGGTGGGAACGATGCCTTTCTGGACGGCGAGCGCCGGTGATTTTTTGGAAAACCGTTTTTAGTTTTTGATCCTCCTTCCCTTTTTTCGATGGCTTTTCTTTGTTTTTTGAGAGTTTGGGGATCCCTGCACGGTCCTTTTTTTCCCCCCCTCGGCCACTCTGGTGGCCGCTCCTACGCGACGCTTTTTTTCTGACAAAGTATTTCCAAGCCTTACGATGTTAGATTCTTCTCCCGTGCTGCCTTGTTTTCTTCCCAAGGTTTCTTTTCGTTGGTTCCTACGTTGCGCCCTGAGCCTCGTCCTTTCTTTTTTTAACCCGGACGTTTGCTTGTTCATTAGCGATTCGGGATTTTATCGATTTCGCTGGCGTGCCTTCCCCTTCTCAAGTTTGCACCCCCCTCCCCCGAACTTTCTTTGACGACGGTTGAGATCGGTTGTTCTGGAGTACCTTTTCTTAGGCGCTTTGTGTTCTGCTCAGATTTTGTCTTCCTCTGGAGGACCGTGACGCCATCCGCGAGCCCTGACCTTCCCAGTTCCCCCCTGAACCCTTCGCTTGTTATCCCTTTAAAAGGCGCGCGGGTACCTCCTTTTAACTGGGCGTTCCCGTTCCTTGTTTGAAAAGCACTTTGTTGTTGATTTGCATACCAACGCCCGTCTTTAATGCCGTTTCGCAGACCCCTCTATGCCGGCTTTTTCGTCGGTGCCAGTAACTCTGTATGAAGTCGCTCGAAGAACCCTTTCTCGTTTTTTTTTCTTTCATTCCCCCTTTCCCGTCGTGCCACACCCTGGTTTGTTCAAGGTTTTCGCCTTCTTACCCACCTCGTCTTGCTGCTCCCCAGCTCGGGTTTTTTCATTCGTAGAAAGATGTCAAGCGGGCTGATTCCTCCCCCCGTATCTTTTTTGAAGACTTGCCCCTCTTTTTCGTGTTCCGCAGGAGGGATGTCATTCTGAGAAGTGAGCCGCTTTCGACGGGGATTCCCGAGTTTTTTGTGTTTGAAGGAAACTGCGTGTTTCCCTGTGGTGTTCTGTCCTGTCCCTTTTGAACCCAAAAGGCGCGTTCGCATTTTGGACGTCGCATTTACCTTTGAAACTTCTTCCTCCCAGTTGGGAGAGTCTTTTTGACAGATGCAGATCGTTTTTTGGGTTATTGCTTTCTCTCCCTTTCCTAGTCTGTAGTTTAGGTGGTTATAATTTCTTTTTGGATTTATA
>Ga0179593_1502056_pt1 | contig 12100 bp, 10 predicted proteins | sample CZODoug2_1_08_16_FD_185931 | JGI IMG/M metagenome (GOLD analysis project Ga0179593, IMG submission 185931) | Vadose zone soil fungal communities from Angelo Coast Range Reserve, California, USA - CZODoug2_1_08_16fungal (PacBio error correction) | ecosystem: Environmental > Terrestrial > Soil >... | reverse complement strand
CCGCCCCCTCCTCGTTCGGCTTCCCATTTCACTCTTTTTCCTCTTCTATCCTTAGCCGTCCCCTCGTCGCCCTTTCCACTCCCCCCCCACCTTCCCCTACTCGTAACGGTTCTATACATCGATGTTAGTTTTTTCCCTCTTCCGTAGCGCTGGCCCCACTGTTTTAAGTTTTGTTTGGGTCCTGTTTAGTCCCAATTGGAACATTTCCCAAAATTATTTAAACTTTCCCCCGGGCTTCTTGCATGCACTTTCCTCTTCTTTTTTTTCCAAACTCGCTGCCGCGCGGAGTTTTCCCGCACATGTAAGACCCAGTGCGGTTCTTATTTCCGTGACCATTGCATTCCCTCCCCTTCCCGATTTCCCTTTTGTCGATGCAAGTCCTTTGCTGCGGCCTTATGTCGTTTGCTGGTCCCAGTAGCATTTGAGAGAGAGACTAAGCTGCGCCGTTTTTACTATTTCTCCTTCTCGATTGACTACCGGCTCTTCCCTTCTGGCCTCCTTCTGTCCAAGGATGCTGCCTCGCCTTGCACGACTTTTTAGACATGATCCTAACCTCAAGGTTACACTTCTTCTTGGGTCCCATCTCGTACTAAGACTCCAGAAGTCCCCAATAGTCATGTCCGGTGTGAATCCCCCCCCTCTCCCTTTTTCGCCCTCTCCAACCCGTGTTCCCTACTTTTTTTTAGTACGTTGTTGTGCTAACCACACCTGGTGGTGCTTGATTTCCTTTTCCCGGTACTCGTACCCATCCCTGTTTGGCTATCCGCGCACAACCCCTGACCCCCTTCAAGTTCCCCAAATTCTCCCCAGATGTTTCCTCTTCTTCCGACAACAGATCGCTTTCCGCGGGTATTCTACTTTTTTCTCTCAGCAGTGTCCCAAATCTTGAAGCCCCCATCGCTCTCTGAGCGAGGTTTTAAAAGTTGTTCCCGGGCCACTCTACCGATTTCCTGGTCTCTCGGTTTCACAAGGCTGCCGTCCCTACTCTATTCCGTTTTACCCCCCCACTTATCCTTTCACCTTTTCCCCAACTTGTTTGGCATACCTTCACCGCCCGGTCCCTCCTTATAGGTAGAATACTACCCCGAGGCAATATCTGGGCCTTTGTTCGGGAAGCTTATTCGGAGTCACACTTGCTTTTCTTCTTTGCATTGGTCGGTCCTATCATCTTGAAGACGCTAGGGCCCTCTCTAACGGCTAGTTTCGACCTTTGTTTTGACTCGTGGTTGTCCTGCTTCTTTCAGCTTGCAGAAGTACCAGGCCACCTTTTCACTTTTCCCCCCCTTTTTTTGCCACTCTCGGCCTTTTTCCGTTCGCCTACTTCCTTTTTTCATATTGCTGTTGCGTATTCCTCCTAGTCGTCCCCCCTGTAAAAGGACGAGATTCGACCATATCCCCCTACCCATGCTTCCCGACTTCGGAGAACTTTCCCCCCACTCCATGGCATTTGTTTTTCCTGCCGCCAGTTGTTATGCCCTCCCGCAACTCCACTGGCCTTTTCCCTCCCCTTCTGAGAACGTAGTTGATCTCTTGAATATTTCTTTTGGTTCTGAGAAGTAACACGTCGTGCAGTTCGCTTCTTGTCCTCCTCCTTTGTGTGCAGGACACTTTTTTCTTTAAGTTCCCTCCCCCGCACTCTGCTGGCCCGTGGCCATTAGAATTGTTGACCCCCCTAAAGTTTTTTTCTTCCTCCCCCTTTTAAAGAAGTGTGTCGGATATTTTCTGATCTTTTGTTTTTCGTCTACGTTGAGGATGCACTCTTCCAAGTCCACTGCAGTATTCGTAGGCAGACCTTCGGGGACGATTAGTAGCACTGTTCCAAAGTCTTTCCTCGCGTAGCCCGGCCTGCTTTTTGTCCAGAAGCCCCCCCCTTGATTAACGAACAGGTAACCCTCTTTTCGGCCCAGCCTTCCCCCCAGCCCCGCACTTTGCCTTTGAGAACTTCGGAGACTTTCTTTAACGTCCTTGATCCTGCAGCCTCCATGCTTTTTGTACCCCCCTTCTTTGTTGTCTCCCGCACACTAGCGTGCGCTTTCCCTCAAATGTAACGACCGAGTGACGTGGTAGGAGAGCGTTGGGGAGTTCTGGACTGGTATCTCCTTAGATGGGTGTAGTCACGGCCGGCTTTCTCTGCTTTTTTTTGTAATTCATCCCCCCCGTCCTCCATTTTTTGCATTTCTCCCGATCGAGTAAGCTTTAGTTATGTCCTCAATTTTCGACGTAAGGCTCCCCTCTTTCTCCCTTCTTGTTCTAATGCTTGAATCTCAGTTTTCTCCGCTTGAACCTACCGCAAACGGATCTTTTTCTGCCTGGCTCTGCAAATCTAGTTCTGGTTTTACCTGCATGTTTAGTTGGCGGCCTGATCGTAACAGCGCAGAACAAGTCTTGTTAGACCTGGCCCCCTCGTGATACTTTGCGTTACCACTTTTTTGGAATAGCATCTCTAAGTCGACATTGTCGACGTTCTAGTCAAGTCTGGTTTAGCTTGTCCCGGGGGATTGCCTTTGAGTCGTCGTAAGTCGACTATGTTCTTTCTACCCCCCTGAATTGCCTGAGCGTCCAGTCCCTTTTTTTTTCCCCTTGATGTCATAATTCCAGAGTCATTTGACGCCAGCAGTGTCTTTCCGAAGTCTCAAAGGAAACCACCGTTCCCTCAAATTTCTGTGAAGATCATTTTCCGTTTCTGCGTGACTTAGTTTTCTGAGAGAAGTTATAGGACCGCGCAGGGCCCAGCCCCCTGGCTCATATCGTTACGACCCCCGACTCCCCCGGGGAAAGCCAGGAATAGGACCAAATTTTTGCCCCCATTTCCTTCTCCCTCATACCCCCTTCCCGACGCTCTTCAGCTCCCTGGCACTACAATGTGCTTGTCGCATACTTTTTTCTCTTACCGGCCCTCCCTTCCGGACGGATTTGTCGTCCCATCTGCCTCGCCGGCGCGTCTCGCGCTTTGCCAAAAAGTGTCTTGTCGGATGGACTGCCCCTCCCCGCCCGGTTACAGGCTGCTCCTCAGTTTGCCCTTTTGATGGGGCTTACATCATTCTTTTTGGATTATCCCATTGTGCCGCTTTTTAAGCGACCTCTCCCCGCGGCCAGAAACAGCGAGATTTCTTCTGCTCCCCCCTTGTTTGGCGTCTGGACTTCTACGTAGGTTGTCGCGTTCTACTTCTTCCCCCGTTTCCGGTATTTCAGCAATGAACTTTTGCTTGTTCGCCTTGTCCCCTGTTTGACCCATTTGTCCCCGGTCACCCAGTTTTTGGCTTCTTTTGAAGGCGCCCCGTGTGGACCTTTTTTTCCTTCCGCTCATCACATGCCTTCCTAGGCCCTCGTTCACTACAGTCAGCTGGCATTTCCTTTAGCGGCAGACCTCTTTCAAAAGTGACCCTACCTTTTATAATGCCTGGTCTATTGGGTTTTGCTTTCATTTCCTAACCTGACGTTGAGTCGGAGCACCAAATGCCAGCCCTTCTAAGAGGAAGCCCCCTCCCCCGTCTTCAGTCCTTGACGCTAGGCTTCTCTGATATCGCATCTGAGTCAGCAGCGTCTAGGTGTCCCCCCTCGCTTCCTCTCTCTTTTTACTGATGACATGTACTCCCCTCATCAGGGAGGAGTGTTTTTACTATCTACATCACTCTTCTCATGTACGGAGCACGGGTCCTGCCGACTCGGTGAGTGGAACTTACGGTTTTACAGTCAATTTTTGCAGTTTGACATTCCCCTTTCCACTCTTTGCGTTATCCTCGTCTTCACCCCAAAGTTCGCCATGCGTCCTCTTTCGGTATGTCCCTCCCCTCAGCGCTTTTGATTCACCTGATTAAGCTAATATCGATTAAGTTCCACATTCACCCTCAAAGGAACCCTCCCTCCACCACCGCTCACGTGACTTTCTCCTTCCCGTTGGCTCCCACAGGCGTTTAATTCCTATTTCACAGCGTTATGCGTATTACACCCCACTCTTTTTTTTTCTCTTTTTGTCCTCCCCCTTTTTTTCAACACGTCAGAGATCCAACTTCTGTCCTATCTGTTCTGATTTGTCACGCCCGTTTCTCGCCTCCCCACGACATTATACAAGCTCGCGTGGATTATCCAGACTTTTCCCGTTTCACCACCTTCCTTCCATGTTTGATTTATTTGCATTTTCTTCCACTGCATTCGTGCTCACCTCTTGAGTGGCAACTCCACCATCCGCTTTTGTTTTTCCCCCCGGGTGAGAAAACAATCGCTTTTTCGTGTAATTGGTTTGTGTGATCGTTTCCTTGTTTCCCCCTTTTTTTTGCAGGAGTGGTCCGTCAATAACTGTGCGTCTGGTACGGATCGTTTGGACCCTCCCAAATTCCTCCCCCCCACCCCCCCCTTCAGCTTTGGATTGGAACGGAACCTTTGCTCTTCCTCCGTCTTTTCGCCGATTTAGTGTTGCTCCCCACTCCCGGGGACGACTCAATCGCGCTATAGCTCCAGCTTTTTTGTTTTCCGTTTCATTTTTCGTTCGGTCTTCTATGCAGACCCCCCTCCCCTGTTTTTTTTTTCAAATATATATCGCTCGCTCTTGGTCTCTTAAAGCACCTTTCTTGATGTGACCCGTGAGTCCCCAAAGACTTTCCTTCCACATCGGATGGGGCTGTGGTGCCGTCCTGGAACGTGACCTTTTGATAGCCCCTCGTTATTCCCTACGGTTCCTTCCCGCCGCTTTTATATAGTGTGAAGATACCGGCTCCTCGGGACTCAATGGACGGGACCTTGCATTTTTTTTCAACAGGGAACCAGGCCATGAAACACCTCCTCTCCGGGCTCCCTTTTTAGTCCCCCTTTCTGTCTAGATTCATAACCACCACTCCTTTGCCTGACGTGCGTCCCTTCACATTTCCCCCTTTCCGAGACTTCTCAGTCTCTTCTGTCTTCTTCGTCTCTGACTCTAGGACAACCCTGCTGACCTTTTCTCAATCGATCAGCAGATTTGGCGCTCCTTTTGCGGGTTCTTTTCCTCGATTCGCGCGGGCCTTGGGTCATCCCTTCCAAACGTCAGTCTCCCTTTCTCTCGTACCTCAGAAGTCAAAACCAATACCTTCTTTCCCTTGTGGCGATGGGATGTCTGACAGTTTTCTTTATTTGTTATTCCGCTTGCGTTTTCGCACCCCTTGGCACTTAACTCTCTCTTTCGGCCTCCTTTTTGCCCATTGGAGTCCTTCCGGCCCTCCACGCTCTATGAAAGGTTTCTCCTGGGAAAGTCGCTTTTTACGTAGAGCAGTCGCCTCCAGCGAAGTGCGGTCTTCGAGGTCCACTTATTCTTCATAGTCTAACGCGTCCCACTAGTACGATAAGCTCAAGTCCTTCCCACCAAGTTTTCATCCCTCCCCCCCCCCCTCCCCCCCTGTACATTAACCCCGCCCCCACCCTCGTGAAAGCCTTATTTTTACTCCCCCTCCCTCGGCGCTTGACGGCCCGACGGTCGCCTGTTTTTGATTCTCGGCTCCGTGACTGACCCTTTTGCCTTTGTGAGAATCAAATTTTTAAACCTGATGACCCCTGTTCCCGGGCGGTCTTGGCATGATAAGTATTGTCGGAAACGCAGTCTTAGATCAACGCGTTATGGGACCTCCTCAGGGGTATCACCACTTTTGCCTTGGCCGGTCTCTCCCAGTCGGCCCATTGCTTCTGACCATCCATTGAAGTGCCTTGCTCTGAAGTATAGGAGTGTATACTTGCCGATGGATCCAAATCTCTTTTCCTTCCCAGAGTCAGCTAGACGACTTGAGCACGATAGCTCGGAACCCCCTCTGCCTGATTTCCACTGTTGCCCCTGGTCCGCTTCGCACTTACTTGACTCCAATTCAGCTTCTGGGTGAGTGAACGACTTCCAGTTGGCGGTATCTGAGGACTGGCCCCTGTACCGCTTTTCCCCTAAGACCAGTGCCCCTTCCTCCATGTGTCTCTGGTCATTCGTACCAACAAGCCTGAGTTTTTTTTTAGGACGTAAGATGCATGGGCGTCCTTTATATTTTTTTTCCGGCATGCACTACCTTTTGGTTTGTGCTTCGCCAGCTCCCTTTAGTTATTTTTTTTCAGTCAACAGCTGTTGGGGTCTAGTTCACGTTCTCCGCAACTTTGTTAAGCTCCCCCCACTTACGTGTTCCATCTGTATCGGGCTTTGTTCCAGTCCTATTTTTGTTCAGGGTCTCCCTGTGATGCCCAAGCAGGATCCCAAGCCGACACTTCGCGATCGTGTGGCCCGAGGTTCTAGTTCGCTAGTCTTCTTCTGGATGTCATGCCCCTAGGACGGTCCACTACCTTGTCTTCCCTCTTCTCCGTTCAGTTAGAGTTTTTATCCACAAGCGATCTGTCCTTTCCGAGCAAACGGAACTTTCATGTACGTCCCGCTACCCGTCCGGAATCGTGCCTGTTCTTCCTCCCTCCCTGATTCTGTACTCAACTATGTAGTCCAATGTCGGTCTGCTTCTTATTTGCTTATGTCTTCGGAATGGCCATATTCACGGCCGAAAGTTCAGCCCTGCATTTCAAGGCATCGTGATTTTCGCTTATTTTTTTCAATTTGATATGTTAACCAGCTGTTCGGGCAGCCTCTCTTTCTACAATCATTAAACTTGCGGTTGTGCCCATTGAGTCGTCCCCCTCTTCCTTGATAATTCTTTCCTCCTTTTCTCCTACTGAGATGGGTCCGTACTCTTTCTTTTTCCCCTTCATGCCCAGGACAATGATTTCGAACCATTTCCCTCCCCAGGCTTCAAGTCAGTATGCGACATACGTTCGGTGCCCCACATTCGCAATGGCTGATCCGCCTCGTGAGGTTCTGCTTCAATGAAATACCCCTTTCACGGGCAACGGGTCGTTCCTCGCCCTTTCCTCTTCATTCCAAGAAGCGGTGTATCTCTCATCCCCTCTTATTGTTTTTGTTTGGAGAGATCCCACTCTGTCTTCACGTGTCTCTTTTTCTGTTCCCTTGACATTCCAATGTGTGTATGTTAATTGCACACCTCTTTTTAAAGCTACGCGGACTCCCATTCTTATTGTCCCCGCAATCTGATGTCCTCGACGACTTAAATGGTTTTTTACTCTATTTTGTCTTTTTTCTTTCCTCATTGTTCCCTGTCGTGCCGACGGCTGATCTCGACCCGTCCCACCCTCGATCCACGGCGTGGCAACCCTTGCTTCCTCTCTGCCGAGGGTTATCCTCAGAGCAGGCGGCCTGGTCCTGTTAATGATCACGAAGCGTTCCCTCCTTCATTACATGTCCGGACGGCCCCCCCCCAAACCTCTTCTTGATTAGGGAACTCTATCCTTTTATTCACATTTAGTGATCTTCCGCAAGAACCATTTCCTCCCTGCAGCCCTGTGTTACCGAGTACACTCTAGATAGGACCTGCACCTGCCTAAAGTTAGTTGGTATGTTCCCTTTCCAGAAGCTTTCCTGGCCAGGTTTCATGCTCTCCGGACTCGTATTGAGCACACCTTTTGCGGCTGCCCCATCCAGATATATTGATACCGCTCTCTTGTTCACCCTTTGTCGAGGAGTTATCTGAGACTCCCCTCTCCTCAACGATATGAGTTTTCAGTCCTTGCTGGCTTCCTGTCTGCCTTTCTCCGGTAAGAAACATTCTGTAGTGACCTCTGCTCTTTGCCTTCACCCACGCTCGCCGACTACTCTTCTGTTCTTTAATTTACCTTTCTTTGGCGGCCCGTTTTGCCCCGGGCCCCCTGCCACCCGATTTGTTCTATGTCACCATCCTAAGCCCGGGATTCTCTTGCACCCCCTTGTGGATCTCCCCCCTCCCCCCCCCCCGAAGATTCCATTGTAGAAGTCGCTGACGTTTTTTTATTTATACGTTAGTCTTTTTCTTGACCTGTTCTAGTCGTGGTTCTAGTAGTCTCGCTTTGACCGAAGAGAGACAGGCCGCCTCTCATTTTCCCATCTCCTTAGGCGAGCTTTCCTTTTTTCGCTGACAGTTAGCTTCAGCTCGAAATTGACCGCTCTGCTTCCGGCGCTAGGCCCATGATTCCTCTCTTCTCGTCCGGCCGGATCAGGGAAGAAGCGTGACAGTCACCCAACTATTAAGCAGTCGACGGCAGCCGACCTGGTCTGTATCGCACAATAATGCACGTCGTCGGTAAGGTACTATTTCCTTTCCCGTGTTTTCCCCTGTATGTCTAGCGAGAGTTTTTATCAGATAGTTCCCCCCCACTGGCAGTTGAACGGAGGTCATGATCCCCGCCCGTTTGGCAAGGTTTCATTGTCCTCAGTTTTTAGTCAATTTGAGGTATCCAGACTTTAAAAGTTCGTCTCGAAATGCCTCCTTGCCCCCTTCCCCCTCAGAACTCGGCCTCCCTCCTTGTTGTTTTGTCTGCACCGTCGGGTTTTCGGCTTTCTTTTCTCTTATCTACTGCGTTGACGAGGATCGATATCACACCCCTCTCCTCCCTAAGACGCAATGATTGCTTCTCGACCCTTGATTGTTCTCCCCGTCTATCCCCACAAGTTAGGACCCCTATTTCTGTTCTGGCTGCCTTCTTAAGCTCCCAAAGTGGCTTGTTCCCCTCCTCATTTCATACTCTGAAGATTGCCCTTCTTCACTCCCCCCTCCAGATGAAGTCCTTTCTACGGACGCACTCCTTGTCCATGCAAGTGCTTTAGAATGTTAACTGGAGTTCTTTAGGGTTGTTTGCCTTTCGTGTCGGTATCTTAGATTGCTAGTTTTCTTTTTGCCCAAATGGTCCCCTGTCGCTGACTTTTTGAATCCCCCCTAAGTCCTTATGTACTTCCGATCGCAAGAGGGGATATGTGGATTCTTTTCTGCGTCCGTCAGATCTTTGTACCTATCTCCGACGGTCCTCCCCCCCCTCTCCTACTACATAATCACGGCTTCTCACATCCTTTTTCCTCCCTCCCCTTTGCAGTGTATCGTTTCAACCTTTGGTTGAGAGCTCGAGGACTTACACAACTTCCTTTTTAAAGCCCCCATTTCCAAGAGAGCCGGATGGTATCATTACCTTGTTTTTTCCAATATCTTCACTGTGACCATTCCTTTTACATGAATGCGTCTCTGTTTTCACGGTAATCGGCACCAGCTTTTCTCCAGTTGGCGGCGAGGACCCTTTTTTTTTAAGCTAGCGGTCAGGCCCCTACCAATGTCCACTTCCCGAGGGGGGTTTCCAAGAAACAGACTCCCCCCCCTATTGATTGTTCCCCACATTGTCCCACAGGCCTTTCCCCTGCACTTCTTCTCTTCTCAGTTTTCACCCAATCCAGGCCGTTCGTCTATCGGCAGAAATTCCCTCCCCCCCGTCTCTACCACGTTGCGATGCTCTCTCGTCTTTAGTATGTACACCTCCCGATGAGTAGCCTCAAGCAGAGAAATTTTCCTTTATTTGACGTTCCTTTTTTCCCCTCCGTCACTCGAATGGTTTTTGAGGTGGTTTGATTGTATTGACTTTCTGTTCTTCCTTTTGACACCATTTTTAATACCACCTACCCATCCTTAGTCTGTTTTGTGGGGTGATGAACTTCTTCTCTGTTTTCCTTTTCTCCGTTGAGTTCTCAACCTTTTTCACCAAAAGGTCAGCGTTTGGGATTATCTTTTTTCCTCCGTGAGTCTTCCTTTTACCGTGGGTTCAATTTCCTCCCCCACCCAACACACTTTTATCTTATTTCTTTCACACTGAAACGGTGCGGTATCCCGCGTGTTCTTCCTTTCGCTTTAGGGTGTATGTAAGGTGCGGGTGCCATCTCAACTTTTTCAGTTTTCCCCTTCATTTACATTTGTTCTTGATATCCCCCCTCCCTTTGATGGGTTATGGATCTTCTTTTTTTCCTCTCTTTTCTTTGGGCGTGACTTTTCCGACTCCTGCCTGCCGTCCTGGATGAGGTTTTGCCGGCCCGTCGGCCTTGACGAATTTGCTTTCCTGACGAGATCTCTTAATCATCGAGTTCCTCCTCTTTCCTTGCGTACAATTCGCCCTTCGTTTTCTGTTTCACTGCCCTTTCTCACCCGGTCCCGAAGGATATTGGAACCCAACACAATGAAGTAAGCCGGTCCTCATCATGACATTTGCTCTTCCCTCGTTTCTTCTCACCCCTCACTAGTCGGCAACTCTCGCCCCCTGTACCTTTCCCCTTCTTGAGGGCGTGGCCTGTTCTTATCGTATGATCGTGCGCATTGTGACAAAAGAAGATGTCCTGCTCCATTATATTGTCTCTTTCTTTTCTTTAATTTCCAGTACTGAGTTTTTAGTAATAGCTCGCGCTGCGGTGTGGTGGAATCTCATAATCCAACGAGCTAATCGAGCGTACCCTTCTCTTTCGGACAACAACCATTGATACTTCTTCTCTAGTCAGTACCTTTCTTCAGGCGGACCATCGCTAGTACTCATCCAGCTGCTTGTTACCTCTTTAATTGACCCCTTGCGCGGCCATGGGCCCATTGTAGAGTTTTGTATTCTTTTCCTTTGCGCTATTTTTGAAAATTTTTTTCGCGGAAAGCTCGCAGAGCCCTTCCCCTTTGAAGAAGCTTTGTTTCCAACTGGGAAGATGATTTCTTTTCTATCCTCAGTAACTCGTTCCCCTCTCCTCGCCCTCCGCACGGACCCTTTTCTGCAACTACTTTCGCAAGAGTTGGCGCTCCTGTCTCTTTATCGATTTGTAAATATGACGAACCCGTTTTTGGGGTCCCTTTCTTGTAGAAAGTATCCTTTCCCCCAAAACTAAAGGCAATACCCCGTTGAGCTTGTAATTTCCCTCCTGTTTTTAACTAGTTGTTGGTCAAGCTTCGCTCTTTTCTGTAGTTCTGGTTTTTTCCAGTGCCCCCACCTGGCAGTTTGGCCATTTACCTCTTACCCATGAAGACAATCCATTGGCAGTGAAGGCTGCCGTCTTTTCGGTCCCCTCGAGGTTCATTTTGTCCACATTTTCCCTCTCCCCTCCCTTCTTTATTACAGCTCTCCTCCTTTTGCTCAGACAGTAGATGATAGTTGGCTTTCTTCCTGGGCTTCCGGCTTCCTTTATTCCCAGATCGCATAAGTCGGGCCGTCCATTCGCTTTATGCAGGCATTTTCGAATGACAGGTTCTGGGCCTTGGCCGGCCCCCTTTCTCAGCCTACCGCCAGACCCTCGCAACTCCGTCTGTATCCCCTGTTCCTCTACACCCGATTCTCCTTGAACCTGGTCGACTTTCGTTTTTATTGAGTTATAGGTTTTTGGGTGTGGGTTAGGGTTAGTGTAGTTTCTGTTGCTTGCGGCACCAACCCTTTTGGTTTTGAAGGCATCTTTTTAAACGTCTCTCTTTCATAGCCAACCCCCACCCGCTGTGACCTAGAGCTGTACGCCCCCGACCCCCATTTTCCAGTTACAAAAATACTTTCTCGATGTCTTCCCGGGTCCGCCTCCCCCCAAAGCTGCTTTCGAATTTTTACGACCCCCTTTCGTCCTTCGTTGATACACCCATCCTGTACACCCCTAGCTATCGTGTTTCCGGAGAGGATTTCTGCAAAGCAGTACTCGGACGGATTAGTTAGTTACCGAGGCCCCCTTTTTCTGTCCCTATTTCCAAGAACGCCCGCCTCTTGGAAGTCCACCTTTCGATCGACGGGCTATCCAACCCATGCACGGATCGTTATTGTTGACCTACCCGCACCCGCATAGAGGTCTTATTGGCGAGCGCCCTGCTACCCAATACCAGCTTCGCGAGGCAGGTCATTTCCGCTTCCGAAGATCCCCCATTTTGTTAGTCTCTTTGAACCCCCCAGAAGATAATTGATTGACCGAGTGTCACCTCCGCCTGACAGATTGGATACTGAATTCCTCGTGCTGACCTCCTTCACAGTCCCCCTGGCTCGGGACCCAGTCGTCTCCCCCCGCTTGCATACTATGCTTCCGCACGTCTACTCTGATGTGTGGGGGATGCCATATCGAGCCAACATGTCCCCAGGTACAAGGCCGCCATCACGTCATGGGCTTTCAATCCCCCTACCTTTTGCAACCGTTGGTGTTACAATGGCTCCAATTTTTTTACCCCTAGCGTGCGTTTTTTTTCCAATTTCAGTCCCTGTCATGGCACCCGGGCATGCCAAGTTCCCTCGAAGTTCACTGATGGTG
>Ga0179593_1463435_pt1 | contig 12100 bp, 15 predicted proteins | sample CZODoug2_1_08_16_FD_185931 | JGI IMG/M metagenome (GOLD analysis project Ga0179593, IMG submission 185931) | Vadose zone soil fungal communities from Angelo Coast Range Reserve, California, USA - CZODoug2_1_08_16fungal (PacBio error correction) | ecosystem: Environmental > Terrestrial > Soil >... | reverse complement strand
CGCGGCGGGCAACAGCTGTGTTTTTGTCGAATTTTTGTCCTCGGGTGCGGGATTTGAGATGATCCCGATGTCACCTCTAGGTTCCATCCCCTACAGCTCCGTCCCCTAGAGATGCCTTTTCATTTTCAAGGTTCCTTTTGTTCGCATACCCCATCCGCGTGCAACAAGGACTGCCCCATATGTCCGACAAACCCGGTCGGCGGAAGGAGGGGGCAGTCCCGTCGGGCCTGATGCATCCCCATCCGGCCCTAGTTCGTCTTTCCTCACAGGAGCAGCCCACTTCCCCTAAGGACGGTTCCCTTCTCTTTTTTTTGACACAAGTTTAGTTTAGGGTTATTGTAAAGTGAGCGGGTTATGTGACGTAGTGTGGCTTCAGTTGCCTCTTCGTGCGGGGGTGAGTACAGCCCGTCTACGCCAGACTTTGCGCGGTGACCAGACGAAGTATCTCTCCCCAGAGTGCCTAGAGCGGGGTTTGTTTAGTTTGTTTTCGCCCACAAAGTTTGCGAAACTTTTTAGGATAGTGCCAGTCGCTTGGACCGCTCTTCCACTGTGAAGTAGCCTGTCGGTCGAGGGAGGGGAAAGCTCGAACGCCTGCTCCTCCACGGCTCGCAAACCCACATTTTAATTCCTTTCTTATAAAATGACCTCCCCCACGTGGAGACCACAGTGGTACGTGTCCCCTGATAGGTTTGGGAGTCGTCTCATTTTTTCGCAGAAAATGATAAAGAAACCCCGACTGTAGCTCGTATTTCTTGATTGTGAGTTGTTTTCGAAGACACCCCGAAATATCTCTATTGTGAGGGCGAATTCTCCCAGTCTGTTTCGGCTTTTTTATTAACTGACCGAGCGTCGTTTGTTTCGTAAAGAGAAACTACGACCTGACCCCTCTTTCGAGAAGATTGATACGAAATTGCCTCAGTACTTTTTCATAGTTTTCTTGCCCCCCCGTACGGATGAACAGGAGCACGCCGCTGTCAAGGGTGATAGGAGCGACAGCCACCTCGCTCCGATCCCGAGTCTTTCTCACCACCCCTACTCCACTCTCTTTTTAAGACTTTGCGCGTTGAAAAAGTCCCCCCTGCCCCCTTTTTCCCCCTGGAGGTACCTCAAGAAGACTTCATCCCGACTAAGGGTTACCTCCTCTTATGAGATGCACGTCCCGAGAAAGCGACAGGACGTCGCGGGAGTCAAATAGCCTAGAAGGAGAACACTCAAAATTCCCAAACCCCCCCCCCACCCACACAAAAAACACACAAAAAAACACCCCAAAAACACCCAAAAAACCCCCAAACGCCCCAACCCGACCCCAACCCCCCCTTTCCCCACCCCCATACCCAACACCCCACCCCCCGAGAAAGGAAAATTTTTCACCCTCACTAGACCAGAACTACAGCTATCACCCTGAACAAAGAGATATCGCTAGCCCCTGCCTCTCTTGCCACCCAACCCCCCCCTGAGATAAACAGACTTTTTTATTATGAAGGCTCCTGTTTCCTTTTTTTCATGAATAGGTCCCCCTTCCGATGCTGCCTGGAAAATTCACTACGTTCACGCGGGCACCCCGACCGCCACAACTCGAGCCTTATGATCTGGCGAAGTACCAGATCATCGAGTCGCAGGCGAAACCCAAAGTTTGACCCAGACCCGTTCCTTCTGGCTTTCGTCCCCTTTTTTTTCTTTTCGCCCCTACTGAGTTAAGATGTATCACCCCCCCCACCCGTGTACCTCTACTGGTCCCCGTGTCGACGTTGTAGGGCCCAGGCCCTTAAGTGTCCTATGATTCCAGGACAGAAGGATGTTTCTGATTCTTTAAGGGATCGCCCTTAGCGGCCAGATTAATTTAGCGATTCTTTCACTGTACCCACGTTATGTAAGCTCTCCGTCGTTAGCTACGAGTCTTAACCTTGCTGACTCCCCCCCAGGACTGGTGAGCTCCTCTAGCAGTTGAACTCTCTTTTCCCAGTAGTCTTCTTATCGCCGGGTAGAACAAGAGAGCGCCTGTATCTGGGACGCCGTCCTGTCAGATATGTGTCTCGAATGCATCACCATTGCGTCCCTTGGGGCCCGGGGCGGACACTAGCGCCATCTCTCCTTCAATTCCGTTTTTGTTGTTGATTTTTCTCTTCCTCAGCCGTGTAGGTTTATCGCCTTTTCTCATTTCTCTAGCTCTGGGTCCGCTGGATATGCGACGCGTAGTTTCTTCCGTTTGTGAGAGGTGGTAGACGGGATAGCTAGTGGAATACGTCGTCGCCTCGTGTTAGTCTACGTTTCTCCCTTATATTCAAGGTTGGCCATTTCTATACGATGGGAGGACGGAGAGCGTATCACTGTGGGTTAGTGTGCTGTCGCTCTTCCTGGCAATATCGTGGCATCGGCAATGAGTAAATTCTGTTCAAAGTGAGGACCCTTTTTTTTCGGGTTGGTGGTAATAGCGACAGCTTGGGGGGTGGGGGGGGGGGGGGGAGTGTGACCTCATGGTCTTGGACTCTCACGGCGTTTTGACTGTTTGCTTTTTTTTTGTTTTTGTTTTTTTTTTTTTTTTTGTTTGTTTTTTGTTTTTTTTTTTTTTCTTTTTTGGTTTTTTTCTTTTTTTTTTTTTTTGTTTTTTTTTTTTGTTTTTTTTTTTTTTTTTTTTTTTTTTTTTTTTTTTTTTTTTTTTTGTTGTTTTTTTGTGTGTTTTTTGTTTTTTTTTTTCGTTTTTTTTTTCGTTTTTTGTTTTTTTTTTCCGTTTTAGTGACCAGCACGGCAGCTTTCCTCTTGTCCCTCCTTTTTTTGTTGAGGGGAACCCCCCCTTTGGAGGAACCTTTCCTGGCGCTGGCGGCCATGTTACCACGACTCTGATGATCGGTCCCGCGTCATACTCGATGGCCGTTCGGGTTGCCCAGCGGGTTTTCTCAACCGTTTCCTTCTCTTTCTTTCGGTGGATGGTGGAAGTCTCCCTCTTTACAAGAGTCCGCACTCCCCCCCCGCGTCCACTTTGAGGAGTGTGGTTTGTTTCTAGGTATCGACTTTTTCTTTTTCACATGAATCGTGTTCTTTTGGCAGCTCGATGTTTGGCGACAGGTGTTGAAGAAAGTTGGGGGTTGGGGGGGGTGTGTGGTTGGTTGGGGGTGGGGGGGGTGGGGGTTTGGGGGTGTGGTTGGGGGGGGGGGGGCTGTTTGGGGTTTGTGGATCCTCCAGGATGGGACCTGACCTTTTCCTATCTATTGGTTTTTTTCGTTTCCTTTTTTTCCAAATGAGGTAGCGGTGATGTGGTAAAGTAAGTTTATTTCTCCACGTATGGTGCGCGTCCTGAGTCGGATCGCTCGCAGGCGGTTGATGGTGATCATTTTGTGATGCCTTGTCTTCCTTTTGGTAACGTGAGTCTTCTTTCTTCTCCCGATGTGTTCATTGTCAGAAAAAACCTCCCCTTAGTTTACAGCGATGTGAAACCCAACGTTAATCGATCGCCCGGGCACACTCATTAAGAGTTACCGTGAGAGTGCGATTTTCTTTCCTCGTTCTTCTTCCGTTTTGTGGTTCTTCTTCCCAAAACCGAGAAGTTATTTCGCTGCTACGCATCTTACTCTGTCGTTTTCGACGCGCGCGAGATTTTTCTGAGAACATGCGCGAAAGAGATTCCATAGAATCGCACAGTGGAGGACAACCTCTAGCAAAGATGAAGTCCACTAGGTCAAACCTCAGCAAATGGACATCAAAGCCATGAATATAGAAAAAGAAGGAGAGATGATTTGACAACGAGCAGTGCACGGCTTCCTCGAGCTATGCGTACAAAATAGAGCGATGTTTAGTGACGTTTCTCTTGGTTGTGGGGGGTGTCTATTACTTTGTGTGCATTATTTATGAGTTTGCACCTATGCTTGGGGTACTTTTTTTTTTTGGTTTGTTGCGTGTCTGTTGTTTGGTGTTTTTTTTTTTTTTTTTTTTGTTTGTGGTTTTGGTGGGCAGAGCCAACAAGCTCACTTCACTTGGAAGACCTTCCAGCACGAACACAACCGCCGCCACGAGCCCCCTGACCACCACTTTTACGCCAACAGCCCTTGTTTATGAAAAAACCCTCCCCTTCTTTCCCCCCTCCCCCTTGATCCCAGGGATAATTCCGCTCCAACGAAATAGAACGAGTTATCGAGAAACAGCACCCAGTTCAGCTGACCCTGCTGCGTTACTAGTGAGAAAACAAAGAGGCATGGACTTGAAAGACTTATCGAGTCCCAGAATTTCACGTTCCTTCGACTACAGTTCGCCTCCGTTATTGAGGGGCCGGTTGAGATGACCCTACTGAGGCTCAACTTCCAGAGTAGGGCATGATTCAGGCGAGGACCTGTCTTTCAGCAGCGACCGCCCCCGAAGTCTTCCCGCGAAATCCTCTTGCAGAGACCCACGCTTTTTTCTCCCCTAGCGAATTGCGAGTCCCCCTCTCCCAAAAAAAAATCCCGTACGCAGACGATCGGAGAGATTGTGGAGAGAGAAGAAACGAACCAGCAGTCTTGGATCATCTCTACTATAATACTCTGTTTTTCTCTCTTCAGATGCACAGGCCACGATTTTCGAGTGATGTTCGGTACAAACCTGTACCCCCCCCCACACCTCCAGCCTCCTTCTAAACCCACAACTCCTTTCTTTTCCGTGCTCAGTGGGGGAGCATCCCCATTCCGCCAGGAAGGCGGCCCATCGCCAACCGACTGGGGCCCTGCGCACTGCTTCGAAACCTCATACGTTAGCAACCGTTTCTGCCCGCCCCGCATCCTCAACCGGTTCCATACCGGACGGACGGGTGGGCAAAGACGGGCTATGGAGTGGTGTTTCCGTAGGCTTCCGTCCTTCCTTCTCTTTGGCTTCTATTTAAGGAAGGGAGCCAGAACTTGGCGGTACACGTCTCTCGGATCTGCTCTCATTTTTCGTGTGTCTCCTTTATCCTTTTTTCGTGCTGGGAGTGGGGACACCCACAACTCGAGTTTTTTCCATTTAGACTCGATAGCGCCGCTGCGCACCCCCTTCCACCACTTCCCTTTCCTCCCCCGTGAAAGTTCTCCCCCCAGCGAGGACTTTGACTTGGCAAAAGCAGCGACACCTCCTGCCTGCACAGTGTCTCCAGGCAAAAAAGAGAGCCGCCTTTCGATCTGGCCCCTGTGGATTAAGTTCCGCCTCGATTCCTGTATTCGATCGTCCGCCTTTCCTTCTGTTTAGTCGGAACCCCCACTGTCGAGGAGGGCTTTTTCCCCCTCCGGTGCATCTCCCCAGATCTCGTGTCTCCCCCCCGCTGCGCACCGCGTAGAATGCTGGAGCCCATCTCCCCCACCCTCCTCCGCGTTTTTTTTGGTCCCTCTGTCGACAATGCCCCTCGAGGAACGATGGAGACATCAATTTGTGCGTCACGTACGCGGTACTTTTTCTCCCGACTGCTTACGTTTTCCCCCCTACCTCTACTGTTCCTTTTATTTTTTGGTCCTCTGATTTCCCTTTTCCGCTTGGTCTTTCATTAGACAATAGCTTTTTACCGCTCCCTGGCCGCTTGTCGGAGTCCTTCGACCAGCGTCTACCCCGTATCCTCGTATTGGTGATCGTCTGTCCCTGGTTTGTTGTGCTTCGCGGCTCTTCCCCCCCTCGCGTAGTTAGGTCCCCCCGTCTTCCACCTTTTTCCTCCCCCTCTCGGCCACTTTTCTACAATCATCAGAACGCTTTTTAGTCCCTCTCGCGATACGTACACGCTTCCCTCCAAGATTTGAACGTGTGTTCGTGGTCTGTTTCTCCTCGGCATTCTGCCCTTCCCCCCCTTCATGAACGTTTTTCCGCTTCCCCGTTTTACCTGGAATGAGTTCCTTTTGGACACGGACTCTCATCGTCTTGTAAACCAGGGACAGCCCAGTCTCATTGGCCCTTGGAGCTTCGCTCGTGGGCCTTTCTCCGCTTTACTATCTTTATGAAGGGGTTTCGACTACCGCAAAACTCCCCTCCACCGCCCCCGCCCCCCGCCCCCCCCCGCCGCCCCCCCCCGCCCCCCACCGCGCCCGCCCGCCCCCGCCCCCCCAGCGCCCCCGCCCTCCCCTCCCCCCCCCCCGCCCCCCCCCGCCGCCCCCCCCCACCCCCCCGGCCGCCGCGCGCCTTCCCCCCCGTCAGGGGGGACCCCTCCCCCCGCCACCCGCCACCAGCCAGCCTCGCGCCACCCGCGCCCCGCAGCGCGCCCCCCCCCCCCCACCCCCCCCCCCCCCCCCCCCCCGCCCCGCACCCCCCCCCGCAGCCGACCCCCCAGCCCCCACCCCCCCCCCTTTTCTCTGTCGTTTTTTTTTTGTGAGTATTTTTGTCGGTTGTGCATGTAAGCACGAAGCGTTGGTTTGTCGTATGGATTCCCTTGTTTGTGGTGTGGAGCACGGGTGGTTGTGTGGAGAGGGGCAGGACCGGTGGACGCCGAGGATCCGGCAACAGAGATATAGGAGAAGAGAGTGAGGTACGACCTCATTTATTCGGGACTTTCCCCAGTTTTTCTCCTCCCTGCATCGGTTTTTCGGTGGAAGGGCGTTTTCTTTCGGAGATGGAGAGTCCCTTTCCGAGGGTGTGGAGTGCCAATATTCTTTCTTTCTCTGCGGGTGGTGGTTGGGGGGTTTGTATCCCATCCTCCATGAGTTTCTACTTGGAGAAGATTTGGACCGATCTTTCGTCTCGATGCTCAACAATGCGATTGTCGCGCGGATAGACTCTCATCTTCTTTTTCATAATACTCGTTGGGGTTTTGCTGGCTCTGACGATAGTGTAGCTGCTGTAGAACGAATTGTTGTGATTCGAGACCGCGTATATAGAGTTCCGTGCGAAAAAAGGCGCCCAGACTTGCCCGCCAGATGAAAGTTTCCTTGCAGGACTTCCCCTTTGCCCGTTTGCCCATAAGAACCGTCGCGCCTGAACTGCGAGGCGCTAGAGCTTCAAGACGTCATCCCCTACTCCACCAAGAACGACGATTCGGTATCTTTCTCACATTTCTCTTTATATACTTTTTCCTCTTAATGAATCCTTTGCAGTCCTCTGGCCTTTTTTAAAGTCAGGCACCGTACGTTCACGCTGATCCAGAAATCCCTACGTTTAGGGCGCGCCGCGTGCGTTAGTCAAAAGAGCTGTTATTGCTTTACTTCGTCCTTCCAGCGAATTTGCTTTTTTTTTGTTACCCACTGGACACTCCCCCGCTTCCCATCTTGCTTTTTCGAGGCCTTTCTAACGGAGCTGCCAGAGACGATGGCGGCTTTGTTCCCCCGCGCGGAGACTCTATTTTTGCGGGTTTGACCGCAACGTCATCTGTCCGCTCTCCGCCTGAAAAGGTCCGTTGATGTTCGGACTTTCATGAACGGCAATAGGGGCCGATTAGACCGACTCCACTTCCCCCAGTTCACGATATTATGGGCGGGACGAGTATGCGTTTTTTGACCCACCCGGACGCTGTTTTTTTTGCCTACGCGGGAGTTTAGACTGGAGAGGTGCGCAGTGACGGAATGACCTAAGAGCGTTTTGTTGCGCCACCACCCTGTTCCTGCTGCCGGCGGACGTGAAAGAAGCAGTCTCAATCGGACCTTTTTGAGATGATATTTTCTCCCCCTCCCCTCTCCATTCACCCAAGCCCCCGGTGCATAGTCTAAAAAAGGAGTTCTAATTAAGATCCCGCGCGCCTCGGCGCCGGCCGGCGGAGTCTCTGCCCCACTCTTACCCCCCGTGAGAGAGGCGTGAAGTCCGTCCGGGGCAAGGCGCTTTATGCGTTATTGGCGGAGGCGGGACAAGGAGAGTCTCGCAGCTTTCGTCGAGAGGGTTTCCCATCGCGCATTTGATCTGGAGCCCCAGCATCTCTCCTCTGTGCTTCGCCCCCGCTCGAGATCTGGGGAGCACAGGTGTCAATTCCCCCCTCTGGACATTTTTTACGCTTTTTTTTTTCTTACGGCACATGTGACAAAATCCTCCTTGCTCCTTACCCCTCGGCTCACGAAGGACGGCCCTTTGTTTGCTTCCGTGTCTGCGACTTCGTTGGCGAGGGGCTTCCATCCCCCCTTAGTAACTGGATCATTCTTTTTTTGTTTTTTTTTTCCATCCCTTGGAAAGAACTAGCTCATTTAGCTTTATGGTGTGGCGGACACCCGACTTCCGGGCTCCCGTACTCTGAGCTGGCTGCGGAGCTCTATCGGTCTGTTCACCGCAAAGTTCTGGCTTTCCTCTGCCTGCTCCTATTAACATATCATGGCGTTCCCGCATTATCTGACCACCTATCCCTTTAAACACCGGCGACACGTGGCTGATCTTTGCTGCTCCTGGGCCTTTCACTTCAGCGTGGCTGGTTTGCGTATTCATTTTTTTCTTTTCCCTAAGTATTGCGTTTTTTTTGGGCGGCAGCGGTTCCCGATGTCTTTTTTTCTGACATTGGCGAGCCCGTCATATCAGCGGCGTGTCGGTCCTTTTGACCGGCTCAGCGAGCAATAGAACCCAAGGCCTTTTTTGCCTTATTTTATTTTCCTTTTTTTTTCTTTTTCTCTGATGAAAGACCCCCGCGGTTTTCGTGTTTAGCTTCTCAAGACCTACAGGCCCAGCTGTCTTCTCCAGCGCATTGAATCCCTCCTCTTCCCCTATTGGTTCTCTCGTGAAACCAAGATTTTTTCCGTCAAAGACAGTCCGTCTCCTGAAGCCATACTCAGCCCAAGCTAGTGTAGCCCCACCGGCCATCAGGGCAGTGTTCTTTTTTTCCCTGATTGTCCCCTAATTTCGTGTTTTTGACCAGATAGGATTGAAGTTCCAGGCCCTCTTTGCGGGGGAATTTTTTCAGCATTCCTCCCCTCCTTTTTGCGTTTTGATGTCCTCTCCCGAGCGCCGCCCGCCCTTCTTTTTTCTAGCAAACCTTCGGTTTAGCCTTTTTCTTTTGGTTTTTCCCCAAAAACCTTGGGAGTACATGGCCAGTGATCTAAGAGCGGGCCGCACCGGTTCAACGGAAGTAGCCCTGCTTCGGAGTTTCTCTTCAAACACGAACGCTGCTGATGAAACGGAAGGACACTCCCTTAATTCTTCTGGAGATCCTTCCTTTGGTCTTGGTATTCCAGTGGGCTGAACTTGGGCCTCCATGTTCCTGGTCGAGTATTCTCCCCGCGTCGGCGGATGTTGTCGCGTTTCTACTCCTGGTCTACCAGACTTCCTCGCGCGGCTCCAGAGTCAAAGAGGAGCTTCTTGGGCCGTTCCCTGAGCTTTTGTGTAGTGTGAACTTGCCCCTGCCGCATCTCTTAACGATGCTACCGCCCATGAACTCACTTAAGGTAGTTTGTTTTTTCTTCGTTTTTCTCGACGACCAGATCTGTCCGTTTTTTTTCTTGGGGCCGATGCCAACTCGTCGCCTCCTAGGCGCGCCGGTTGACCATCTAGGAGACTTAGGCGCGGACCAGCACATAAATAGCGACGGGTCTCCTCTCCTCCGAGATACCAGTTGTCTTCTCAGTTATGAGTGACGTAGAGGCATCTCCAGGGTCTTAGACAGGACCCACACCCCCTTTTCGTAGGGCAGTGAGCGAGGTTTGTGGGCAACAGGCCGCGCAGACACCCGAATGGCCAACGATCGAGCCTCCTACCCCTTGCGATTTCGCAGCCCCTCTCTCACTTCGCCTCCCCATACCACCCTTCAGTGACACACTCCCCGCCTTTATATATGTTTTAAAAAAAGTTGGAATAGTTTCGTCAGAGGCCCCATGAGTTCATGAACCAGAAACTCCGACACCCCTTTTCCCGTCGGTGCACACCCCGAGCGACTTTCGTATCCCTCTGTTCTCCTGCCTCTCTTTTTTTGTTCTCTGTCACCCTTTCCTCCCTCGCCCCCCCCTTTCATGGAGGTTTAGATCCCCCTTTCCCCGCTTTCCCCGGAGCCAAGAACCCCGGAGTTCTGCGTGCTGGTCCAGACCCGATACCTTCGACCGTTTTTTGCCCGCTCTTCAGCAAGACCCCCTTGTCTATGCAATCTCGCCAAGTGCACACGGTGTGCGACTTGCATACCCATTTTTCTCCGAGGAGCGTGCTCCCTTCTTAGGAGCAACTATCGTTGCATGCTCCCCGCCCGCTTTACGTTTTTTTTCCCCTCTTTAACCCCCTGATGAAGTTGTAACGAGCTATTTTTTTACTCTTCTGCCCAATAGTATATGCGGGTCGACCCACGAGTCCTCCTCACGGGGGCGCCGTTCCTTCCCGATCTTCGTTTTCCCCCAAAATTTTTTCGACTCCCAAGTACACAAGCAATTCAATATCCTCTGCCTAGTTGTTGTTGTTGCGAGCGTCTCGTCGACACCCTCGCTTTAATTTTATAGAGGGATCTCCAGTTGATTCCGACCCTCCTCCCTTCCTCCCTGCAACGGCGAAGATTCTTTCTCGGATTGTTTTCATATAAGCAATCTGCTATTGCAGACCGTCTTCCCGCGATTTCTTTCGTCGGCCCTTCCGCCGTCCCCCCCCTGTGGACTTTACCTTTTTGCTGGTCTTTTACCCTTCCGTACTCAGTGGGTTTGCCTGCACTCTGATCAATTTTTGCCATCCCGGCCATTCAGCCAGGTATGGTACAGCGGCACGTACGTTCCCCGGGCGATCATACCCCCTCTGGTTTTTTTTCAGAGATTTTTCCTTGTCTTCCGACCCGAACCGTCGAGTACGGGTCTTTTACTCCGGCAGAAATTTTACATTCGTGAATGCCGGATGGCCCCTTAGCGACCAGTCAATTTGATCCGGCGCTGTCCAGTTTTTGACCCTTGACTCGCTTCTGACCGCCAAAGTCACTCCCTCTTGCCGGTTTTTTTGCCAGTGTTTTCCCCGGCGTTCGTTTCTTCCTTTGTAGGATATGAATAGGAATGGTGGCCCTCACACGAGTCCCAACGCACCCCCCTTTTTTACAACCGAATCTCGGAGGGCACTCGTTCCCCCCCTCCTTCCCGCGCGACGTAGCTCCGAAAGACACGAATCAAAGGTTCTCTGAATCTCCCCCCTTCTCCCGTAAGTGGTAGACTCCCCCTTCCCTTTTGGTTGGAGCGGATACTTTTTGTACTCTCGGGTATGAGGGGGGGTCCTACGTTTCGCTGAGTGGTTGACTTGCGATTATAACCTGGTCCGCTGCCGGCGGAGGGGTTCGTACGCAGCTTATCGACTGTTACTCTTTCGATCGGCCGGCTCGCACGTTTTTTTTTCCCGCTCTGGATTTTTTGATCCCTAGGGTTCGGACCGTTTGCGCGCATCGGCGCATTGCCGGTGTCTGTCGCCCACGATACCCCTGGACAGCCGCGTGCCTTAAGTAAAGAACCCTCTTGAAAGAACCAAAACGCCCCTTTCCTGTAACCTCCTTTCCTTGAGAGGCTTTTTCATCGTTCTTTTCTCTGCCCCCCCCAACTCTTCTCCCCCAACAACGCAGCCATCTCTCTCTCGCCTTACTAAGCCCCCTCACCATCTTTTCGCTTCCTCGCGACAGCAGAAAGAAAATCTGTGAGCCCAGTCGTTTACCTAGCTCCCCCCCCCCCCCCTTTTCCTTCCTAAGGTGGGAGACCCTCTACGGCTATCAGTATGAAGATCGGTCCCCCAACCTTACACAGCCCACTGGCAGCCCAGCCTTAACACGCTGCCTCTGCGCCTCTCCTTCCCCTGCGCTTGTCCTGGAGGCCGTTTGCAGGCGTTCCCTTTTCTCTCTTTTCATCCTCGGCAGCTCTTCCTGAAAGAGGGGAGGCCCTAGTCGCGCAAGAGATTTTCCAGACAGTGTTTCTAACGAGAACTGCTACGCTACTATTTTTCCTGCTCTTTCGCTTAGTCTTTTCACTTAAACCCGGGATGGATTCCGCTGCGTATACTCACGCTCCGGATATTGCTGGACACCCCTGCACGTTAAGTCGAACTTCCCCAACGGCCAGCAGTTTTTTTCTGTCTCTCCTGGTTCTCACTCCGCTTTTCTCGTATTTGGCTTTTCCCCTTTCCGACCTTCTCTCTTCCGACAATGCAAGAAGGAGGTTGGTCTGTTCTCCGCCTGTCACCCTCTTAATGGCTCTCCTTCGCTGGAGCCCGATCATCTCGCTCGCTTTCCCCCTTTTCAGGCGAGCTGCACGTACGACCAAATCTCAGGGCTTTGTGC
>Ga0179593_1420026_pt1 | contig 12100 bp, 13 predicted proteins | sample CZODoug2_1_08_16_FD_185931 | JGI IMG/M metagenome (GOLD analysis project Ga0179593, IMG submission 185931) | Vadose zone soil fungal communities from Angelo Coast Range Reserve, California, USA - CZODoug2_1_08_16fungal (PacBio error correction) | ecosystem: Environmental > Terrestrial > Soil >... | reverse complement strand
TCCAGATGTGTTTTTCACCCTATCCCCGCACTGGACCCTCAGAAAGTATCTCGCCTTTTTTTTTTTTACGGCTCGTTCTTATAGAGTGCACGTTCCTTTTTTTCCGGATACAGTTTCTGGTTCTTTTTTGATAGCGCCCCATCCCCTAACATTATGTGTACCCCCCTTTTCATCTTTTTCTGCCCAAGCCAGCCCCTGAGGGCCCCCCCAAAGCTGACCTGTGGCGTCCTCGTTAATTTTCATCCCACGATTTCTTTCCCCCTGGTCCCCCACTCCTAACTGCCCCCTGTCTCTTTCGCAACAAATTTTCTCCTTGGCCCCCCCCAGAGTTTTCAATTTTTACGGTACCTGGAACCCCCTCCCCCGGCCCTCCCCCCTTTCAACTATGTCTAGAGGAAAGCTCATTGTTTTCTTTTCGTTGCTGCATCGTCTCCTTAGGCGACCCAATGAACTCTTCCCCCCTTGCTGCGCGACCATTCCATATTTTTTACTCTTACTTTTGCCTGCACCCCCCCCCCTTTCTAAGTGTGTTCTTTGAAAGTAACTTTCCTTGCCCCTCCCTGTCTGAACTTTTCCTACTTCCCCCCTCTACCGGATGATTTCGCGTTTTCGGCTCTTTATGTTGTCCCCTCTTTTTTCCTGCTGGTTCGTAAAACCTTGTTTCACGTTTTTTCCCCCGGTACAAGTACTTTTTTTTCCCCTTCCTCGTTCTGTGACTTTTTCTCTTTTTGTTCCCCCCGGCCCCCCCCGCCCTTCCCTCCGTGGTTGCCGCCCCCCCCCCTCGGAATCGTCAACGCTTCGCTCCTTGGGTTTTCACGACCTTCGGCCCCGCGCCCTTTTCGATTTGACCCCTCCTTAGTTTTTCGTTTTTTCTCCCCTTTTCCGTTGGAACCCCTGTCTTCCACTTGTGCCGAGATTTTGCTTGAACTTCCGGAGGTCATCTTTTGCTGTCACTCTGTTTATCGAACTAATTTTCGCTTTTAACCCCCTCTATTTCCTAAGTTCCCTCACCACCGGTTACCGACTGTCCAACCCTTTTGTTTTCCTCGTTCCCCATGTGTTTCTCCGTTTTTATTTTTGTTTTTCCCCTTTTTGGTACGCCGATTTCCATGCCAATCTTTTTTTACCCTTCCGACGTTTTTTTTTTTTTCATTGTTGTACATTGCATATCTGTCTTTAATTCGGCCGCGGCTTCCGTGGCGTTTCCCTACCTGGCGCTTGATCGTGGCTCTGTTATTGAGGTCCAACTTTGTTAAATGTGGAGTAACTGTCCTCCTCCGAGAGATACGAGCAAATCTCTTCTCTGCAAAGGTTTGGACATAACAATAGCGGTTCTCCCTAACTGAGGATCTTTTCCTCCCTTGTCGTCATCTGGTCGTGTTATTTACCTTTATTCTTCTAAGATCGGTTTCCGTCCACTCCCCCCCCCCCCGGCTTGCCACTTTTTGATGAAACGTCGCGCCTCCCTGACCCCCCTTTTAGACTCAGACCGTTTTTGTGTTTCTGTCGGCCAAACAAAAGATCTTACGGTTGACTCCTTAACTGTTGCGATCGCCAACACCTACTGGTGCCCCAATTTCGTTATGGCTTTCTTTTTTTTTTGTTGAACTGGGAAGCCCTTACTTCCCCTTTTTGCCCATTGGACAAGTTTTTTTTGGATTTTTTTGTTTGTTTTTATTAAATTCCCTTACCGCCCCAACCCTTTGCTGTTGAGGGCAAGAACGTACGCTGTTCCAGATTCCCGGAGCTGTTACATCATTAGAGTCGTCCGAGAATAGGTCTTTTTTTTTTCCACGTCCAGATTGCTTGGCTGATACCGTCGGACCTAATTATCAAGCAATGTTTTCTAACAAATTTGGATTGTGCTCCCAGAGGAGTTTTTTTTTTGCTGGGGACTCTCGTAGTTTCTTCCACAATTTTCTCTTATGGATAATGTCCGTTTGATCCTGAAGGACATTGATGTAAGAACCATTTTCCCTGGCCTTGGATCCCTCCCCCGCCTGATGTCCAACCACGTTTTTTTTGTGAATTCTTGCTCTCCTTTCCCCCTCCCCCTGGGCCCATTAAGGGAGTAGCTGAGTTCGTTCTCCCCCTTTGATAGGGACCATCCCAGTTTTAGAAGTTTTTCCCCCCCCGTGGCCCGAACAAATAACTCAATGGTTTTTTGGCCTGGGCCCCCCTCTGACGGACCTAGTCCCCCAGTAAGCTTTTTTCACCTCCGATTGAAGTTCCACCGTTGCCTAGACTTTTTTACTGGGGGGGACTGCTTGCCTGCTTTGGTTTTCACAGCCCTGGAGCACGCCCTTTTCCCCCACGTGTTAGTTGTTCTTCCTTTTTTCTTCCTTGAGATGTTCCGTCCGGACCATTTCTTTAATTTGCTGCTGCTTCTCCCTTATCCCTTAATGAGATTCTTAGCTGATTTGCTGGCATTGCTTTTTCCTTGTCCTTTGTTTTGCCCGCCGGAGCCATCGTTTTGCGATAAGGACCTAAATCTTTCCAGTCAATTCAACCTCCAATCACGTTGTTTGAACTTTGACAACTAAAGGGGTCCTTGCCCTTTAAGAGAAATGCATGTCGTAGGCCCTCGCGGATACGAGCACGGACAGTAGGGTAGGGATATTCGTAGGAGCCCGACCACGTGTATTGACGCAGGGGGGGATGACGGATTCCGTGCCCCCCCCCGTCAACTCCTCTAAGTTGACTTATTCTCTTCAGGCACCATAGAATGATCGCTCTCCCAAAAAAGAAGTGTCACTTCATTTTTTTTTATTCACTCCCCCCCCCCCCCCGGAACTTAAGCTTTTCCCTTCCTCCCCCCCCTCCGGACCGCTTCTTAACCCCCAATTGACTCAACTTCCTTTGTTAGGACCATGTGCTTTTCTGGAGGTTAGTTTTTCCAATGGACGCTCTTTCATGCATTTACAGAAACAATCGCCCCCCCTTCGCAGCAACAACTTTCCCCCCCCCAGGAAAGTCTACCTGTTTTTTTTTTTTTTCAAGATCCGAGGAGTGGTGACGCACAAAGATCGTTTTAGGGGTGGCAGTGCGCCGTTTTTTAGCGTAGACCGAAACCCTTTTACCCGCTGGAAGGGAGGATGACCCCGTGCTCTGAGACGTAGTATATTATACGATGCTTTTTTTGCCGTTCGATTCGTGTCTCACCCTCAAGCTTGCATTGGGGAACTTCCTTTGGTCGATGTCCCCCTTATCCCCCCCCCTATCACTTTTAGTGGGAATTGCGATTTTTTTTTTCGCCTATGTATTTCTGTCCCGCTTTGTTTCCTCGACCAATTGTGCCTCATCCTTAATAAGATGCCGTCATGAACCTTTTTGTTTTTATTCCTCCCACTTCTGAGTGATGCCTGGCTCCCCAGCTCTTATGGATCTTGATGTAGCTCTTATCTCTTTTCTCTTGAGCGTCTGCCCCCAGCACTTTCAAAGAGCCCCACCCCGGCTCTTGCGGTTCCCCTTTTTCCCCCGAGCCCTTTGCATTTGGTTGGCTGGTTTATTACTTTTCGATTTTCCCCCCTCTTTCTTTTCCTCCCGCCTTCGGCAGCAGCCTTTTTGACCGGCTTTTTCCAGCCGGGCTGCGCCGCAGGTCATCGTTCCCCCCCTTTCTTTACGCGTTATAAGCCTCGTTTTTTTTTCCCCTTGCAACCTAGTTTGGTACCCTCTCAAAATCCCTCTGGAGGGTTTTCCTACCTTCCCTCTCCGCCCCTTTCCCAGACCTTTTTGTGCAGCCCCTTCGTTTCTCTTGCGACCTTGCGTCCGCCACCCGCTGTCAGGTTCCCGACCTCCCTGGCTCACGCGTATATCCGACTTTGCGACCGGCTTTGTGGTGCCCTGTTTTTGTTCTGTGAACTTCGATGATGACCGAAGTTCCCTGGTGCCCTCATTTCCTTTCTTCTAACACAAACCCGGAGGCTCCCTCGTTTTTAAGCCAACGGCCGTATGGCCACGTTCTTGGGCCCTCTCGTGTGTTTTTCTTTTTCCCCCCTTTCTGGGCCTGCCCTTTCTCTTGGGATTTCCCTTTCCCGATCCAATCACCATATCCGGCAACGTCTCGCGGACTCAGCCGGTGTTCACCCCCCCCACGTTTGCGAACTGCAGGAAGGTTTCCGCCTTTCACTGGCCCTACGACTCGCCTTCTTTTGTTTTTGCTCGGCCCCAAACGGCTCTATGGATCATCCCTTGCAGTCACCCCCCCGCGAGACCGGCCAAATTCCCTTTCTCTTCAGCTCTTCATTCATGAGGCGATCTACAAAAGGACTTCTGCCCTTTTTTTCCTTGAGCTCATAGTAACGCTCTACTCTCTCTATTCGGTGCGGTCGACCGTTTGTTTCACTGCGTTCCCGGTTTTGGATTTCCTGGTTCTCGAAGACCTCGTCAGATCTTTCCCCCCTACACGCTAAATGAGTCTTCCCTACCCCGTTCTCCCCCCTGGCGCAACTTCTCTTCCCGGTTTTTGGCAGGTTTTGACCTCTTTGAGTGGCCCCTAAGTTTTTTCCATTTATGGACAAATTTTTATGGCTTATCTTGTCCGACTCCCCTTCTTTGGTCATACGCGTTGTTTTTTCTTTTTTCGTGTTTTTGGATCCGGCCCCGTCTGCTCCAGTTTACCCTAAGAATGGTGGACCGTTTGTGGTATGCAAATTTTTTTTGCTCTAGGAGCGCGGCTTGGTTGTCCCCGGTTCCCCAGAAGTTTATCACCGTCCTTCTATCTTTTTTTTTTCAACCCTGCCTTCATAGTGCCCCCCCCAAATGGCTTTCGACGTGGGCCCAGTTACCTTCCCTCAAAACTTAATTTCCCCGATTCCCAGAAATTGTCCCTGGCACCCCTTTTTTTAAAATTGGTTTGTCCGGCGGATGGTAGCCTTGATCGGTACGTTTCGGATCTAGACCTCTCCCAAGGACGGTACTTCCCTTCCCAATGTTGGAGGTCTCTCTCCCCAAGTAAGCTTTTCCTCGGCGAGCTCTTTTTTTTTTTGCCACCTTCTTCTTCCTACCTCGACCCTCCTGCTTTGGCCAGACGCTTTGGCGCCGCTTCATGTCTATTTCAACCAGACGCTATTCCGTTTACCCCCCCTTCCACTTCGCCTGGTCCGTGAAGTCGTTTTTCCCAAACCCGTATAACGTGAAGTTTAGGTGACTTTTCCCTGGCCTCCAATACCCTTTGGATGTTTCTTCCGACGATTTTAGCCTTAACTCTCCCCGGGACCCATTTCTCCCCCCCCTAATTGGCACATTGAAGGAAGATCTTTTTCCGGACAGTGTACCCGTCCCCCACAGACGTGGCTGCCCCCTTTCGGTTTTTTCACGGCTTCCCCCCTCTAAATCTTCTTCCCGCCCAAGCCATGTATCCCAGATATTACCCCTTCTCGATGAGCTTCTTTTTTCTTGATTCTCCCCCCGCCCCCCCAAGGAAGTCGATCCCCTCCGTTAACCACTTGTTTCTCTCAAAAGGGTCGGTCCTTCCCCCCGTTCCCTTTATACAACCCTCTCTTTTTTACGCTCTTTAGTATATGACTCACAGAAACTTTCGACTGTCTATTATGTGCGTTTTTTTCTCGCTCCACAGCCCCCCCCCGTTTTTTAGCCTGTATCTGCTCCCCCCCCCCCTTCCAATTTTTCCGGGGCAGTTTAAAAGGCGTTGCGGCCCAAGTTCATTCCTTCTCCCGACTTCATTGGCCGGGGGTTTCACGTTTTTCTGGGACTTCCCCGTTTTTCCCTTTTGGCCATAATTGAGTTTTGCTTACTCTGTGCGGTCCCCTGACCTTTTTTTCCGATCGTCCTCTTGGGGGGACGTCGGTTCATCAAACTCTGTAAACATCTTGTGTTTCTTTTTCGGCCCCTCGGAGTTCGTGCTGACTCCCAAACCCAAGGACCCTTCCGTTCTACTCGCCGTTTCCCGGAGATTTTTCTCTCTTTCGTTCTGCATCTCCAAGTCTTTTCTTTAACCCCCGTTTAAATTTACTTTTTGACCCTGTTTTCTTGATGACAAGTCTTTTCCAAAGCAAGGCCCACCTTTTTCTGAGTCCCACGACACTTCATTCTGCCCTCCTCCTACGTTCAGATGTCCGCCCCCCAATTTTTCGTTTTTCCACTATCCAGATTTTCTGTTTTTTTTCCTCTTTTTTTTTTTCCACCCCTGGCCCAAAAAGACCCCTGTTCCCCTGCACGTTCCAAGTCTCCCTTGCCCCGGTTTTTTTTCTTTTCCGTCGCTACCCGGGCCCATGACGGGTTGGATTCAGCTAGTAAGAGTTTCATCCCCCCCCATTTTTTTCCTTTGCTCGCATTTGTGCAAATTTTCCGGCCTACCCTTTCTCCGACCTCCCCCCCTTTCCTTCCCCGAAGCTTTTTTTCTGAACTTCTACTAATGATTCATCTCTAACGTTTGCCGTACGTCTTTCGGTGCCTTCCCCTTCCTTTTTTTTTCCCCTTATATTGGACGAGTATTCGATTGTGCTTCAAACGTGGACCTCTGCGTTTTTTCCCCGGTAACCCGACTTCTCTATTTTCAGGTTTGGTGAGTAGGAACTTTTTAAGGTTCGACAGCTTTGTTCCCCCCCTGGTTTTGCCCCTCACCATTCTCCAGGATCGTCCCATCAGCTCTCCCCGAAGGTGTCCCCCCAAAAAAATCGGCGCGTGTCTGATGACCCATCGTCTTTCTTCCGACTTGTTTTCGGCCGGAGACGTTTCCGGACGCACTTGTTTTCCTGAGATGTTTCCTTTGATTCGTCAGCTGTTTCCGGTCTACCCCCCTCGTACCTTCCCAAAATTTCGGTGCGCTTAATCTTTCTAGACCGGACCGTCACGATGAACCCTCGTGCTCTAATAGCTTTGTTCCTTAGTGAAACGGCCCCTTGTTTTTTCCCCCCCCTGAAGATAATTTTCTACAGGAGCACCTTTTTTCGCGAGTTCCTTAACAGTTTTTTTTTTTTAAGTGATTGGCCACCCTGCTCAGATTCCCGTCTTGAGGTTCTGAAGTCTCAACTGCTCGTAGTTTTGCTCCGCGGGCTTCCTTACGCGTTCCCCACTTTTCAAGTCTCCGGTAATTAATGCCTACCCTTTTTTTTAGGGCAATTTCTATGACTCTTCCGAAAGCTAACCCTATGATGTTGTTTCTAAGACCGCCATGCTGCTTCTCGGTCGGTTTTCCCCTGTGGGTTTTATCGTCAATTCTGATCTCTTAGTATGAGGGCAAGAACAAACCCCCCCGGTTTTTTTCTGGGACCCGCGTTTCTGATGACCCCTAGTTTTTTTTTCTGACGATCATTCCGTGAACCCCGTCGACTTCTCGTTCCTTTTCCGCGTTCCAAAACCTGACACATCGATGTCACTGAACACCCCTTTTTTTTCCATTTCCCGCCACCTTGAACGAATCCAATGACCTTTTTTTGAGTGTTGAGCCCCCGTAGGTGACCTGTTCCTTTCCCCCCCCTTCTTACATGTTTTGCAAATGCACAGTTGTGGTTTCTCGAATTTCCTGCCTTCTGAACACAGGTTGCTTTTTTGAGTCCGCCACTGAATCCTTATCCCCCGTTGCGAACATCTCTCGTACCTCCTTTTCCTGAGATTATACAATGCGTCTGTGTTCCCTGTAAGATTTCCGTTAGTTTTCCTGTCGTATCCCCTGACCCGACCCGGTTGACCTCCAGAATGCCCCTTCTTGAGATTTTCTCATATCGATGGAAGCCCATCTGCATCCCCCGCTCGGTGCATCTGTGCGGTTCCGTTGGATTCTGCCGTCGTTTGATCGTTTCTGTTTCCCGCCACTTTGATTTTTTCCTTGTAATTATGTTTTTTCTGGCAGTACCTGGTTCGTCTTAGCTTCCGTATTTAGTGTTGATCGCTGCTGCATTTTTTTGGCCGGAATCTTCCTGTGATTTTTTAGGCATGCACCCATTAGTCCCCCTTCCCCCCTCTCCCCAGATCTTTTTCCTCACCCCAACCCATGGACGTTTAATTTGTTGGTGATCTGTTTTCCCCCATACCCCCCTGTGTTTCTTGAAATGTCTCATTATTTCCGCCCCTGCGGTCTGTAGTACGTTAGGTCTCGAATAGCGTACGACGAAACGATCAGGTCCCCTTGTCCCGCTTGAGTAGAGCCCTTGAGCTGGAATCGACCTCGGATGGCATTATTTGGTCGGGCCCGGCTTGCTGAGAGGCCTCCCCCCCCCCTCGAAATCTCCGGACCACCCGTCTGGTATTTTTTCCCCGTGTAGGTCTTCCGATCTCCTTTTTGCCGGCGTTGATACGAGTTTTGACGGGGTGTACCCGTACCTCCCCGACCTGCGAGCTGTGTCTCGTCTGATGCTGGGGTTCTTTTTCCTTTTTTGAATTCTCCCGTTTGCCCTTTTCACTTTTTATCGACGACCCCGCGCCTCGCTCTCTGAGAAGGGGTGTCCTTTTTGTTTTTTGTTACCACCCCCGGAATGAGTGATAGGCTTCGCGCCCCCCTGACATTCCACCACTGGTCCCCTGCGGCGGCCCCCGTCGGTTTCTCCTGTTCGATGGGTTCCTCTCCCTCTTCAAGCGTTCCATGCCGGTTTCCATGCCACCGATCGCCCGCAGTGTACCGGAACCTTGAGTTCATGAACTGGTGTGGCTTCAAGTAAATCCTTTGCTTGAGGCGTGCCCAGGAAACTATCTCTTTTCTCGTAAGGCCGGTCGGATGGCCCGGCAATCCCCGCCCCGAGTTCTCTGTACCGATTCGAGATGTCTCTCCATTTTTTAATCGGCCCGGTCCCCGATGATTTCTGCGGCCACCTTCAGCTGGCTGACGATTCCTTGTTTTGGATGATATCTTGGAGCTGCCAGTTTACTTTTTTAGGCGTTCTCAGATGCCAGTTTTTTTTTGCGGTTTGGTCCCTAGACCCCCAATATGGGATCATCGTCCGATATTTTCTCTTTCTGGCTTTGTCCGGTTCCACCCTGACCGCATCTTCCTTGGCTTGCCTTTCGCACCTTGGATATGACCTGTCCTTCCCTTTTGCATATCCTATTTGAGGGACGTCCCCTCATCTGCCCACCATAGGCTATTTTTTTTTAAATGTGCCCCTTGAAGAAGCTTTTCCGGTATGCGGTTTGTAGATCCTTGCTCTGGGTTTTTTTAAATTCGTCCAATGACTCCCCTGCATTCACTTTCTTGTGACAAGAGATTTATTGAACCCCGCGGACTTTCGGAAGGGCACGGATTTTAGCGCGCACGAGATAACCGTACGGGGTTGGCCTTTTCAAACATTCTTGATTGCGTTTCGACAAGCAAATAGGCGTTCGTGGCCTGCCTCAATTGCAGAACCCTTCCGTTCGTGAGCTCGGGACCCTTCTGTTCCAGACTCGAAAGGCATGCTTACCTGGAACGCCCAGTCCAAGTTCCCAACTCCTTCTATCAGAGGGCTTTTTGAGGACGTTTTTTTTCCACGATTTTACATCGGTTCTAGGTTCTTCTGTTCGTCCTTTTTCCTCTGGTCGATTCCAACACTCAAGGTCCCCACCTGGCCTACCTGAAAGTCACCCACCGTTTTTGTTTCAAATCTTTGAGACTTGGGGCACCTCTTTTTTCGTTTTTTGGTTCTTCCGTTTATTCTGGCAGCACGCTTTCCGTCTTTTTCACCGGCACACCACGCCCTCACTCCGGTTCCATCCGTACTGCGCAACCTTGTTAATAAGCCCCCGCAAGGAGTGACCCCCACCCACCCACCCCCCCCCCCCACCGGTTGTCGAGTCACTTCATTTTCCCGGGCTTTCACCCCTATCCAGGTTTTTCTCGGCCAGCTGCGAAACCTGCCATCGGCCCCGTAAAGAGGCCAACAACAATGTCCCTCTGCACTTCGATAACCGATACCCTTGACATGCGCCCCCAACCAGCGATGATTTTCTGGCCTTTCCTGCCAATTTACCCGGCCCCAGCTATGTATATACGTTTATCACGTTCCCTTACGATAGTTTTACCTGGTTGAGGGACGTTTCCGAACAGCCATGGCTCCCCCGTTTTCACACCCACAAACCCCTAACTTTTCGTCCACTGCCCTAGCCCGCCACCCACAGCCATCTAGTTGCTTTTGCCTTTCCCTTGAGTTTTTTTCATGGTTTCCCTTGCCGTCGGCTGTGCTCTAGGATTCTATTCCTTTGACCTCTACTTTTTTCCATTGCCCGAGGTTTTTTTCGCTTCTTTAACTCTTCCCCCCATTATTTGCTAGAACTCCACCCCCCTTTTTTTTTTTTCAGGTTTTCCTGCTTTTGTCCCAACAGCCTTTGAGACGTGTGCTTGTCGGCCGGACAGTGGTGGGAGCTTTCTTTCCATGCATACCCCCCCCGACAACCCAAGCTGCGAAACCTTTCTGTTCGTCCCACCGTAATACTCTCACCGTGCCCTGATTCGTCCGAATGTTTTAACTTTCGTTTCGGTCCATCTTTTCGTCGGCTTGTACTCGTAGGCCTTCTTTCCCAGGCCCGGAAGCTTTTTTTGCCCTATTTCGGACGCGCGCCAGTGTTTTATCTGGAGCAATTCCTTTTTCCCAATTTCGGTTCCGCCTCTGACTCAAGAAGCAAGGCGCTCTCGTTCGCGTCATGAGATTTTCCCTCAGCAGTAGTCCAAACCTCATTCCCGTCCTGAGTTTGCCAGTTTTTTCCCTTGCCCGTCAAGGGGTTTTCACCCTAGCGTCTTTTCCGGATTTTTTGCCTCGGGTCCCGGGCATTCCCAACTTCCACCTAGGGATTTTTTGCAAGTGTGGTCGAGCTTGCGTCCTCTTAAACAAGGTTAACACAGCTAGCAGTCCCCGTCCCCCCCCCCCCAGTTTTTTTTCGTCGACGCTTCCCCGTTGAACCCTGCTCCTCCCCCAATGAATTTTGGTCACCAGCTGACCGTCTTTTATTTCAAGCTAGTAAATTCGTAACTTTTGCCTGTCTTTGTTCCTCACTTAGTCACCCGCCCATACCCCTCTCCTCACCTATGTGAGTCCACCGAAGATGCTCCCCTCCCCAAGACGCCGGAGCCTGCACCCGCCCCGGTCGCCCCCTTGCTTTCTAGCCATGCAAGGAACGTGACATTACGCTATGACCATTTCCGATACCCCCCGAGTTGAATTCCACGACTTTTTTCTGGTAACCCCGGCCGGCGCCTGCTTTTTTCTTCCACGGAGATACAAGGTCTGTTTTTTTCCCGATCACCAGCAACCTTGTTCAGCCCCCCCCCTTCCATGCCATTATGACTTCCGCACTTTTTCCATTGTTCGCGCCGTGGCAAGTGGCGGCCCCAGTTCTCGCGCAACGACGTCAATTGGTGCGCGTTCACGTTTGCGGACTCGCTTTTTTTTCTCTGCCCTGCCTTGTCCGGTTTTTTGCGACCATCCTTGAAAGTCGTCCCACTTTGAACCATTTTTTCCTGTCCGACTGGTTCAACACGTTCGTTTCCCCCCAAGGGAACCGCCGGTGGGTTGCTCGCATTTCCAGTGCTGACTCTTTGACCCCGTCCCGTAACGAGCTCTCCCCCCCCGCTAGCGGACCTTTAGATGTCGTTCGCCCTCAGATCCACGGGGTATTCTCTTGCCCTTTTCCCTGACTTTACGGTGTTACCTCGTATGACTGGTCAGGCACGGGCCGCTTACATTTGTTGATGCCAAAAGACCACCACATTTTTCGCTCATTCCCTTGACATGACGCTCGCACTACCCCCCATTGACGGGTTTCAGTGGGCACTCACAACTTCCTTTGAATCGTCCTCTGCAACCTTTTTTGTGGCCTACCCCGGGTCCCCCTGAACATCCGATTGTCCTTTCGGCACTTAGTTCTTTCGGTTCGTTGGTCGCTGTCTAATTCCCGTGGAACCCCCCCTGCCGGGATTTTTAACTTGCGCTTTACTCGTAGTTTTTCCCTCCAGCATCCACTGTGAAGCTCGATGCCCAGACCCACCTTACCGATCAACCTGGTTTCCCCTGGAAGGCCCCATTCCTGAACAGAATGTTTCTGTTTTTCCGCTTTTTTTCCCTTTCCTCTACCTGCAGCGGTCCCTTATTTTTTCGTTTTGCCCGTCCCGCTGTAGGCGTTCTGGACTCTTTTCTCGAGGGGTGCGTCACCCCGTGGACCGAGGTTTTTCGCC
>Ga0179593_1622682_pt1 | contig 12101 bp, 10 predicted proteins | sample CZODoug2_1_08_16_FD_185931 | JGI IMG/M metagenome (GOLD analysis project Ga0179593, IMG submission 185931) | Vadose zone soil fungal communities from Angelo Coast Range Reserve, California, USA - CZODoug2_1_08_16fungal (PacBio error correction) | ecosystem: Environmental > Terrestrial > Soil >... | reverse complement strand
GCCTCGATTTGAGTTTTTCCCAGGTCTCCGTTCCCTTCCCCCCCCCATCTCACTTTCCGATAGCTTTCGCCCGGGAGTTTAGACCCCTCAGGGTCTGCCCATTTTCCCCCACCCAATCCGAGCTTGCTCAGCACTTGAAAGTTTTCCATTTGTTGAAGGGCCAGGAAGTTCGTAGAGAGAATCCAAGTTGGGGCTGCCTGAAGCTTCTCCCTCCTCTACAATGGTTCGATCCTAACTTTTTGTCTGGTATCCCAGTCGTCTGAATGTGCTTTTTCGATGACATCAGCGACGCGGTCGCCTCAGCAGTCCTGAGTCTCCTGTTTTTTTACCATGATTGGAGATATTTAACTTGATCTTACCAGCTAGAAACAGCCGCGAGGCCTTGTCCTTGTCGGGAGTCTTGTCCCGCCAAGGTCGAGATTTTTTTCCCTCCCCCCCTCAAATTCTTCCTCCCCTGTTCTAGAGTCCGGGCAATGTGCCCCCCTGCTGCGGCGCTCGCGCGCCTGCCGCCCGCAGATATAAGTTAGCGTTCGGCTTTAAGGCTTTTTCAGACCTCCGGGGTCTTGCCGTCCCGTTCTTGCCGCACCCACTGAGACGGTACTGCCGTTTTTTTGTGGTGCTTCTCCAGACGGTGTTTTTTTGAGCCGCTCTTATTTTACCGCAGCGCCCGTTCACCTGTCTAAGACTTCCGAACTAGAGCTTTCAGCACCGAGATTAACCGACACCCGTCTCGTTGCGCATCACCTGTCGGCGCTTTCCCCTTTGACGATTTCCTCGATCATCTGACTAACGCGTCGCTCCGAGACGATCGAATTTTTTTTTTTCCTTGGGTCGCAAATTTCAACCGACCACACCCAACAAACACCCTCTTTACAAATCGACCTCTCCATAGTTCATCCCTTGGTAGACTCCCCCCAACGTTTTTCGAGGCTCTTCTCCTTTTGGTCAGTTTTATCTGGTTTGAGGAAGTAGGACGGGGTCTCCCCCCCATGACCGGACCAGGCCAACACCTTGGTTCCGAATCCCATTCTTTGCGGGCCCATTTTGCTTTTTTCCAATCCCATTCCCCAGGACCGCGCGACCCAAGAGTGGTCTAGGTCCGCAAGTTATGCTGAACACATGCCAATCGCCCTTCGCGCGTCTCTTTTTGCGATTTCAGTTCGCGATTTCTTCTTTGTGAACCCCGGATTACTCTTCTTTTTTGGACGTCTCGAAACCCTTCATCGCAGGGAAAGGAAGTTCGGCCCAATCAGACGATTTACGCCTTCCGCGCACGTCCTCTGGCTACTATCCACTGCGGGGTTCACTGCCTCCTTGATTTCCCATTTTTTTTTTTGCAGAATGGTTGGTCCTTCCCATCCTCACGAGCCTGGACGAGAGAGACGCGACCGAAGCACGACGAGAGGGATCCAAATTCAGTCCTTTCACGGTCTGCGGGATTCTCGCGTTGGGTTCAGGGACCTTCACCTGCCCACGCTCCTCCCTAAAACACGTACGACCATCTAGCCACCGGCGACTATGACATCCGTGACCGCGAAATCGCTACTGTCGACGATTCCTTGTTTCCCTACCACTTCAACCACAGCGTGCGGACCTTAATGGTCAACGCCCCCCTTTTCTGACGCTGTAGGAGTTGTGTTATGATGCGAAGTCGAGCGCCTGCCCCGTTCCTGGCGATGGTTCCTGCCTCACAGCCCGAGCTTCTCTTTTGACGTCCCCCCCCCTTCGCTGTCTCGCGTTTTCTTGTTTGTGAAGCGCCCTCGATCCCCTTAATGGCGTTGGGTTTTTCTGAATTCTGGTAATGTCCGCCGCCGGTAATTTCGAACACCACGACGAAGTTTTTTCCCTGAATACGTCCTCGCCCCGTGGTGTTTTCAGACCTATTGATCCAGAGGAACCTTCCCCTCCCTTGACGATCTCTCCTTTTAATAATACGATGGTTTTTAGTGAGAATAGCGCTTCGGTCTCCGGTCCCTTTCGGTGGCCCTTTTTCCCCCGGTGTTTTTGCTTTCTTCCTACTTCTTGTTTTCGCCTGATTCTTCCCTTCCCTTCTCTTTTTCTTGCTTCACAAATTTCAAGATCCACGCCAAAGAATACATTTCGCGTCGGCTCATGTCATCGCGGATCTGTTCACCTGGTTGTTTTTCGGTGCCCCGTCGATCGGGGGTTCTGAAATCCAGGGAAAGGGCCCCGTTTCCCCCTTTCCTTCTGCGCTCGTTTTTCCTCGGAAAAATTTTCGCCTTCATCGTCAGCGTCTTTTCCAGGCCGGTTCCCTTGCGCGCTTCTTTTTTTCTTCTTTTTTTCCCGCACGCCTCGGTCGGACACGTATCAGATTTTTCGCCGCGGCGTGACTGTCACGGCTTTCGGACGGCGGTGAGTACCTGGCTGCGGGTTTGGCGCTCTTCATGTTTTTCTTGATGAAGTCCTAAGACCACCCTGTCCAATATCTAATCTAGGCGTGTTTCTTTCCGGGCGGCTCCGGGCGCCCCTTTAGAGAGAGGGTCTCCCGCTGTGAGTCATTCCAAGTTCCCCCCCCCTTTTCTTCCCCTTTTTTTTGTGGTCAAGCGCTTCTGCTATTGATTTTTCCTAACTTGCTCCCTAGCGTCGGAGAATATTAGGACTTGATTGGCCATAATCTTCCGGCCAAGTCGACTGATTGAAATCGATCAGGGGCTCTTCTTGTTTCCCCCCTCCTTAGTTCCTTCTTTTCCGTGCGGGAGAACGTCGCGGGAAAACACGGCTTCGCGCTCAAGGGCATGTTTGTTTCAGCCTTTTTTTCGCGTCCGCTCGGTCCTCCTGACATTTTTTTTTCCCCCCCCCTTTGCTGCGATTGACGAGCCCCTTTTCTTTGTTTAAGTCCCCCCTCTTTAGGAAGAGAAACCAGAGTTTGGCCTGGGCAGCGTGGACGCCGCCGACGGACCCTTTCCCTTCCGCGACCTTCCTCCTTTCTAACTTACGGGCCCTTGGAGCTCCTCTCGCTGACCGCCCTTATGTTTTTCACAGTCAGCCTTTCGGTCGGCTTCTTTCTGCATAATTCTGTTTCCTGCCTAAGAAGGACCTTCGCCCCCCCCCGCCTTTTTCTTTTACTCCCCCTCCCACACAGTTGAATAGCCTATCTGGCGATATCGTCGAGGACAGGAATCGTCCTCCTCCTAGCCGATTTTAGTTTTTCTTTCTGGTGATCATACTTTGCGATCGTACCAGGCTGGAATAGAAATTGCGGCGCTGCGGCCCCCTAAAATACCCGCTTGTCATTTTACTTCCTTTCAGGCTCTGGGCCCCGCACAGTTCCTTTTTTCCTCACCCACCTTTCTTCTTCCGTATCAGTTGCCTTTGATTCCCGGTCGACGCTGTTCCATGCGATCTCGGTTCTGCCCTATACCTTCGCCAATCGTCCTCGTACTTGATACGCCTTGGCGGCACCCTAGCCCGGTTGGTGTCGCACTTGCCTTTTCTATGCAGGGGCAGGACTTTTCGTCGCCAATTCGGGCTGCTCGATTCCGTGCGGGCACCATTTCCCCCTTGGCTTGTGCCTTGACCTTAGGAGCAACACTTCACTTTTTCCCTTCGTCTGGCTGTTCTCGTTACACCATGAGCGCACCAAGTGGCGAAACCTCTTGGCCGCGCGAACGCACTTCCCGATCGGCCTGCCGATGATGTCTTCCCCTCCGAAAGATCCTGATTCTCTACCCCCAACTTGGGAGTTCGTCTTTCTCTACATGTCGTTTTTTTAAGCTTGGAATCCAGCCGGTGTGCTTTTTCGGCGAGCAGCACGTGATTTTCCCTGCCCCAATTCTTTTGTTACGGTCTGGCTGCCTTCTTTGCTTGTTTGTTTTCCAGGTTTTTGACCCTGCACGGTTCACTCCGTTCTTGGCTAATTGCTATCTCTGAACCGTGTGTTGTTCGAACCCTTTTCTTTGTCCCTCTCCTTCTTTCCCCCTTTCTTGTTCATTATGGTTGAGAGATTCGCCGATTGAGGAAGTCCGGTTCGGCCAACACAGTCAGTCTTCGCCCCCTCGCCTTCCCTTCCTCCCCCTGCTGTCTGGTTCTTCCCACCAAGCTATGCGTGATACCCCCGCTTTCTTACTCTTTTTTTACCCCAATGTACGTTGAGCATTCCCCCCGTGATTGGTGTGGTTCTCGCACCCCTCTCCCCAGGCGCCTTCCCCGACCACTTTCCTTCTTTCCCAATTGACGCCGCGGTTTGTAGAGTCAGTCTTACTGACACAATTCATCGCCTGTTCTTTTTTTCGCGACGGACCTTTTTTCGCCCCTGATTTTGGCTTCTTTTTCGACCCTGCCACCGCTCGGCAGCGATCCCTTCTTTTGAGTCTCCGTTTTTTTTCCCCAGTTCCTTAACCTTTCCTCTACACAACAATTCAGCAGATTTTTCCTCCACGCTTTGAGCGGCTTCCGTCTGGTTTTCTTTCCTGAAGTTCTCCAACCGTCGAGGACGCTTCCTGCCTTCCTCCGAGATGTGACCTAGGTCTTGCCTAGACGTTCAGGGCCGACCACTGAGACTTCGTACTTTTTTGCATGGTGGATCGAGACGTTTCCCCCTGCGCCGCTGCACTTTACCTCCTAAGACCGGTTCTTCCTTTTTTCATCTGGGTCCTGGGCCCTGGTCTAGATCGAGAGAAGGATAGACCGCATCAAGTCTAATCACACCCCCCCCCACTTCCCGGAGGTTCCTTTTTGCTTTATTTATCTTCCTGCTACCTAGCATCATCCCTAGAGATTGTCTGTTGGTCCAGAAGACCGTCGCCTTCCCCCTTTTCGGTTAGCTTCACCCTCCTTGATTCTCCCCCCTCCCATCGTCGCGTCAGGCAAAGGGTTTGTTTCACCCACAATGAGTCGAATTGTACCCAAGTTGGGGCGCAGGCTCGAGGCCCTTTTAGGGCGGCTGTTCCTACCCGGTCAACCCCACTTTGCTTGCACCATCTGGCGCTTTCCAGCCTTAGATGAGTTCAGTCACGCGCGTCCCCATGTTTTTCCAGCACGGCTGCCCTCGGACGCGAATTCTTCCCCCACAAACCATGCCACTCCCAAATGGCAGTCCCTTCCTGGTTCGGGATGTCACTCCTCCCTTTCTCTCCTAATTCGAAAGGAGTGGGCGTTACACCATGAGCGAATCCCGCTTTCAATGACGGTCTCCTTTCGGTCCCCCCCCCCTCCTTCCCCCTCCGTATTTTCTCCCGTAGGACCTTTTTCACATTCTGCAATTCGGTCCATCGCATCGTTTTTTGACCAGGCGCCCTAAGTGTGGGCACCATGGGATCTTAGCGCTCTTCTCCCGGGCGCTTCCACAGGATGCCCTCCGGTACAGCACAGCCCTCCGATCCGGGTCAAAGGATTTTGACGGTCGCGGTCGGGTTGGTCTAATTTTTAACAGCGAGATCGAACAACGCCGCCCCCACGTAAGAAGCCCGCCGTCTCCCCGCGGCGACGATGACCCGACTTGCCGCGACACGAGTTTTTACTTTTCCCCCTCCGTCCCCGGCCTCCCCTCCACCAGTCCCAATTCCAACACGATAGGCTTGTTTTTCCTATTTAAGCAGTCTGCCGGACTGAAGGTGCCTGGCTGCTTCCCTGCCTTCACAAGCCCGGTCTCGGTGATGCGTTCCCCCCCCCTGTAAGTCACGACCATTTTTCTTATGCCGCCGACTCGTTCCTCTCTCTAATTTGTGCTTTGGCGGATCGTGATGAAGTAGTTCATGGTGACCCCCCCGATCTCTCTCCCTGTCATCTCCGGTGCGTCCACAGCGAAGTCTGCTATCCGGCCTCTCCAACAGCGTTCAGGCGAAACCTTTCCCCTGGTCACCCGCAGCGATAGATTTTTTCATCCACGTTGTTTGTTGTGTTTTCTAGTAGATATGCGCTTCTTGGTCGCGTCGCGTCAGCTGAACACGTTGTGCCCCCCCCGGTGCTCTCTGCAGCACTTCTTTTTGTTGTTCCTCGACGACCAATGGCTCAATACAGTCATCCGATGAACGCCACCCGCCCAATACTACGCAGACAGCTTACTTCCTGGAGTCAGCGCGCTTTTTTCCTACACTGGTTTTTCCTAAATTTTTCCGGTTTTCTGGTGCTGCCCGCCCCTCTCCCGGGACCCTGACGGAGTGAATTTTATTCATAGTCAAGCCCCACAAGATTGTTAGCCCCCTTCTCGTCAGGGTGTCCTTTCTTTTCCCTTAATCCCTGGGCGCGTGTTCTCTTTTCTGAACACTCCCCCCCCCTAGGTCTTCCAACGTTTTCCGAGGTAGCGTTCAGGTTCCTTGTAGAGGTTATCCCCTTTTCTGGGTGGCTTTTTGGGCGCGCTTTTCTTCTGATCGTTTCCGTTAATTCCAGACAACACCGGCTGAACGTTGACCCTTCACTTTTTTCTCCTGTCTTCCCCCTTTGTGTCTGTTCTCCGGAGGTTTCGAGGCGTTGTCGATCGTGATTGCAAGTATTCCCAAACCTTGAAAAAGTCGTCCTGGTCCCATCCTCTCTCCTTATCGAACGTGGATTTGCTTTTAAGTTTTTCGACGACCCCTGCGAATCTTCTTCTGATTCTGCATGTAGCCCCGGATCATCGAGCCTGGGATAGAGCGTAACCACCTCGTCCGCCAGGTCATTGGCGGTAGATTCTTTTGGCCTTACAATGCGCCGATGTCATGTGTTTCAGCATTCGATGGCCTCTACCCTGGCCGTTTCCCTCTTTTTTACCCACCCATGGTCTTTGCTTCCTGACCCGACTTTTCCATTCTTTGTTTCCTGACAAGGGCCGTAGCACGCCCACGTTCTTCCCCCCCGGTCAGGTCAGGAAAGCCCACCGCCTCCCTTGCCCATTCTCCTACCGAGCGGGGCTCCTTCCAAGGCTGATTAGCGCGCACCGACGGTGGCTGTTTTTTTCGACCCCCCCTTCCAAATAGGCGAACGGTCGGACTTTTTCCGTTCTGATCAGGCTTTTTCTCTTTTCCGAAGGCCCCCATGTTTCTGGTTGACCACACCGCTTTCCCCTTCGTCTCTCTTGTCATAGCCCCCGATGTGAGGCAATTTTCCGCGCGCCGACGGTGATGCGAACCCCCGATGACGGTGCGGCTTCCTACCTCTTGAGGCGCTTTTTGTTCTCCCCCCTTGGCCTTGCACCCGTAGTCCATCCTTCCCCAATTAGTATGCAGGTAAAACTATAAGAGTGCCTTTTTCCCCCCAAGGCGCAGGCGTGGTGGAGATTTACCGATCTGTCCTTTTTTCCTTTCTTGCCTGAACTGTCGCCGCCAAACCCCCTCTTTTACACGCTATATTTATGTGCTTATTATGCCCGAAATCGTCCTTTGAGAAGATGAGACCGGTTCTCCCGTGCGCGATTCGCCCCCCAGCCGGGCTCAGTTTTTCATTCACCCCTTAACTTCCTCAGCATTTCAGACCGTCGGTGAGGGATCTCGACCTTGGAGGCAGTCCCCTTCCGGACGCGACACAATTCCCTGTCTTTCTCCTGCGTTTTTTCTCGTTTCCGATCCTGAGATAGCCACCCCTCTTTTCCGCACTTTTCTTGATCGAATAGTGCGGACGATGATGTCTTCCCGATCCTGATTTCTCGATAACCAACATTGTTTCCGCGCGTCATTCTCGAAACTTGTAGGCGATGCTCCTATTTTTCGAATCCAACCCCTCTTCCCCACGGGTTTTCTGCGGCTCTCCTCCTTTCCCCCCTTTATACCTGTCGGTTTGGACCCTTTTTATTGAAAGGCGACGGACTGCCTTGTCTTCGCGCAGGCTACATGGTGTTGCCGAACCCGGGGCGCCTGTTCCCCCCCTTTTTTTTTCTCTCTCTCCTTTAATCCCTTTTTTTTTTTTGTTTTTGAGTTGGCGAGCTCTTTCTTATGCCCCTTTCTCCGTTTCGCCATTGATCTCGCTGGCGACGAAGGGGTCCTACGTACCCCCCACCCCCTTCTTTTGATCCAGTTTGAACCGGTTGGCTTGTTGTGGTGTTTTATGGGCAAAGGTCCTTCCTTCTCGTTCCCTCCGTTATCGTGGGTGTGTTTTCCAGCTTATCCCTCCGTCAACCTTGTAGGCGAGCACCAAGGTGGTTCGTCGAGTCAATCCCGGTCTTTTTGCTTGCATCTCAAAAAAGCGCCCCCCCGTGCCTTTTTCTCCATTCCTCTTTTGTTCTCTCCTTTTTCCCCCTTTTTTCGCAACTCGATTTGTCAGTTTCGGTAGAACCTCCAGAATTTTTCTCTTGCTTGTACGTTCTTAAGGTGCTGCAAGCATTTTCGAGATTTTTCCCGGCCCCTCATTCCCCACACCGAGCGTCTTTCCGGGCTTGCACTACTCCAGCGCCCTAGAAGGTAGAGAGAAGAATTACTAGATTTTTCCCTCCCTCGCCGGTATAGCTCAGGAAATTCTCTATCGAGTAGTAACAGAGTGGTTTCGTGCCGGAGTAGTATGACCTCACTTTTCTCCGCCCCTTCTAAGTGTGGTATTTTCTCCTTTCTTTTCTCATGCTGCCCAAGATGATTTGAACATAGGCACCCATTTTAAAGCTGGCCTCGGGGCGAGCCGGCTCTTCATAGAGACGTCCCGATAGCCCCGGTGCCCGCCCGTTTTTTCGTGTGGCCAGCCCAGGACAGCCGTGAAGCATTTACCTGAGAGAATCGACCAGAACGACCATCTTTTCCAGCGAATGTTTTCTGACGCTTTGACAGTTCTTTTTAGACCAGAAGCACCCCCCAGACTTCCTTTCTGGGTTTACAACTAATGATGACTCGGAAAAGACTTCCTTCCGCGAGCCGGTCACGCCTTTTTACAAGGGTTCGGTCGGACCATACACTTTCGTTTCGCTCGCCGCCTCCTCCCTCAAGTTGAGGGCGCAGGAGTGACTTTTCGCAAGGGGGATGAGTACATACTGCTGCCACTTCACCCCGAGGTTCCGCTTCCCTTTTTTCTTTCGCGTCCCATTTGGAGCAACAGGTGCGGCCCAGGCGAAAATGATTGTTTTCCAGCCTTATGCCGGTTACAGTGGCCCCGCTATGCCCAAACCGCCCTCCCTTTTCGCGGTGCCCCCAGGACGTGTCTCGCCTGACACCTCAATTTTGCTCCCCTTCTCGTTGGACCCTCCTTTTACCCCCCCCCTATCTTATCTGCCTGCCGTTTTGCCTTTCGGCCCAATCAGGCCTCTCATTTCGCCTGCCGCTTCTCTGTTCTCCCCCACCCCCTTTTCAGCAAACCGCCGAAGTTTTCCTTTTTTTCTTCTGACTTGATTTTGGTTGGAACTTCCCTCCCTCACGCATCGCGCCTCTGCTGTCGACAGTTCCGTTCCCTGGCCGGCGGATCACCTACGACGGGATCTTCAAAGGAGACTTTCAGTTCGCGATTTTTTTTGCCGTTTTTTTTAGGCCTTCCAACGATTAAGTCGGCCTGCCCAACGCTACCCTGGTTCTTCCCCCTCCCTGAATCACCCGGCCCTCCCCCTATGGCCATTTTTACCTCCGAGAAGAAGACAAGTGAAGAGAAGGCGGTGGACAGAAATAGAACCCCCTCTTTTTCCTTCAAGGCCTGAAAGAAATCCCCCCGGTGAGATGAAGGCGCCCCCTTGTGTCTTAATATTGTTTTTCAGCAAGGCAAAAGTGGAATGGCAGGAGGCGCAGAAAAGACAGCGCGGAGTGCGAACAAACGTATATTGTCACCTCTATGCTTGTTGTGGTGGGGGGTTTTTCTTTTTTTTTTTTTTCTTTTTTTTTTCTTTTTTTTTTTTTTCGCTGACCCCTTAAGCGCGCGCGTCCAATTGTCGTTGTCGTTGTAGTAGACTTTACTGTTGGTACCCCTCTTCTTCGACGGTCAGTCTTTGCACAAATACGAACAGTGTGAGCATGCGCAGAAAAGGGGCACGTCGCAGCCATGTACTATTGACCCGACCATATGCAGAGTATTCCCTCCTCCTAATTTTTTGTTGATTATCTATTCGGCTCTGTTGTTTACGAGGTACCATTTCGTTCCCCCTTCCCAGCTGGTGCGAGTGATGAGGTTTCTTGGAATAACTGTCTTGTTAGAAGATCGCAAGGCCGGAGAGATCGGGCCCAAACCTTCTTCCGTACGTCTCACGTTATTCCAAAGAACCCTTATTGGATCGCTGGCAAGTTTTCAGTCTCAGATAGGCTTCTACCCTTTCTCAAAATAGAACGTCGATGGTGATGCATGCAAGAGCCCCCCTTACCCTTGTCTCCTGACGTCTCTCCCTGGAATTACACCCCCAAGATGGATAATAGTGAGCGTTCTTTTCCCTGATGTACGGAGACCGTGAGTGTGCTTTATGTGCACACGAATCTGTCTGTTTTACAACTTCGGTCCCTATGTTCAGGGGAGGACGGCGAATAAGGTTTGCCAGCCGGTGATCGGCGGAGTGCCTTGGGCCTGGCCCTAGAGCGCTGATGCTTTCCCGGTGGCGTTTCTTACTTTGTGGACGCTCCTTCATCAGACACAACGCTCCACCTCCCTCGCCCCTAAGAGAAATTCGTCGTGATGTTTTGTACTGAGGTCCCTTTGCCCCTTCTCTCCTCCCTCAGGGTTACAAGTTACACCCCATTTCTGGCCCGCGGGCCGGGCCCCCCGCGCTTCGTCTTTGTCAGTCTAGTTCCTCATCCCGCGGAGCGAACACCTTCGGCCTGATTGTTTCCGAAACCCTTAGTTCCCTGGCCGCTGGATGGGTTCTCTGCTCCACACACCGGCGATAGTTTCCCGGGGCGGAAACTGCTAGTCCCCTGTCCCCCCGCAACAAGTATCGCAGAGCGGGATCTTTTTTAATTGGTGTTCGCCTTACGCTTGCGCCTTGACACACGAAGGCCCCGTTACACCCCAGGCGCCGCTGAAAGTTCCGTTATTTGATGTTCCCGACAAGGCGCTGGCTGAACTGCGCCAGCTTTTTTACGCCCAGTCTGTTGGCTTGTCCCCCTCTCATGACCTGGTCGTCCCGAAGACTTTGCTCAGCCCCGGACATCTAGATCGAACCGTCCCCCCCCGGCTCCGCGCGCCGAAGGAAAGGTTGTCAGACGGACTTGCCGGGCTTCTCGCGGCCCGAGTGGTCGGACACTCTTTTTGGTATTAGCGGACAGGTTCTTGGCGCTCCCCCCGAGCACCGGCTTCAAGAGATTTGTCTGGGTTCTGGAGAAAAAATCGTAAAGAGAGGCCGCGCTCTGCTGTCCCGTTCCCGCGTGATGACGGGTTGATCTCGGTCCTAGGTCACTTCGTCACCTCCCTCCGGAGGTGATGATCAAACGAGAGTTAGGAGGTTTTGTTGGTGGTCTTCTTTTATATATACGGCGAGGATGCTCCCTCGCACCCTTCACTCTTCCCCCTGTACATCTGCCGGAGATCCAGGTCTAACTCTAAGCGTTCCCAATGTAAAGGTAGGACCGAGACAAACCATTCCTGACCCCAGTCCATCGCCCCCATTCAAATGAAAACAAGGCTGAATGGAGTGGTCGTCGGTCTTGTCACATGAAAGGGCCGACGCCTCACCCCCATACCCAGTTTCCAAGCGATAGAGTGCTTCCTTCAACTATCAAGTTGCCTCTGGCAGGCACCCTTTCCACGCGTCCCTCCCCGCCTCTGCCCCTTCCGTGTGAGTGCGGAAGAGGAGCACTTTAGGTCCGAATTTCCCAGGGCGGGGAACCCATAATTGGAGTCACCACTTTTATTCCCGACGAAAAAGTTCGCTCTCATGGATGTAGTTCTCTTGGACGACGATGAACAGGAGCGCCCACCAAAGTTCGTATCCGAAAGTCGAGCAACCCCCCCTGTTTTTGACTATCATTGCGAACAGGATTCTTGGGCTAGGCCGCCGATGATGGCCTCCTGGGGGTGATATATTTTTTTCCCTGTCACCTTTCTCGTTCCCTGCGTCGAAAACCTGTAGAATCGCTGGAGAAGCTGGGCCCCACCCAGCCCCCTTTGCGCTCGGCGAGAGAATTTGACCTTGTCCCCAATTCAGGCCCTTGCTTTTGCTGTCGATGGTCCCTCCCTGGCTTGTTTTTTCATCGACCCTTCTTTTCGCCGCGATGCCGGCTGGCTACTCTGCAGCTGTTTTTTTATTTTCCCCGTCCCCGTTTTTCTCCATCGGAGCT
>Ga0179593_1607241_pt1 | contig 12101 bp, 21 predicted proteins | sample CZODoug2_1_08_16_FD_185931 | JGI IMG/M metagenome (GOLD analysis project Ga0179593, IMG submission 185931) | Vadose zone soil fungal communities from Angelo Coast Range Reserve, California, USA - CZODoug2_1_08_16fungal (PacBio error correction) | ecosystem: Environmental > Terrestrial > Soil >... | reverse complement strand
TGCTCCCGTCCCGTTTTCCTGAATGTTCTTTCCCGGACTTCGGATTCCAGTAGGCCCCCAAGACATTATCCCTCTATCCCCTCCTTCTTTTGGCTTCGGCAGCTCAGTCTTTGAACTCCACCAATCATTAATCTTCCCCTCATACTCAACCCACTTAATGCATCGACCCCCCCTTCTCTGCGGCGGACATCACGCATTCTTCTATCCTCCCCAACTCCGCTTCGACCCCCTTGGTTTCTAACCTGCTCATCATAATTCTGAATGGAGCTATTTTTCCGCCAACCACTTACCCCTTCCCCGGGTTCATCACGAGGCCGATCACCGGTACGCTTGCATGTATGATAACTGTCGCTTTCTCAGCGAGTATAGCTACTTTCTGGCTGGTTTTTCGCTTCCGCTTTCATTCCCCCCTTAGGCATCTGGCAGCTAATGCCCCGGCAGTTGTCCCCCCCCCCTCTTCCTACGAGCTTCTAATCTATGGGCCCGTCCCCTGAAACTCACGGCCCAAAGATTGTTAGCCAACCTTTATTTTTTCTTGACCCCTGGTCGGTAAACGCCTTTCATCCGGCCCCCGGCGTTCCCTCCTCTTCGGCCTCTCAGTTCCCACGCTTTGCTCGTGATGCGCACCACGTAGTTCTATTACCACTAGCAGCCTACAAACTCCCCAAGAATTTACTCGGTTGGACGTGCTCTGTTCCTCATCGGCGTCGGACCCCCGGAAGCTTTTGATCTCTCGAGCCCAAGCTCCCCTGAGTCCTCTTTCCCCCACCATAAAAGCCATCCTAGCTTCTTGCGCCATCTAGCCCTTCGACAATCCTCAGTTTCCTACCCTTCTTATGTCCCACGCGTCCCCGGTCCCCCTGGTCAATTTTTCCCCCACTTCCCTAACGTAGATCTTTTCTTTTCCTTGATGGCGAGCCCTCAACGCCATACCCCCCCCGAGCACGCTTTCTTTTCCTGACACGGCCCTTCGAATCTCACCCCCTTTATGGCTTTTCCTTCCGTCCACAACCACGGGGAAGAATCCCCATTCCCCTTGCCCACACGACCGGTGGCTGATGACTAAGTTTGTTTTGGAACCCCAAATTTTGTTTTCGAGTTCCACCCCCCCCCCTCCGCCGTTTACTTTCCCCGGCCCCCGCCCTCCCACTCTTTTTTTTTGACGTCCCGTCGTTTTAAGAAATATGAAACCCTTTCTTTTTGCTGTAAGCTCAATTTTCCCCCCTCAAAGGGCCCCCTGCCGAATTCTGGTCCCCCCCCATTTTCCTTTCAGTCGAAGTTTAGTTTAACAAACCGTGCTTTTGTTTTTTGGAATCGTTTTTTTATGGGACCGCAGATTCCCGGCGTTTAGAAATCCGCCATCCTTTGCCTTTTGCTCCAAGATTTTTTTTGTCCGTTAAAGTTGCCCACAGAATGCGTGAATTCAGGTTTTGGGGAATTCGCTTTAACGCTACCAATGTCCGCTCGCCCCTCCACCAATTGCTGCCCCCAGATCGTTTGAATTTCGTTCGGCGTGCTTGCCCGTGCCGTCTTTGCCACCCCTAACAATTCGTTTTTTTTCATAACTTTTACTGGAACGCGCCTTGCTTTTTTTTCCGCACTCCCCACGCTCCCGCTTCCCCCCAGTCGAGCGTGACTTTTGTTTTTCGTCCTGAATTTCCCTTAAAGCTTGTTCTTTCTTTTCTGAGTTTTTTGCAATGCAGGTGCTTTTACAACGTTTTCCCCGGTTCGTCAGATTTTCCGTTTGCTGCCTTCTAACGAGCCAGTGCGCCCAGTTAACATTAGTCAGCCTTTCCCAGGATATGATGTGAGCTCTCTCCCTGAGCCCCTTCAGCTTCTTACCCCTTGCTGCCCGCCCTCGCCGCTACGCCCAGATAACGTACGCCTTCTCCCGCACCGACGTTACCCAAGCTTTGTGCCCTTTTCCGCCCCAATTGCCATTCCTTTTCCCGCGGGCGAGCCCTCACGGCTCTGCTTAGGATGTGACCTCACTGGTTCTAATCCATTTTTAGATGATATTCTTGTATATGACACAGGCTTAAAGAGACGCCCATGTGGAGACCGTTTTTTTTTTCCTGGGATGGAGGCCCCCCCCCAATTAGCCCCCCCTCAATTCGGCTGTGTTTTCGATGTTTTGTGGTGGGTTGTGGGGTTTTCTCTTGTTTTGTTTTTTTTTTTTTTGTCCCACTCTTTGACTGCAAGCCCGCTCCCTAGACGGTGGACCGTATTTATCTTCCAAGCCTTTAACCACCTTCAAGATGTTCCGCCCTTCTCCTGGCTCTTACTGCCTGGTAATTTCCACCCGATCGCCCCCCCCGGTCGTTGTTTCGCGACCGGTTAGATCGCTTTTTTTCCCCCGTTTATTGTGCGCGCATATCCCGGTTTTAATTTCGTTCAGCCTCACTATCAGCCTCCTGTCTCGCCCTTTCGCTCAGCCAGGACCGGCGACCCCCCTCTTTTCCACCTTGACCTGCCACCCCTTTCAGACTTTCCTTTTCGCCGTGCAAGAGTTTTGAGCTTTTCCCTATTACCCCTTCATCGTTCCCTCGCGCCGTTCCGCCCCGGCACATCTAATAGCATATGCCTTTTCCTTTCCTTTTTTTCCGTCGCAGTTCTCAATTATGAGTTGGTTCCGCCTCTTGCGCGCGAAAGTTTTCCCAGACCCTCACTTTCTCCCGGAATCTCCCTTCCCCCTGAAGCCTCTGCCTTTTTGGTGACTTTTCCGCACCTGCTAGCCGTTTCCGGATAATACAGAACGCTTTTTTTCTGTTCACTTGATTGGCCCGGCGATTGGGAGCAGCCCCTGCGTTTTCTTCATGTCATGTGGGGCCACGCCCGGTTTTTCAATATACGCCCCCTCTACTTTTTCACGGTTATCCCCTGCCGGTACGGCGTTTTTTGTGCCCCCGTCCGTTAGAGCTTCCCGCCCCTTCTTCCCTTTTTCCCTTGAGCTTGATGTAGCGGACATCGAGGCGACTCACGTTTCCTACTTTTTTCGTAGTTTTTTTTGAGTTATCCGAGACATTCGAGCTTGTTTCAGCTGTTCCTGATTCTTTTTTCACGGATTTCGACAGCTTCGCCGTTATTAACCCCTTTCTGGATGTCTTTCAGTCCTCCCGCCGCACTCATCATTTCGCTTCTTCCCAGTGGCCGGTATAGCCTTGCCCTCCGCCACGTTTATCTCTCTACTTTCCTCTAATGCTTGTTGCGAGATATAACGCGTGCTGCTGGTACGGCCGGCCCATGCCCGCGAACCCTTTTTTTTTTTTTTTTTCCACCCCCCCCCCCCCACACTTCGCGCACGGTCCTGAAATAGAAATCTCCCCCTTGAATTTTTTCGGCGAACCTCCGAGCCCACGCACCGTGTTTGTGCACTTCGGCCAATGCCGTCTGCTAGCCACTCCGAATTTGCAGATGTGTACCCCCATGCCCAGTATCCATTGGACATCAACGGTTTCAAGCTTTCTCTACCAGCGGCGTCATTGTTTGAACCATTTTTTTTTCCCCCTTTCCTCTGCTCCCGTAGCAGATACTCGCTGCCGATGCTGGGTACATGTACCAGCGTTTTTTTTTTTTTTGTTTTTTTTTTTGGTTTTTTTTTTTTTTTTTTTTTTTTTTTTTTTTTTTTTTTTTTTTTTTTTTTTTTTTTTTTTTTTTGAATTGTGAAGCTACTTTCAGAAGATTCTTTCAGTTTTCCTTCCGCCACAATTTTCCCAACATCTGCGCCGGCGCGTTGTTTCGTATCACTCCTCGTTCCCCCGGACACCGCTTTCTTTTTTTTTCCATCCCTTTCCCAAAGACCCTCTCTTTTTCACGGCCGGAACAGGCCTACCGTCTGCATTGCTCCAGACTGTAACGCATCTTGGAACCACTTCTACCCCTTCCCCTTCGATTCCTTTTGAGCCACGGTAGCCCCTCTTGTTGACCCCTTTTCGCCGCCTTCACCATTTTTTGGAGCCGGCCTCAGTGTGCCTCCTTGCGCCCCGCCCTCCTTTGACGTGGATCCCCCGGTGGCAGGAACTGCCTACCCCTTTCTTCATCTTCGACTCCTGTTGTTTGCTGTGCCTCCCTCGCTTCGTGAGTTTTTTTTGATCGTTCCTTTCAAGAGCCGCCTTTCATTGTTCTCCCCCTTTCCCCTGCCTTCCCTTCGAGCGAGGGTCTGCCCGCCCTGTGCTCTGTGCGCCGTCCCCGCCTTGGTCCCCCCCTTCCTCTCGTCCCCTGCCTCGCTGTCGGTGATGAACAGGTGGCCCCTTTTCTTTTCCTCTCGTTTGCCTGGCCTGGAAAGCTTGCCCTTTTTTCGTATAAGGTTTTTGTGAAGACTGCCCCCCACCCACCCTCCAACAAGCAACCAGAGGAACGCTCCCCCACACTCAAACCCCCCGCCACCCCCCACCCCCCACCCCTCCCACAGAGTTATTCGAGTGAGAAAAAGAGCAAGTTGAAGGAAATGTTTGGGGAGCTCATTTGTATAAGCTGGGGGGGATCGGGATGAGGGGTTCGCCCCCCACCAACCCCCCCCCCCCCCCCCCCCCCCCACCCCCCCCCCCCCCCCCCCCCCCTCCAACAGGATTCCTTTCTATTAGTCCCAGTAGTAGCTGACAAGCTCCACATCTCCACAGGTCGCCCCCTTTCCCTTTCTACCATCTACTTACCCTCTCGGGATAAAGAACGATTCCCATCCCCTTTTTTTCTCAGATTCCTCTGTGAACCGCACACCTTTCGTCAATTGCGTGCATCGCTCAGCTCCCATTTTTGCTGTTTTTTTTTTGTTTTTGTGGTGGTGTCCTTTTTGTTTTTGTTTTTTCCCCTGTTTGGGAGGGAGCTGTTGAGTTCTTCTTGCGAAGGCCCCCTCGCCCCAAGCAGACCTGAATTTTTTTTTCCTTCATTCCTCCCTCTATGACTTTCTCTTTCCCCACTGACCCTTCATTTGTGAGCCTTGCTTTCTCCGAAGTCACATTTGCCTTCGCGAAACGTCCGCTAGTAGGCTGCGTCCCCCTCCTCCCCTTCCTCTCGTCCCCCCTGAAGCTGAAATGCGAAAACCTCGAGACGGGCGCTTCTGCACATTTCTTCTGATGCATTTTTTTTCCTTCCTGACGTGTTTTGGGCTTTACCCTGTGACCCGCTAGGCGCAGGCCCCAAGTGGCTGGGCAGTCTCCCCTTCCTTTTGATAGAACTCTTGGGTTTTTTTTGCTTGAAGCTCTCCCCTTTTCCGAATCTCGCCGAATGAAATATGTTTTTTCGATTGGTGGATGGCTTCGCCCCCCTACGCACCTCCTGTCCGAGGAGTTCCTCAACTTCCCTGAACTACCGCATCATCCTACTTTCCCCCCACAATGGTATAAGTCACGTCCCCCCCCCCTCTCCCCCTTTTCAAGCCCGTCCCAGAATTGGTACTCATAATGCGCGTCTTTTCAACCCCTCCCTTCCCCGTGATTCCCCCCCCCCACGCAAGCGTTTGCAAAAACTGTTCACCCCTTGCCCCCGGTGAAGATTCATCCGGCCGTCTTAGGAAGCGGTGTCGTTACCTTTTTTTAACCTCCCTCCTCCCACATACCCTTCTTTCCATGCATAGCAGCTCCCTAAGGTCCCCCCCCTTTTCCGTTCCTCCCTTTTGTGCGAACTTGAAAGACGGTCGGCTGTTCCCAGTCTTTTGAAACCACTGATTTCCTGCCGCCCCTCCGATAATAAATAAGATAGTGTCCCTCCCCTATGAACCCGTTGCTTAAGTTGTCCCCTGCTCCCCCCCCTTCCGCTCTCTTACTACTTACTCTCAGTGTCAGGAAATGCCCCCCTTGTCTCCTACTCCTGAGAAGACCTTCGAATTGAACTCCCCCAGGAGAGAAGCAGGTCTCTTTCCTCTTGTGACCCCCGAATACAAAAAACCCCCCCCCCCCCCCCCCCCCCCCCCACCCACCCCCCCCCCCCCCCCCCCCCCCCTCCCCCCCCCCCCCCCCCCACCCCCCCCCCTTTAAGTGCAGAGAGACCCCCTGAACGGCAACTCCCTTCGGACCCTCCCCCCCTACCCCCCCCCGAGGAAAGATTTACGAAGTGAATTTGAAACCTCGTCCCAATAGTGTGTGTTTTCTCCGCGTGCACCCATCTTTGTGTGTTCCCCTTTTTTTTCCCGATAATGTTTACCTTCCTTGTTTTTGGTTTTTTTTTGAATCCCCCCCCCCCATTTTTCCTCGATTGAATTTCCCATTCATGAGACTCCCTTCCACCCCCGCCCGAGTCGCCTGCAGAAGCTTTTTTATTTTCCTTCCTTCTTGAGTTTTTTTCTTAGATCTCTACCTTTTTTTTCCTTCCCCACTTCTATCCTCACCAAAGAGCACTTCCCTTTCATGCAGTCCCTCCTCTTTTGAACCTCTGACGACGGTCTGGTCTTTCCCCTTCGTCTCCCACCAGAGCCCGAGGGTGCCGTTTTTGCGCAACCACCTGTTGTTTAGCGACGTGCCCCCCCTGAGTCTCGTTACGGAAAGCCTGACACCCCTTTTCCCCCCCCCCTTTGGTTCCGGGTCCCTGAACCCCCCGCAAGCCCCCTTTTTTCCCTCTCCGCGATTCCACCGCCCATTCCCTTCTTTGCACCCTGCTTGCCACATGGCAGACTTCCCCCCCTAAATGCTTGTGCTCGCAAAATCTCCTTACTGAAGCACCTGCTAATGGGTTAGTCCCTTTTGACCTCCTTTCTTTGAGCCGAGAGATGCTAACCTTTTCCACAGTCTCCCTGGTCTTCCTGATTCTTTGCGTTTGATGACAAAGCACGTCCTCCCCCCCTTTTTTTACCAATTCGCTGCGATCGATGCAAGAAGCGCTGTTGTCGTCAACATTTTTCCCCCAGGCCCGTTCACCCCCCCCCAGATTCCGTAAGCCCTCTGTCATTCCCTTGCGGCAACATGGTGGAGTAAGCCGACCGATCGCTAAGACCTTCCCTTCCCCCTCGATGTTCCCTCCTGAAGCTATAACCTTTCCCTACACGTTTTTTTTGAGGGAGAGATTCTACCTGTGGACACATATTTGGTCTGAAGATTCTCCCCCCTTTTTTCCTGATTAAGCCCTCAAAGTTGCTTTTTGTCCCCAACTCCCCTTTCTTTTTCAGTACGCGTCCGGGCTACTTGAATATTATAGGGATCTAAGGACGTTTCCACCCTCGGCCTTTCTTGCCCCTTCAACCCCCCCTCCCACTGGCCATCAAGATTTCTGCCTTTGCCTAAGTTTTCAATAGCTTCTTTATTCGTTTGTCCTTAGTACTCCTTCAACCCTTCGCCCGACGTTCCTTCAATCTTAGTACTTGCTATCCCGCCTCTTTCCTCAATTCCTTCGAACCGCGCCCAAAGCCTCTTTAAAGATTGACCCCTATTGTTCATACCGATTCTTCGCCCCCCCTGGTTTGTGACAGAAACGTGCCAACCTCGTGCCCTGGAGAGTTGGCCACCGGTCCCTTTCTTTTCATATCGCCTACGCGTAGATCAAGAGCCATACGTTTTTTTACGGTTCCCCCCAGCCCCAAGCCCACTTCTTCTTCTAATTGCGAGCTCCCCTCAGCCACCCAAACACCCTTCGTAGGTCGCCTGTTCCCCAGCTTTAGGGCGCTTTCGCGCCCCTTTTAGCTTTCATGCATCTGCCGCAATGACCCTACATCCAGAGTTGAGACGGTGTTTTTGTTTTTTTCTGCTCGTTGATCCTGCCTACTTGCCCCCTCCGAATCTACAAGCGATGCATCTCAAAGCTTCCGCCCTAACTCATGGTGAGACCCGGCATGTTTTCTTCCCCTTTTTTTTGCAAGTCTACCCGACCTCAGCGACAACGCGAACCGGTAGATCTTTTTTTGGTGAGTCTGGACTTTTTTGCAGATTGCCTTTGCCTTTTTTTTCCCCCCCACAATACGATCTCCGCCGGGACGCCCTTTCGTCAAAATCAGCCCCCAGACACGGTCCTCTGTTCATACAACACCGGGCTTTTTTTTGTTTTCCCCTTTTTCATTGTTTTTTTCCCCTTTTTCCGGTGCGTAGTCGAGACGATCTTTCTCAGCGATGCCGTTTTCAACGGCTCTACCTGACCGTTTTTTTTTGGCCGACCGTTATATTCCTGACTTTTGTTTTTCACAATTCCCCCCCTTTTGATGGGCAGGCTGGACCTACGATCCCCCCCCAAAACGGGAAAACCAATACGTAGTTCCAAGCCGGGCGGTTCCTCCCGTTTATGCCCACCAGAAGTAGTGCAGGCCGATTACCTTTCCCCCTTCATCGACCGCCACGCAGCTGACGCCGCGTCATGAGTATGAATAATGGTTTTCGTTTGGCTAGATTCAAAAAGAAACGTTAAGAGATCTTCCAGAAGTTTTATCAACGATGCGGTTCACGGTTTTGTCTGTTTTTTTTTTTTTTTTTTTTTTTTTTTCTTTTTTTTTTTTTTTGTTTTGTTTTTTTCTTTTTTTTCGGTTAAATTCCGCGGGTTATTCTTGAATTCCGTGGCTGAACAGAGCCAGGTCAACGTTGACCTTGGACCGTTTTTTTTTTCCTTCGTCTATTGATAGGACCCCCTGCGTCTATCCTCTCTCTGGCCCGTCCCCACTCGTATGATCGAGCCCCCAGTCCCCCCATTCTCTGCCCACGGAATTTGTCCCCGGACGCTGGAGGAGTTCCGATAAACCCACCCAATCTTTTCCGCGCCCCCCCCCTCTCCAAGGATTTCCCTTTGCTGACGCTTGTTTCAAGTAATGCACCCCCGACTCTACAGTCCCCCTTGAGCCCCTGACAGCGTTTTCGTTACCAATCTTTTTTTCTGCCCGCCGGCACGGACTGATCGCATGTCCGCGCCTTTTTCGCTCAACGAGGAGCCCCCGCCCCGTCGTTCTTCCCCTAGACAGGGGTCTGCCCCCCCCGCTAGAGTTTTTTTAACTTCTCGTTCGATCCGCATCCTTCAGTCTACTACCGTTTTGCCACACTTGCGCGCCCCCTTTTCCTTGCTTTTCTTTTCCTATAAGATCTGACGGACACTCAATCAGCAAGTGTGCCGCGCCAGCCGATTCGCCCCGCAAGCCGTCGGAGGAGGATGCCAGGTAGCCCCATCCTATGCACCTCGGATAGTATCTTTCTCGGTTTTCTTCGTTTTTTTTCTTGATTTTCGGATTCTGCGGTAAGAGGACTCCCCCCTTTTTTCTGAGGTTGTGTGTCACCGGCCCCGACTAGAGCAGTTCACCCACCCTTTTTGCCGAGCCCCGCCGCCCGCCTACGAATTTTCCCCTCCAGAATTTCCCCTTTGTTCCCATCCGCCCCACGAGCCCAATGGCTTAGGTTATGACCCACCCCGTCGAGGGTCGCCGAATCCGTTCGCCTTTTTTGCCTATGCAGATGTTTAGTTCTTGTACTAACATTTCTTTTTTTTTTAGCCCCTTTTTGCATACAGCCGCGACCCTTACGCTCGAAGCGCTGCTTTTCCCAGCGCACGGCGGACGCTCTCCCAACACTCCCCCTCCCGACCCCATCCCCCCCCCCCCCCCACGACCTTCGCCGCAGCGAGCGCCTAACAAAAAAGTTCCGCTCGCCTGTCACCTGGCCGACCAAGACTCGCCACCTTTTCTTCCATCAGAGATTCCCCCTTTCTCGGCCCTATGCCGCTGGTGGACGCTGCGAATTCTTTAATCAGATCTGGTCATCTACCGTTGTCCTGTCCTGAGGTGCCTTTTCTAGTGACCATAGTGCTCCTTCTCCAGTTACTTTCCCTGCTGTAACTGTTATTTGAGGCGGTTTTTTTCCTCGGCGTTAAGAGTTGGCAGCAACGTTTCGCTCTCGAGAAATCTACCCCCCCCGAACTTGGAACATTCTTTTAGCCCCCTCTTCTGCCCCCGGCGGGATTGCTACGTTCCGAGAGTTTCTTTTCTTTCGGGCTTTCCTGCTTCAGAGCGACAGATCGAGTATCGTTTCCTTTTTTATACCAGTTGGTCCTTTCTCACGCGCGGATTCTTCTTTTGGTTTCTTGTGTGTGGGGTTTTCTTTCCGTCCTCTTTTCTTATTTTTTTTCTATCCTTTGTCTCTTTTTCGTCCTGGAAAGTGGTATTTACTCTCATCCGCGTTGTTGGGGTTGTCGATTATGTTATGCCCGGTTAACCCTTTTCTAGCGCCCCCTTACTTCCCCCGGAGACGAAATTCTCCCTACCTTAAACTCCTTCCACCTTTTTTTTTTTTAACAAACACCAACCCCCACGTCCCCCCCTCTTTGAGGGCCCGCACTCCGACACATCCGTCGTCCTCACCACTGTAGCCGGCTCCTAACCTTAGATACATGTAAGCGGGCTTCAGTTGACCTGCTCTTCGAAGTATGCGAACGTAGAATCTCTCCGCCCCCTTTGGTGGTAATAATTCTTTAGATTTACCTGTGCACCCCCGATTGCCCCCCTGACACCCCCCTCAGCCTACCATCCCGGGTCCCTTTGACCCCCTTCTTAATTTTCCCCCCATAATAGGGAACCAAATCACTTCTTCACGCCATGAGCACCGGTAGATTTTATGAATCCTGTTTTTATCGCCTTCCTTCCAGAGGCCTATTTCCAGTCATTCTTGTTTTTTTGCTCACTTAAGATCTTTGCTTCTTCTCCTAGATGTTTGCTCCGTAATTAGGAGGCCTGCAACGTTTGGTCTTTTTTTAAGGTTAATGTAGAGAACCGAATTTTTTCTCTTCCTCCTCGGATTCCGTCTTTAATTTCCTTGAGTAGCAGGGCTGCTCCCCCCCCTTCCCCATCTTTCGCACCGTCCCGTATTGCCCCTAGGATATTCCTGTTGGGAATTTCTAGAGCCTCCCTTATTTTTTCTTTTCCTTTCAAGTTTTGCCGATAAGTATTTTTTTCAACCCCCTCCCCCTTGTCCGCGGATTGAAGCCTCCCGTTGACACCTCTCCCCCATGGTCCTTTCCTATGAAAACCTCCCTCTCCCCGGTCCCGGACTGCTTTCCTTAATCCTCCTGAAGCAGACGGTTGGCCCCGCCCTTTGTGTATCTTGCCCATTGCTTTCTAGGGTCGTAGCTTTAGTTTCAGTGGGCGTACGAGTCCCCTCACCCGTTATTTCCCGAATTCTTTTATCCCTGCTACCGGCGACGAAGGTGACCTTCCCCCAATCTACCTTCACTCGTATACCCGGCCTTTGCGCGCGCAGGCCTCCTTCGGTCACCATCTCCTTCCCCCCATGCTTTTGAGCGCTGCTGCTTGGCTAAGCTGGATGGCGAGGGGTTTTACCTGACAAGGCGCTGGCCTTTTTCTGGCGCGCTTTTTTTGTTGAAGGAGCGTCGCCGTGTTGACTTCCGGGAAGCGTTTGTTTTTTTGCGCGCTCGAGTCGGATTAAGTTTTTCCGGCAAGAGCACTGGAACACACCTTGTCTTTGTGGGTGTTTTTTTTTTTTTTTTTTTTTTTTTTTTTACGCTTTCCGCCGAGGCTGACCCCCTTTTTATGCGTCACTTTTTCGAACCTTTTTCCGCGTTCAACCTTGATTCCCAACACTCCCGTTGACACGTTAACCTCGCTGTTCGGACCTCTTTTCCCCCGGCCTTGTTTTCTTTGTTCTTTTACCAGCCCGCCATCCAATTCTCGCCGGCAGAGGCCCCGGGAGCTGCAGTGAGCTGGCGTCGGCTGAAAACCTCTTTTCCCCCCTCTTTCTCATTGATCTACGGTGCTCTTTCGTCTACTTTTGGTTGGTTCGACACTCCCATTTTTTGATACTTAGACCGTGGTCAGGATCGTCTTTTTTCTCGGTTAGATGACCAGGTTTTCCCTTCCCTTCCGTATCATATTCCCAATAAGCTCCTTTCCCAACAGCAAAATTCTGGTTCAACGGAAAATTATTTGGGAAATCAAAAGAACGGCGGCTTCAGGCCTCCCAGCTTTCCTTTCGGATTTCTCTGTTTTTTGTACACATCGGAGTTACCGCTCTGTGCTCCACCGCTTCCCGAATAGAAGATTTCCCCTTGATAATGACTCAAAGCGTTCGCTTACTCGCTTGATTTGAGGCTGCCTAGATTTTCTCTTCCTCTTTCTCTTTTTCTCTTTCCCCAAGTGATGGTATGGAGAAGAAGCTGACGAGGTCGACTTCTTTCCGAATCCTTCCCTACGTAAC
>Ga0179593_1606663_pt1 | contig 12101 bp, 12 predicted proteins | sample CZODoug2_1_08_16_FD_185931 | JGI IMG/M metagenome (GOLD analysis project Ga0179593, IMG submission 185931) | Vadose zone soil fungal communities from Angelo Coast Range Reserve, California, USA - CZODoug2_1_08_16fungal (PacBio error correction) | ecosystem: Environmental > Terrestrial > Soil >... | reverse complement strand
CCGGGGATCAGCCCTTCTTCTCTTCCAGATCGCGTTTGTAACCCCAGGAGGCAGGTTTTTCCCAGCCCTCCTCGGTTCTTACAGCCTTCTGCTCGAGCCCTCCACTTTTCTTGATCCCACCAAGGACTTTCCAATTCCACTGCGTTGCTGTAGTAGATTTTTGTCCGGGCTTAGATCCAAATCTTTTTTCTCTTTTATGCGCCTTATGGAGGGAACGCCGATCTTTGGCCCCCAGACTTTGTTGCAGGCTGCGCCGCGTTGAGAATTCTGCTGGCTCTGGCCCTTGGAGGCCATTACCTTACGCCCCCTCTTCGACCCATCCGACCGACGGAATTCCTAGTACTCGCTCCTCTCTGGTTATGTCTGAGAGTTTTAGTCAGTGCTCCATTTTTTCGACAGATGGAAGCCATGCCATTTTCCGCAACTTGCTATGTGCGAGCCTCTTTTAGTCTTCGTCGGCCATGATCAAGCGCTGACCTTCATCGTGAACCCCTACCCTTTTTTTTTCCAACTACTTTGTTGACGCCCCCCGTCAGCGTGGGCGCAAATGGGGACGTTTCTTTTGACAGGTTTCCGAGGGGCGTTCCCATCAAGCCTTTGGCTCTTTTTCCTTTTTTTTCCCGCACACCAAACGGTGAATTCCGATTTTTATTTTTTTTTATGAATAGCGTGTGTTAGATTAGGAATGGAGCCGGATATTACTTATTTTTTCCCCTTGGAACCCGAGAGGCTTTTCGTGGTTGTTGTAATGTTGGCAGCTTCCAATTGGAGTGTCGGCATTTTGTTTGCTTTCCCCCTTATTTTCCAATTTGGGAGCTTTTTCCTTGTCCGAGCGTAAACGTTTTCTTGACCCTTTTTCAATACGCCGAGATTTTTGTCCACCTTCCCCGTCCCCCCTTCCCGTCCCCCCCCCTTTTTATCGCTCAAATGATCCAAGCTGTACCTGTTTTTTTTTTATAGTGGAAGAAATAACTATTTTCCAACTACGAAGATTCTCTTGACCGTTCAAATCCGTCTCCTTCGTCCCGGTATCATTCTCGAGTCCCCCTCGGTCCTTGGGAAATTCCCCTCCTTTTTTTCTGTTTTGAGTACGCAGTGAATGAGCCATTCGCTAATAATTTTCAATTCCATCACGCGTTGGGGAGGTTTTCCCTTTTCTCTTTAGTCTTTCTTTCAATTGACCCTACGGCCCGCGAGATTGTGGTCGTCGTCGTTGTGTTTATCCCCGTTCCAAGCGGAATGTGCACGGCCGGCCGGCTTAGTACGCACTGATGCCTGAATGCCTCTCTGGACCCCAGTTCCCCATTGTGCCCCCCATCCCGCCTGCCCCAGGTGGCCCCCCCCCCCCGACAAAGTTTCGCACCCCTCCCCCGCGCCTCTTCTTTTTCCTTCACCTCCTATCACACCCGATTGTTTTTTTCCTTCTCGAACAGCTGCCTGTTTACTCCCCCCCTTGCCTACTTTCGAATGAACCTCTTTCTTTATTCCCCCGGGAGCAAAAAAGGTCACAAAGTCCCCGGTTTCTCCTTTTCAGCTGCGGCTTCCCCATCTGCACCGTCCCCGCAGATTCCACTTACCCCAGACTGCGCATGTCCCGGCTGTTGCGGGTATTTCTTTAACTTCTTTTGGCGTGACTTTGTCCCGGTCTTTGACTTAAAGATCCGCTTTTCTCTCCAGTCCATTTCATTTTTCCGGTTTTCCACAACGGTTTACTGCTTGGTAGTGATCCGTTTCTTCCTTATGATGCGATATATTTTTTGGCGCCAAATTTTTTTGGATTGGCCTGTAGCTTCCCCTGCTTGATGGCGTTGTTTTTTCTTTTCCGTCATTTTTTTCCTTCAGTACCCTACGCAAGGTGGGGAGATATTTGACTGTGTCTTTCGTTCTACAGGTCGAGCAGCCTTACTATCTCTTTCTACCTGGCTACCCAAGATTGTGGGAATCTACGCGTTCAGTAACGAGTCTTGTCTTCTCTCTGTGAAATTCTTCCCTGTCATCATCATCACGTTCCGAGGCCCTTTCTGGCATACCCCTTTATTTTTGGTTTCTCACCCCTTTCACCTGGTTCTGTGCCTTCTTCACGTTGCTTGTGATTTGTTTTTTTTTTTTTTTTTTGCTCAAGTTTTTTTTTTTTTACCCATTCCCATTCAATCCGTTTCCCATGAGACAAGGCGCCCATCTTTTTTGCCTTTTTTTTTTCGTGCACCCGCGCCGCCCATTTTTTGCTTTCCCAATGGCTGAGAGAGTGTCTCCCCTGACCCACCCGTGTAACTCTTTGTCAATCATCGATTTCGGAAAGACATGGCCCACTTCCCCCCCTCCCCCCAAAAGTATAAAGCCCCCTGGACGGAAATTTTTTTCCCGCCTCTTAACCTTTGTGACGTTGCGAGCACGAGACGTTTTCGGTCCTCCCAGACATGAGCGGGGCACCCTCCCCCTTTTGCATATTGAAACTTGGGACCCTACCCTTCCCCAAAAAGCTCACGGTACTTTTTCCCCTTTTTTCGGTCCCCTTCCCGCCCGTGCAACAAGGACATGACGGGCCATGCGTCTTCCGACGCACAGGACCTGCGGTAACCCTTCCGCTGTCTTTTTTCCCCCCCTTTCTCAGTTGCGTATTGAAATTTATCCTCTCTCTTTTCCTCATCATCTTTGTTTCCGCCTCGCCCCCCCCCCCCCCCCCCCCCCCCAGCATTTCCCCTTTTTGAAATTCACGTCGCCCCGCTGATCTAAAAACCTGCTGTTCGGTTCAAACTCTTTACCAGTACTCTGCATTTTTGAGTCGGTCGGACTTGAGGCCGATCTTTTTTCCCAGTCGGGGAGCTTGATTTGCTAGTTCCCCCTTCGTATCTTGACCTTTGGCCGCTAAGGGCGTGTCCGCGCAGAAGGTATTTTTCTGGAGTGCTGCTCCCCCCGGGACGTTGACAAAGGTGTCTCTTTTACTGTCGTCTTCCTTTTACTTTTAGTCCCCGATTTTTTCCTGTGACCAGTTTCTCTTTTGGGCTTTTCTCCCGCTCAGCCCTTGGATGCGGCCTTTGGTTTGCTTCGCGATTGACCACGGATGTGTCTCTTTTTTTTGGTAACTTTGAAACTTTTTCCCCCCCTTGAGGGCCCCCACCACCTGAATTTCCCGCAAGTGAAGGCAGGCCCTACCTTTTTGCTTTTTTTTTTTTTCCCATTCCAGAAGAGGGACGACAAGTATCCCTTCGGAAAGTGAGGAATGGTTGAATTAATTCATGTGGTTCCCCCTGGAAACCCCCCCCCGCAATTTGTGCCCGCAGATGAATTCACCAGTGCTTTCCGTTTCTATCCACGCATCGTGGGCCTTTCCTTTTTTTCCCTCGTTCGATAGTCCATTTTTGCGCCAGCTGTGCTAGCTCACCGCCCCACCTTCTTCTTCAGATAATCCAAGTTAGCTTCCCTTCGCGTCACCCTCCTTTCAAAACCGAGCAAAACGCCACCACCAAGCCCGTAGGCGATCATTCCGACCCCTCCTTTCCCAATGGAAACGATTTGCCATTATGGCATGGGCTCCCCCCCCCTTCGCGTTCTGGACTTTTCACGGAAAAGACACTTTTTTGTCCCTTTTGTTTTTCCTCCACTGTTATTCCCAGGACAAGACCTTTTAGCGTCAAATCTGCCGTACTTCCGCCACCACTTGCGATGGTAGAAAATCCCGCCCACGCAGTTTCTTTTCCCCCTTTTCGTTGCTGCGGGGCGGATGTTTTTTCTTACCTTTGCGGACCCATTTTTTCTTTTTGACTGGTTTTCTCCCTCCCCTGAATCTGACAAACCTTTCCTTCCGCCTCCCAAGGCCTCCATCCACAGGGCCGTTTTTAAGCGCCGATTCATTTTCCCCCAGTAACCCATCAGGTTCAATTTTTTTGTTTTAGTTTTACCATTGTCGGATGGGGTTCCTCAGGGAGTCATAGGGTTTGAAACTTTACGGGTTATCCACTTTTCCTATTTTATGAAATTCTCATAGTCCCTTTTTCCCTTCCGTCCTCTTCGGATCGTTCCCTTACAATTTGGCAACCTGGAGCTGAAACTTCTACCGGTCCGAATTTCCCCCGCTTTAGACCTCTCCGTCAATTGTCTGACCGTATATTTGCGCATACCAACCTTTTTTTTTTTTGCGCTGCCTCCCCTTCACCCCCCTCCTGACCCGTGCCGCAACGCCTTTCTCCGGTCCCTTTGAATGTTCATTACTCCACCATCCCACCTTCCCACGCGTCTACGTGAGATTCGTTCCTTCTCCTTTTCCTTAAGACGTTTCGACGTCTTTTCTCTTTTGTCGCTTGTAGAAGCTCGTCCGTTCCCCCCCCCCCCCACCCCCCCCCCCCGCCCCAAGATAATTTCCTATCCCGATGTTATCCAGTTTGGCTCTTTTCTCACACGAGTACGGAAATGGAGTTGGCGTTTGGTCTAGAATTCTTGGCGACCGGAGAAAGGTGTGAATCGTGACTTTTCTCTGGTAAGAAGAGAGACTCTCCCGAGCCTCTCCGCAGATTGAAGTCGTCTAACTTTCTCCCAGTCTTTCCCTGGGAGAACCGTTACTGAGAAAAGAGAAGAGACCCCAATTTGCCAGAAGAGAAAGCTTCCTCACCCTCACCCTGAACAACCGGGCGCCCCTGCTCTCCCCCTAGATTCCGGGGAAGATTCTTCTTTTTTTGGGGGGAAGTGGCTCGAAAACAGTTTTGCTTGTCCCAACGCGAGAGTACATTCTCCTGTGCGACGTGGCGGCCTGTCGGTTCCCCTGTTGCTTGTGGAACCCCTTTCTGGATTTTTTTTCGCTTCGAATGGATCCTGATTTGCGTTGTCGCTGAACCTTCTGCTCCCCCAATCCCCCCTCCGCCTGATGCGCACACGCTGTTCGCTTCCACCCCTTTGCCAGTGGAGAGACGAGGAGGTTTTTCTCTGCTTTTACGGAAACGCCACCCCAATCCTGCCATGCCACTCACCCCTCCCTTCCCCTCCCTTCCCATTTGCCTTCCCCCATCTGATCGTCCTTTTTTTCAAAACTTCTTCCTTCCCACGAGCCCGGCGAATGGTGGCCAATCTCCCTTTTTTAGGGGTTGATGTTCTCCGCGGTTTGTCGCTCTCCATTCCTAAAATTACCCCTTTGCAATTTCCCCCTGGCATCTTTTTTAAGCGACATGTCCTTCCGTCAAAAACCGCCGCGGTGGCTTTTGCAGGCAGTTCCCCCTGAGTATCGGAGAAATAAAGATTCTGCACGACCCCCTTTTACCCTACCAACCCGGATTGTTGTCCGTTTGGTTACGCAATTCAATCAGATTTTTTCCTCTCCCCCCCTCTTTTTTTTAATTTTCAGATAGGATTTCCATTTGATCCCTCTCGTGTTGTAGGGTGGGGTGCCTCTCGGGTGAAACCCCAGTACCCGCCCCTCCCCCTTTTCCCGAGGGGTGACAACGATCCTCTTTTTTTTTTTGCCCCACCCCACGTAATTTGTTCATCTCTCTTTTCCTTGGTGTTGAAGCGACACGTACGGTTTGTAGTCCCGGGGACAAAGCTCGTCGGAGATCTTCCCCAGTTTTTGAGTGCTTGGCGTACGTGCAGGTCGCGTCAAGCATCTCTGCCTTTTTTCTCTAATTCACTTCTGGGAATGTCCGCCCCTTTTTCCCTTTTTTTTCCTTTCTAGCCAACCTTGTTCGGAGATAGAGGTTTTCTCGATTCCGTTTCAGAGCCGCCGTTCTTCTTTTCGCCCTCCTGTCGTCACGGAAGGCGGGTTTGCTCTTTTCGGTTTCCATGAGGCCTCCAAGCAAGCGTAGGCTGCTGTTGTTTCCGCTTTCCTTGGAGGCGCCTTTGGCGGGCACTTCCTTTTAAACCCCCAAGGAATGAAGTGAGCACGAGCTTTCCCCCCTTCGCGTCGGCCAGGCTGTTTTTGGCCTTCTTTTTTTTTGACTATAAGATGGCCTTAGTCGGGTTTGCGACCAATATTTGGGTTTGTTTTGCCTTAGTTGCGTGGCTTGGAATCATCTTTTTAACTACACATGCCCCCCTCCCCCCTGGGCAACTAATGGTTGGGAGCCCTTTTTTGGTTTTTTTTAGGTTGAAGGTTTCTTCTCCTGCGCTTTCAGAAATGCTACTGAGGCGGAACCATTCATCCCTCAACTTTTTTTATCTTCAAGAAAAACTGTCCCCCCGAACGGAATTCCTTTCTTCTACCCTCGAATCGATCGGGGTGCACCTTTAGACCGTCCCCTATTATTTTTTTTCCACCTTTCAAACGCGCGCTCGGTGACACCCTTTTTTTGTCCTGTCGGGTCTGCTGGATCAACTCCTTCTTTCTTTCCTTTGTTAGGAGTGGTAATCGCCCTGGTTTTCTGTTTCTTGGTAAAAGCCGTCCTATTTTGTCAAGCGTCTGCATAATTTTAAAGAGTTTCTTCCTTTACATTCTACAATTGAATTACGACCCACCTTCGTTCTGTCGCGTAGCAAATGACCGCTTCCCTTTGTTTTTATCTCTCTGTTATGCGTGAGATAATTTCCTTTTTTGTGGTTTGGGGGGTCTGCGATGCGACGACGTTCCCCCTCCCGCTAGCCCGGTATCTGATAGCCCTGATTTCAGGCCCGGGAGACGCGGTTGGAATAATTTTTCCACCAGTCTTGGGGTCCTTTCTTCCTTTGAGCACCCCGCCGTCGGACTAAGTACTTTCCCTTTCGTTGCGGAAAGCAAACAGCTTGGGGGTTCTCGGTGACCGAGAAGGTCGGCTTTGTTTTTTAAGATGGGGAGGGTCACCCTTGACCCTCTTCTACGAAGGAGAGTTGGCGAGCTTTTTAGTGGGATGTACTGATAAAGGCACAAGGGTCTTCAACTTTTTCTTCCGGCGAAGAGGAATGAATTGCCTTCCTCCCCTCATGCAGACGCACCCGGGCCCCCTTCTCCGAATACGAATGTCTGTCGCCACTTTTCTTGCACACCCCTCCCTTCGCTACCATACGTAATGGGGAACCTGCCTCACACCTTCACACGCCGGAGTGGCTTCCCGATTCGTAAAAGGCGTGGAAATCGCTTTCCGACCTCTCCTCAAGGAGACCCCACATGCGTGTTCTTTTCCTTTAATTCAGGGAAAAAAGAACCCCCCTTCCCGGGTTTTTCTTCCAGTGAAGCTAGATAAGAAATCATCCCTATGGACCACTCTTGCCAGCCTCTAAGGGATGAGGAGTTTGCGTTCTTTTTTATGCGAGCGTTCCGTTGGACTTTCAGGAGGGACATGCCAGAGGGGAGCAAAAGCTTTTCCCGTCTTCCAGTTCTCGGGTGTAGAAAGCAAGGTTATGGAGTTACCACGGAAAACTTGCTGGAGGATTTTGTCGCCCTGCATTCTGTTCCCCTTCCAAATGTGGGCCCCCCAAAAGGGGTTCCAGTCCTTCTTTTTGCCCTCCAGGGACCTTTTTTCTCTTTCTTGCAGGTGTTGCCTGCTAAAAATGTTGCTCTGGCTCTTTTGCGGTCTGAGTTAGCTAAGATTGCACCCTTCAGTTTTATCTACGCCGAGGCTCCCCTGATTGCTAACATTCTTTTTTCTCCCTCCGGCATTCGAAGGCAGAGCTGGAATGGGGAGTCCCCTTTTTTTTTACAGTTGGGCATTGGGAAATACGTAAGTGCCCCCATTCCCCCTTCTCCCAAGTCCGGCGTTGGCTCTTTACTTTCCCCCGCAGGGAGAACCAAGGTCCCTTTTTTTTGCAAGTTTGTCGCTGGTGACGGTTGGTTTTCATCCCTTTGGTCCATTTAACCCCCCTCATCACAATCCAAGGCTAAAAAGTGTATCCCCCCCTTTCAACTGGGACCAAGCGAAGACGCAAGCCGCCCGTTAACACCCTTTCTCCCCCTCTTCACTCTCCTGATCCCCCGGGCCTGACTCTCCTTGTTTTCCGCTTTTCCCACATCGAGTAAATCTGGGATTCTTCTTCCGATGGCGTTGCAGATTTTTCTCAAACCCCAAAGTATCAGATACGGGACCCCTTCTGTTCCATCTCGCACGCGCGCTTTTCACCGAATCGAGTCACCTTCCTTTTTTTACCGGGCGACCATTTCCCCCCCCCCGCAGATTTTCACCCTTAGCGGGGCATCGCATTCGACACTTGGAATGGCACTTCTTTCCCCAAAAGCTCCCAGGAGCCAAGCGGGCCGGTTTTCCCCTCCATTTACCTCACGGCAAAACAGTATGACGTCGTAATTGCCTTCTTTTTAGGTTCTTTTCCCTTTTCTCCCAGCACTGCGGTTGAGTGGCCTTTTTTTTTTCCTCCCCCTGTCGAAAGGCCTTCCATCTTTCTAAGTTGATCCTTTCCCCTTGGCTGATTCTACTCCAAGTGGTGTTGTTGATATCGTAATTTTTTTTACATACAGCAACTTCTGTGCCCAAATTCCCCCTTCTCCCCCTTTGTCAGCGGTGAAACTACCGCCCTGGTCCTTCACTCCGCACCCAACTCCCCTCCCATTTATGTCTTTCCTGTCCTCCCTTTTCTTCTCTACCCGCTTCAACTCCCTCCCTGCCTCCTTCTTTTCTCTTTCCTCCCTCTCTTACTCTCGTTTACGTCATCTCCTGCTTCCTTTTCACTTATTCATCCAGAGCTCCCCGCTCTCCCCCCCTCTTTTTCCATGCCACTCGCCTCCATTTTGCCACTCCTTTTCCCCCTTCCATTCCTTATCCTTACTTTGCCTCGCCTGCCTCTTCTTCCTGCCCCCTTTCGATCCTCCCTGTCCCCCCGCGTCCCCTCTCTTCTCCCTTCCTATTTTCCTTCCGACTTTTTCAATTTGCCATCACCCGCTCTTCTTTCTTTGATGCCCACTGTCCCCTATCCCCTCTATTCTTCTTTTGCTTCTCCCAACCTTCTTTTACCCCCCAGTACGCATTCGTCTTTCTGTCCAATCGCCGTTTCCTATGTCCCTTCGATTTCTCACCCAACACCGTTCTGCCGCCTCCCGTTCCCCTCATTCTTCTCCGTCACCCTTATATTCCCTCTCTATTTCCCTTCCCACCTATAGTAGCGCTCTTCCAATCATCCCTCTTCTTCTTCCTATACTTCATATCCCCCAAACTGACTCCTCTTCCCTCTCCCTTTACACTTGGCTTCCACCACCCACCCCCCCCCTCTTTCCTTTTCCTTTTTTCCCCTATTTCCCTATCCCCCTACTTTCCTCCCTTCTCTCTCGCCATCGTCCAGTCTACCCGTGGCCCTCTTTGCTTGCCTCCATCCCTTTCACTTTTCATCACCATTCTTCCTCTTCTCGCTCCCCTTTGGGCCCAATCTATATCCCTACCCGTGAAGTAGTCCCGTGTTTGCTTTCTCGGCCTCTCCGCTCTCCCTCGATAGGCCTTGTGGGAGCATGTTTCGGTCAGTTCCTTTTCCCCATAGCAAGTGCTCCTTCTTTTCCAACTCTTTTGCCCCCCCCGTCTTCGGTCGGCGTGGGAAAGTACTTTTTGACTGTCCTGTTACTGCCTGTGAACCAACGCTCGTGTTCAAGATTTCCCCACGACGATTGCCAGTTATCTTGTAGGTTAGTCCCATGTCTTCAATCATCCCTTTGCCCCCCCCGTCCCCTCTTTCGTTGCTCTGGGAAATCCTCATCCGCCTGTTTTCGATGGAGTTTTTTTTTTTTTTTAGGGTTGATGATGCGCCTCCCCTCTTTCCTGATTGCTTAAGGATGGGACTGCTGTTGGTCACGGATTGACTGTGTCAATGTGCACCCATGCCACACCAAACATTCAACCCGTTGACCCTCATACTTTTTCCCTTTCACTTGCCCTTCCGGCAAAGGACCCAAGATCGCGGTTGGCGGAACGTTTGTTTTCTAGTATTGAAATTGCCTGACTTTCCCCCACGACCGGCCCCTAATCCACCTGCAAGATTTTATATCCCCCTTTTCTGATCCCGTCCGTAGATGGGTAAGGATTTACGGTGCGACTTGCGGCCTCCCTGTTGTTTTTTTTGGTTTTTGGTCATAACTAGGGTCCTCCCTCCGGACTCCCCTGCCCCCAGAGAATACAAATTGCGTATTCGGGCCTTTCACCACCTGTTTTAAGCCCCCCAAGGAGCCCCCCCTCCTTTTTCCAGGCTCTCCCCCGCCCACCAAGGATCAATTTTCCCAAGATTTTGCATGATCTCATCCCTTTCTAAACGCTGCAGTCTTCACTCCCCAGTGTCCGTTTTGCCATATGTTTTTTCCCCACTTGCATCCCCACCACCTGTTTTTATGCCAGCCCAAAGATTGCCTTCCTCCTGTTTTTCTCTTTTTTCCCCCCATTTTTTGGGAAGGAAACGACCTTCACGCCAGGATTTATAGAACACCCAGCCTTTTTTACCACCTCCCGCATGAGCAGGTCTAATGGTCTAGGATCGCTAGTGTTGGCGGCACATGCTCGTCCTGGACCCTAAACGTTCCTTTTTGCCCCCTTCTTCCCCTTGGGCCCTTGATGAAATGACCCCTCCTCTGTTCCCTTGACTCAGTTCCGCTTAGGGTTCACGCGATTCCCTCTCATACGCAAGTAAACCCTTAAACTTCGTGTTGTGTCTTTCACATGGACTGTGTGGGTCGAGATGCTTCCTTGCTCCCACTTTGCGTTTTAGAGGGATTCAACCTTGTCAGTATGTCAGGCCCCCAAGTTGAGGTCCTTAATTTTCTTTCTGTATTTGAATCACAGTAGTCTATCCTAGGTCCCTTCCCATTTTGGACACATGGAGCATACCTGATTTTCCACGCTCATTGAAAAATTTTCTTCCCTACGGCCCGCCGCTATAGTTCACGTAGTCCTCCAATTTTCCATCGAAAGCCAGTTGAGCGGACCATTCTCTTGTCTTGGCCCTGCCCCTGCAACCTAAAATGGCAAAGCTTCGGTCTCCTGGCGCCCCTTTTTCTTAAACAACCGCCCAGGAAGGTGGACCGTAATTCCTTGCCAGATCTCGCTACAGAGAAAGGCTCCGGCGTTTCGCCCTAGGTTCTCCCCTCGGCGGCGAGGGACTGGCGAAGCGTTACGCTCACCTTATAACCCTGAGGTATTTGAGACCAGATGAACCCCCTTTCTCAGTTGGTTTGGAGACGGGGTCGCCCAATCGTCCCTGGAGGTTTTTTGTGTGTGCTTGGAACTATGTCTTCTCAGGTGAACCTCGGCATTATTGGCGGATTTCTTCCGGCCGGTGCTGCCGCAAGACCTTACACCGCCTCTCAGAAAACCAACGTCCTGCCCCCATGTTTTTTAATCCCTCTAAGACAGCGAACCCCCTAGTTTCTCCAGGGCACTGACCCACGAACCCCACCTCGAGTTCTGAGAAGATTTTCCCCCGGTGAGAGACTAAATCCGGATTCCTTCGCAACCCCCCTTCCCCGATGATTCCCTCATGCTCTTTTCTGACATGGAGGGAAGGGGGAATTGTTTTTTCTATGTCACGATCAGAATCTTATGAATGTTTTGTTAAGACCGTTCTCCTTTTCTACTTTGCGACAGAAGACCAAAGAACCGTCATCCTGATGGTATGCTGAGGCCTCCCACCCTTTGTTCGTCGGGGGTAGGCGTTTCGCTTTTTCATTCCTCTCCGGATCCTTCTCCAACCCTCACGCGGCCCAGCATCACCCCCCCATAGGTGTCCCTCAGCCCGGGGTTGATCTCACGGCGTGACAACTCCCATGACTTCGGACGCGCCTGGCCGCTCTCCTTCGCACCTCTCGATCTAACACGTTGCAGGGAGTCGGTATTGCCCGATTTTTTTCAGTCGAAGGTCCATGGCTTTTTTCCCCCGGTCGACAAACCAGCAAGACCCTGCCGTTGTGTCTTGAATGTCCGGCCGCAGGACCACCCCCGCCGTCGGTTTTTGTGCGGCTTTTTTTTCCATCTGAATTGCTGCGTCGTCGCAACACGAGCCTCGAAAAGGAATCTAGATATCCGAACCACCGGCTTCTTTGTCTAGAGCGTGATTCCTGTCCTTTGTTTATGATTACCGTCCCCTTAATTTCGAGGCCCCTCATCCCCAAGCAGAGCTGGTCTTTTCAGACCCCATCGATTCTGCTCCCCACTCTTCCCCGCTGGTGTACCCCACGGAGCGCTATTTGGACCCCGGGTGCATGCCCTCTTCCCCCCCTTTCCGTG
>Ga0179593_1493017_pt1 | contig 12101 bp, 13 predicted proteins | sample CZODoug2_1_08_16_FD_185931 | JGI IMG/M metagenome (GOLD analysis project Ga0179593, IMG submission 185931) | Vadose zone soil fungal communities from Angelo Coast Range Reserve, California, USA - CZODoug2_1_08_16fungal (PacBio error correction) | ecosystem: Environmental > Terrestrial > Soil >... | reverse complement strand
TTTCTTTTTGTTGGGGTGTTTTTCTCTCTGTTTTCCTCCCCCGCGTTTAAGAACATCCGCGCCCCTTTTTTTACCCGAGTTTCAATCGTTAACCCCCCCTTTCCAATCAATAAAGATGAAGTGTCTGTCTTCCCCTACAGAATTCCTCACCCTCACTTCCGGCTCATTCTGGACTTTTTCAGAAAGTACTGGGAAGCTACCGCGCCGCCCTTTTTTGACGCTGTAATTTGGAATTTTCATTGATAGATCCATCCCCGCCTCGCGATACTCTTTTTTTTTTCCGACCGGTTTTTACACTTAGGGACCACATGCCTTTCCCCCCCATTTGCTGAATACCAAGAGCGCCCTCCTTCCCCCCTCCCCCGACGCGTTCCCTCTCCTCTTTTTTTCAATCCCCCCAAGACCCTCCGCGAAGACTAAAGCCCTTCGCCCTCTCCTTTTTCCTAAGAAGATCAAAGAGTGTGGCGTTAGCCAGCAACGGGCCGTCGCCGTTCCATTCGATGAGATCTTCTCCCAGCCTTAATGTTTTCCCGACCCACTCCCCAACTTTTCTTCCTGTCCGAGCCCTTTTCAACTCCTTAAGATTAGAGGATTTCGTTTAGGCTCTCTCTTATAAACAAATATTTTGTCCTATGGGTTGCCTCCCGCGACGGCCAAATATTTCTCGAAACCCCCTTTCTGGTGATTTTTCCTCTGCGAGGGGCCGCACATATTGTAGCCGGGTACTCCGGAATTTTTTCATCCTCCGGCACGACTGGTTAGTCTGTCGCGTGCGTCCTCCCCCAGCCCGGCAAGCCCCTCCACGGCCCCGGCGCGGGATTTCAGGCGGGAAGTCGCCGTGGAGCGGAAAATAGAATCACTAGCGGACTATTCTTTACCGAGTATCCATAATGAACCGCCCCACGTCTGCACGTGCCCTTTCCTTCTTGCCGAATTCCTAACGAGGAGGGTTACCCCACAAAAAAAACCCCCCCCCCCAACACCCACCCCCCCCCCCCCCCCCCACCTATTCCAAAGCCTCTCCCTCCCAAGTCGGATAACTTGTTTCCCCAGAGTACATTTCTCCCCCATTTTTGACCCAAGACAACCAAGAGCATTTTGATTTGAGCCCAGGACTTGTTTGGATTCTTTACTATCACTCCACCCTAGAAGATATCTAAATGAGATCACCACGATTTCTCCGGAACTGCTTTCTAGCCGTTACCCCTTGCACCATAGAATCTTTTCCCGCCCGACCCTTTCGGAAAGACTTTCTTTTTCCGTCCACCCCTCTCCGAGAAATATAGATAGAGGTCTTCCGCCCCTTAGACCTGGAAATTGCCTCCCACGTCTTCGCTTTAGCATTTTTCGGCCCCCTAATTTTCTCTATTCCCCGTCTATCTCCAATGGATTATCCATCAGCCGACGCTCTGTTTAAAAAACGTTTTCCCCCCACGCACTATGGCTTCCCTTTTCTCTCCTCATTCCCCTATTCACGGTTTTCTTTCCTTTGATCGGCCGCGCCTCCAGGAGACAATCTTCCGACGTTAACCCCAACGAATGCACCCTCTTTCTGCATTCTGGCTTAGTCCCCCCCATCTGACAATAACTTTGACGAAGATGTAACCTTCCTCCCCTCCTCCCGGAGGTTTTCAGCAGGAGGGCAGCCCCCCCGTCAGCTCGCCTCGTTCGTCAATCCATTTTGTTTTTCTTGTTTCTCCTTTTTTAATCAGGTTCCCCCCCCCCGTTTTTTCAGACCGCGAAGATACGCAAACCAAACTTCCCTTCTCCGCCGACTACTATCCCCTCCCTCTTCCCCTCGCATTTCCCCTCTTCACATTTTTCGCAGAAAATTCCGCCTTTTAGATAAAAGATAGCGCTCCTCCCTCCCCTGAGGGACTTAATTCCCGCTTCGCTAAGAAACAATCCTTCGCCGTGTTTTTTTTCTGCTCCCACTTTCATCCTTCCCTCCAACTTACTCCCTATGGCCGATGTTTCCCCCCCTTCCATGGACACTTACTCCCCCCGAATGAATCTAATGTTTAAGGCAGTTGTAGTTCTCCTTTCCCCTAATACTAGTGTTGTTTTTAGCTTGAAATGAACTCAGATGTTTTTTTTTCCCCCCCTATTAGAGCTGTTCCCCCCTTTCTGTTTTGGATGGAGAGATTTTTTTGACTGAGTCTCCTTTAAATCGGGGGCTCCTCCTAATTCAGTTGCGTTGGAGGATTCGAGATTTTGCATGATGCCCTCTTTGCGTTATTCTTCTGCTCTTCTTTCGCATTTTTTTCTTCCATGGAACCCCCTTTACCTCTTTTTTCTTCGCCCGGAGGTTGCACAGTGCTAAGCGGGCCTCTTCTTGTGTCCGGAGGAGATGTGACTTTGTGGTAGCGATCTGTCTTTTCTCTGACCCCTTCCTCTTTCCTGGTTTCCCTTTTTCCCCCCGCTCAATAAACCGATGCCGGGTAGGCGATCCTGTCTTTTTTCCTCCCCCCTCTCCTGAAGCCTCGGCTTAGATTTCATTTTCACCTCGTTTCTCCTTGGAAAGTGTAACCCTTCACGCTTCTTTCGCCTTCCCCACGCGGTACCCCTCTTTTTTGCCATTTTTTTTTCGGCATTTTGCTTGCTTCGTTACTCCCAGGAATCCATTCCAGGATTTGGTGCCTGATGCGAGCCCCACGGCCGAGAAGAGAATCTTGCTGGTGTCTTTGTTTCCCCTCTCTCCTTTTTTGTTGGGCCTTAGCTTCTTCTCACGACTCAGAGAATTAGTAGAAAGTCGACTCCCTTTCGAAATGGAGAGAGTTTTTCCTTTCCCCCTTCTCCTCCGCATTCGAGTTTTTTGAGCGCGAATCCCTAGCAGCCCCTTTGTTTCTCTTTTTTTTTCTTTTTTTTTTTTTTTTTTTTTGAGCTTCTTTTTTCGAGTGGTTCTTCTGCCCATTTCTTTTTTTCTTAAGCCCCCCTAGTCTCCTTTTTTTTGAGTTTAGTTCTTTTTCGGTGATTCGCGGTTAATTGCTCGCGCCACCGTAGTCTTCGGTGAGGCGCCCAGTCCTTCATGTCTTTCCCCTTCCGGCGAATAAGGGAGGGATCGATTTTACACTTTTCTTTCCCTTCGCTCTTCGTTGGGGTTTCAGTCTTTCACGCCGGGTACCCCATTCAGATGGTTTTTGAAACGTTATCCTTCTCCGTATTTTTTTCCCAGAAAGTAAACTTCTCCGCTTTTTTTTTGATTAATCTTTTCGTGATCCCTTCTTCCCTTCTTTTCCCGTTTAGTTTGAGGACTTTCCTCATGACTGTCCCCTAGGAAGTGATATTTCTTCCCCTTTCTTTCTTATCCGACAAGGGCACCTGACCTCCAAGGTTGCTCTTCCTTAGGACTTCCCACTTATAATGTTCAGAAAAAGAGACCCTTTTCTTGCGGCCCCCGACTTAAGCCTGTCCATCCAATCCAGTGTTTTTGTCACCACTTATTTACTGAGATTCCCCCCGATTTGGCACAAGTTCGGTTTTCCATTCTTCCCCCCTCCTTCCTGATCTTTTTTGCTTGGACGGCCTTTGACTTTCGTCTTCCTTGCATCTTCCCTCCCCGGTTAGAGGGCCCTTACTGGCGGCATCGAATTTTTAGTTCGAATTTCACCCCATTTCTTCTTTCCTGTTGACGAACACCACTTGATCTTCCTAGGGAAGGGGGCGAAGGTTCGGTCCTTCCTAGAGGGCTGTGTAGACATTGTTTTTCCCGAGTCTGGCTCCTGGCTGTGATTTATTCGGCTGTCGTCTTTGTTCTTATAAATTTGACGCCGGACTGGCGGAATATCCTTTTCCTTTTTTGATCCCCCCATTACGATTCCCTTTTCGGGGTTTTCTCATGTCGATGCGGGCACCGAACAGAGTCCAAAAAACGGCTGGCAGGAGTCACTAGATAGTAGTTCGTGGAAGTGCCTGCTTCGCTTTCTGTTCCTCGGGAATTGACTTCCCCCTATCATTTAATGTTTTTCAGACATCACCACCTTCCCTTGTCTTCTCCTCGTTTACACGGTCTTTTTATGTTCTTTTTTTTTTTTCTTTTTATCCTACCCTGCCGGTGTCCACCCCCAATCTTCCGTCATCTCGCGGCCAAGTATGTTGAGTAGGTACGGGGCCCTCTCCCGTAGTTTTGCAAGATGCGGTATCAATCTGCCGTTCGTCATGGCGTTTCGAGTTCCCTGACCAGGTTATTCCCAATAACATCTCTTTAACCCTTCGTCGATGGTGGGTTTTCATAACAGATTTTTTTCTCGATTCGCCTCTTATACCCTGCACCCTCGGATTCCTTTTTCGTCTACCTCCCTCAGGGCTCTAGGACGCCTCCCTTTGGGTCTTTGTTTTTTTGCGGCTTCGGTAGGACAGAAATTTCGTCTCCCCAGCGTCGGTTTTCAAAATAGCCTTTTTGCGTAGGCCTTCCCCGCCGTATTTTGATTATTTGTCCTTCGTTTGCGTTTTCTATGAGGTCGCTCTGACCGATCCAGAAAGAGTTACTGTTTGGCCTGAGTCCTCCTTTTTTTTATTTTTCTTTTGGACGGCTCAAATCAGGTTGAATTATGTATACCTCTCTGGAGTAGAACCCTTAGAAAGATGATTCACCCGCAGGTTAGCCATTATTGCGGGCCCCTTTTTTCATTTCCCCCCTCTATAGAGCCGAGTTCGATGCCTATTTAGAGATGTCTTTTAATTTTTTTCTTACAGGTTCCCTTAACGGGACTTGTTGCCGAAAAAGTCATTGCTGTTAGCAGGGAGAAATGGGGAAAAGGGTTGTCTTTCTAGGTCCGAGATTGGTTGATGAAGAATTCTTTTTTAGTAGGGGGAGTTCATATCCATCTTACCCCCCCCCCCCCCCCCCCCCCCCCCCCCCCCCCCCCCCCCCCCCCCCCCCCCCCCCCCCCCCGGACGGAATCGTTTTCTCTCTTTCACAGATGACCCACCCTTGTTTGACTGTCTCCCTGGCGATCCCCTTGCTCCTCTGGTGAGTTTTGCTGCCTTTGGTGGAGATCCCGCCGTTACCTCCTCTTTTTCCCAAGGCTCTGTAGTGAAGAATCTCCACCAATCCCTTGTTTCCGACGGCGTAGGGTAAGAGAAAACCTCCCACCCCCGCCTCGAACCTCCCTCCGTGAATCCGGATCCAAAGCCATTTAGGCGGATTGGTCATCACTCCTGTGTCTTGCCGAAGGGATCGATGGCCTTCGTCCTGGTTCTTTACCCATTTCTGACCTCGGACTTCTTGCTCAGGAAGCGTGGCCGGACTCAGAGACAAGCTTATTTTTTCACCACCCTCATCCCTCAAAAGGACACCTCATCCCCCCGAACCTTTTTTTCCTTGCTTGAAGAGACGGCCCTTTTTCTCCCTCATTGTCAACAACTCACATTGGTTTACCCCGTGAGTTCCGATCCTTAGTCCTTTTTCTTACGGGGGGAAATAGCTTCTTTTTTTGTTAGAGGTGCAAGCCGGTCCCTGCCTCCCCAAATCTCCTTTCTTACCCAATACGTTGGTGGTGTGTAGTCTCCTTTTTTCGGTTCCTCCTTATTCGCAAACATCAACCCTTGAAACCTATGGAAGCCACCTGACTCCCCTCCCTGGATCGTTCCCCAAATGGGGGAAACTGCCCCTTCGAGAGTGCTTGATTTAATTTCCCCTTCTTATTTCCAGGACAACACCTTCACTTCGTCTTTCATTTGTCTATTTGTCCCAAGAAATAAATAGCGTCCGTTCCCCCCCGTTAGTGTCCTATTAGCCTCCTTCAGGTCATCGTCATCCTTCCTTTATTTTTTCCTTACCTTGTTTCGCCCCGCCCCTAGCCGGCCTAGATCGTTTACCAGTCCTGGCACAGAATCAGGACTCTTATGTTTCTCTCTCAACCAGGCGTATTTCGATGGTAGTTGTTCGTTCTTGTCACCCTTTACCTCTCCCCCCATCGCTCCTAGTGTCACGTAATGGACTTTTTCATATAGAGGTTACTGACCCTTCTCTACGCCCATGTTGTTTTTTTAAGCTCATGCATCCCTTTTCGTCTAACCTCTTTTTCCTTCTCCTCTCCCCCTCCTCATTGCCGACTTTTCTTTGAATAACTCTTTCCCGTCCTCCCCCTCGTTTTCCGCGATAATGGAGAGAAACTCAAGTCATTGCCGCGTTGACCCGCACGCCCTATTCCCCCCCGAGAAAGTCCAGAACAAGCCCTGGCCTTTTTCACTTCGCACGCGACACTTTCTTCCACCTTGCGATCTCCGATTTCCCTGTCTTCGCCATTCCCAACTTCTCCCTATAAGCGTGACATACGCCTCGCACATCGGTTCATCGTCATCAATCCATCGTGGTCTCATCAATCTCCAAATAATTCCCCCCATTAGCGTACTTCCGTCATTTTTCCTCCTCTCCTTCAGCCATAAGAGACCATGATTTGACCCCTTAAACTGATGGACTACTCTTTGCCCCCCTTCCCCAAAGGTTTACTTTATTCTCAGGCCCAACGGAAAGTTAGAGGATTGCGCCTCCGCATGCTGTCGATCCACTGCCAACTCGGCGCTCTATCACCCCTGGGTGAATCTTGCTAAGAAGTAAGCTATTTCCGCCAAGTCCGGGGCATGGGTTTGTTCCCTAAAAGTTCTAACCCCCCAGTTTTTTGCCTCACTAGCGACGCGTCCTTCGCTTCTCCATTTCTCTAACCGTATTCCCCCCCCCCCCTCTCTGAATCCGTCTTTCTTCGTCTGCAGGCTGAATATTAAGATCTATCAACAAATCTTTCCGTGAGGTCCAATTTTCCTCCATCCAGCCCCCTGTTCTCCCTTCCCTTCTTTCTCCCAATGGTTTTCCCACGTCTTTCGACAGACGAAGACGATTTTTCCCATCGGCCGCCTGTCATGTGGGATACCCTTCGCCCCCCCTAGTGAGCTTATCTAGATCCTCTGGTGAGTGCACAGGATCCCGCCCTGCGCCCTTCAACATCCGGGGCGATCCTTGTTTTTTTTTCCCCGACACCCTCCTTACGTTGAAACCTCTTCGAGATCCGTCATTCCCCCTGGCCCGCCTGACCTCCTGGACTCGCATCCCTTCCTTTGCGCACCGCCCCCCCCCTGTCAGGCTACGAATGAAGTCTTTTCCTCTTTTTCAAGAATCTCATGCTAGATAAAGTCCTCCGTGGCTTCCCTTTCCTCTATATTATTATACCTTTTGACCTTCTCTTCCTAGCCGGCTTCCTTAATGAGGCATACAGACCATTTTTCGCCATAGGAAGCCTCGATCCCCGGAGCCCATACTAGGTTTCAGCCCTCTTCCAGCAACTCCATACTTCCGCAGAATCAACCCTCTATCAGCCCATCTACCACGCTGTTCGGTCGTCTAACGCCCCTCCGGAAGAGGTTCAGCAGAAATGTTGCCTTCTCTGACCTCTCGTTCTCCACCCCTATGGATAACACCCCCCCACACCCTTTGAAGAGATCAAAAGAATAAAATTTTTCAAACCTTTATATCTTTCTGTTGTAGTTTGTGAACTCTAGTTACACCCCCTGTACTCTTTTTTGATAAATGTTTCGCGGAACACAGGACCTTGGGTCATTTTTTCACACACTGAGGGATGTTGCGAGGAGCATGACTTCTCTGGTTTTCAGCGCTCATTTTCTATTTTCATTGACCTTTTGACTTGTTTTCCCCGCCTCCAAGCCTCCTTCTGTTTACGCCGGGAGTCGAAAGTCGTTAGAACCCTCCTGGTTAAAAAGATTCCCGTTCGCTCGGGATAATTTTTCTTCGCCGGCGCTGGAACTCATAAGCCTCTCCGGAATTTATGAGTCCACCACATAAACAACGACGGCTTTGTTTGCTTCCCCCCGGACCCCTGATTGCTTAGTTCCCCGACAACCTTCCGGTAACGACTTTTTCTTCGTACACCTGCCTTCAAGTGCCCGGTGTTTCAAACCCTCTCTCCACGCCCTTTTTTTTTCACAACTTGCCTAACTCCAGCCTCGAGCCATCACCGACTCTCTGTGTGGCCCAGCGCCTCAAGAAGACCTCCCCCTTCTTGCATAACAATCAAAAAGCTATCGGCCCAGGTGCTTGTTTTGTCAATATCCGCGCTCCGCCCCTGGTGCTATGGACATTTGACATCTGATTGCTCAGAGCTCCTTTTCTCTTGCCGACCATGCTCGTTTTAAGGGAAAGTGAACGCCCCCATTTTGCGCGCCATTCTCTCACCTTTGCCGTGTCATGACGGACAGTCGTCAGTTCTTTCTATTCCCAGGAAGCGTTTACGGAAGGATGCAGAACGCCTCCTCCCGCGATTGTTCCAAAAGTGAGCACCAGCACTCTTTTTTTTCCGGCCCGTTCTTTTCATCCTACCAAGATTTTAAACGTTCTCGGCAGAGAACCCCCCCCTCCCCCCACTCCTCTCCCTCCCTCCCCCCACGCTGCCAACGAATCTTTAGTTCTTTTTGGCCCCTTCACTTCGGCCTTTTAAAATTCCTCCTTCCTCCCGATGTCCCCCTTTTCGGGGAATAGAGCCCTTCTGCCGGCGATGAGTTGGCGAACTTCAGCTCGCCTCAGCCTTTTCGTCGCATTCCCTTTTACTGTTCGCGTACTCAGGCCACTCCTTTTTTTAGTTCTTTGCCAGATCTTTACCACACATTCATCTCCGGACGTAGAATTCCTCCCTCGGCCCTCTGCACTTTGCTATCACCTTTTTTTCCCGTCCTCTCCGTTTCCATTTGCTCTCATCGCACTCTCGTAATCCATTCAGCGTCTTCATCTCCTACATCGTTGCTGACGAGACAGCTGATGATTGTCATCTCACTCCTGGCAGGCCGACCCCTTCCAGGGCCACTTACCTCCTCCATTTCTTCAGTCTTCAGCCTCTTTTCTCCTCAACTTCTGAGCTCTCCTGCAACTGAGACGAAACGTAAAGCTTATTGAGGCGGAGTAGTTCCCCTGTCCCGTTTTTCTAGCCTGAGATTCGAGCGTACGTATCAATCGGGGGTTCCCGCTCTTCATGCCTTCCCCCTCTTGCCTTGGGAGGACGGTTCAGAGCCTCCCCGAGGTTGTCTGCGCCGTTGAGTCGAGAGCGGCTGACTTCCCCGGAGGAATATTCGGCGCGTTGGTGATAGGTCAGGCCGCCTTGTGATTTGAGGGATCTTTTCCCTCGTAAGTCTGATTGCTTTTTTTTTTTTTCTCTATTCTGGCTTGTCAAAACCTTCTTCCCTGTGATACCCCCCTTTTCAAGCACTGATGAGCGGCGAGGCGAGCGGCGTGTCTACTTCTCAGAACAGCTCTTTCGGACGATATTTCCCCCCATTCCTTTTGCGGTTCCTTTTAAAATCCATGAAAGCCGCAAAAAAGCTGTTTTTTCTTTCGTTTTCGGAGGCGGGCTTTGTTTCCTTTTCTCGGTCCCTCTAACGGAATGCCAACAATCTCCGGACCCCTCTGTGCCCTTTCTCGCCCGACGCAGAGATCGTTTGTTGCACGTTGTTTCCCCTTAATGGCTTTCTTTGACAAGCTCCTTCTCGTAACAGGAGACGACGTCTGAGTTCGAGTCCTTCGCCTTTTGTGCTTTAGTTGAGCGTTAATGTCTTATTCTCGACTGTCTTCGAGGCCGAGATTTTCGCTGCTAACGGTGGCCCCTCCTCACTTCTTGGCCTCGCGTTTCAGATGATGAGCGGCTTGAACCTTCGGCCGCTCCCTCCCCTTCTCCTTTCTTTTTATCCCCTTTTTAGAGAAAGGCGCGTCGACGTTACCCTAAATGAGGGCCGAATTTTTTTTCCTTCGCTCCGAGAAATGAAGCGGTGTTTGGCGGCCGGCCTCACATTTTTGTCTTCGGGAAGGCGGAAGTATCCGTTATCGGAGTCTTAGTTCTTCCCTGATAGAATCTAGTTACCATAGCGTTTTGACCTTTGCAAGGAGTTCCCTTCAACTTTTCCCTTCCTCCCTTTCTGGCTTTGCTTAACTTCTAAGCTTCCGTCTATTATCCTTCCGTTTTTTCTCGCGGAGTACTCCCCAATTTCCCTAAGGAGACGCCGGATCTTCTTTCCTTTCTTTGATTTTTTACGAACCACATGTTTTCCCCGGCGTGGCGGATGTCTTTCAAGCGGCAGTAACACCCCTTATACGTTGCCGCCAAAAGATTTAATTCTCTTTCTTCCAAACCGAGTCAGAAGAAGAGAAACCCCATCTTTTTTCTTCCCACAACATCCGTTTTTACCGTCCAAACACAGCTTTGCCACATGTGAGTTACCCCGAACCTTATTTTCTCCTTTTCTTGAAAATGTTGGAGTAGAGGTAATCTCCGGCAACGGTTTTGGTCGTAGAAATCTTGAGCTGCATCCTCATTCCCCTATCCTTGACCTTCTTCTTTTATTATTGCGTTGAAGAAACCCCATCTTTATTAAGGCGGCCGCGCGGAGACTATTGTGTCTTACCCCTTTCATTATTATGCTGGATTTTTCGACTCCCAAATTTAACCCGCTTATGTGGTCGGGAGTAGGAATGTTTCCCTTTGATGACCTTTTCACCCAATTTTTACTGATGTCTAGCTTCCTTCTTGCTAATAATCCGAGTTTTGTCCCTCTTTTCTCTGGATTAGATTCACTCGGAAATCCGTGATGTCGTCTTTCCCCCCGTCTTTGCCGTGTGAGTGTCCGGACTCTTTTTCTGTGTGGGGGGTTGGGTGTTTTGTCTTTTCTTGTGGGGGAGCAGTCGTTCGGAATATGTCGATTTCCTTCGAAGGAGGTTTTACGCCGTAAGATCTTTTTTTTCACTTCTCCCCCCGACTGTCAACAAGGGTGCGCCCCTCTTGGTGAGATAGTTGCGTTGTGCCCCCCCCCCTTGGCTCCATAGATTCCTCCGATTCTCTTATTTCTCGCCTTTTTACCGCCCAAGAAAATGGTCCCCGAGGATTTGACTTCTGTCGGCGCATTTGTTACCCACCTTCCTTTCTTCTAACCCTTTTCAACATTGCGAAGAACCCTTTCTGATTGGCCCCTTTCCTTGCAAACTGCGAGCCTATTTCCTTTTAATTCTCGAAGAACGGATCCATTTTCTTTGCCTTCTGTTCTTTCTCGGGTCCTCCGCGATTTTTCCTCTGCCTCTTGATTGAGGCAAGACGTTAAAAGTTTTTCTGACACATCTTCGGCAACCCCCCCTTTGAGGAGCCTTTTCATCTTTTGCCGGTCCGGGTAAGAAGTATTTGCGATACCGGGCGTTTCGCTTCCTCTAATCCAGACCTTACCGGTGTTGGCTTTGTACTAACTTGAAGTGAGGTGGATTTCGGGTACTGTTACTTTATCATGTCCTGATTCTCTAGAAGATCCACCATGCCGCAACGTTTCTTAACTCGCCTTCTTGGGAACCATGGGTCATTTTTTTTTCCTTTTCCGGATTTTTTTCCCACGTGCCTCCTTCGGCTTCGCGATTGCGACTGCTTCTTTTTATATGTTGACCTTTAAATGAAGGGCGACGGGACGTTTTGACGCCTCTTCTCCTGTATTGGCATCAGTTTTTTTCCAGCGGGGTTTCATGATTCCCGGGGAAGAGATGTTCGTCCTTTTTATTAAGCTCCGCTTCGGTTTCTTTCCTGGCCCTTAATCTATCCCGACTTAACTTACATTGGAGGATAGTTCGCTACCACGTGTTTCTTCTCACTTCCGAGATCAGTGCCGCGATGTTTTTTGTCTCTATTTTTTTTACGAGGAGAGGGCGCCCCGCTATGGCCCCCCTGTGACATCCCGTGACCAGTATGTTACGCCTGACGGGTCCGTATCCAGCCCCTCCCCTGAGACCCCTCGCTGTGTCTTCCGCAGCCTCTTCCTGCGGATTATTGCAGCAATTTGTCGCCGTGCTCCTCTCTCGGCTTTGGCCTCTAACCTTTTAACTGCGCCGCTCGGAATTAGGGTATTCTCGGCGGCCGTCTCTCCTGACATGCGGCGAGCGTTCCCGATTTTTCTGCCCCCCTTTCTCCGCACAAACTTCAACTTCCCGCCTCCGTTCCGTTGGCAGCGGATCTAGGCCCGCCCACCCCCTCCCCGCTATCCCCATTCCCTTTCGTGTGATCTTATCTTTCTTCCGTTCTCTCTATTTTTTCTTTAGGTATGGATTCGCCCTTTCAATCCGTTTAGGAACC
>Ga0179593_1427873_pt1 | contig 12101 bp, 11 predicted proteins | sample CZODoug2_1_08_16_FD_185931 | JGI IMG/M metagenome (GOLD analysis project Ga0179593, IMG submission 185931) | Vadose zone soil fungal communities from Angelo Coast Range Reserve, California, USA - CZODoug2_1_08_16fungal (PacBio error correction) | ecosystem: Environmental > Terrestrial > Soil >... | reverse complement strand
CTAAATCATGCTCGCCGTTCCTGCGCGATCGACCCCTTCTCTCGAGCTGATGTTGCTCACGTTTTTCCACACTCCCCTCCTGCCGCCATGGAAATCTGCCCGTTTTGAACCGGTCATAGCCAAGGTGTTTTGCTCACATGGTGCCCCCCCTGTCGTCGAAACGTTCTTCTCACCATTTTCTCCGGTTTAACCTGACGCCGACCCGTTCCTTTTGCGCCGTCCAAAGAATCGACGGCAAGCGCCGTCTTTGATTACAACAGAAGCTCATAGTCTTTACTCCCTCCCTTGGAACCGTTTACTTACCCCCCCCTGACCCACTTCCCTGACGCTCTGTGACGTCTTTCCTGAGAGCACCCTATTCGTTTAGGTCTTTAGCTAACTCGACCCATCCGAGATTGTTCCCATGCGTTGTTTCTCTCTCTCTATCCTGGTACGCCTTCCCTCTTCTTTGTCCTTTAACCGTTGACGTCACCTTTCATATTTTTCCTTTTTTTTCCATCTTTTCGGTGGAATTCGCGAGTGGTTGGACTTTTTTTCTCATTGCAAATGCTTGCGGTTTGGTTCGCGCTTCGCGCCAGATTTTATGGTTTTTTTGGTGTAGATACGTTTTTCCAAGTGGTGCCCTGACCCACACTCACTTCCCCATTAACCCAGATCAAGACCCTCGCAGGCGTTTTTTCTTCCCTCCCTCCGTTGACACAGGCCGGCTTGAGCACCCGTTCGGCGCCGCGACCCCCTTCAAAAATGATTTGACCGTCTCCCCCCCCCCATTCCTGAAACGAAGGAAGCCATTACCTTGCGCCGATCTGGTTAGCTAGTAGTTTTCCGCCTACCCCCCCTCCGCTCGTTACCATCGTCTCAATTGCCTAGGCCTGAATGTTGCCCCCACCCCTGACGCAGCTCACGAGAAAGAGTGCCCTCCTTTAGTACCATGTCGCTCCTCTTTTCTTTCCTCGTTCCCCCTTCCGCTTCCGCTCCCCCTTTGAGCGGCTCCTACGAATTACACCAAGAGCAGTTGGTTCAAAAATATGATGCCCCCCTTTCCAACCGGTTTTCATTTCGGATCTAGCTGCTTTCGACAGCCCGTTTCGCACTCTCCTCCGCCACGCGCCGCCTCCAGCCAAGCTCACTTCCCCTTTTTGTGGCAATCGACAACGTGTCCCCCGTCACCCTTTGAGTTGTACTCTGTACCAGAAGTGAGCGGTTTTGACATACACGATCAAACCGCGGCAGCTGGGTTCCCGCCGCTCCCGTCGGCTCCCATTTTTCTCCTTCAGTTCGTGCTGATGTCCCTCGGCCCCCGATTTTGTCCCCCTCACGTTTCCTCCTTCGATCCAATACATATAAACGAATAATCCTCATTGAAGGGCATCAGCGTCTTTTCAGACTCTCGAACGCGCGCTCTCTACGCTGCTCACCCTTCTCGTTCTTTCCTAGCCCTTTCTCCCGGGCATATCGAAAACCAATTTGCCTCTCTTCTCCCATTATTCCGTCGCGGAGGACATTCTCTTTCCCGTCTTCAAACACCGCAGTCAGTTTCAGCTCAGCTACTTTGCGCTTATCTTCCAAATTTTGTTTTCCATCGACGCGAACGTCCGTCCGACCCGATCCCTGACCCTTGACCAAATTTATTACGTCTTCGTTATTGCTTTCTTTGTTAATTTCACCCGTGTTATCTCATCCTCGCGTCAGAGCAATTCCAAATATCACCGGACAGAGCGCTTTTTTTTACGGTTGTTCCCCTTTTGCCTTTTCTTCCCGCTTCGGACAACGTCTCAGTTTTCCTGAATAGCAGTTCTGCCTAGCCAGCTCAGCCTGACGCTTTCGACGTCTAGACGTCGCTGAGCACGTTTTCCTCCTCAGCTCCCCCTTCGCACACGATGCTTGCTATTGATACGGCGTCCCGAGCATTTCCCAGGCACCCGAGTCGGATCGTATTCAGAAGGAAATGCCCCCTTCCGGCTCAACGAGGCGCCACGCTCCGCTTGGTTTTCTACCAGACTTTTCCCACTCTCTTCTGTCTATACCGAAGGATAGGGCAATCGAGTTTTCAGTCCATAACTTCGTGTGACCCGTTCGATCAATGGGACTTACAGCCTCTCCCAAAGACGAAGTCTTTTTCCCGGCAGGTTCCCGTTCATTTCCTTTTTCTTCTCTCCCTGCCTTTAGTCCCTCCCCCCACATTCCCTGACCCTCCAACTTCGTGAAAATATCTCCCCTATTTCCTTTCCTCAGTTGTTGTTTGTGTCTCTGATTTGCAAACGACGTTCCCTCTTTGTCATTGATTCGCTGTCTAATGAAGGTTCTAAGCGCAAGTTTCCCCCCCCCCCCCCCCCTCACCCCCATAATAACTGCGGGAAAAATCATAGTCTTGGATAGGCGATGAGATACATGTCGCGAGTTGTTGTCGATGATGGTGATCGCTTAAATATATGAGTGCACCCTTAACCCGTCTGCAGACCCAGAGTCTCTCCCTCGTTTTTCCTTTGCGAGATAACGCCGGCGGGATTGCTTTTGCTTGTCCGTTTGTCCCCTTCCCATAGTTTGAACTTATGTAGTGCGCTCCAGTTTATAGAGCAATCCGGCAACAGTGGGTGCGACTCTTTCTCCTAATAGAGCGTAGCCCCCCCCCGATTCTTCCCTCGCCTGCGAGTGCTTCAAGCTGGCACTTGCGTCCATTTCGCTCTCCCCTGATTCCACTAAATACAGAAAAGGTCCCCCTGCTGCACCGTCAACCACCGTCGCTCTGTCCTGTGTCCAGTATTTTGTAATTGATTTTTTAGTCCTCTGGATGAGCGGTCCTTTGAATCATCCGATGTGTCGAAATAGCCAAGATTTTTGTTTCGTGTCGGGTAAGTAAGGCGCGCATACACCGCTTTGCAGATCGCGGTCACGAAATCGCTGCTCCCCCCCACCGTCGGTGTTGACCGACGTCTCGATTTTTTTTCCCTTTCCTCGTATCACGGCACCTGTTTCCCTGCTAGTGCGTTTCTTTAGCGATTATCTTTTAAGCAGTTCCTGGCACGCGCACGTTGTTATCACCTTTCGCAAGAACTGATCGCGCGCGATCTTCGAAGAAGATGAGGCCTGGCTGATTTCCGTTGAGCGGTTGTGCTTTCATTTCCTCTTTCTTTTCCTTCCGAAGGCATCTTCGCGTAGCATCCCTCTTGTGCCTTTTTCTTTCATCTCGTGAATTTCTCTTTCAGTGCTGTCGAAGTCCAGATTTGTCTTCATTTGTACGCTGATGGTACAGGATTATAGCCGGTGACCGTGACCTTTTCTGTTTGCCCCCCCCCCGTCCGGGTGCCTTGCGTTTTTTCTTCGGCCCTTCGTCTTGGTGTTGCCTCTCCTCAGATTCTCATGCACCCATTTACCAACCTTTTTTACTCCCAAATCGTTCTAGTGTGATAACTGCAGTGCACGCCGATTGCGAGCGGAAGCGGTGTCCCGTCCCTCTTGCCCGGACTTCCGTCCCCGGTTTGAATACTCTGCGCGTTCGCGCGTGGTGAGATTTAACGGGGTCTTCAATTGATCGCGTCCTTTGATTTGCAGCCGGGAGTTGGGCTCGTGCACTCATGATCGACGAAGCGTGTCAACTTCTTTTCCGGTCCCGCAGTAATTTTTGGACGAGGTCTCGGCATGGTCGCTTCCTTTTTTTCCCCTCGCGGCCACGCTGTAGAAGTGACCACCCCCCGCCGCTGAGCGGGTCCCCAAGTGGAATCCTGGCCGGTTTCTTCTGCGAAACCGAGAGGATTCCTCCACGCCACAGTGTAATCGTGCCACCAAAGCATCATTTCAATGATTCAAACACCCCTCTGCGCCCTGCCCTTTTTCGCCCCCCTTCCCCGACATTGCTTCACGACCCGTACGTCACAGCCTTTTTCTGAAAAAATGATATTTGCGCTAACACCTTCTTGTGCTCAACCTGCGTTCATAGAGTTAGCGTTGAACCATCAACGCGGGACAGTACTCCTCTATCCCCTCCTCTGCCCTCCGCCGCGCTGTATTGCCGTCGACTTGGGCCTTGATAACGTCCTGCAGAGAGATGGACTTCTTCCGGGTCCGTCGACAAGGCGAGAGTGATATTTGTCCCATTCTGCGTTGTGTATCGCTCTGTACCCGACGCCAGTGCGGTAAGTGTGCACCCTTCTTTAATGGTGACCATTTTCTTCCCCCCTTCTCGCCGCTCTTCGCAATACCAATGCCGCGTCTCGTATCTTTTGCAAAATCGGTAGATCTCTTTTAGAGTACGCTAGCTCGGCGAGCATTCTTCTCTTTTTTTCCTCCTCCTCCGTTTTTGACTCTCTCACTCCCTTTCTGCCGGAACTGCTGGAGCTGTTTTGTCAATCTCTATCGCGATTGTGCCCGCCTACCAGGACGCTCGCGGCTTCCGCCGCCAGGAGAAGGCCGCCCCCTTGTTTTCCCGGTGTCTGGTTCACCTACCACGGCCGAATGCGCTAGCAGCGATAGCCTCTCGCCGCACTGGTCCTCTCGTCTCCTAGCTCTTGTCGACGGACCCCCACTTCCCTTTTTCCGCCTCCCCCCTCCCCGCAAGGCCCTCCCCCAGTCCGACCTTTCTTTGGGCTTTTGGAGCAGCAACTACCTTAAGTTGAGTTATGGCATACGTACCCTTTGTCCACTGTATTGAGCACAAGACGTCTTCTTCCCATTTTTCTCCCCCTACAAATCTCGTTCCTTAACGGACTATGACATTGTTGTTTCGACAACGGTTCATGCGAGAGTGAGTTTGTCGCTTTCTCATTGCAAATGAGCTTTTTCCCTGTCTTCTCTTCCCGCCGTTTGTTAGACCTCTCTTCTCTGTTTTTCTGTAACCGAAGCCACTTCACAAAATGGACCCTTCCTTCGAGCCGGCGTTTGGTTCCGGCTTTCGAGCGGTGAAAAGTTCTTTACGCACCCTCCCTTCGGCGATCCCCCTTCCCGATCACAATCGCGTCGCGCTCCCAACGTTCAGGTCACTACCTTTGCCGACGCTCGTCGTAGATCATTTTTTCCCCCCCCCCCTTTTGACTTCCAACCGTCGGTTCCTTTGCACTCCCGCTCCCCTTCATGAAACCTTGTGCAATCTCCAGCCTTACGCGGCGACACGCGTCCCTTTCTTTCACTTTGATCGTCTTCTCTCTCTCGTTCCCGGTTCGCTCCCGCTACGGAGCGGATCCCCACCCGCCGTTATACCCTTGGTTAACCCGATTTTTCCCACGGCCAGGATGCTTCTCGCTGCTGCTTGATGCCGTTCCCGGCACTCGCTAAGCGTCCGCTCCCTCCCTCCCCCCACTCCTCCCGGCACGGACGATGGGCCCCCAACGGTCTTCCGAGTTAGATTACACTCCTTACACGTCGAGACGCAAATTGCTTCTCCATACACTTCACCCTTTCTTCCAGAACGCCGCTCCCGGGCCTGGTCACCCCAACATGCCTCAATAAGGTCGTTTGGCCCACGTCGGTGCATTTTACTTAGGCCCTTTAGTAAGGGGAGAGCACCTTTTTCCCCCAATACCGGCGGCAATAACTTCGTCTTCCTTAGTTCGGTCCCTACCTCGACGTCTTGCTGCATCCCCTTTCTCAACCCTTCGACGTGCCGGCCGGACTCCTTAGAACGGGCGGCATACAAACTTCCTTCCCTCAGAAGCGCTTCCTCGGAACCCCCCTTTTTAACCCCCTTCGGCTTTCATTGTCCCATCGAAACCGCGCCGGTTCCTTCATGTTACGTTCTTTGAACGGAGACTGCCCTTGTTCCGTTACTCGCCCGGACGGCGGCCGCGCCCCCTCTACACAACCTCCTTTCTTCGGCTATTTCATTATGGATTATTTCAACCCGGGTAACCTATCCTCGGTTTGTTTTGCGTTCTCGCCCGCTCAATTCCTTCTGTTGCAGGTGTGAACGGGCAGAGGTCTCTCCTTTCCAGAGTAATTACGAAATCCAGCCCCTTCATACGCAGTTTTCGCCCCCTCTTGCCCCTTCCCCAGGCTCTGTCGTCGACGTCGCTTCTCCTTTCCATTTCTCCGCTTCCCTCATCGCTTCGCGTACGAGCATGTCAGAACGATGAGCTCTTCAGGGACGGACAGTCCTAGCTTCAACGAGGCGCCCCTGATCCTGCCCCCTTGATTTTTTCTCCCCCCCCCCAGCCGATTGCGCCCTGCGAAGTTTTTTGCGATTCTCTTTCTAATAAAAGTCATGATCACAATCATCGGACCACAACACCTCAATGGATCTAAAGCCTATCGCCCCCTCAATGGATTTTGCACACTTTACCGTCAATTACGGCTTCGACTTTCAAGATTTCGACCCCATAGAACATCCCGACCCCGCCTTCTCGTGTGGCCAAATCTCCTCCTCCGTCTTTTGTTTATTCAGCCCACACTCCTTAAGGTTCGCGTCCCCCTCCAGTTTTACTGCTTCGAGACACCCGTTTTGAACGGTAACCATGTCAGGGGCATCCATTCGTCTTGCAGATAGGCGGTGCTGTTCTCCATTGCGCGTTAGTAAGTTCGTTTATCGGAATGTTTTAAATCGTTTGACCAGGGATCTCTTCTCACCAAGTTCCTCTATGGTGGATAAAATCGGCGGCTTCCGTGGAGCGTTAGCGGTAGGCGCTGTCCCTTAGAAGGCGCATTCGAGACACTTTCTTGCATGGCTCTTCTCCGTTTTTTACGTCCTTTGAGGCAGATCGAAAGTTCTCGGTTTTAGTCCCTACTCGAAGCCCGAGTCGAAAGCGCCTGTGTTGACAATCGGGAGATGAGCGTGATTTAGCGATGAGTCTTTCTCACTCGGGACTTCGGTGTAAATTTGGCCTGCTGTACAAACAACCCTTCCGCTCTTCCTTTCCTTTACTTTCTTTAGGGTCGTTATGATTTTTTCCCCGGTTTGTCATCCCCCAGAATGTTCTTCTCCGAAGCGTGATTGTTTGTCGTGTGGATTTTGTTCTGACGTCCGTTGATGTTTTAGCTTTGAATCCCTCCTGATCTGCCGCAACGCAGTTTGACTCCACGGTTAGATGACCTGACTGCGCGTTGACGGCAAAAGTTTGTCTCGTCCGACGAGGAAGATTCTTCTCTTTTCGAATGCCGCCCGTCCTTCGGCCGTTTTCGCCTTTTTTTCTTTCATGCGAGCGCGAGTTTTTCCCGAATACGCTGATCCTTCCCTTGAAGGATGATGCGAGCAGGTATTGGTTTTTTCGCCCACTGGTGAACGAAGGAATCTTCTCTTTTTTGGCTGCAGCACTACATGATTTTTCTCCCCTTTTCTGAGTGCGCGATTTATGTTTTTATGTCTGAAGGCCACGATTCTCTATCTTTGTCCTGCTCTCCCTGCTCGCCCGGGAGGTTCGCTTTTGCCCCGTCCCCTGTGGTTTTTTTTTGTCTTTCTTCGATTTTGGTCGCTGTCGAAGAGCCTCGCCCTCCTCCTAATGAAACCGTCCAGTGGAAAAACGCCTTATGTTACCCCCAATCGTTTTTTTGAACGGAGTGAACGCTACTAGCTTCACGCGCTTATTTCCCTCTTAAGCGACTGATATGTGTTATCACCTTCGCTTAGCGCCCGCTTTTGATAAAAGGGTGGGGTACCCCTGAGAGCGGGCAGACGAGCGGAGTTTGTGGCTTGCGTCCAACTCCATGACGCGACTAGTCTCCCCTTTCTGTTCGGCCGTACGCGGAAATTGTGTCGAGGGGTTCTCAGATACGCTAGAAGGGAATTGTTGCGTGAAAGCCCTTCTTTTATCGTCGCCGAACACGACTGCCGTCGACGTCCAGGGAGTGCGTGCGGTTTCTTTTTCCTTCTCTCCCCAACGATTGCGCCCCAAACGCTTTTAGCACGGACCACAACGCACTCATTTGCATGACTCCCCCCACACTCATGCAACGTTTCAAAATCCCGTCAGACCCCTTCCCTTTCCATACTAGATTTGTCTTAGATACAGAGAGATCACCCTGTTATCAACGAGTGATCTATTTATCCAACTCAATGCGGTTTGCTCTCAGTCTACCTCCGCCCTGCTCGACGCGGTGCCGGGCTGGAGTATCACGTCGTCTCGTCAGCGGTCTTTTCGTAGGGTCGTCCCTGGGCGCTGCCGAGACTTTCTTTTGCTTTCGATCGAGTGGTCCCCTCTTGATCCGGAAGTTGGATCGTCTTGCAGACAGTTCCCCTGTGCGCCCGCCAAGGACTCCCTTTTTTCCTCCTTTTCCCCATGCGCGCGTAATTGCTAGCTTTCGTTAACAAAGTCCGAGCGCGCTTGGATTGCTCGTTTTGCGAGCTGCCTTTCCCCCCTTTCCTCCCTTCCTTTTGTTTTGAGATGCATGTCTGCCCTGCATTGGCCCCCCCCCGCGAACTCTATATCTGCATGATGTTGTGCCACAAGTCCGTTTCTGCTTCTTTCTTCTTCCCGTCCTGCCCGCAAGGTGTTCGGACAGGTGACAAAGTTGTCGACACGGCGACCCAAATTAAAGTCTCAAGATCGTTTTCAGGCCTCATCCCTTTTCCTCCCTTTCCCCCTTCATACTGCGCCCCCTGTCGAGGACCACGACCTCCTTCCGCTGTCATCCTGAAACAGTTATCAGGTCAGGCGCACGAACCACTCCCCTTCTGAGGCGTGGCGATTGCTTTCTTTTTTTTCACTGTCAGAGTCTTATTGCCCCACGCCCCCTGATCCCCCGAGTTTCCACAAGAAACGTGTAGTCTTTTTATCATGGTTAGTCCCTCCCATTTTTTTCCTTTTCCTTCTGACCCCACATGTTCTTTATGCCACTGATTTGCGATAAAACGGTGACTCCGCCTAATGGTGGACGCTTATCCCCCCCACCTTCTTCCGTTGGTGCTTTGCGCGTGTGGTTCCTCCCCCTTCTTTTTTTTTCAATTAGCCCCCTCCAATCACACTTTTACCCCTCCGATAGAGAAGGGTTCGGCGAAAGCTGGCCCTACGTTATTACGAATTCATTTTCCAGCTCCCTCCCTCTCCAGTTCCCACCCCCATTCCTGTCCTTTACTTGTTTTGCCTTCCCTCCCCTTAAGAGTGTCGTCGATCTGCGTTGAAGCGCCCCTCCCTCTAGTTTTGTTCAATTTTCCATTGTTCATGGCCACACTGTGTCATCTCCAAATGCTCCTCTTCTTGGTCCTTTTCACCCTTTCAGGTTCTCAGACTTTCGTGCCCGACGGCCGCTTAGTCTCCGATGGCGGATGCCCGTTATCCGAAACCCCGAGTTAGAAGAGGGGATAAACATATTTTTTGTTCCCTGGCCACGGGGCATTCGCTTTCCATTTTTCTCCTTCCCCTGCCGTTTTCACGCGCAGAATCTCCCCTCCTCTCCCTCCCCCAACTCGAGGCCCACTTCCTCGGGCCCCACCCCAGCGCATTTGTCAACGGCTTCGCGGACTCAGACGTACCCCTCGCAAATTCGGGCTTCTGGAACAACCCCCTCCCCTTGGTCCTCGACGCGCCATGTTCTGAAAAACCAATTCTCCCATCGGCTTTCTTGTCATTTTTCCACCGTTTGCGCAAGATTCTTCGTCCCTTTTCAAGTTTCCGTGCCTGAACCCCTGCGATACAACTGGCCAACTCCTTCTTTTTCTTCCTTTTTTTTTTTCATTTCTTCGTCATCCTCTTTTCTCCCTCTCTGCCTCCTTTTCTGATCTTCCTCCCCGGTTCGTTTGCCGGCGTCCCCCTTCCTCCGGGCGGCACATCGACCTACAATCGTAGACGGATCTTCGAGCCGTTCTGAAAAAGTTTCCTTACGCGCTTCCCCGTTCTTTTCCTTTTACCCGTCTTTCAACACCGCCCTGGTACCTTTTATTTCGCAGCTATTTGTGACTGCTCTCCCAATCGGTTGTCTCGAATCGCCGGCCTGCCCTTTCCCCGATTCCAAATCCGCCCCCCCCCCCTCTTAAAGGTTTCTTGTCCCGAGACATTTTTGATTTACCCCGGGTTTTTCCTCATCGGCTGGTCTTCCTTTCAAAGCAATACCGGTCCTACGGACCGAGCGACGTGGGTATTGCCTTTGGTTCTGCCGGCAATTTCCCCTCTTATACATTTGACAGAATCTCCGAACCATCAGCACGAAACTCCACCCCATTTTAGCAATACCTTTTCCTAACTTCTTCCAGGAGATTTACTGCCTCGAGGAACTTCGCGTGGAACGCCTCCTTCGATGCCCTTCATTAGCCCTATTCTGCCGGAGCTTCCTACCCCTTTTTTGAAGCTCTCCCTTCCCTACCTGATTGCTTCGGCCGTCAGACGGTCCGCCGCCAGGTAAAGCTTCCAGATCACCAGGCTTTTTTAACCCGCCCGATCGCCATCGGTCGTTTTTTCCTTCCTTCTTACGGCTTCCCGGTTAAGACTCTTTTTTATTACCATCATCGACAACCGGAATTTTCCTTACCTGCCTCTCCAAGACGGATGATGGTGTTCCCGCAGGTGACCAATTCCCCCCGGCTTGCGTTAGTCTCACGAAAAGATGTCGCCGACCAACTCTCTCCCCCTCCTTGTTGTGGCACTGTTTCCTCGAATCCGGTGCGTGTGATTCCCCCAAGCTACCTTTGGGGCTCAGTTGATTTTGCTTTCCCGATTCGGCGTCGAGAGACAAATTCCGTCACCTGCGTACAAACCCCTTCCCCTTGAGAGCGTCTGCCTTGTCCATTTTCTTTTTTTCTAGTTTGTCGATGTTTGATCGATCCTTTCCCTCTTCTGTCCCAGAGTATACCGTTCTTTTTCCACCAGTTCTGACGTAGTCTCTAGTGGAGCGATAGTGAATCCAAGCCGGTTGATTTTGCGAATCTTGAGCCGGTAGTGTACCGTTCTTAATTGTCTCCTGCTTCGTTCGTTGAAGTTCATCTTCCCGTCCCCTCCCCTTTCTAGAGAGATCCCTTTTCCCTCAGGGGTTCATATGAGGTCGACATAGCGCGATCATCTGGCCTATCCCCGTCGAGCGCTTTTAGTGATATCTGGCGTGATGTGATTCGCTCTCTTTTTTTATTCTGTACTCGGGAAAGACATAACTTATTCTTTCCCCTCCCACCACCCTTTTTCCAGTTTCCCCTCTCGGATCTTGTTCCTTATCGTGCGTTCCTGGATGAGAGTTAACATTTTTTGAATTCCACCCTCTTTGTTATAGACGAAAGTTGTTTTTCTTTTCGGTCGGGCATCGATCTCTCCCCTTTCTTCCGACCTCTGTTCCTGAAATATCTGAGGAACTTCCCCTTCTTGTTGCACTCCTTTTCTCGAATTGTGCAGTAGCGGAACCTTGTCTCCTTTCCGCCTCTCTGCCTTCTGATGACGCTCCATATTCCGCTTCCCCCTTTCTTTTCTCACGCGTAAGTGACGAAAGGATTCCCCTTCTCGTCTACTCTGATGAATCGGTGATGAGTGAGCTTTTTTTGGTGACTACGGACGTTGTACTTCCCCCGTTTTCCCTTTGACTCCGCGCGACCGTCACTGTTCCGCATGCTCCCCATTTTCTTTTGACCCTTTTTGTCCGACAGTCCCCCCGCGTTGTCTTGGATGTTCGAAAGCCCTTTTCCAGATTTTTCAGTCGCTTCTTCCGATTTTGGTTCCTTTGCGCGTTTGATTTGCTTTTGTTCGTCTTTCGGCAAACAGCAAGCCGCGCCTTGCTGACATGGAAAAAACGCTCTTTTAATCCCCAATTTTTTGAGACAATCGTGAGAGCTGACCTTGCTGCCTCTCCTGCGACGCCCGCCCCCGGTCTTTCCCCCCCCGCTCGACCCTCTCGTTGGGATGTCAATTGGGCGAGGATATGAAATTGAGCTCTTCTTGCATTTTGGAGGTTTTCTCCCCCTACATGAGACTTCTTTGGTGGCCCGGTTCGGGTCCCGTTTCCTTCACTTGTTCTATCGACGATGTTGATACAGTGATCCTCCCGCCTGTGCCAGCGTTCTTTCCCCTTGAACCCGTTCTTCGTCTTTTTCCATTTTTTCCTAGTTGGCGTTTTTCTTTGTGTCCCACCCCTCGATTTTTCCATAAAAACCCGGTTCGTTTCGCGCCCTGACCTCGCTTTCACCTTTTTTCACGTTGTCAATTTCCCTTCCGAGCCCTTCTTCACTCCTCAAGCACAGATGATCTAATCCTGATGTTTAGCGA
>Ga0179593_1602343_pt1 | contig 12102 bp, 13 predicted proteins | sample CZODoug2_1_08_16_FD_185931 | JGI IMG/M metagenome (GOLD analysis project Ga0179593, IMG submission 185931) | Vadose zone soil fungal communities from Angelo Coast Range Reserve, California, USA - CZODoug2_1_08_16fungal (PacBio error correction) | ecosystem: Environmental > Terrestrial > Soil >... | reverse complement strand
TCGAAGTCACTTTCCTCCGTTTGTTTCTCAGGAGCGCGTACACCTTCTAGTCGGTTTTGGACCGCGGAGGCGCCGGCCCGCCGTGGTATTTAGTGTTCGGGCCTACAACCGCGATAGATAAAGCCAAAACTCAGAAATTTCCATTCCCCTTGGCCACGTCCTGCGGCCACCAAGGACGTTCCTCCCCCTCCCTGCCCTTTCTCAGGGTAACGAGTCTGGCAATCCTAGAGTGTGTGGGTGTTTTTTTTGTTTTTTTTTTTTTTTTTTTTTTTCTTTTTTGGGTGTGTGTTTTGGGTTTTTTTTCTTGTTTATCTTTTTTCCGTCGTTGACCACTGCTTTTGGCTTCTCACACGTTCCTTTGGGCGACCGTTTTTTTTTCAAGTCCCCCTTGTCCCCTCCTCCCCTCAACCGTCCTTTTCCACGTTGACCATTACAGCAGCCTTCCAAACTGCATGGGCGAGTTATGGAGTGCATGATTCCTTTTTGCTGGAATAAAGCTTTTATCGACTCCTCCTTTTTGGTCCCCACTCCTTTTCCAGTCGACCTTCTGTCTTCGGTTGAGAAGACCAACCCAAGTTTTTTTTGATAGTCCCGACCCTTTTTTCCCATAGCACTCTTGAGTAATTCCTTCTCTATTTTCTCTCCCCTTCTTTAGCCCCCTCTTTGATAGCTTATCCCTTTGCCCCTTACTGGGAAGGAATTACCTCGGCATGCTGTTTTTCTTTTTAGTTGACTAGATTCCTAGTTTCAACCTCCGAACTTCCTCCCTCTTTTCCCTCGCCCTAGGCTTTTTTCTCCAAATCCGATATCTTGATGACCTGGCACCGAGACAGATCAAGCAGCAATTCGGTCCTTCAAGCGCTAGCAGACTCCCCTGCGTTTCTTGTTCCCCCACCTGTTGCTTGCTCGCCCTGCTCTTTCGATGACCGACAGCGACAGCGAGCCTGCCCAACTTTCCTTTTACCAATATGAGTCGACTTTTCAGTTTCACCCGTCTCTTTTTTTAGCCCGTTCCGGGGACACCTCCTTTGATCAATCTATACTTCCTTCTGGTGGCGCCGCTGACGTATTTCCTTCCTCTTTGTCTTTCCGAATGCAACTTCTTTCAAGCTTCCCCCCTGGCAAATCTCTTCGCTTTTTTCTGGTGGAGGTTATAGTTTCCTTCTCTTTGGCAGGCGGTCCTGATGCTCGGTTATAGCGATCGCACGAGCCAACACCCTTTTTTTTCAACATTCTTCCCGATCTCTCTAGAGATTAGCTTATTTCTCCTTCCCTTCCCTCCCTTGAAGTTCCTTCTGCGAGATGACCAAATACGGCCTTGACGTGATCCAGCGCCTCGTCTTTCTTTTTTATGGACTCTCTTCAGTGCAAAGGACCCTCGTTTCTTTAGCGGTTTTTTGGACCGTTTCTTTGCCCAAAAAACTTTTGAAGGGGACTGTCAAGAAGGACTCTCCACGCGCGCCGCCCCTATCCCTTATGGAAAGACCGTAGCGTGCGCTCCCTCTATTTTCCCCTTCTCGTGTTTCCTTAACTTCCGGCATGATCTACTCTCCACCCCCAGATTTCGGCTGGCCCTCCCCAAGGTCCCTGACTCCATATGCCAAAACGCCCCACTTCAAATTTTTGTGAGTTTTTTTTTTGGTTCGGTTGTTAGAATTCCTTTCCTCCTTACTTTTTTTTTTCCCCCAGCGCGCGAGCGTTCCCCCTGAGTTGCTGCCCAACCCCTTTTCCTTTCGGGATGGTACCGCGTCGTCGGCCATCCATTGACCGTCGTAGCATTTTCCCTATCTTTTTTTTTTTTGACTTTTCTGCTCCAAACGAGAAAGATCATCCTTTGGCGATTCCGTCCTTTTTCTTTTTCGTTGTTAGACTCGTCTGTTCCCTCATTTCCGTCCGCGTCTGCTTTCTCCCCTCTTGTCGCTGCCAGATAACCGCACTAGGAGCCCTGAGCGTCCCCTCCGATCAGAAGTATTTTAATTCCTTTTAATAATGAATTCTCTCCTCTCTGAGACCGTTCCCTATCTACCCTTAGAGGGAGGGGCTCTACCAAGTGTGACTTTCTTCTTCCAGTTTTTTTTTCCATGCTTCACCTGACGAGCGGATATTTGAGAGCACCCTCGGACTTTTTTTGTCTCCACCAAAGAATACATTCTTTTAGTCTTTTGTCTCTCTTTTTCTTCCAGTTTTGGATCTCCGTTTTTACTCTTCTGAAACCAGACGTCCTTCGAATTCTACGGCGAACACCCATTCTTGACTCCCCCCAAAGTGTTTTTCTGATTCCCCACCCCCCCTCCCTGGGTATGTCCCAACCCCCCACATCTGCGATTTTAGACCCGTTCTTCCATTTGTTTTTGAAGGATTGGGTTCGTCTTTGTCACTCCCCATGGCTCGCTCTTTTTTTTCGGGACTCTCCCCCCCCCCCCCCCCTGCCGTTTTCACTGTTCAGCGCGAGAGGAGAGAGTGAGTTGCTTTCTGCTGCGATCTGCTCCGGGCGTGTCGCTCCCCTTCTACACTTATTTTTTTCACCGCTTTTTTTTTTATCGAGTTTCTTCTGACAGTATTTCAATAGCTTTCCCTTCGCCTTATTGATTAGAAGAGATAGAACTGACGAGAAGCTGTCTTTGAGACACCTCTTTTTCTCAGCTCAGGAAAGCGAATATCCAGGTCTTCCCCCTTTTTCGATCTCCCACTCTCTTTTCTTGTGGGACCATTCTTTTCTTTTCTCTGGGTCTTTTGCGGCTCAGCAAGGTTTGGACACACAAAGGACGGCATCCCCCCCGTTTTTTTTTTTTTTTTTTTTTTTTTTTTTTTTTTAATTCGATCATACATCTCTCTCCCACTCTGGCGCTCGCGGTTTTTCGATTGATGTCTTTCAATCTTTCCTGAAGCCCTCCTCATTGGAAACACCGCTTTCCCTCTTGTCAGATCGTCCTTTTTTATCCTCGTCTCCCCTTTGACCTTGTTGCCGTGTTGTTCTTTCCCGCCGTTTTCACAGGAATTGGCCTTTCTTGGAATTAGATGATGCTGTCTTTTTTTTAGATCAAGCTGGTTTATCATCGACTCAGTACTCCCACAGTCGAACCGCTTCTAGCTGCGTCCCGATGATTTCCTGCGCCTCGAACGCCCACCACGACGTTATCTCTCCTTTCTTCTGTGTTTGAGAGAGATGACGGTCTTGGCTTTTTTATCGATTCCGTAGAAAACTTCTTTTCTCGCGGAAGGACTTTTTCCTTTTTTCTCTTGAGTACTAGTTTTGGTTGGGCGTAACGGATAACTATGATCGATCCTTCATCCTTTATCCCTTTAATGACCCTTCCTCCCACAGGTCGGTCTCCCCGTGATCCCTCCTCGTCTGCCCACTCTAGAGGACACCGAACCGCTGAAAGATATCGTGGACCTCTCGTTTTTTCCTTGAGACTTTTATTCGTCTTTTTCATTTTTTTCCAGTCACCTCCCAATTGCCGCTCACTCCAATCCTTGTTTTTGGTCCGCCGATCTGCTTGAGCCTACTTTATCTTCCTTATTGTTGGGTCCGGGGTACAGTAGACATCTCTTTTCTTTAGCGCCTAAACCCCCCCTTACACTCATTTCACCCCCTGCATCACAGCTCCGCCATGTACTCTTAGAAGTTCTCTTTCCCCAGTTTCTTCAATCCCGTCTATTTTTTTTCTTTGCTATCCTGGCGACCTCTTTCTCTTCCCTCTTAGCGCTGCCGCGTGCTCCCTCTTCAGGCAACCTGATGAGGAGCTCCACTTTTTAGCATGATATTACGACTTTTTTTTTGCCCTAGATGCTCCAAGACTTCCATCTCAATCCCCTCCCGTCTCAATTTCCGCCGCGGTCTAAAAGATCCTTTAGTCACGCTCCCCCCCGTTTTTTTGTCCTACGTCTTTGACGTTGTCCGCCTTTGTTTTTTCTTCTGACATCGAACAAACCGCGTTCTTTTAGCGGCTTACATTCTTTTCTCTTTATGAGGTTGTTCTCGAGGGAAATGACCATTGATTGAAATAACTTTGTAATTGAAGTTCATTCTATCCTTGGCGCCTCGCATGCCGGTCGGAGCTACATTTTTCACCTGCCCCTCTAATTCCTCGGGCAAATCCAGGTCCGGACCTTGATAGGATGGTGGAGGGGTCGAAATATTCGGAGAGTCAATCCCTTCCCCTTTTCCCAGACTCTTTCATGAGATGTTGTTCCTGAACCCCCCCCTTTCTCTTCTGCTCTATATCTTGTCTTTGTGCGCGGCACGTCTCGCCCTTCACCTTTTCTTAAGAAGCATGATGTTTTCGGCTGATTCGGTGAATTTCGTTTTTGAGTTGCTCTACGTCCCAGCTGTGCCCCCTCTTTTTCAGCCTGACTCTTCCCCGGGCCGGTGCTGCCTCTAATACAAGGAGAGCTGTACGAGAATTCTGCACGCCTCTCTTTTGAAAGTCAGTTTCTCACATCTAACTATGTGGACTCTGCTCTTTTTTTTCGGTCCCCCTTCATTTTAATAGCTATACGAACTTCCCTTCTGTCCGTCCGCCTCCACTCGTTGTCTCCCCCTATGCAAAGTAGGAGCACATTCCCAAGCGTTGGTGAGGAGTTTCTTTCTTTTTCAACGAAATTTTTACAATCAATTTCTCTGAGATTTTTTCACCCTTTTTGGCCGCCCACCTGATGGCTGCGGAAGATGGACAATTTCTTCTCACGTTCTGGCCGATGCCCCTTGTACGTCGTTTAGACGATTAGCCCAGATGCTTGTCCAAAACTAGCAGAGAAGCACCTTTGCCCCTTATCCTGAAGATCGACTTAATTATTTTCGTAAGCCCGGCGATCTTTTTATCTTTACAGCACTTCCTTTCACCGGCCTCCTTTTCCCCTTTCCTTTCCTATCCCTGCAAAAGCTCGTTCAGAAAGAGCCGCTCCAATCTAGCCCATTCTTTTCCCTTCAAGCGCTTATGATAGTAATTTCGCTAATCGATGCTGGCGCCTCCTCCTCCGCATGATGCCGAGAGCCATTGCCCTCTATCCGATCCCGCTCATTCGCCTACCTCCTTCCCCGTAGTCAACTTGACGCGCAAGAGCATTCTGCACTGTCTCCACCACCAGTCCCATTCCTGGCGCCTGGATTGTGCCAGTCCTACCTCTCTTGAGCTTCTTACCTGACACCAACTACGGCACCTTCTTCTTTCCCCACCATCGTCTCTCTACAACCCCAAAACTTGTCCCCGAACATTGTTCATGACGGCCCCACAAAGAGTATTCTGAGCTTGAAAACTGATTGTGTAGTTACTTTTTAAAGGACAGAGTTTGCCTTCTTTATTGGGGTGCTGTCTTCTCCCCTCGAGGCCCGTCCTCCTTTTTCACTCCTCTCGTGCCACTCATATCATCGAGGTTCTGGCGTAGTTTGGAGAGAGGTTTATGATCTGTAGGGCGTGAGCAACGTCACTCTTTTCTTCTCGTTTCGTGCCTTCACGAACCTGCATCAGTTTTTTTGCGCTATTTCCTTCAGCTTTCTCTCTTTCGTCTCGAAGATGAACAGCTCGAGTTGATAGAAATGGTAGGAGTTTTAGCCTCCTTCTCCGTGGGAGAAATGTCTCAGTTACCCTTCTCTAACTCCTTCTTTCTTCCTTTCTTCGACTGCTTTAAGGTTTTTGAGATATTGAGGTCCGTGCTCCCCCTCTGTTAAGGTCCTTTCCCGCACTTCAAAACCAGGACGGCATCCTTTAAGTTAGCTGAGACTCCTTGAAGTTCCCTTATTTGAGTTTCTTGCTTTTTCTTTCCGACTTGTATTGTCCTCCTTCTCTTTGGCTCCCTTTGTCCACCCCTTTGCCACGCTGTGAGATCGAAGCCGGTTTATAGTTGGAATATTATTGACTACGGGTCCGAAAATGTTTCTCTGTGAGGCTGTGAGGAGCACCCGTCGGTTTTTTCGTGGCCCCCGGGCATCCCTTTCTTGACTGCCTGCTTCTTTCTTCGTTTCGTAGTAAGAGTGTGATGCTCGCCGAACACCACGTCGCTTTATTAGAGTAAGAAGCCCAGTTGAAACTCAGAACTGATGAATTCTCTCGCCTTCCAGCGTTTGCCTCGTCCCTCCTTTGTTTTTTTATGACGCGACGTGCCTTGTGTCAGGCGACCAATCTCGGTTAGGCTGGCCCTTTTGAGGCCTTTCTTGACGGCCTTTGTTTCTTTCCGCTGTGCGCCCCGTCCTCAACAAGCTTCCCACCACCGTATCACTTCACTGCCATCCTGCGACACATGAGGACAGAGAAGTCGGTTTCCCCGCACGACGTTCCGTACACTTCTCACCCCATTTCTGAGGACAACCGACCCTCCTTTTTTCTAAAAAGAGTGGCGACATCGAGGTGAGCCGGCCCCCTTCCCTTGATTTATGAGTCCTCTACCCGCACCTCCCCTTTCTGAGTCCTTTCACCTTTCTTCGCATGCTGTATCTGATGCCGTACCTTGGTGCTACAAGTCCCATGACCATTACTGGCGTCATTTGTTTCTCTGTGCCCCTACCAAGATCTGCCCTTAAAAACCTTTTTTTCCTGGACTAATGCGAGAGTTTTTTTTCGGTCCTGACGAGGCTCTCTGGTTTCGTTCCTTAAGGGGAGACCCTCTTTTTGCGACCATGAGGCCCCCTTCGCGTTTTTTCCCCCTTTTATGAGCCAAGCCGGCTGGCTCCAAGACGGTTGGATCATTAGCGAGGGGTGCCTTCAACTCCAGAGCATAGGTTTAGCTTTCCCTTTTTGCATCACTCCCCCTCAAGCCGAAGACGTCCGGGGCTAGCTTCCTACTTCTTTTATGATTTTTTTTTCAAGTATGGAGTTGTCCATTCCCTTAGCTCTCTTGATCGACGACAGCCGCCCGCGAAGTCCCCACCGGGGCCTATAGTTTTCTCTAACCTTCCCTCCTATTCTGAGAGGGCGTTTTGTTTTTAGCAAGGTTTCCCTGTCCCGACCCTGGGGACAGCATTTTGGAGTCTTTCACTTACCCGCGATCCTTTTGGGCGCCGAAGAATTTTCTCTACATCCTTTTGAAACTTGACTTGCACGATTCCCCCTACCTTTGATGGGTAGGTGCGAGGTTCCCCTCGAACCTCTTTTCATATTCCTTCTGTTCTTCTTGGTGCGTTATTCTTTCTGCATCGGACTCGTACCGGGACAAATTAGAGCGATTATTCCAGGCCCTGACTCTAGCTTCTTCCGCTTGCTGTCTCCTCCGGATCTGGTCTCTTCCTCCCAATTCTCCTCTTCGATTTTCGGACTCTTTTTCCCCTCTCTTTCTAGGGGGCCTGTGCGGACAGTCCGACCACGACAGGCCTGCAAGGGTATTTTTCCCCCCGTTTTTTTTTTAAACCCCAATTCTGGCAATTTAGTATAAGAAGAAGAATTTTCTACATTTTCGCGGCGTTCATCGCTTCACGGTGTCTATTAAAGGACCCCACCTCATCGTAATATTTTCTACTACTTTTCAGATGCTATTGTCACGAGTTCCCCCCCTTTTCAGTCCATTCCCCCTATGGAGAAGAAGCATCTCCCTTTTTTTTTTCGCGACAGGTCCTGGTTCCGCCACTTCTTTTCCCTCCTCTGTTGTGGAGAGCGTTTGCCACAGCTGACCCTGAGCCCCAACCACATTTGAGATGCGATCTTCTTCTCTACGCTTTTCTTTGCCAGCAATACATACCTTCGTCTGATCTCTTGCCTTGATCCTTCCCTTTTTTTCGCACCGTGCCTCTTCTCTCCTACGTTCCTTCCAGTATTGTTTCTTAGGCATTATTTATTGTGACAGCAAGGGTCCCCCTTTCCTTTAGGATGCTCAAAATATGTCCGATTCCCCCGTCCCCACCCTGCAAACTTCACGAGCTTCACCTCACGTCCACGGCAGTTTATAATTCCATTCCGCGCCTTGCCGAAGTGCGTTTAGAACTGAGATATCTACTAGATACGTCATTTTCCCCCCTTCTTCTGAGGACCGCTTTCCTCCCGAGCCACCGTTCCCTTCCTCGCCTTCCCTAGCACGGGAATAGACTATATTTTGACCCCAAACCTCCCAGACTCAAGGGATTCCTTAGATGTGCTCTGGCCTTTTTGCCATAGGCCCCTACCCTCTGACTTTCTTCTCCCCGGCATCCCCCCCCCTACTTGCCCGCCCACCCCAAAAGTTTTAAACAGTTGTTAAGGTAACCGACTGCCACCCCTCCCCTCTGAAGGAGTGAAACTTGTGAATGGTCTCCCTATGTTTCCCTCTTTGGCTCTGGGCTTCTTTTTTACCCCTCGGCGAATGCTCATCACCTCGTGATCCCGCTTTTAGGTATTTCGTTGCGCCTCCCTTGCTTTAGCCACTAATTGATTGTCTTCCTAGAAACAACTTACACCCTGCTTTTCTCCCCTCTGTCCTTTTGAAAGACCCGCCATATTTCCTTGTTCTCACCTTCTTTTCGTGCCTTTCTCGCATCTTATCTTGAGAAGAAACAGCGAGATTTTTTTTTCAATGGTCTATGACCTCCCCTTTTCACACGCCACGAGAACCCTATTTCATTCTTATTATCACCTAATTCTCTCGTACGATATTTCACCAGATTCTGGGATGCCTTTTTGTTAACTCCTAGGATTCTGGTTGAGGCTGATAACCCCCCCTCCATTCCTTTTTTTCCCCGCAATGCGCCTCCTCTTAGCTCCGCAGCTTTTGCTGCAATACTAGCCTGCAGTTTTACCGGACTTTTCTCACTTTGCCCCCCTTTGAGATTGTCTATTGCCATGAGAATTGCGCCGACCGCCCTTGGCCCTCGCCCCCGTTATTTATTTTTGCAGTTTCTCTGCTTTATTAGAACTTGTGAACGTTTTGACCTTGAGCCACACCCCCAACGGCGTTGTGAGGGCAACCCCGTTTGGACTGGCCGGGTTTGAATTCAGCGTTGAGGCCCGTCACCGTCATTCGCCAACAACTCGACTAGTCGCAGTGCCCGCTTCTCAGATGATTTTTCCCACGCGACGACCACCACCTTCTTCATCTTTTTCCCGGTTCTTTGTTGAGCCGAGATGGACTAGGATCGGGAAGTGGTCTCTTCATTCTAGAAATTAAATTATCTTCCTTCTTCCACTGTCTCAGGCATGACGATGGTGATCCCGGACTTCAACAACCCACTACCGATACCGCGACTTCAACGGTTCCGTCCCCTGAAAATGGTTCCCCAGTACTTTTTTCCGGCGCACTGTGTGTCCACTTTCCCCGCCCGGTCTGCTCATATGGGAAATCGTCCAAATGATGGATAACAATCGTTTTTTTTGAAGCCCCGGTTGCCGTGATCCGCAAGGCGTTAGAGCCCCCCCCTGTAACCTTACCAATTTCACGCCGATCTGCAACCCCAGGTGTTTTCTTTCAGGCTTTTCGAGCGATCGCAGATTGTCTCATAGCTCTCGTTTATGTCTGCTTTTGCAACACTTTCCCTCTCCATTAATTTGTCTTAGCTTCCACCCCCAGATCGCCGAATCCGTTTCTTCTACCAGGAGTCATGTCGATAGGGTTGTCTTAGTTATTAAGGGCTTATTGTTTTTTTTCTTGCTTTTTTCCCTGCCCCTAGGCACACTAGCTCCTTGTACCGCTTCGCTATTCCCGGAACATGAGATGCTGATGAGGCCCCTCCTCTTTTGCCCCTCGATCTATGTCTTTTCTTTTTTTTGACAACCTACGCCTCAAGGTGCATCTGCACGCCGGACAGATCAAGAATATTTCTCTCATTCCCAAGCGCGAGCCCCTCTCTATTAGATCGAAACTCGGAAGTTTGTTCCCGAGTCTCCGCTCTCTTTTATGACGCCGCCCCCCCCGGCAAACGGGGTGCGACGTACTTCCGCTCCCCCCTCCGTCTTTTTTTATGTTTTTTCCTGACCTCCCTGAGAGGACATCCACCCGGTTCTCTATACTCGCCGGTTGCTCTATCATTTTCCCTTCCCGTTATGTAATCCCCCACCGCTTTCCCGGAAGGAACTGCTTCCCACCACTTGAAGTTACTTTTTTCTGGGAGGGTGACGCTTTCCCTCGTGATCGTTTGTACGTCTGAGCTCGGCGAGTCGCAGGCACCTCTGTAGAGAATCCATGAGGCGTTGGTGCGTTTTTTTCTTAGATTGTACTAGTGTAAGCATCGAGGCTCCGTGCACCTCCCCCGGCACTTTTTCCCCCCTTTTTATTAACTCCTTTTTTTTGCCGTCTTTGCGATTAGTTTTTTGGGATGTGACTCAGATGACCTGTTGTCCTCTCTGACAGATGACAGGTTTCCTTTGATGCTCCCAGCCTGAATCCCTCCCCATTTGAAGAGTGCTGCCCCTTTTTAGGCACAGTAACGTAGCTCCAATTCCCCAGTGCTTGCTCTGACCCTCGTTGGTGCAGGTTATAAAGTTAAACCGTTTTTTTGATCGTTAAGACGAGTCATTTCTTTTTCATCTTGAACGAAAACCGACGTTCCCACTTCAATGTACATCTTCCCAAAGTTTGCCACACAGTTGCGTTTAGGCTGGTGACAATTCTCTCTTATTTCCTGGTTTTTTATGAGCTCGTTTCACCCCCGCGGCGGTTTCCCCTGTTCTTCAAAAAAGATCTTTTTTCAAAATCTCCTTGGCCCTCTTCTTCCCTCTGGAAAGGACGCATTCCATTTTCTTCCGGCCCGATTTCGTGCTGGCCTTTTAATCGCACCAATGAGCTGTCCCCATGTTCATGTGGGGAGATTTAGCTGTCTTACGACCCGCTACGGGATGAAAGAGGCATTCCCTAGTATCTCACGGCGCGCTTTCGAGTCTCTCCCCATCTGGCCACTACCTTCACTTTTCTGGCCTGCTCACACTCTGGCATAGCTCATTAACAGAGATAAACCACCAGCCGCGGAACGAGCCATACCACTGCCCATGCCTAATTTTTCACCCATTTCCCGCGTGATGTTAGAGATGACCCTCCCCTATTCCCCTGTTCTTCTACAATGTTCCTGCCATGCTCTGACTCTCGGCCATCAGCCGATCCCCCTTTGACCGGGACCCCGAGCTGACCGCAGAGATCTTCCTCCCCTAAAAAGAACCTACATCAGCTTAAGATTGAACCTAGGATTTTTCCTGTCCCGTGGTTTGGGTGTGTTTGACACCGACCACATCCTTCCCTTTTTCAGCTCTCCTTATAGACTTGAGCCATGTACTGTATTCAACTACATTTTATGGCTAACCCCAGTCAGAAAAGCAGTTTGGTTGGGTTTTTTGTTTTTTTTTTGTTTGTTTTGTTGTTTTGGGGCGAGTCGTAAGAACTTGCGAAAATATGCAAGGAAACCGTTTGGCTTGAGAGATTAGCCCCCAAACGCGAGCGAGCCCCCGATTAGCCCCTTTCGTCTTGGTTGGTTTTTTTTTTTTGGTGGGCCTGGGGTTTTTGGTCTTTGTTGCGGTTCTGTGTGGTGCTTTCCGCAATGCCATCTTCCAGACTGGTCTTCTTGGGCGGAGCTTGGCGCGCTGTTGTTTATTTTCTCGTGCGTGAGCACTCCCTTTTCACTCCCGGTTTCCTCCCCCCTCGCCCTTCCTAGTCCAACCGTTGACGCACCTGGCGTGTGTTTTCTTGCCGTTGAGCTTAACTAAAGAGAAATTTTCGTTCCCCGGATTCGCCCTCGTTGTCGTTCTTATAGGAGCACTCCCTCTCGCCGTCGATCGCCTTGTTTTTTGGTTTTGTCCGGAGTTTGGGTCTTTTAAAGGATGAAGTTTGATCTTTTTTGCGGGAAGGTCTATTGTCCCCCACACATTGCATTCGCTATAATGTCTCCTCCATATTCTGCTTCCTCGCCGCTCCGGTCGCGCGAACTTGCTTTGGTCTTGACCTGTTGACCCCAATGCGAATTGCCTAAGCCCATTTCTTTGAACAACCCCTTTTGTCCAATAGGGTTTTCTCTCGAGAGCGTATTCCTAGTCGAAGATCCCTTCTGTAGCCACACGTCTGGTTGTTCTTAGGCGAGTTTGGAAACCTGCGTTAGGTCTTGGCCGTGAAGTGCTTTTCGGTAGATATCGTGTTGATGAATCGACTGCTTTTGTACCCCCCGTGCGCTTCCTTGCCCTCCGAACTTCGATGCATTTCTCGGATGCATTTTGCCTTTTT
>Ga0179593_1550344_pt1 | contig 12102 bp, 7 predicted proteins | sample CZODoug2_1_08_16_FD_185931 | JGI IMG/M metagenome (GOLD analysis project Ga0179593, IMG submission 185931) | Vadose zone soil fungal communities from Angelo Coast Range Reserve, California, USA - CZODoug2_1_08_16fungal (PacBio error correction) | ecosystem: Environmental > Terrestrial > Soil >... | reverse complement strand
GGGGGCGCCAACGTACTCAAGGATTTCCCGTTTTCCCCCGTTCCTCCTTACCACTTACTCCGTCCATTCTTCATCCGAAATTCCCCCCGCGAATCTTTCCTCCAAGAGGGAATTCGGTATTTTCAGACGAGCTATGCAGGCCTTGGAAGAAAAACGGCCCCAACCCACTTTTTTTTCACCCCTGCAATCCGTTTCCTTTTTCCCCTTGGATAAGCTGAACGACGGGTTTTCCCCCCCCCTTCGTGAGTCGCCCATGAGTCGAAGTCCGTAGCTTTATTCCTTGTGGTGGAGGCTCAATCCATCAAGCGCAGGTTGCTTTGTCCCGCCGTCTCTCCCCTATTCCTGCCCTCTGCGCCCACCCCTACTCGAAATCCAAATGTTTTCCAGTCTGATCCTGATGTTGCTCTTTCAGCAAGGAATGTTGGCTCTTTTTTTTCTTTTCCTACTTAACCCATGTTTCTCCGCTGACTTGACGAACTAGACAAGTGGAAGGTCTCTCCCCTCCTCTAGTATCGCGGGTGGGCTTCTCACAGTGAATGTTTTTGCCTTTGCCGCACTGGCCTATGCGTCCCCTTGGAGGTTGCATGATTTCATCTTTTTTTTTCCCCTGATTATGTCAGGATGGTCACCGCTCTTATTGATTAGTTCACTGCAATTTGCCCCGTTCCCCCATTTTTTTCCTCGATCGAGGTTTGGCCCGGGAAATCTTATCTGCCTGCCTTCAGCCCCCGGAGACCGATGGTTTTTGAAGGTTTTGAGCCTTCTCCTTGCAGCTCCTCGCCTCGTGAAACCAGCCTCCGCAATTTCCCTCTTTCAATAGCAACTCCCTAAAAAACATTTCCCCTCTTTTTGTTTCCGCCCGCTTTGTTGTTCTGTAAAAATCCCCTTTCTCCCCCAAAGAAGCAATCCCCTTTATTTATAATGATAGACATGCCTTTTCCCCGGCCTACTTTTTTCCTTCCTCTCGATTTTTCCTTGAGGTAGCTGTTTGTCGTCCCCGTGCTTCCATTCTTTTCCTTTGCTTGAAACCTCTTTGGGTCGGGATTCAGGAAAAAAAGGTTTTCAGACAAATTAATTTTGCACTGATTCGTACGGCACTACCTGAGCCCTTTTCTTTCCCCTTATCTCTCTTGAGACTTTAAAATTTGAATCCCTGCGGAATTTGATTCTCCGGGCTTTCGACCCCTCCACGTTTCCCTCCGCGGTACTTTTTCGATCGAGTCAGGCTTTAGTTCTTCCTATCTTATTGTTGTCGAAGCCGAGACCCCAAGCACCGGTTTCCCTGAAAAAAACCTTCCTCGGTGACTCAAAGATAATGGTTAGGAGAGGGGACCCCCCCCCCCCCCTTTTTTTTTTTCCTTTTTATTTTTACTTTCTGCACCGTTGACTAGCCTGGCCCGCAAAGAGTCGTGGAAAGAGAGCCCCTTTTTAACCGATATTTTTTCACCCCCTCCCATTATTAAGGCTCCCACTCTTCTCCATCGAAATACCCGATTGTTAGTTTTTACGTCTTTGATTTCCCCGCAATTTACTATCCTGTTCTTCACCTCCCCGAAGCAACTTGGAAGACTTTGTTTCCCCTTAGCATGTCCATTGGATTTCTCCGGATAAAAGTTAAAGAACATTTGTTTGACCGTGAGCGCGGTTCCCTCATCTTTCTCCTGTCTGTTCCTCCGATTCAACCCCTCTTTTCCTGACATCCCACATCAGGGTTGATCCCCGCACTAGTTGCAAAGCTCTTCGCATTGCTGCTTTCCTTTCTTCTCTCCCGAATTTCTTACGCGCGTCCAGACCCCTGATCTTGTGGAAGAGATGTGAAGATGGTGTTTTGAGCCTTCCCTATTGCGTACCTTTTGATCGACGGCGGGTGTGGTGGTTTTTGTCTTTTCCTGGAGTTTGCCAAGGGTCCCCTCCTCTACCCCCTCACGGAATAATCGAACGCAGCCCCCAAGAAATTGCTTTCTTGCCCAGTCGCTCTCCTTTCTCTACTCTAAGACAATCCCCCTTCCTCCGTTCACAGCTTCGCATGACGAATTCGTCGATAAACGAGCCGAACGACGTAACTTCGTCTATCTCTTTTCCTACCTCCGTTGTTTTGTTTCTTTCCCCTTTTAGGTCTCCCCTGCCGGTGAGCAGCTTTGCCATTTCTCGCCTCTGAGATCAGCTTATTTGGCCCCTGCGAACGTCCTGCAGTCTAGTTAGAGCGATCTCTGCTTTGCAAAACGCCGTATTCCTTCTCTTCTCTTGGTCCCATTTTCCGGCCGAGCCGTCCGCGTTTTTCTGCCCGCCCGGACGATCCACCCGGAGCAAGACTTCTCAGCACGGCCTTGACGACTCTTCCCTTTCCCCTTTTAAGATAGAACCTCTTTCCCTGACTCCGCTTTTCATAGAGGACCTTTATAGTCCCTTCTCGTCCCACATGCGTTTTTCAGAAGACGTTCTCGCCATGTATTCATGAGAGTAGCAAATCTTTAGGACCTTCCCCCCCTCCCCTTAGAGATATTGTCTACAAGCTCTGACCCCTCCCATGTTATATTTATCTGACTCTTTAGCCTTCGGTTCCGGTATTACCTTACTTGAGTCCTGGATGTTGATGGGAGTAGTCAAGTCCATTCCTCCCCCATCCCGCCTATGACCCTTCACAATCCTTCGTCCCCTGATGAGATGTGATTTCTTCGATAGAGACCCCTTAGTTTGTTGAAATAGAATCTTTCTCTCTGGTCCCATCCATTTTCCCCTCTTTTTTATAGATAGTCCAGGTGAGAGAACTTGAAGATATTACAGGCTCTGTGGGTTTTGTTTTCCCCTTTAATCCCTTATTGAGAAGCTTCCCCTCCCGGGTGTATTGAAATTTTTCCTGCTTTTTTTCCTTTCCTTCAGGAGAAGAGACAATCGGAGTTTCTCGACGCGAGTTCTACGGCTTTGTATTTTAGAGCCGGAAGGATACCCGATCCCCCGGTTGAAGCTTTTTTTCAACCTTTTTTTTTTCCTCCCTTCCCTGGCGGAGGAAGCGCAGAATAAGTGAACGGAACGAAAAAAGCTAGATGAGCCGCGGGCGTGCCGTAGCTTATTCCCCAAGAAGGACTTTTCATCCCCCAGCCCTTTCCACAGATTTTCCAACCTGGACCTTTGACTTAATCAGAAATGCCACCATCACTTGGCTGGATCGTCTGCACGGCTGGCCTTTTGTTTCTCGAAAGATTCCCTTCTGATGTCGTCTTGCCCCATGAAGTCGCACAGTCCTACATCAGCTGCTTTTGCGTCAGCGTTTTCGCCTTGATTTGACCTGACCCTTTGTAGAATAGTATTTCGCTTTGGAATTGTTTTAGCGATGTAGATCGATGATCCCTTTCTCGACAAAAGGACCCAAAAACCGATTTAGACGATACTTATTCTTCTAGCCCAGCTGACTAATTTACCTTGGAATTGTTCAAATGCGCAAGAACCTGAGAGCCGGCGCGCCTCCCATTCCCTGCCGTCACTTGTAATATGTAATTATGGAGTCTCAGGGTTCACTCTTTCATTAGCCCAAGGCTCCCCCTCCTTTACTTCGGTGTGGCGCCAAAGTTATATAGTTTTGGATTTCTTTCCTTTTGCCTCATTATCCGCGAGCTTCCTGGAAAATTCCCTGACAGTGACAGCACGAAACCTCCCCACCCTTCTTACTTGTTGCAGATGAGATCATCGTTTTGACTTGAAGTTCGAACTTTCCCCTTTTTTAGTTTCTTTGTCCTTCAGTCGTACAGCTAAGTTTCCTGGGACCCATTAATCCTGGTGATGTTTACCAGCCTTTCCCACAATGCCTAAAAAGATCTTTCCCCAGACAGAGAGGACCCTCCCACTTGAGATAATTAGCTTTTTTCTCCTTCTTCCTTGTTTCACCCTCTCTGATGATTCTTTGTGGCGAAGGCCTTTCTTTTCCTACAATTTCCTTTTTTCTGAGAAGAGTGCCCCGACCCCCTGTCCTTTTTTCGCAACAAATCGAGCGCTTGGCTATTGAGATTGCCTCCCTCCCCCCACAGTTTCCAGTTCTTGAAACACCCCTCCTTCGCAATTGTCCCCCCCCTGTAATTTTGGCAGAATCTCCCTCTTCTTCTCTTTGTGTTTCTATCGATTTTCTTGAGTAAAAGGCATTTTTCCACAATTTCTCCCCGGCGTTTCCATCACTTAACTTTTAATAGCCTGGTCCCTCTGGAAGCCCACCCTCCCACGCCCTCCTATCTTGACCCCCCTTAACGTAGGTAGGAACCAGACCTAAGTGCTGCCCTTTTTTTCCCCCCTGAATTTGCCCGAAAAAGTCGCGCCCAAAGCAACTCTACGGTTTTTGGAGGGGGAGCTGCGACTTGCAGGTTCCCTTATTTTGAGCTCCCCCTGATTTCGTTCCGAGGCCTAGCGTTCTCTTTTGGTTTCGGAAGTGGGACGACAAAGGCCTCTTTTTTTTCCTCTTCCATCTTTCGCTTGTCCGTAAGCCCCCTAGATTCGCGAAACTTCCCTAACTAACTGTATCATTCGCACATTCTTCATCCGATGTTCTCCTTCCAGACTAAATGGTTTGCGTCAAGCGCCTTATCCGTGTCCCACGGCAACATCCGCAGACGCTTTTGCCTCCATCAGAAGTCTGCTTTTCAGTTCCCCAGGCGAGACTGGGCATCCGGCAGTGATTTGGTCTGTTTTCCTCATCACATTATGGAGTTTTTCCCAGTTTTCTGCTTCTTTTGTGCCATTAATCTTAAGGAGTCAACGCTATGGCTTCCGGCTCCGTATCGTTGATACTCCCTGAACTGTTCCGGACTAACATCGCCTGACTTTACAGAAAAGCATCCTTTTCCGAGCATTCCCCCTTTTTACTAACTTTATGGATGGTGTTTTACGAGCCCGGCTATTGCCTCCTCTTGCTCTTTTTGAACCTTTTCCAAACCGGATCAGCTCTTCCACGGCCAGAAAAACAAAAAGATTCGCCGTCCCCCTTTTGACCATGTATGTCCCGTCCCCCCCCTCCTCCAAGAAGCAATCGAATCATCTGCAGACGAAGACCCGTGTGACGTCCAGAAGCTTTTTTTAGGTCACCCCTCGTTTCTTCTTGTAAAGTTGAAATATGGTCTGCTAGGCACCACATATTACGCCCCCTTCCTTTTTTTGCAATGACAGTAACAGACGACGTAGTACCACAGTTCCCTTCCCGCGCTCTGGTTTTTGGGATGTGTTTTCAAGACCAAGCCCGTTCCGAGTCTCATTTTTCGCGTTAAAGCTCGCCTCCCTCGATATCGGTGAGGACTAGATGGACGCAGCCGCTCGTTCTCTCGAGTTCCACCCGGGTCCCGCCAATCCGGCGTGTAAAACTCACGTGCCTTCCCTCCATCCCCCGGTGTTGTTTATGGATACGGCCTTTCGTCCGTTCCATGGCGGAGCCCGGCACAGCACCGTTCTGGCTTCGCGCTCCCCGACAGCTATTTCCCACAACAGCCATCACTTTTTCCAACGATCCCCCCCGCGTCCCCTAATCACACCGCGGTATGTCTGGTTGGTCCGCCGGCGGACACCTACCTTTCATGCTGACCCTATCCCATGGCTACTGGGATTCCCTCCCCCCTTCGGTTCAAAGAAGAAAGTTGTTCAGCTCGAAAGCCCCCCTGCCCTTTATTGGTCCGCTTCGCACGGATTCTCAGGGCCAAGTATTGCCCGTCATACGATTTTTCCCCTCTCAATAAAGGGGCTCCTTATGATGGAGAACCCCTCCCTTGGCCCTGCCTCCCCTTTATGTTCCGTTTCCCTAGGATTTTTCTTCACGCTCTGACCCCCTTGATTCAGCGCTTTCCCCCTTTCTTGTTGATGACGATTTTTTTTGTTCTCGGGCTTCATTTCTGTCGAGTACAGACGAGCAGAACCCTCAATCCCCATCGATTCCTCTTTCCTTTGTCCAGTTTTTCGTAGCTTTTGGAATTCGCTTTATTCTGCATTCCGTGACCACTTTCCCAGAAGACTTTCTCCAGTTTTATACATGAAGGCGACCGGTGCTCAACTAGTAGATATCCACTGATCGTACTCCCTCCTCCCTTTTTTGTTTGAGCTACGATAGGGCCCCCTTCTTTGATACATCCCCCTGTCGCTTTTATCCTCCTCCCCTTTTCTTATTTCCCCGTGGTCGAGAAGTCTGCCCTTTAGATCGAATTCTTCGCGCTCAAAAACGTCCCCTTCTCTTCCTGGGCAGTTGGAGATGACCCCTCCGCGGCGAAGGACCGAGCCCGGTTCCTCAAGATACGGCCAGCAACCCGAAGAAATGCTACAACTATTTTCTTCCCCTTTTTTTTCAGGAAGATAGTACTGGAGAAATTGTCTTTGATCAGGGCCCCGTCCCCGGAGCTTGCCCCATTAGGTTTGATACTGACTTCTCAGATATTTATGCTGGTCGCCTCGGCATGAAGAATTACGTCTACAGCTTTCCTGCGAATTCCTGGACCCCACCCAAATCCCTTTTCTTTTAATTTTTCATATACCAAAATAGTAACCGGCCTTGTGCCGGGTTTCCACCCTGCTTCCTTTTCGTATGGTTAATCCCTTCAAGACGCCAGTTTTTTGTGGTCTCCCCCCCCCAAATCCCCAGCACTGCCCCTTTGATATGTTGAGTCTTTTTGGAGCTTAGTTTCGAAGGAGAACTGATTTTGTTGAAAGCTTCCGGCCTCTATATGCGCGACCCTTTGTGCCTTCCTGTCTCCACTGTACAACAGGGAACGGCATCTCCATTCCCATAAACAGTTCTTTTTTGTTAACTCAAAACTGACTACCAACTAGTGAAGGTTCTCCTCTGCCGTGCCCCGTTCTCGTAGTCCACGAAGTAAGTGCCTCCGATTTTCTCCTTCTCCCACTGGTTTGCCTACAGACCTGAATCTACGCTTCCCTGCTTGCCGCCCCCTTATTCAAAAATTTCCGACCTGAACGGATGCGGCTTTTTCTCTTGTGTAGCGCCCCCTGCCCGTTTCGCGGTAAGCATCCAAGTTCGGTGGAATTTTTGGCGTACCCAGAAAGTGCGTCGATTTCATTGAAGGAATCTTGCACAACCCGTGCCCAACTCCCCACCAACATGGTATGTGTACTGAAACCCCTTCCTTCCTTTTTTCATAAGGTGGAGCACCGATTGATTCTCGAGGCGGCACAGACAGAAACATAAGTTTGTTCTGAGAAATCTTGGTTCTTTTGTTCCGTTGTTAACAATCGTGAGTCTGATTTCCTAGAGGGCTAGATCTGTTCGCCCTGAGCCGGGAGACCTGACCCCCATTTTCCTTGCTTCTCCTTGCTAATCTTTTGAGCACGCTGTCTAAGGGTAGATGAATTATGAAATGTGACGTTCAATCCAATAGTGGAAATACATTTTTCATAGTCCAACTTGTTTTAAGCTAGTACCTACCTGTCAACTAAATATTAATTAGAAAACCAATTTTTACCACCAAAAAATAATTTCAGGCTTTTTCCCCCCATCAGATTTTCGTGATTGTAGAATTACCAATAATGAACTTGAATGAGTCTTTGGAAAATTCCCCCCTTGGAATAAATTCCAGGAGAACCTAAACGCCCCATTTCGGCGCCTCGATCTCCGGATCCTCATTTGATAGACTGAATAACCCCAAATTCGTGTAGCCTCCCCCACTTTATTACTAGTGAGGACTTTCCCATAATCCATGGCGATGTTCTCTCGGAACCAACGTTCCTCCCACCCCACAATGACCTAAAAAGTAGCCTCCTAATGAGTGCAAATTGTCACGCTTTTTTGTTTCTCCGTGAATTACCTGACTAAAAACAAAGGACTGGATTGCGGTGTGATTTCTTGTTGGGTCGAGTCTGGGTTGACACGGAGTTTTTTCTGTCATCTAGTGGATAGACGTCCTTGCAAGCCCGAGTACTGCAGGTACGTCGAACACACAGGTTTGGACTGATTCTGAACTCTGCCTTCGAGTTAAAGTGTTTCCCATGACAGCCCCCCAACATCACTACCCCAACATGCGGCCAGAACATCTCTCTTTCTAATCCTTTGTTGTTTAGCTTTTTTTTAGCGGAACCCTTCCTTGTTCCATTGTCAACTGGGCTGGTTGTTCCGTTCACCGCTGGAAGAATTCAGAACCCCAATTTTTCCTTCTCAGTGTGAAGGACAAGCCCCGACCCCCCACCGCTCGCTTTTTGTCGCCGCCCCTGCCGAATTGTCTTCAAGCCTCTCCTTTGACTTCAATCCACCCCTGAATCAGCGTCAACCCTATCACCCACCCAAATCGAACGGCCGTACCCTCCCGTAGTAAAGGAGACCTCGGGACCCCCCCCCCCCTTTTTGGAGCGCAAATTGGATAATCGTTGAGGACTCTCTTTTTTGTTTTGGAGGACTGTTTTCCCCCCCCATCCAGATGGGTACCCTTCGCTCGGGGAGCCCGTAGCAACTTGTCCCCCAACTCGACACCTACCACTTTACTCTAGTCTTCTCTGGTGATCTCAGCTAGCCCGAATGAAGTGTGCGTCGTTTGTGATTTCCCCTTGCGTCCCCCTTTCAACAATGGCCTCGCGAGCGGCAGAAGCCTTCATCTCCCAAGAGTGTCGATGTGGTCCATCTTCCAGTAGGTTGTGTCCCCTTCTCAGGATCGGCTTACTGCGGAATGTGCGCAAGCTTATTCCTGATATTTGACGGAGACAGTAGCAGCTTTGTTTCCTTCTCCCTCTCGGCCCGTTTCATCTAAACCCCCTCCGCCGCGAGTCTCCAAACGCATACCTTCCTTTTTCGTCCTCCGACTGGTTACGGTTTTTTTTTTCCGAGACCGGATCAGTTGAGCTCGCCCTGGTACACCCAGGCCGAGAGTAAACGCACATTTATATAACCGCCTGGAACGTCTTCTCAGTTTCCCGCCGAATGCTTTGTCCCTCTCCATGACCAGACACCAATACTCGTTTTTCCTGACCGTTCACATTAAAAGTTTTTCTTGTTCTTCCTCTCCGACAATGCTGTTTTCTGGTAGGTAATCGTTGCCCTGAGGACTAAAGTGTCCCTTGAATTCATTTTTTTTTAAAACACTTCTTGTCCTACGACATTCCTGCTGGAAATGAGTGTCAAGGGACTCTTTAGTCTCAAAGTCTCCGGATTCCGGGCTCTTTTTTTCACCCTGAATCCGGCGGAAGCAGTGATAGAGTATTTTTCAGGGCTTCGCGAACAGCTCCGTTCGCACCTCGTTTCCGGCGCAGTTTTTTGTTTTTTTCTTTCGCTCTTCTCTTTTCTTCCGCGCGGATAAAAACACGTTCCCCCCCTGTTGACCTCAGAATGATTCACTTCGGTGCTAAATCTCCATTTTGGTTTTTTTCCCAATACGATCCCCCCCCCTCGCGTGACTCGAGTGATCCCCTTTCTCCTAGTTTGGAATTTCTGAGGATCAAAGAGTGGAGCTTTTCTGGTTCCCCCTTTAGATCTTTCTCTCAGACTCCCCCCCCAACAATAGAGCCTTCTACGGCGGACAACTCTGATGCCCGCCATACCCCCAGGCGTTGCTGGGATTTCGTGGTTCCAACGATTTCCTTCCTTGGGGTCTTTCTTCCCCCCCTTCCATTCCGCGTGAAGCAACCTTGAACCGGATTTCAAGGCCCCACAACTTCCGTGTAGCAAGACGGTCAGAATTACCTTAACCCCTCAAAGGATTTGATTGTCCCTAGGAGCCCTTTTCTCCCTGACCTCGTTTTTTTTGGTTTGTATTCCTCTTTTTTTTTCCCCCAGCGTTATTTCCATTAAAGGAGGATGCCTTCTGTGCAACCATACCCTAACCAGGGTTTAGGTTTCTGCCCTTAGAGGAAGACGTCTTCTTCGGCGCCCGTTTTCATCCAAATGTGTCATGTACGCGCTGGGACGGATCTGTTCATCCCTTTTTCTTGATTGTTGACGGTTCCTTTTTCGGATCGTTTAGAGAAGCCATTTTCTTCCACCCTCCCCGATCTTCGGACCCTCCCCCCTTTGCGTGAGCAGATCGGCAATTTAGCGAACCTTGCATAACCAGAATGCCCCTTTCCATCGACGGTGATAATTTTCTCACCTGCGAGGTAACTCCTATCCCCTGATCTCTCTAATCGTTTTTTTTCTGTGGAGATAACTATCAGTTTATCGGAGGTATATTCCGTTCAGAACGATCTTTTTGGGGATCAATTGATCTCTTGGCGGTGGTCCGCTCCTTTTTTTTTTTTCCTTAGCCGAGCCCCTCCCCTCTCTGTCGTCAAACGCAGTTTATTGATGCAGTCGGATCGCTGGTATGTGCTTTTCCTGCCGAGCGCTCTTTGCGGAATCCCTGCCTCCGATCAACCATTTTTCTCCCCCCCTAATAAGGCTCCTCCACCCTCCCCCTTCTCCATACGATCATGGTAGCGCGGCTGATTCCGTGTCCTAGGACTTCCCGTTACCGCACAGGTTCTTGCTGCTTGCCCAGGCTGGTTTTTAGCCGCCCTTTCTCTCCATTTATGTCAGCGATTTCGAAAAGTACCTCCCCCCCAGTGTTCTAATGAGTCCCGCCGATTCTCCCGTCCAAACCCCCCCTCAGTCTTTCTTCCCCCTTTTTTCACTTTCGCCTTGATAGCAAAAATTCATACCGAGTGTCCGGGCATCCAGTCTTCCTTTCCCCCTAGTTTTTGCTTTAGTGTTCAAGCCCCCTTACATCTTCCAAAGGGTTTGCCGTTCTCGTTTAATAACATACCCGCCCTTAAGGTGCCTCGTTGTTTTTCTGTAGTCTCCCTAACTCCTTTTTTCTCCGCTCGATCCTGCTCTTCCTCCTGTTTTCCGTCGTCCTCCTGACGTCAAACTGGCTTGGGAGCTTCCGGGCTCATCACAGCCCGGTTTTGGTTCTTGGATTTAAGAATTGCTCTGAGTCCCCTCGGAATTCTTCTTTTCCCTTTTTTCCTGCTCCTTAGGGCATGCAGGAAGTTCTTCCGCTCGGAAGCCCCTCTACTACCTAGACGCCTCCCCGAGATTCCCCCGATCCCTCTATCCCGCTTCCGCCGTGCTTCCCCCTTTTTCACGCCTCTGATTGTGCTTCTTCTACCACGTTTTTTTTTTTTCCCATTTCCGCCCTTAATTGTTTCGTATCACTCCCCTTGTTTCCCTCTCTACCCAGATTCACCCCCCCTCATCGCCCACACCGTTGACTCAACCCCCCACACTGGTCTGGATCGGCGACTTGTGAACTTTCGATCCTTCCTTGACTTAGATTCCCGATGCTTCTGGAGCGTGTGCGCACCCATGACGCCTCCCTTTTTTTCTCGCCCGCGTTGTCCTTTTTATGCCTTCCCGCTTTAGACCGCTTCGTCTTACTGTCTCCCGAGTGAGGAGCCTTCGATTTTATGACACCACCCCCCGAAACCACATATAGACATTGGAGTGAAGTATACTGATTTATTGCGCATCTTTCCTCAAGGTTTCCTGCGTGGAATTAACTGGGACCTAACATTTTTATTGGTCGGAGCCTGCTATAAGCTCTCTCATTTTTATGTGCTCACCCCAAGTAAACGACGGTCCGCCAATATTCGGACCGTGAGCACGAACAAATAATGTCATTTGGACCCCAGTAATCCCATTTAGCGATCGACGGACCCCTGCCAACCCCTGGTCTCTTTCCTTCCCAAGGTCCCTCCTGACAATTCCGATTCTTTTGTCAAGAACTACACCTTGGAGCTGAGATACCCTATGATCCTCCCCTTTTTGCGACTCTCCTTGGTTTAGTCTGTTGGTTCGATCTCTTCTAATTCTGTCAAAGAGAAGGCGGTTTGAACATACTCCCTTAGTCTGATTTCTAAAAGGCTCCAACAATGCCTAAAAACGCCTTGTCCTCTCCCTCTCCTCTGAGAAATTCTCCCCAGTCCGGTTTCCCTGATTCTCGGACGAACAAGTTCTCAAAACTTCCCCCTTCGCGTCTTTCTGATGGCGGTTGAATTCAAAGGCAGTTTCTTTGCGACCTTTATAGGTTTTAAGGCCTCCTTAAGTATTTTCAACCGAGCGTTGGGTGAATTAGTGATGATGTTGCTTTTCTTTTGTCAAAGTTTTCTTCTCAGACGTACCGGACACCCCGCCGTTGGCGCCCCCCACAATCTTTCCGCATACTG
>Ga0179593_1428143_pt1 | contig 12102 bp, 10 predicted proteins | sample CZODoug2_1_08_16_FD_185931 | JGI IMG/M metagenome (GOLD analysis project Ga0179593, IMG submission 185931) | Vadose zone soil fungal communities from Angelo Coast Range Reserve, California, USA - CZODoug2_1_08_16fungal (PacBio error correction) | ecosystem: Environmental > Terrestrial > Soil >... | reverse complement strand
GAAGAACCTTATGTATGAGTGAGAGTGATGGGGTACCAGAGTCCCATTCAGCTTCAGCGTAACGTCTTCCCTGCCTTGTTTTCGAATGGCTGATTTTTTTTTTTTTTTTCGAGTTTGTTCTTTGGGTTGATTTTGATGCTTTTGTTGTTAGTGGGTATTTTTTTTTCGTGCACCTTCCTGATCGAGGCCGATTCCTTCTGGCCTTTTTAAGTTTCCCCCAGCGGCGGCCTTCTGCCTTTTTACCAGTGATCAGTATCTTGTTTTGAATTCCTTTCTCTTGCCTGGGTTCCAGCCTCAGCTCTCCACTCCGTGATGGTCCTGTTGGGTCTTTCCTTAAGAGGTGGGCACCCTTTCTTGTCTTCACAGCGACTAAAGCATTCACCAGTTTTCGCGTTTTGGCCCGTTTTCGATCATATTTTCCAGTCCTTTTAAGTCTGCTTTGTTCTTTTTTTTTTGAACCTTTTTTGAAGAACTGTCAAGGATTCGGGCCTGCCTTGCAGTTGTGTGTCTTCACGAGCTTATTGTGATTCGGCAAACCAAATTGTTGACCCCTCGTCTCTTTGTTTCTTTACTCCACTTGGTGACCCCGTGGTTTTTCCCTGAGGCCTTTCTTCATCCCCCCAACTTTCAATGATTTCCCCTTCCCCTGTTTTACGCACCACTACTGCCGTTGCCCTTTTCGTTCTTTTTCCCGGTTGCTTTGCTCTCGACTGTGGTTTCCCCCCCTTTCAAGTAAGAATGTCAATTTCTCCTGCCCGTTTCGTTCCCCCCCCCCCTTGAAGATTATACTTCTGTATTCCCCTTTAATGGGGTTTTTTCCCGTTGACTTTTTTAGACCGGTGAATCTTTTTCGTTGTTTTTTTTTTTAAGCTGCTTTCCCCCTTCCACACTTTTTTGTGTTCATCCTCTTTTCCTTACTCCCTGGCGGTGGGAACCACCAATGACCTATTTCCCCCCATTTTTTTTTTCATGTTTTTTTTGCTTTTTTACCTCTTTTTCACTCTCCCTTTTTTCCCGGGTTTTCAAACCTCTTTTCCCACACCGTACCCACGTCGCCATGAATCTTTTTTTTGTTGTTTTTGTCGGTGGTCCAATTTTTCTTTCTTTCCTTCTTTCCGTTGACTGTTCCCCTTCCCGTAGACCAGGTGACGCCTCTTTTATTGTTTAACGTTGATTTTGCCACCGCTGTTTTTCCCCCCCCCCTTTGCGGGTTGTGACCCTTTTATCAGGTGTGTTCGCCTGGGAACCACCATGACCCAAGTATGAGGCTGCTCCTCTTCTAATTTTTTTTTTTTGTTTTCAAGATAATCGGTCCATTGGACGTTGGGTCCCCCCCCCGTGGAAAGTTTTGAGGTCTTGACTTTTCTGAGTTTCGGATGTCAGTTTGTGCTTTTTGAATTTCCTTTTTTTTTTCTTTTCCTTTCCCTTTAGTATGCCCTGTGTGAAGCTTGTTTTCTTGTTGATTGCCAACGCTTTCCCTACCCGCCCACTGTCAGGTTGTTTCTTCGTGTTTTTTTTTTTTTTTTTTCTGTATAGGCCTGGGGCGCCCGGGACCCCCCTGAAAAACGTTATCTTTTTGTTTCGGGACAATTGCACCGGTATTATCTCTCGGGCCCGTGTTTTTTCCCAACTTTTTGTCTGAATCCCTTTTTTTTCGTTTTAAGGTTTTCTTCGCCCTTTTGCTGCCTCCGTTTTTTTTGTCCTTTTTCTACCCTTTTTGAAGATTTTTTTTCCCTCCCTGCCAAACGCCCATTGGTTTTTGGCGTGTTGTTTTAATCAGTCCTTTTATTTTTTGTTTAGTTGGACCCCATTTTCCAGTTCTTGCGGCTTGGTTTTTTTTCTTTTTCGGGTCTTTTCCCGCTCATACGGTAGTTTTTTCCCCCCCCCCGTACTTCTCCTTTGTAAATCTCAGTTCTCTTTCTCCCCTTTTGTGTGCTTGAGTTTGAGAGCCCGTGTGAGATCAGGCGCTTTCTTTTGGGTTTTTTTTTTGGCCGGATTAGTCGTTGGACGATTCTGTTTTCCTTTATCATCTCGTACTCTTTTTCCTTTTGTTCCTACTATGCTTAACGCCATTCCCAGTGGGCGGTTGTAGGAAGCCGCTGTTGGTCATCAACTGGCACCCTCCTTTCCCGTTTTTTTTTCCAGTGGGGAAGTTTTCGAGCCGCTTTCTCCCCCCTGTTGTACCAATAAGAAACGGGCGATTCATTTCTTACTGTGGCCCCGACTTTTTGCCTGAGCTTTGTATGGACGCCCCTTTTTTTCATTTCTCGAGCAGTTCGGAAATTTTCGTTCCAGCTTCCTCCTGTTTCCCACACGCAGTGGGAGGGTCTGGTTGCATTCACACACTTTTTTGGGGGGTTGGGACAATGCTTCCAAGGTTGGCGACGGCCTTTTCCCCTTTTTTAGTTCGATGCGAATTCCATTCCCTAAATAAGAACCTGTTCTGCTTCCGGCTCCGGTAAATGGGTTACGTCTTTCTAGTTCCTTCTTTGCATTGCTTAGGTAACACGTTCATATTCCCTCTGTTTTTATTCCGAGATTCCCCCCTTGGTGAGGATTAGCCCCCTCGTTTCACATAAAACACTCACCAAGCTTCGGTTTCTATTAAGTAATACAACCCTGAACTCGTTCTTGTTTTTTTAGGGAGCTCCCCGTTTCCCCCCCTCCACTGATATTCCTGGTTCCTTTACCGGTGGGTGTTTTCTTGTTTTGTCGTTTTGAGAGTTCTTGGTGGGGGTTTGGGGGGTGGGGGGGGGGTTTGGTTCTTTCTTTTCTGAAAGTTCAGTGTTTTTTTAACGGTTTTCTCTTTAAGTGATCACCACGTTGGGCGGGAGGTTGCGTGTTCCAACTGAACCGTCCGGGGGACAGTGCAGGGACCAATTCAACTTTTTTTCTTCGTTTTTTTTTTTTCCACTGTGAACTCCCTTCCCCCGTATCCTCTCCTTTACCGTTGTTTGGGTCCATAATTTTATTCCCCTGCCCCGTTGGTGGCTTAGTGGGTTAACTTCACTTTTTTTTTTTTGATGGTTAGTGCCCTGCCTCTTTCATAATTTTCTTTTTTTCCACAGTGGAGTCCATGTTACGGCCGGAGAATGGGGTCTTTGTGTGCCGCGATCAAATGCTGCAACTTCCGTGACGCTCCTTCCGGTTCCGTTTTTCCCTCTTAACAGGCTTGGTTCTGGCTCCGTCCACTTTCTCCCGGTTAAAAGCCTTCTTCTTTGTACCATGAATTGTTTGCAGCGGAAGGCGGTCACCGCGTAACTTATTTTTTTGTTTCCCAGCTATTCCTTTTTTTCACCCTCGGCTCTCCCCCTTCCCCTTGCGGATTGTATTCCCTCGTTGACATGTTTTCAGCGAAAAGCTAACTGTGCCTTGTCCCCCTCCCCCTCGTTTCCCGGTTGGACTTCTTCTGATCCGGGTCTTTTCGTTTTCCCTTAAAAAACGGGCCACCGTCCACCCCAAAAACACCTTTTGGTTCAATCCCCCCGCCCCTCTTTTTTTTCTCCCAGGCGTCAAGTCTGTCACTGACGGTTACCCGTTTCGTTGTTTGTCCTGCCTTTTCTTTCCCACGGGCCGTCCTTTCCTCTCCTCTTGCGGCATCTTTTCTCCTCTCCGCTGTTTTTGAGTTTTTCTAATTTGCCGCCCCTTTTTTTTTCTTCTTTTGGTTGACTTTGTGGTAAGAGTCTTTTCACCTCTTTCCTCCTTTAAACGTATTCACTCCTTTTTTTTTGATGAGAAAGATGAGCTTACTTTCTAGTTGGGGCCTGGGGTTTTTTCTTTTTTGTCCTTTTTGTTTCACCACTTTTTGGTACCCTTCCCGTGGTATGTTGTTTTTGCCACCCGTGGCAGAGCGAGTTAGTCTTCCAGGGTCCTTTCCCCGTCCCCAGCGTATCGTGGCTTTTCTTTTTCCCCGTGTCCCCCTTGAATTCTTCGATTTTGGCAGGGACTTTTATGATGCTGCTGTTTCATTTAAATCCATTCCGCTGATTGCTTGTCTTCCTTCCTTTAGAAACTGGTGATTTCGCGTACCTTAGTTTTTCCCCCAGGCAGGGAGTTCTTCGTTTCCCTTCTTGCTTCACCTTTCCCTTTAGTCTTACGTAACCCCCTTAGGGGGGGTCCCTTTGTATTTCTTGTCGTTGCAGCCCCTGGCCAGAGAAGATGGAGCTTTCCTCCCTGAATGAAGTTGAGCGTTTTCCCCCTCTGTGCCGCTGTTCCAGTCGGCCCCAACCGTCCTTGACCCTGTTTTGCAGTCGACCGGCTTCCGTTGGGTTTTCCCACCCCGACAATTCGTCTTTTTCTTCCCCCCATAAAGGTTGGACCGTCCCCCTACTTCACTAAAGTTACTTGCCCCTTTTTGGCTTTTATGCAGCCCTTTCTTTTCCCCAAATGTTTTCCTGTTTTCGCTGGTAAATTAGCGGGAGCTTTTCTTACATTCCCCCCCCGTTGACGTTCCTCTGGTTTTGTGAAGTCCCCAAACCTTGCCTTTTGTCGCACCCGGTTGAAGTTTTTTTTTTTTCTTTCTCAACGCGGATAACCCCCCCGCCCCGGGGATGGTGTTTTCAAGGCTCGTATCGGTTGGCGTCTTGGGACACCCTACCCAGCTCTTTTTTCCCTCCTCTTCTCTCAAATTTTGAAAAAGGGCCGTTTTTCTCTTTGCAATTGTGCCACTTGTGGTTCCCCCACCTTGTACCTTTTCCTTACTTTCGGGTCGTTTCCAGTGTTTTTGCGGGCTCTCCTTCTGAAAAGTTCCTTTTCCCCCTTCGTGGACACGGTGTTCAGTCTTTTTTTTTGCTGCTACTTTCATAAATTTTTGGGCGGGTTTGACCGATTCTTTCGCGTTTCCACCACCTGAAAAGTCTTACGTTGGATACATTTTTGTGGCCCGTTTTTTTTTCCTATTTAATAGTTTGCCGTCGTTTTCCCCCCCTTTATGAATCGGCCGTTTCGTTCTTTTCTCTTTTTCCATTTTCTTGAGGATTCCAGGTGATTTTCATCGTTTTCGGTTGACCTTTTTTGATTTGCCAAGGCTGCTCCCTTACCCTCCCCCTGGGTCGGGTGTGTGTAAGCTCGTTATAGCAGTTTAGGGTCAAAATGTTTAATCTTTCGCTCTGTTCGGCCTTTTTGCCCCCGTTTGTTTTTCCGTCTTTTAAAAGTTGGCCCGTTTTGTGCCCCCCCACCGGTCCTTCGCGCTGTCTTTTGAGACGTTTTCCCTCAAGTGCACGCTCCTTCCTCCCCCTTTTTTCATGTTAACTGGCCGTTCCCCCTTAAATGTCCTTTTTGCTTGATTTTTTTCCCCACTGCTCCTCCAGCCCACTGTTGGGCGTGAGCTTTTCTTAAACTGTATAAATTTTTCGGGCGGTTTAACAACAACGTTTTTCGCTGTTTTCCACTGTGCCCCCTTTGGTTAGTTTCATTTAATACCGGCTTCTTTTTTTTGTTCCCGAGGCCGACCTTGAAATCGCCGTTGGAGTTCTTTTTTTTTCCCTTCTCCCATTAAGTTTGTTTTGTTGTTTGAGAGCCGAAGCTGGTGATTCATGCGACCACGGTACCGTGGGGGGCGAGGTGCTGGTACTTTGACGCCCGGTCACGCGGTCAGCGCTAACTCATGTTTTCCCCCTCCTCAATATTTAAGACGTTTCCTTGCCCGCTTTGGGATTTTGTTCTTTTTGCCCACTCAATTGCTTTCACTTGGTTTCTGCAGTTTCTTTTTGCGATCATTCCGGTGACTCCGCACAATTTTTCCTTGCCCCTCCTTGTAAGGGGGGGCCACGGGTTTTTCTTCCGTATTCTCCTGGGGGCATGGCGAACCAGCGGCGTTCACACGTAATTGTTGTTCCCCTTCTTTTGCCGGACCGCTCACCACCCCAATTTTTCCTTTCTAGGGAACTTCCCCTTTTGGTGGCCCCCCCCCCCTCAACCCAATCTCCGTGGTTTTTTTCTGACATTCAACGGGAGGCTTTTGCTTTTCGAGCCACGGTCCGTCGCCAACTTTTCTACTTTTCCTTTTAAAGTTTGTTCCTACTTGACGATTAGCCTTTTTCCTCCGGCCCAGGGGGAATGTCCCCTGTTTTGTTTCGGCGCCTCACCTTGTTCCCAACCCCCGCTCGCTTTTTTTCGGTTGAGAAAGTGTGTTCCAATCAACGCCACCATTCCCTTTTCTACGTCAGAAATTAAAAGATCCCGTTCAGGTTTGTGTGACCCTCGGCCCCCACCCCTTTAGCCTTAGGCGGAAGGTCTGGTTGGGTTCCTACTTTGCCGAATTCGCGCACCGTACCTGGGTTTGGCTCCTTTTGTTTTTTCTCGGGTTTCACGTTCACTTGGGTGTTCTTTTTTTACTATTTTTCCCTTTTCCTTTCACCCGCCAGTGGTCCTGGTTTTTCTTGCTCCGCGTGCAATCACAACTTCCCCCACGCTTCACCGGTGGTGCTGACTTTTTTTTGTGTGACATAATTTGTTTTGGCCCGCAGCTTGGTGGGTTTCCGTTTTCTTTCAGGTGCGTTCCGGGGTTTTTGGGTTAAGAAAACCTTTCTTTCTTTTTTTCTCTTTACACGAAGGCCCCGTTGTTTTCACGGCACTTAGTTTTGCATTTAACTTTTCACGTGTTGTTCCTTTGGGTGAGAATACTGGGTCCTCTTAGGGGGGCCCCCGTGACGTTGTCCCGTTTTCCCTTCCTCTCGATGCTTTCACTTGTTTGGAAGAACTTAAAGCTTTACCAGGTCGTGACGCTCATGCTGGCCCCTGGGTACTCTCATCTTGATTTTGTTTTTTCCCTTGCTTCTTTTCTAAAGTTTACTTACCCCTGCAGGTCCCTTCTTTTTCAGAGGCTAAAGAGAGGAACCCTTTATTCGTTTCTACGGCCGTCCCCAGGTGCTCCTTTTTGGAGTCAGGGTCGCCCCTCGGATTGTCTCTTTCCTTCGCTGGACTCCTTCCCTCCTGCCCGGAAAGAGGAATCTCCACTGTGCCTTTGCTCAGTCTTTTTTCTCCTTTTTCTTTGTGATTACTGTCCATAGGAATTCCTGTTGCCCAAGTTGGAGTTCCACACCTACCCCCCCCTTTTTTCCTCCCCGTAAAAAAAACACCTGTTCTCTCTCAAATTCAACCTATGACAGCCAGGCTTTATTATCCTAAATTTTTCTTTTTCGTGTCCCGTCTAGATATGATGACCTTGACTCTTAACCCCGAAGTCATTTCCCTATCTCTTTTTTTTCTGACTATATATATTTTAATACTTTCCTCGTTTTCTTTTTTTGTTTTTGGAGATCTCCTTTCCCTCCAATGGAGGTTATAGTGACCTGGAACCCCAATTCTTTGCTTTTGTTTTTTCCGATAGTTCAGCACTGCCCCTTAATTTTTTCGTTTTGATTCGCGGGGGTGCGTTTTGGGGACTTTTTCAGAAATGTTTTTCGTTGTTTTGACGGCGTGTTTCTGTTTGTCTTTGCGAAAATTTTTTGTGAGCTTAGCTTCAGCTTCCCGTCACCCCCCCTTCTCCCTTTTTTTTGGCTTTAAACCCAGTGTTTTTTCAGTGATCCCCCTGTTTCTTTGGACAGGGAATTTTTGCCTTTCCTTCCCCTTTCAGCGAAATTCCTCCATCTGTTCTTTTTTCTGTCGTCCTCAGTATGTTCTAACCTTTTGCGTTCTTGGGGGTTCCCGAGTCCTAAAGGCCCAGTCCACGTGAGGAGTCTGACCGTTGTAGTCGCTGCATTTTTTTCCCATGAAGTCAGAGGAGATAGAAGTGACAGCTAATTTCAGTCGTTTGCTGTCGCACGCGAAATGCCCTAGGTGCCGATGTCTCTTGGAAAGTCGTTCCTTTTTTATGAGATTTCCTCTTTTTTCGCTGTGTCCAGCCCAAACGTGGTGGTGCCCAGCGCCCCTTGGCCGGGATTAAGTTTTCACGTTCTCCCCGTCCCTTTGAGCTGTTCTTCTTCCCCATTTCACGGGGTCCCCTTTTCCCTCGCCCGTTACGCGAACCTTTTGCGTGCCCCGTTGGGCGACGTTTTGCTTATTTTGACGACCCTGTAGCCCCCCCAAACGGTTTCCCCTGTAGTCTTTCCTCCTTTTGCGTTTTTTGTCGCTTCCACTGAACAGCTAGGCGGGTTGGAATTTACTTTTCCCTTTCCGCCCCCGGTTGTTTGAACTTGTTGTTTGCCCGTTTCGATTCTTAACTACCCCTCCCCCCCTTTGCTGTTTTGATGAAGCTAGTCCACTTTCTTTCCGGGGAACACACAAGAACGTCTTCTCTTTTTTTCCCCCTTGGATAGTCACGTTCATATTATGGGCCCCGTTCTTGCCCCCCACGGGTTCACGGTCGCCTTCTAATCGCACTTTGTCGGGGATTTCCCCCCCCCCGTGAATCTCTGACCCTTTTTCATTCCCTGTCGTAGAATTGTTGAATTTTTTTTGCGTTTGATGCCACAGCTGTCACCGCCCACTTTCGGGTGTTTTTTTGAAGCTCGTCTTAGTTTTTTTCTTCTTTTCTTGTCCACCCCATCAATGCGTCCTTTCTTTCTTGCCAAATGGCAAAAAGGTTTTTTTGTCGTTTCTTGGAACTTTTGGCCCCCCCCCACCTTGTTCCGTAGGGCCTTGATCTTTAAGTTTTTTCTCCTTAATCTTTTCGCGCTCTTTTCATTTTTTCAATGGACCAGTTCGTTGGTTTTTTTCTTTTTTGTTCCCCACGCTTCCCTCCCACCCGCCACTGGTCGGGTTAACTTTTTCTGTAATAGTCTTGGTCCCCACCACCCCCCTTGAACCGTAATTTTCCTCTCTCTGCCCTTCACTTTTAGTTCAATCGGTTCCTCGTGGGCAACCTTTATTATCCCCTTTGACTTCTCTTTTCTGTGTGTACCCTTTCCTCTTTTGCTCAATTTGGAAATTGTAACGTTTTCCGCCCACCGGTGGGAAAAGTTTGTGCCTTTTTGTCTTTTCCCCACACATGCACCCTTTCGTGTTTCTTTGGTCATATTTAGTGATGGTTGTTTCCCCCCCCCCCCCATGTTAAGTATTCGCGCTCTCTTCCCGTCCCCAATGCGTCTTAAAGATTTTTCTTTCCTTTCCCCCCCCCCAAGGGTCTTCTGCCTGATTCCGTTTTTCGTGGATTTATATTATGTTCCATAATTCTTTTTTTTTTTTGTTTTCTGATTTTTATCAGGGCGCATTCAGGCCCTCACTGTTACCGGTTGTGGGGGGACACCTTCTTAATTCAGTCGACGTCCGCGAAGGGGTCTCCCTTGGGGCTGCAGGGGGCGGTTTCCCTCCCATTGTGGTGTCCCTGTCATCTTAGATCTTCCTCCCACCTCCCGGATGTCTTTTTTCTTGGGCTTTGTTCCCCCTTTCCAAAGTTCCCCCCAACCTCTTAACCTGGTTTTTTTTCCAGCCCAAGACTTTACCCCGTGTTCCCCCTCCGGTTTTTTTCTGGAGGTCTACCCCGGTTGAAACGAAAACCCCATTTCTGCTTCCCTACCTGGTTTTGGGTGCCCCCCGACGGGCCTATTTTAATGCGTTTGACGAACGTTTCTTTTGTGGGCTTTTCCTGCTATCTTTTCTTGTTGTTCCTCGCCGATGCTTCAACACCAGCCCGTTTGTGCTGTTTTTCGCAGGAGTGTCCTCAAAACTTTACCAATTGGTCTTCCACCCCCTTGGTTCGACTGCAATTTTACACTGGGCCCTCTCTCTTCCCCTCTTCTCTCCCTTCTCCTAGTTCGGAACGGTACCTTTGGGCTTTTTTTTTCACTGTGCACCTGTTGGGGCATGGCTAGTTGCCCAGCGAATAGTTCATTTTTTCCCTCTTTCAACCAGAGGATTGTTCACCCCCCTCCAGTGTTCTTTTTTGAGAAGCCTTTTCCTCCCCTTCAAACAAAGCAGTCAAGGGGGCTCTTGTTACTACGTTGAGCTCGTCGAGCCCGTGGTCCCTCCGACCACCAGGCGCTCCGGGAGAAGGCGTGTTCCCGTCAAGATATCCCTTTCCGCCGCCCGTGCCTTTTTTCATAGTGAGCGAATTTACGTTCTTGTTCTTTTCAATATTTGGTTTAACACCCGCCATTTTGTTCGGGTCATTCGCAGGTTTCACAATCAAACCACCCTTCTTTCACGGGCCTGAATCCATTCCCCTGTTCTCGCTCTCTTTCCACTTGTTCCCTCCTACACGGCGATCCAAATGCTCCCCCGGTTTTTGGGTTCCACTAAAGGTGTTCTCAGCCTGTTTTGACGCTTGTGTCAATCTTGAGAGTACTTCCCGTGTGTATTTTTTAAATTTCTTTTAATTTAAGAGGGGATCACTTTCTTTTTTTTTGGTCCCCCCGTTTTCAAGTTCCCCCTTCGTGAATCTCTTTTCTGTATGTTTTTTTCTCCGAACTTCCCGCGGTGTGCACTTCTGGACGCTAACTTGCCGGACGGGCTTTTTCCATTGCTGTCAGTTGGGCCGCCCCGTGACCTGAGGATGTTTGTGAGGGCGTGGAACACCGGTCCTCATCCCTCAAGGTCCCTGCTGCTAGTTTGTCTTTTTTTCCCTCATTTGAAAGTCCAGTTGTTTTTCCCACCCCTCGTAGTGGACGGACCACACATGCTTATTGTCTGATGCGTCCGTCTGTGGCCCCTTCCCACTCAGTATTCATGCGCCAAGATCAATGGTCTTTGCTGACGCTCTGGCTTGGTGGCCCGGCATTTACCCTTTAATTAAAGGTCTTTTTCGCGTTTTGTGTGAAAGTCACCCCAGACACATAGAGTCCCCCCGTCTTACCCCCTCCCCCCCCCCCTTCCTCACCCTAAGCTCCTCACCGCTGTTTCCCTCCCACAGTTGTTTTTTTGTTTGGTTTTTCTTTTTTTTTTTTTGGTGTGAACTTCCAGTTTTCCCGTATCCCCAGGCCTCTTTCCCTTTTTCCCCTCCTACTTCTTTTGTTGTTTTTATCAGAGGCAACTTGCTTTTCTTCCGTGAATGCTGGGTGTTTTTAGTCACCCTTCATGCACCCCTTGCTCTCCTGTAAACCTTCTCCGACATTGTCTTTTAGATGACCCGTTCATTTCGAGGGGTCTTTTGTGTTGTTGGACTTCCCCCTTTTTTTCTGGCCTGGACGGGGCGCCATTGTATTTGCCTTTCAGCGTACCAATTCCCCCCCTCTCGGTGGACAGCTTTCTGTTCCCCTTTTCATCCCAGCGGAGGCGGGGTCCCCCTTTTTTTTTCCCCCTTTCATCTCTTGTGGGAACCACCGGGCACGCTTGATGAGGCCTTCGCTTGCAAGGTCCTAAATCCTCTCTGTGTTTGGATTTTCCGTTTTGTACCTCGAATGTCCGTCTCCCCTGGACCTTCGTTTGGGTGTTCGTTCTCCAATATTACCCAAGTCGGTTTGGCGGGGTGCCCCTCTCGCGTTCATTCATTTTTTTTCACGTTGCAGTGTCGTTTCTTGTTTTTTTTTTTTTAGCTTCCCCCTTGAGCTGTGTAAGATTTTTATCGTCCGGCCCGTCCATGGCAGCCTGCCAAGTGAAATTTTTAATTTTGCAACCCTTTCCCCCTCTTCTTTTTGTATTCGGGCAGTGCCACTGTGGACCTTTCCCCCCGTTTCACACCCCGTATGGGTGTCCCGTCTTCCCCGTGCCATCCCCGGTGGTTTAAGCCCTTACTCAGTAGTTTTCCTTTTTAGCGTTCCCCCCGGAAGTTGCTGATCTTCTTTTTTCTTTTTTTTTTACCCACAGGTTTACACTGTGTTTTTTCCTGAATCGCCTTTCGGTGCCAACGTGAAGCTTTGTTGTTTTTTGTGAATTTTAAACTGCCCGTCGCCCCTTTTTTGTTGAAGTTTCTTTGCCGTTCTTTGGCCCCCGCTTTTGTTCCTACACCGAATTGTGTGTCCTTGTTCAGGCGCTTAACCCCATTGAACTCTTATTTTACTTTGTTTTCCTGCCCTGTCCCCTGGTTCGTCCTGTTTCATAGAGTTTTTTTCGCGTGGCACCCCTTCCTTCGGCCCTGGAATCCGGTCCTGTCGTGAGGTAACCCTCTCCCAAGGCTCTCGCGCTCCGTTGTGACTTTGAATGTTCTTGTCGCGTTTGACCTTTTTGTTGTTTTTTCCCTGCTGCTCTCCCGCCCACTTTTGTGTTGAGGCCTCGTCCTTGTTTGTT
>Ga0179593_1739718_pt1 | contig 12103 bp, 17 predicted proteins | sample CZODoug2_1_08_16_FD_185931 | JGI IMG/M metagenome (GOLD analysis project Ga0179593, IMG submission 185931) | Vadose zone soil fungal communities from Angelo Coast Range Reserve, California, USA - CZODoug2_1_08_16fungal (PacBio error correction) | ecosystem: Environmental > Terrestrial > Soil >... | reverse complement strand
GAAAAAAGCAGGTTTTTGCATCTTCCTGAAAAGAATGCGACCTGACCCTCCCCCCCCTCAACTCTGAGTCCACAAACGAAGCTAATTCGCTTTCCCCCCGTCCTCTTTCCTCCCTTGGCAGTCCCTGACAGCGAAGTGGAATTCTCACCCCTGCATCCCCGTTTTTTTTTGTCTATCTATGAGAATATCTCTTTTCATCCTTTCCCCTCGCAGCTTTTCCCCCCCTGCGTGACTTTTTCCTTCCCTTTCTCTTCTGCTGCGTTTTTTTTTCTTGTATCGCTGCTTGTCGGCAGGCTTCTTCTCTCCACAAATCGCGTTTCAGCTGTTTCTCCCCCCTTACATGTGACATGACAATCGAGCCCCCCGTCTCTTTTTTCCCTACAAAGTGGCTTTCTTCTGAGTTTCCCCTCGAACAACCTTCCTTCTTCCCAACATTTTTATCAGCTTCACCTTTTTTTACACCACGAGGTCCAAACCTGGGAGGGCCTTAGGCTACTTCAGTCTTACCTGTTCCAAAAAGGTTTTCCTACGCGTTGAAGGACAGGGCCCCTTCCCCTCCCAAGCTTTTTTTTGCCAGAAGCTTACTTTTTTTGTTTGCGCTGTGCATGTCTCTAATTCCCTTCCGCTTGCTAATTCTGGTTCGCTGCCGACTTACCGGACTACGTATTCCTCCTTTGCCCCCAAGGTCCCCCCCAAACGGCGTCTTCCTCTTCCCCAGCCGGGCTGGATGAAAATGATTTGTCTAATTCCGAAACGCCTGTTTTTTTTCCTTCTAGTTCCTGTGATGGTTTCTGCGCGGCTCACCAGTCCTCGGGCGTCATCTATACGTCTTTTGCTTCCCCTTTCCCAATCGTAAGGATGGAAGCGGTTCTTCCGCGTAATCGCTTTTTCCTTCCCACTCCTTCAGACGCTGACCCCCCCCCCCGCTTTTAGTATTTTGAGCTCCGTTATAAAAATTATAGCGCCTTACTTGATGCTTGGATAATAAATGTCCCCCATCTCTGTTCACTTCGTCTCTGTGGTTTTCCAATTGGCCCTTTTTTTTTCCTGGTTTTTCCCCAGCCGTTTTTTTTTCTTTCGATTCTCTCCGGAAAGTGGCCTGCCGTTCTTATTTTCGTAGTGCGACTCCAGTTTCTCCCCCACTTCCTGATTAATACGAAGTATCCTCTTTGCCGTCCCCAAAGTAAGCGGCTCCCCCCCCGAGTAGGAACGCCTTAACTTTTCAACGGGTCCAGTCGTCCCACCCCTAATCTTGAATGATGCATTTTAACCCCTCCGAGGGATATTTTAATAATCCCCTTTTCCTCGGTCATCTGATCGTCTTAATTCTCCCTCTAGTCCCGTGCCCTGAGATGGTAGCATTCCCTTTTTTTCAGGCGCGCGGCGTTCCCTCCCTTAACTTGACCAAAGATTCTTTTTTTTTTTTGGCACCTCTCATCGACCCTTCCCCACTGCTTTTTCTTCCCCCCTTTTTCTCGAGAAAGCACCTCAGTGAAGCATTGTGACGCCTTTTCTCCCTTCTTTCCCTATGTTTTCCGCTAGGTTTTTTTCTCTTCCACCACGCTGACCTTGAACATCTCCCCCACCAAGTTCCCCCAGGATTCCTCTCCGGGTAATGAGTTCCTTTCGGCGTTTTTCGTCCTCTCTCTCAATCAACCCTGACGCGCGGCCCCTTCCCTGCACTTCCCCCTGCTCCTCGAAATTGACGAAGCCAGCTTCAAGTTTCTTGTGTTTTTTTCTCAATAGTCAGTTAAAGAAAGATGCTTTTTCCCCTCTCGCGCCCCCCAAATTGCCTTTCTAAACGGCCACAATTTCTTCGCCACCAAGAGCTTCCACCGTTTTCCCCCTCCTGGATAATGGTGGCATAACAGCCTCCTCCTGAAGCGAAAGAGACAGCGCCTTTTTTTCGACTTTCCCTTTATTGGTCGGGGAGATCCGCTAATTTTCCCCCCTTTCCCTCTTCTTTCTTTTCTGTTGTTGGGAGATTTAGCTTTGCCCCCCTTAGACGGTGTTTACACGAAACCTTGCCCCCTGTCCCAATCATTCTCCGGCCGGCTGCTCTGTTCGCTGTCGCGCATTCTGCTCCCTATCGCACTGGATCCTTCTTCCCTCTTTTTCCGCGCACGTTAAGTCCTTTTTTTTCCTTTTTAGATGGGAACAGAGCTCCCTTTTTTCCTGGAGAGGAGACTTCGCCTCTTTTTCCTTTCCTTATCAGTTTGGGTTGTTTCCCCTCGCCACTTGCCGCGCTTCTTTTTCCTTTCTGCGGATGCCTTTCCCATTTCTTTGAGATGCGTGGTGTCTGTCGTGCCTCGTTCATAGTAGACCTTCCTCCTCGTTTCTCGAGACTGTCCACCTTTTTACCACTCTCTTGTTTGACCTCATCAGGAGACTGGGAACCTTGGTGGTATGGATTGGCCGGGCTTGGATTTCCCCCTTTCTGCAGTGGTAACTTCTCCAGATCTTGACTCCTTTTTCCAACTTTTCCCAAGCGTAATCAAGTCCTTCCAATAGGCACGGAAACTCTTTTTCTTTCTGCATCATTTCGTTCCTTCCCCTCTCCAGGACATTTTCTGCGGGCGATTACAGTCGTTCAGTTCATTCTTTGATCTCCCCCCCCCCCTTTTGAGGATTACATCGGCGCATTGGCACCCCCTTCCTTTATTTCCAGGATTTGGTTTTTCTAGGATGCTTTCTTCCCTTAACAGGGTAAGGAGGTCACCATTCCTTCCAGGACTCATCTTCCTTTCCAGACCCCCTGTTAATTTCTGAACCGTTGAAATCTCCCCTTCCTTCGTTTCATACTCATTGTGGTGTCCTTCCTTCCTTTTTTAGAGCTCCGCCTTTTTAAGAGACTTTTTCAAATAATTTTTTTTTTTTTTTCTCCCCATAAAGCGCCACTGTCGCTTTTCTTCCTTCTTGTTCCCTTCAAACCTTTGGTTCACGCCTTGTCCCCCTTTTTTTCGACGAGAAATCGAATTTTTCCCCCCCCCCCCCTTCTGCCCGACGTTTCCCTCCCTCTTCAAGACTTTTTTCTCCATTTGGCTAATCGGCCCGCTTCAGAATCCAAGCTTTGTTTTTTTTTTCAGCGTATGACCGACCCCCACAAATTGAAGGTAAAAAAGCTGGTTCCCTTTCTTCTCGCGTCCCCCACAACCGATCCTCCCTTCAAAACGCTCCCCTCACTTGCAACCCCCCTCTTTCCTTCGGAGGTTATTGCTGACGACCAGAGGTCCCCTTTTTTTTCCCCCCCTCACCTACTCGACGTCTCTCGGATTTCCTCGTCCCGGCTGTTCCTAACCCGTTGGCCCCCTTGAGGTCCTTGTAATCAGATAATCGTATTACTTTTTATACCCCTTTTCCACGGAAGTCCTTTTTCCTTCCCGATTCTCCAAAGCGCTTCAGAGCATGCCCTTCCCGTGAACAAAGCTTTAAGCCCCCTTTTTCACGGTTTTCGGATCTTGCTCTTCCCCCCAACGTTGAACTTTATACATCTGACAGGACTCCTTTCCCCGCCCTTGTCTTCCCTTTTGATCACTTTGTCTGTTTCTATGTTTTCTTCCTGAATAAGGTACGAAGTGAAACGGACGGTCCTTAACTTACGATATGAGCCCTCTTCCCGTTTCTCCCTCTTATTCTGAAGTTTTTCGAACCGTCTGAAAACGTCTCGTTTTTTTTTTTTTTCCAGCCCTTGCGACCGAGGACCCCTCTTTGCAAAAGAGGAAACCTTCTTTTTCCCCCCCCTCCAGCGAGTCGAAAAAATTTTCCCCCCTCCCCCCTCATTTCGCTTCCCCGCGGTCCTTGAGAAATGATGTCCTACTCTCTCCCCTTTAATCTCCGTTGTTGGTTTTTTTTTTTTTTAGAATATCCACGTCGCTGTCCGGATACCTCCCCACGCGCAGAGGAGTCCCAGAAAAGTTCACTTTTTACCTCTGAAATGCGGATTTTTTTTTAATCTCTGCGTTGGTTCTTTTTTTGACTGTATCGCTGTCTCTTTCTCCTTTCCTCCCCCTTTTTTCAACCACACCCCCCGTCGTTTCAGCTGTTTCCCCCCCTCTTTTGCATGGACATAACTCTCCCAAGAAGATGTTTCGAACTGCCTAACCTTCTCCTCCTGCTTTCCTCCCGTCTGCTTCTTTCCCTTTTTTCTGCCTCGCATGCCCAACCGACCCAGAGCCTTCTTGACACCACGAGGCAAACCTTTTTTGAATTCGGTACGTCAGTTTTCGTTCCCGTTTCAGGGCTCCGCTCCGGACACGCAGGCCCGTTCGCGTTTGGTTTGGCGCTTTTCCTCTCTTTTTTGGCGACGTACGCTTGCTTTCACGGGAGAGCAGTTAAGTGACTTTCCCGTCCTCCCTCTTTCCCGCTGACAAACGGCTTATTCTGTCCCATCTTTGCTTCCCATACTCCGCGGTCTCGTTTTTCTTTCCTCTTGATGTTGACCTTTCGCGCTTTTCTAGTTCACAGAATCGTTCTTTTCCCAATCTGTTCCTTATGTTTTTTCCCCCCCCCCTAAAGCGGTTTTCGGCCTGCCCTCGACTTAGCTTTTCCCTCTTTGTCTTCCTTTCTTTTAAGACGATGAAAATTCAACCCCTTCTTTTTCCAGCGAGGTTTTGAGTTCTCCCCAACTTTCTAGCGCTCTTTGTATATAACTTTTAACATAGATTGGCCGTTTTTTTTTTTACTTCGATTTCGAGCGTCCCTTCAGGTGGCGTGAACCCCCTTTGCAACTGGTTCCCGTCTTCTTCAAGATTTTCGATTCCCTGGCACTTGTCCACTTCTCTATTTTTGCGACTCCCCTTTTCCCTTCTTTTAATTGATTTCATCCGAAGTCCCCTTAGCGGAATGGAAGCACCCTCCCCGTCGGACCCTCATGAGTCCTCATTTCACACGTTTCCTATCTAACCCTTTTTCTTTAAATCGGATGAGTGCCTGTTAACCCCTCCCGCGCTGGATATTTTCATCCTTCCCGGTTCAGCGAGTCATCCTTCTTCTCTCGCTTAGCTCCTCTTTTTAAGTTTTCCTTTCTTGAATGTCTGGTCTTCTATTCCGTTACGCCGCGACCACCTTTAGCAAAGAATTTAACTCCTCCCCTTTCAAATAGTTCCATCGACCGCCTCCCGCTGTTCGGCGTTTCGATCTCGAGACCCCCTTTCGACTTGTATGAATTCCGAACCCTTTTCCCCATTTTGACGCCAGGGTCTCCTCTTGGAGTCGATATTCTTTTCCCTCTGGGACCGTTCCCTTCCCCCTTTGAGCCTCCCCCCCTTCCCGATGTCCGGTCCTGAGAGTTCTTTCCCGCGTTTTCCCGTCTCGAGAAACTCGAAACCGCTTTCTCCGCTTCCTCCAAGCGAGGCCGCAACTCCCCTTATGCAGGCATCCCCTTTTCTTCCCAAGCGGCAAGTTTTCCCTTTCTGTTTCCTGATCAATAGTCATTCACAGCCCCGATTGCTCTTCTTTCGCCGCTCCTGTTTTAGCCAGGTGGCTTCACGGCAAAATTTCCCCTGAACACAGCGAGCCCCACTTGCCGATCTCGAATTGACTGTGAATAACAGAAGTCTTGCGCTCCCTCTCCCGAGAATTTCATACAGTGATTTTTTTTTTTTTCGTGTAACCTTCCACCGCGAAACTTTCTTTCCTTTTCCTACGTTGTTGTTTCGAGATTTTTTGCCCCTGTACAGCAACGTCTTGACCAATAAATGAATCATCTCAGGAGGGTTTCCCTGCATCGGGCTTTTCCCCCTTAGCCACCTCAAACCCGTTCCTAGATGTGTTTCCTTCCCCTTTTCCTCACGAACAGTTGCCTTCTTTGGCCCATCCCCATTTTTGATGGAGCGTTTTTCCTCGTGCCCCTTTAGTACGGGACTAGTGATCAGCCCCCCCCCCAAGAAGAAACTTCTCCGCGCTTTGCTTGGCAATTTCCTTTTTCCCGCCGACTTGGCTGGCGTCTTTAGCTCCTGTATCAGCGTTGAGTTCCTCTCCCTGGCCCCCTCCCAAACAGAGGGGCCCCCTAGAAATCTTTTTTCTGAACGGACCTCGTTTGGGAACTTCTTTTGCCGCGGCTTTTGTTGTTCCGCGCTTCACCCCCGAGCTGGGACTCTTCCCCCCAAATAATCGAGGCCCCTTTCGGAATCCAGACGATCACCTTCCCGCCCCTTCCCCCACAATTTTTCCTTCCCCAGGCGCTCCCTCCCTTCGCTGGTCGCTCTCTCATTGTAGGGTTTTTCAAGTTAAATTCTTTCACAATGTTTTCGGCCCCCCAGGCGTTTTCCCACCCCACACTTCCCCTCTGCAGCTTCAACCGTTTCTACCTCGTATCCCTATACAAGATGACCGCTTCCCTGAGGAAAAAAATATGGCCCTCTCCCTTTTCCTCGGTGGTCAGGAAATTTTCCTTTCCCGTTCCCAATGTTCCCCATGACCGTTTTCCTTTTATGATTCTGATTCCCCCTACTTTCCTGTTTACCTTCTTGTCTTTATCCGCTCGATGACTTAGGATGAACTCCCCCTGGTGTGTAAGAGAATGGAGCCTCCCTTCACCCTTCCGGTCTCCTTGCTACCCCGTGCTCCACCTGTCTCTAAGAGGTCCCCCCCATTTGCCCCCCCCTTTGGTTAACGACATTCCCATTTTTTTCGACCGCGACCCTTCCCCCCGTCCAACTCTATGTCCCACAGTCCCCAATCCCAGCGCCCCTGCTCTCCTTTTGATCCTTTTTAGCTAAAAACTAGTCCCCCATCCCCTTCCAAGCTGGGTAATTTCCCCTCCTTCGTCCCTGATACGTTCCCACCTCTTTTCCCCCCTCTATCGCGTGACCCCCTTGAACGCCATACGGAAGCTTTTTTTCCACCCAGATCACAATCACTTGTCTTTTATTCTTTCCTACCGTCTTTCCACTGAGGGACCTCCTCCGTACGGACTACATACTCGAACGTCAAATTCCCCCTGCGTTTCGGATTTGATCTTTTTCCATCCAAAGGCTGTTTCCATTTCCTTCTCCTTTTGGCTTTCCCGCACTATTAATTTCTTACGGCAAGGAATCGTCTCGAAGCGCAGTCGACATGATGAAGATCCTGCCTCCCTCCAACAGAAGAGGGATGACAAAAGCTTTTCCTCCTCTTCCATGGAGTGTCCCTTTCCCTGTCTGCTCCCTTTACGTTATTCCCTCTTCCCAAGTACCCCTTCCCCCCGTGTTGTAACGGTTCTCCCCCTTATGGATAACTTTGTCGTGTTAATCCCTTGACGAGGAAGGTTTTCTCCCTCCCTTACCGACCGCCTGAAGAAATGATCCAGTTTCGGAACATCTCTTTCTGCCTCAGATCAGGGAGAAACCTTTTTCCATGGGGTGGTGCAGATGACAGCACCCCTTCTCCCAGTAGACAGCGACTCCCCCTTCCTTTAAACAATCATTCCCTCAAGCTCTCTTCCCTCATTTTCCTGCGGTATTTTAACCAGTAACTCCTTTGTATTTTCGGCTCCCTGCGAGTGGGAGCATTCCCCTTCCCCGCGGAAGGGATTCTTTCCCCTCCTCCTCCTTTGTTGTTGTCCCTGTAGCTGTCCCCTTCCTTTCTCCGAAACGGTCAACCGCGTATTTTTACCGGCTCGTCCATACCACCCTTCTGTTGGGCGGCATGATGGTTACCCTTTTTCTCCCCTTGTTCGGTAGAAGGCTTTTTTCCCCCTCTTCCCCCTTGCGTTGGCCTTCATGGACCCTCCCCGTTCGAACGGCCTACCCCTCCAGTCATTCTTGCTCGTGTCATTCTTCACTTCTTCCCGAAACAACTTCCTACCCCTGGATGAGAACCTTCCCCCCTTTCTCCCCATCGTCCTTGTGGACCCGGCATCCCCCTTTTCTTTTTTTTCTCTTCCCCTCTCTCCCACGCCCTTCTTCCCCCTTTCCCACCCCCACGTGTGCAGACTCCCTTCATTCTTCCCCCCGGCGTGCCACCATCATACTCTCATCCATCCTTACTCTTTCCGCCTCATCGTCCTCCCCCCCCACCCTACTTCTTCACCTGGCTCCTCCCCCATTCTCTCACCTTTCTCTCTCATCTCCCTCTCTGTTTCTGTCTCTTTGCACCCGCCCCTCCTCACCCCCACCTCACTACCCCCCCTCCCTTCGTTCTTTCCCCCTGCCCCCAGACCGATGCTTATCTTTCCTTTTCATCCTTCAGCCAACTCCCCCTTCATCACCGTTTTTCCCATTCTCTATACCTTATGCTCCCCCCCCCTCCCTCCTCCCCTATGCCACCAGCCTTCTTCTTTAGCCCTTACCCACCCAATTCTCTTTCACGCCTTCCTCCCTTCTTTTTCCCTCTTCTCCCTCCCCCCTTCCTCTCCCCTCTTCCAGCCTCCTTATTAATTTTACCACCCCTACCCTCCTCCCCCTATACCTTCGTTTTCACCCCGTCTCCACCTTTACCCGCCACCCACCCTATCCATCCCATCCCCCACTTTCCCGAGTCAACCTTTTTCAGACTTTCTCCCCCTATTCATCCCTCTCTTTCTCGCCCCATCCTCCCTCCACTCCTTCCTCCCACCTAATCCCCCAACTCAATACCCACTCCTCCCTCTAACCCCTGCCCACGTTTCATTTCTTTGTCCCCCCATACTCCCTCCCCGTCCCCCTCTTCCCGTTCTCATTCGCTCACACCTTCATCTCCTAGATCTCTCTCTATTTACACCAACCACCCTCTTTCTAATCCCTCGATTCCTCCGATTCTTTTCACCTTCACTTGGTAGTTTCTCTTCACCACCCCTCCACCCATCCATCACCCCCTTGCTCTGATCCACCCCTCACCGACCTCATTGCTCCCATCACCCCACCCCAGCACAGTATTATCTCCATCATCCACGCTTTACATTACTCCGTCCCTCACCTCCCCTTTTTTACCTTCTCTTTGGATCCGTACCCGGTGACAAGGTAAGCTTTCGACGAAGCACGTTCCCCGCAGGCCGCACTTTAGTGAAATTTTTGTTTTTTTGCTGTCCCTCCTTGTTTCTGTTTCCCCTTTTCCCGTCGGGAGCGAAGTCCGTGACGTGACTTTCCTGATACCGATAATGTATTTCCTTTTCTGGGCCCTACAAATGACACAGGTAGTCATCTTAGTACACAGCTTTTTTGACTGATAGTTCTTTTCTTCGTTTGCCCTTTTTTTTGACCTTTTCGAAGAGGGCCCCCTCTTTTCCAACTCTTTTGAGTAAATATTGTACCGTGATTGTGATAGTTTCCCTTTTCAAGCGTATTTTTCGATAGATTTTGCCCTCTTTTTTCCCCCTTAGTAATCGGTCCCTCCTCTGAAAATTAAACCCTCTATGGTGACTGAAGCTTGTCCGCTTATCGTCTGCTCTTTTTTCCCCAATGAGTCCTCTGTTTTCCCCTGGTCTTTTATTTTGTTTCCTTCAGATTCGGCTCCCAACTTGTCGGTGGCGTCACCCCAGTTTGCAAATTTTTTCTTCTTCTTTTTGCGCTCTCCCCCCTTTGGCATGCAGTCGTCGTAGTGCCCTCCAGGTCGCTCACCAATCCCTTTTTTCCCCCCCCGAAGTAATCGGCGACGCAAATAGAAGTCCTTTCCCCTTCCCCCCTGAGTAGGCACCTCATAATAAGTCCTTTTTATGCCAGATCGGCCACTAAAATTTGTCTGGCACTTCGCGAATGCTTTTTTTTTTCCACCACCTTTTATTTTTTTTTCCCCCCTTTTTTCCTGTTAGCGGTTAATCTGCTCCGCCTAGCCTCGTATCTGTTCCGGTTGAAGCTGCAGCATGGACTGATGTGCATCGGTTTTTTTCCTATGAGCGTTTCCGAACCCTTTTCACCAAAGCCCCCTTTCCCCCTCCCCCTTTTTCGATCGACAGCAATCCCCCTAGTCCCTTTCGAGACCGTGATCTCGAGAACAAGACAAATTTTGCCGCTTGATAGTCTTGCTCCCCCCTTTATCTTTTGACGTCCCCTTTCCTCTTCGCGTTAAATCTCCCTTCCCACACATAAGAGGACAGAAGCCCCATTGTTCCCTTGTCGAGGTGTCGGTAATGCGTTTCCTTCAAGCGTTTAGTCCCGTCTCTTCCCCCCCCCTCTGACGTTATATTTTTCTTTCTGCGCCGCAAGTCTCCTTCATCCGCATCACCTTCCTCCTCCTTTCCCCCCAAAGTTTCTTCTGGGTTTTCTTCTTTCCAGATTTTTCCGCTTCTCGCCGCTCCGGCAAACTTCCCTAGGTTGGCCATCAGAACTTTTCACAAAGTCGGCTGCCCCACACAGCTTTCTTATCTCCTCCTTTTCTTCTACCAGCCGCTGCTCCTCGATCCGCGAAGGCGCTTCGAATTCCCTTCTTTGCCGCCGTTTCGTTGTAAACACTTTGGCACATCCCTCCCTCCTTGTTGTTTCTCTCCTTCCTTTTGCACAATGAGCGGTTTTTTTTTCCCTCTTGCCAATCACGAACTCCGCCTTCCCCAGCGGTTCCCGCTGTCGAGCACGGTATTTTAGATCGGAACCCGTATGATCTGGTTCCGCCAGTCAAGGGGGGCCCTTTAGATGGGCCACCTTTCTCTTCCCTTTCCATGGTTTCCGAGGCCTTTTTTCTTTCCTTTTTCCCTCTCAGGAAAACCCAGAAGCCCCCTCCCCTCCTGCTTCTCAATTGCTAGCTGCATGACTTTTGCGTCCCTCTGGCGGCGTGCCTCGAGGATGAGTTCAGTAGAAAGTCGAGGGTTCCTTTTTTAAAACGCGTTTTTCTCCCCCGTGACACTCTTGTCTCTGTGGTATGGCTCTGCGCGGCCTCCCGAGTTTTTTGGTAAACGCTCGCTCTCCGACTCCACGAGAGGACGCATGTTCCCCTCTTAGGGGGCCAACTAAACCGTCCCCCTTTTCGACCAATTTCTCGATCTCCTCCTCGTCAGAGAGCTGTTATTGATGGTCGCCTCCCCTATTTCGGCGTCGTCTTGATCATCCCATGGAGATTGCCGCGGCATCTGGCAACACCCAGAGCGGAACACTTCCCAGAATTGTGCTGCAAACTCTACGTCTTGCTACGAGGATAATTCCTTTTACCGCTGACAGGGTCCGGTTTTTTCCAATAGCCGCCGACGAGGTTGTTCAAAGTTTCCCTTTTTTCTTTCCCTACCCACTTTTGAAGACTGGCCCTCTATAATTATGATGATTCTGACCCTACTCATTTTGGTGTCCTCTTTTTCGGTCCATACCATCTTTTTTAGTCTGCCCTACTTCTCCTAAGGGTATCCTTTCCCGTTGATCAACCATCGACCTTCCGAAGCGCTGGTTGAACACCTTTGGTTCCTCCGCGATTTTCCCCCCCGAGCACGACTGGTATTTGGAAAACAGTATGCCCCTCCCAATCAAAGAAGGCCGAAGTTCATTTTCCCGCGGCTCTTCAAAATCTCCCCAAGTGTTTTTCTTTTCTTCTGCCGCCCCCCAAAATTGAAGGGACCAACAGTCTTCCTCCGGCCCTCCCCGAAAACCGCTTCCCTGTCCTCTTTTTCAAAAATCCCCCCCTCCCTTTTTTATGGACCACCCAGAGGCGGTTTCCTTCTCCGCGGCTAAGAAAAGGTCAACATAAGTCAACGAGACCAGCGTTCCCCCTATCAGTTAATTTCCTATATATTTTTTTTTTTTGGCCAGCCTCGTTTACTCATTAGGTATTAGGTATTTTTCTTTTTTGTCATTGAGCTTCCCTCCCTTAGAAAGCCCAAACCGGATGAGATAACAAAACTTCCTACGCTTTAACTAATGGCGTGTTCAAAGGAGTAGGTATTGCGCTTTACCCTTTGTATCCTATCTGAAGAGTAACGACTTTTTTGCCTCCTCCCCTGGATCAACCTTTTTTTTTTTAATCAATGTGATTTGCATCTGACCTTGTAAGTTACGCCATTTAACGCAAGTCCCTCCCCGTTTTTTTTTTAGGGGCAGTTCGACTTTTTGCGCGATATGTCCATGCCCTCTGGGAGAACATGAAACGCGATGGTGGTTGTTCTCCATCAAAGCCTTGCGACCGAGACCCCCCGAGGCTTCCGCGTTTTTCTCTCCTTTCCCCCACTCCGCATTCGCGTACCTTTTTGAACTTTTCGGCTCCTTGAGCGTTGGATAACTCCCCCCCCTCG
>Ga0179593_1704858_pt1 | contig 12103 bp, 24 predicted proteins | sample CZODoug2_1_08_16_FD_185931 | JGI IMG/M metagenome (GOLD analysis project Ga0179593, IMG submission 185931) | Vadose zone soil fungal communities from Angelo Coast Range Reserve, California, USA - CZODoug2_1_08_16fungal (PacBio error correction) | ecosystem: Environmental > Terrestrial > Soil >... | reverse complement strand
TTTGGCCTTTTCCCCTCCCCTCGTGGGTGGGATGCAGCGCCCTTTCCTTCTTCTTTTCCCAACACCTTGGGGGTGATGGGCAAGAACCCCCCTCCTTTTCAATCACTTTCCAAACAAAAAAAATCCGGGCTTCATCTTTTCCAGCGGGTGGTCGGCGAAAAGCCCTGGAAGTTGTTCTCCTTTTAGCTTGGCCGTGACCCTTCCTTTTTTTTTTTTTTCCCTTGTTTTCAGGACACCCGCGATCCCACTCGTACCAGTGTTTTCCGTTGGGCGGATTTCATGAGGTCCCCAGCCTTCCCTCTCGTTCCCTGCGTCGTCACCTTGTCGCTTTTTTTCCCTTACTTGTTTGGAGGCAATTTTCCCCGCTTGAAGAGCCGGTAGTCGTTTTTTCAACCATGTCCTTGTAACGTTTCCTTTTTCCTGTTCCCACCCAATGCGAAGAGTGTGTTTTCCCCGCAGATACTCCGGCGGTGCGGCTCTCGGATTATTCTTTGTTTTTTAGGGTTAAATCCGAGGATTCCCCCCGGGTCGTGCGGACCCTCCTCAAAACCTTTTGGGTTCTCCCTCTCCCCCCTTACCAAAGTTCGTCCCCTCCGGCGAAAAGTGATCCTCGGGCCGCCCCTTAGTTACATGCCAGGACAAGAGGGCCCTTCACTTCAAGGCCCCCCCGTTTTTTAGTTTAAGGTGGGAATGACCCCCCCCTTTTTTTTTCCTCTCTTTTTTTTGGTTGTTCGGGTACACAGGCGATTTTGTCACGACCCGAACTGCTTCAGTTGAACTCTTGGGGCGTCCCGCTTTTTTTTTTTTTTTTTCTTCAAAGACAAGGAATGATGTGCTTTCCTTCCCCCTTTTGGAAGGAAGGCTCCCCTGCCCTTTCTCTTTTTTCCGCGAATCGCCTGCCTGGGACTTCAATGGCTGTTCTCTTGAAGGCTATTTTTTTCCCTTTCCCCCTTCCGCAATACTCGGCAATCCGTCTCCCTTTTTTTTTCTTCTTTCGCCTGGGGGGCGGAGGGGGATTGGTCCCTGTCTTCCCCCCTTCTTCGCCGCACTTGCCAAAGTTTCTTTCGATTTCGAAACCCGCTCTCCTTCCCCTCTTCCTCTTTCCCGGTCTGATTGGACTTCTTCCCTTTCCTTAGACGGAATTAAGGGTGCCCTTCTTTTTTGGGCGTTAGTTAGCCAGGTTTGGTCCAGTTTTTTCCCCCCTTTTCCCCTCCTACAGTTCCACACTTTTCCCCCCACTTCAATAATCCAAACTTCCCGGTGGGCCCACGCTTATGGGTTGTTTTTTTTTTTGTAACATTTTTCCTTCTCTGGAGCCCAGGCAGCAGGCCAGCAAACTTTTCCCCCTCCTTTGTCTTTGTGTTCGAGTCTCCCCCCTCTCCCTTGGTCTTCCAGCCCCCCAAGGAAAGCAGGATCCCCCTTTTTTTCAAAATGGTTTCGACATTTTCCTCTTTTGTCCTTAGAAGCGCTTTTTTTTTTCCGGCGCCCGGTTGTCGGGCCTCCTTACTGGGGGCGCCCGGGCCTTTCAGCCCCGTCCCCCCCGCTTCCGGCTAGTGATACCCTCACACCACACCCCCCCCCTTTTCCCCCAGGAGAAACGGCCTTCCTTTGTTTTTTCTCCCACCCGTCGGCTGTCCTTCCCCTCATCGTCTATCAAAAAGGCCCATTCGTGCTTTTTTGTCTCTGCGTCGACCAGCGTTGTTTTTTCTCCGCTTCCTTTTACTGGCGAGGTGCTGCTTTGTTTCCTTTTTCCTTCAAAAAAAAACAATCCAAAAAAAGTCAGGGGGTTTTTTACTCTCCCTTCTTTTTTTTGTTTTTGAGGTCATATCCTTTTTTTCTCTTTTTTCTTGATGGCGACCCACACCCAGACCCACCTTGGGGTCTGGCGCGCTAACCCTTTTTTTTTTTTTTCTCGGATCTATACGAAAAGTGATCCACCCCCCTTTCCGCTCTTTGAGATTACTTCAATTGCCTTTTCTTCCCATTTCGTGATCTCTCGCTTTTTTTGCCTCCTCGCTCGTTGTTTTTCGATTTTCTTTCTTTTTTCCCCCATGAGGATGGAACTAAATACTCAGTAAAATTTTTCTCCCGCGCGTAGCGTGCTTGTTTTTTCCTTCTTCTATCGGAGCAGCTCGCCGAGGTGAAGCGGCGCGTCCTACCTCTCTTTTTTTTTTGGGGGTCGCCATCAAGAAACGGCCCTTCCCCCTCCCCCCCCTCTCTCTTCTCCCAACCAAAAACCAGTCTGCTCCCTCCTTTTTTTTTTGAGTTTTTTGCAATTTTTCAAAGGCCTTCCACCCCCCCCCCTTCTTTCCCCCCTCGGCCCAGTTCAAATTAGTCTCTTTCCCCTTTTTTCTTTCAGCAGAGGACGCTTTTTTTTTCCTGGCTTGATAAGACGATGATGACTGCCTTTTTTCTTCCCCCGAGAAGGTTTGATCTTCCGCCAGTTTTCCCCCTTTTTCCGGGGTAGATAGGGGCTGGTGTGGTGCTTTTCCCCTTCCCACTAGCGCGCTAAAAAAAGAATCGCTTTTTGCTTCCCCTGGAGCCACAGTCGTTTTTTTTTTTTCGACAACGGTGGCGCGCCTTTTCCCTCAGCGTGGGAAACGGGCTTCTTTCAATCTATGTTCGAACCATTTTACCAATGGTTCCCCCGTCCTTTTTTCCCCCTACCGCGTCTGGCATAGGAGGGCACTCCTAACCCCTTCCCCCCTTTCCAATTCTGGCTGCCTGTTCGTTCTCCCCCTTTTACCAAAAACCCTAGCGTGGCCTCCTTTTTTTTTTTTTTTTGGATTATGGACGTGTTTCCTGTTGAGCTCAGTTCTTTTCCTCCTTTTTTTTTCTTCGTGGTCAGGGACATACAATGGATAAAAAACCCTCCCTCCCCCCCCCCCTAATGTTGGCCCTTTAATTCCGTCTAAGTCGGGCTTTTACTTTTTTCCTGGATCGAGAGATTGAAAGCTTCGTGTTTTCCTTCGATAAACGTTGGCCCCTCCTTTTTTTTTCTCCGTCTTTTCCAGCCAATCGCCTCCCCCTCCGCTGTCCGCCGCCAGGTTATCGATGGCCCCTGTTCTTTTTTTTTCATTGAGTGTCCCCTCCCTTTTTTTCCCTGGGGGGTCACGCCCATTGAAGTACAGGGCAGCGATTCCTTTTCCCTTTTCAGGGGAGCCTTACTTTTACAATGGGTCCTCTTTCCTTTTTTTCTTTGGAGCAGTTTAAATACAGGCTTGTCCTTCTTTCCCCTTCCCTCTCCCCCCCCAAAGAGAGTCCTTTTTCTTTTTTCGGGTTCGCGTTACGACTTTGGATCGAAATTTTTCTTCCCCGTCCACCCCAGCAGATCGAAGAGACGTTTTCCCCTTCCTTGAATGGCCTGCCTCTTTGGGTGGCGCTCGTTCCTTCGGGCGGCGGAGGATCAATTTCTTCTTTTTCCTCTTTTTCAATTTCATACGGAACTTTGTAAGGTTTTTGAGGGCTTTTTTTTTTTCCCACGACGGGGTGAGCGCCTAGTGCCCCCCTCTCGGGATTACATCCGACTCCCTCCCTTTTTCCGAGTATCTGGGGCTTTTTTTTCCTTGGGTGAACGCCGGAGATTTCCATCGCCTTTCCACTTTCCCTTCCTTTTCCCCGGCTCTTTTACCCCTTTTTTTTCAGATTCCCCTTGCTCAAGCAAAGTCTTTTCCCTCCCGGCGACAAGTGGACGAGCGCAATTTTTTTTTTTTGTCGGAAGAAGTTTTTTTTTTTTTTTTTTTCCTGTTCATCTCCCCCCCACGGTGGAACATCATTTTTTTTTCCCAGTACGAGTGGGAAAGGCTTGCGGTCCTTCACTCCCTGCAAGTCGGGGTCAACGCTTTCTTTTCCCTTTGGGCCTTCGCCGACCACCCGCTTGAGCGCCAAGTAGATCTGAGAGGATTTTTTTCTTGTTTCCTCTTTTCTTCGAATGGACCTTGTTTGTCTTTCATCCCCAATTGTTTTTCCCTTTTTTCTTTCAGGGGCTGGCATCCACACTCTCCCTATTTTTCCCCCCCCTCTCTCCTTCTTTCCTAATCATCCGTTTTTTCTTTCTCTCTGCTTTTTCCAATATGCTAAGAGTGTTGCTTCCCCCTGAATGGGGCCTGAAATTCTTTTTTTCCCCCCATTGGGGATGGCAGGCCCCCCTTTTCTCATCCACCACCACATCAACCCCCTTCGCTCAGAATCTGACTTGTTTTTTTCCCCCCCCCCCTTCGGGGGTTTTCGGCGGAAGGGCCCTGGGAATTCTTTTATTGCGTTCCTCCCCCTTTTCAGACCCCCGCCGCTCAAAACTCTGTACTGGGATTGCGTGCTGATGTTCCAACGTTTTCTCTTCCCTTTCCCCCCGACCAGTCTTTCCGACACCACCCTCTTGTCGCTTTCTTCTGGCCACGGCTACCCGTTTTCTTTTTTTTCCCTTCATTCTAGGTATTCAAGCTTGGTCCCTTCCCTTCCTGATGGTCTCGACCCCCCCCCTCGTTCACCCAATTTGCGAAAGCGTGTGGCGTTTTCGTTTTTTTTTCCAAAACGCCCAGAAGCTTCTCCTTTCTTTTCCTTTCGGCGGTGTAACGAGGAAGTTTTTCCCCCCTTTCGCTCCCCGTCGTGTTTTTCCCTCCTCAGAAAACCCCTTTCCCCGGCATACAACCCCCCTCCTTACTTGCCCCAATTTTCCTTTCCCAATTGATCCTCGGCCGCCACCTCATTTTCTTTCGTTCCCTTCGGCCAGCCAACTGGCATTGAAAGGGCCCAGTTTCATTTGTGACTGACAAACGCCCCCCTCCTCTTTTCCTGGCTTGGGTTTCCGGGTCCCCCTCGGTTCGATCCGTCGTAACCGTGACCCGAATGCTCCCCCCCTTTTTTTTTTTTCCCCCGTCCGTTGGTTTTTCCCCCCCCCCCCCCCTGGTCCTGATTTGAAAAATGCTCAGTTTTTTTTTTTTTCCCCCCATTGGAAGGAAAGGCTTCCCTGAAATTTTTTCTTTTTTTCAATCTTCCCTTGTACTTCAATGGCTGGCTCTTGGAAGGGCTTCCTATCCCGAGTCCGCAATCTCAGGCCCTCGAGGGGCCTTTTTTTTTTCTTTTTTCCCCCCAGCGGTTCGACTTTTCTTCTTCGTTGCTTGGGTCCCCTTATAAAAAAATTTTTTTTTCTCCCTTTTCCTCAACGTTTATCTTATCTCAATCTCCCAATCTTCTCGATTCCTGTCTCTTTCCCATTTTTCTCCCGGTACTTAAGGGCCCTCCTATTGGGTTTTTCGGGGGGGGGGGGGGGGGGGGGGGGGGGAGCGGTTAGTTATCTTTTTTTTTTTTTTTTTTTTTCTGACCCTTCAACTCCTACAGTTCCCCTTTCTTTTTTTTCTCCCCCACTTTGTTAAAACACGGTCATTTACTTCCCCCCCTTTGGCCGTTTCTCGGGCCACGCTTATGGTCCCCCCTCTTTCCTTTTTCCCAAAGGCCAGCCAGAAATTGTGTTTTTTTTGCTTGTTGTTTTTTTTCTTTTTTTTCCTTCGATGCCCAGGACGCTTTTTCTCACGAACCAGAGGACCTTGACCTTTTTTTATAAAATGGTTTTTCGACAGTCAGCTGCCCGTTCTCCCTCGAAGTTCCCACGAGTCTTTTTTTTTTTCCCCTTTCTCCTTGCTGTCCCGTTGTCGTGACTCTCCCCCCCCTGGGACAGCCCTTTTTTTCCCCTACGGCAGCGCCCCCCCCCCCCCCCCCTCGATCTTTTAGCCTCTTTTGATAGCCAAAGCCCACCCCACCATCCCCCCTTTTTTTTTTTTTTCTGAAAGGACTTTCATTTCCTTTTTTAGGCGGGAAGATCCCCCCCCTTTTTCCTGCGTGTCTTGTTTGCCCTGTCTATCAACTCCCCCTTTGGTTTCTTTCGTCAGCACGCTTTTTTTTTCCGTGCTCATTCCTTTCCTTTTTGGTAGTTTTCTGGCTTTGAGATTGCACAAAAAAACATTTTCCCAACCTCCCCCTGCGTCTGTGTTTAAGGGCAGCCTTTTTTTTTTCTCTTTCATCTTTCTTTTTTCCCCCCCTTTTTCCTTGCCGGTTCTTTTCCCCCCCCAAGGACAAATCGTTTAGGGTCGCCGTTTCTTTTTTCGAGATGATTTTCTCCAGTCCATCGAGGGCGTGGAAAATCACCTTTCTTTCCCCCCTTTAATTCCTTTATGGGGCGTATGTGGTATTTAGTTCCACCCCCCTCTTTTCTCCTCCTCAGTTGGTTTTTTTTTTTTTCCTCCCCCTTGGGATGGAAACCTAAAATACACATACGCCAGCAATTCTCTCTTGCGTGCTTGTTCAAGGCCCTCGGTCAGTTCGTATAGATTTTTTTAGATTTTTTTTTGTTCGCGCAGACCCGGTCACCCCCTCTTTGGTTCGCCCCTTTTCCCTTTCCCAACGGAAAAAAGCTCCCCGTGTCTTCTTCCTCCCCACTTCTTTTTTTGTTTTCCCCACAGACTTCTCAAAACCTGCTTTTTTTTTTTTTTTCAAAGCCCATCGGCAAACCCAAAGGCAGCCCGCCTTTTGAAAGGGCCGTTCTGGCTCCCCCTTCCTCCTGAGAGCTGGACCCTTTCCCTCTTTAATAGAACGATTGATTTACGCACGGGCCTTACATCTCCCCCCAGGAAAGGCGGTTCGGCTGGCCCCTTTCTTCTCTTTTCTCTTCTATCAACTAGCGCCCCCCGATCGCGTGGGGCTGGCCCCCCTCCTTTTTTTTGCCCAGTAGTCGCTTTGCGTCGAACCCCCGGCGGATTATCGAACCCGTTCCCCCTTCGCTTATTTATGCCTTCTTTTTTTTTTTTGGCACTGTCGAACATTCAGTATCTTTTCTTGGCTGGGCATTGTTTTTCTCCTTTTTTCCTTTTTTTGGGGCATCGGAGACTCTCCCCCCCCCCCCCCTTTTCGCCTTTTTCTTTTGGCTGCCTGTTCGGCAAAGCCCCTTGCTTTTTTTTCCTTGGTGGCCGAAGAAACGGCCAACCTCCGGTTTTTATGTCATTTTTTTTTCCAAAACCCTCAGTGGGGAAACACCTTTTTTCTCTTTTTTTTCCTTTCCCTTCTCCTCCACCTGGCTCGCGCCCGACCCAATCTGGTCTCCTCTTTTTCTTCAAATCAGACCGGGATCGAGAGATTGAAAGCTCTTCTTTCGTGGCAAAAATGTTCCCCCTTCCCTTCTTTTTCCTCCTTCCAGCAATCGCCTCTTTTCCCAAGGGACCGCTGTCCCTGCCGCCCTTCTCTGTTTTTTCTTTTTTTTTTCTTGGAGGACCTTGGCGTCGTTTTCCCCCTTTTTCCTTGAAGTACAGGCCAGGCAGCCCTGCCTTTTGGAGACTTCTTCCAATGGTTCTTACCCTTCTTATGCTATTTTCATCAGGCTTGTTCGTGCCTTCGAGACGCAAGAGTTCCTTTGGCTTTTTTTTTTTTCGGTTACACGGATCGAACTCTGGGTCGCTGTGTACCCTTCCCTCAGATCGAGAGAACGTTTCGTTTGTCAGTACAACCTTTTCCCCCCCCTTTTCTGGCCCTCTTGTCTTTCTCATGTTACATCGGCAGTCGCCGCAATTGGTTATCAATTCGCCGTCCTTGGCCTTTTTCTTTTTCCCTTCCCTCCCCCTCCCCCTTGGTAAGGTTTTTTTCTTTTTTTTTGGTCGCACACGACGGTTTTGCGCCTCCTTTTTCCCAAACTCTCGTTCTTTCTTTCTACCTGCCCCCCTCCGGAGTATCTGGTTTTCCCCAACACGCTTAGCACCCGTGTTTTAAAGGAAGATCACTTTTCCCCCCTCCCCTTCCGTTTGACACCGGTACTACCGGCTCTTCCTTTTTTAAGGGGGGGTGGTCCCTTCTTCTCAAGCAGTAGCGGGTGTCCTTCCCCCTCCCTCCCCCTGTGAGAAGCGGCCCCTTTAAGAACGGTCGGGGAGGCCCTTTTTTTTTTTCCTCCATCGCCAAGGTGGACTTTCCCCCTGTGCACGGCGTTCCCCCTTTTTGAGTGGGAGGGGCGGGGGTCTTTAACCTTTTTTTTTCGGGGTTCCACTCCTTTCTTCCCTTTTTTCCCCCCTTTCTTCCCGCCGGAACGCTTGAGCGGTGCAAGACCCAGTGATCAGCTCCCTCATTGATTTCGCCTTTCCCTGGAGGTGTCTCCCCGTGTTCAGAATCCTCAGGCCCATTCCTTTCTGTCCTCTGATTGGGAAAAATCTCCCTCTTTTCCCCCCCCCTTTCCTTTGTTGTTTTCAGATTTTCCAATCTGCTTAGGAGGTGGTCTTTGTGTTTTGATTTCTGAAGATTCTGAAAACACATTGGTTTTTCGGGTTCCCCTTTCCATTCCGGCGCCTTTCCCCCCCAAAAAATCACGCTCAGATCTTCCTTTGCCCCCCTGCGGGTGGGTGCGCCTTCCCTGGAATTTTTTCCTTTCCCTTGACCCCGACGGTGCTTTTCCCCCCATCACCCCCGCCGCTCCACTTTCCTTTTCCCGTGATTGATGTTTCCCCCCCCCCTCGGCTCCCGGACAAGTCTTACGTCCCCCACATCTGAGTCAACCTTGTCGCTTTTTTTTCCCCCCCTTGTCTTTCCTTTCTGAGCAAGGCATACCCCTTCTTAAAGAGGCCGGTAGGTCGGTCAAACCGGCTTTCCCTTTTTTGGATACTTCCCCGGGCTTTTTCCCCCCCCCCCTTTTTGTCTAACCGCCCAGATACTCGGCTTTTCTCAATCTTCGGATTATTCCTTTTCGAGGAGTTTTTCTCCTTTTCCCCCGTTCGGTTGCGACCCTCCTCAAAAACGGACAACGTTCCACTCCACCGTTCGTTTATTCCTCCATCAGCCCGGGGACGGCGGAACCCCATTGATACTGCCCTCTTTTCCTCCGACTGGCCTCTTTGGTACATCGCACTCCCTTTTCTCAAAGGCCAGTTCAATGTGGAGTTTCCCACCAAAAAAGTTTTTCCCTTTCTCTTTTTTTTTTTTTGGTCCACCCAGCGACCTTCTTTCTAACCGACCCCGACAATGATTCCCTGCCTTCTTGGGTGGAGTTCCCCTTCCCCCTCCTTTCCCCTTTCCCAGGAGTTTCCCTTGCGTCCTTCCAGGAAGGCTCCCCTGAAAGGCAGCAGTGCGTCTTTTTCCCCGTGCCTGCCTGTACTTCAAATGGCTGGCCTTTTTCCCTTTCTTTTTATGACTGATCGGCCAAGCCCTTTCCCATCGAAGGACCCCTTCTTTTTTCCCCCCCGCGGCTTCGAAGGGCGGATTCTCTATAAATATCGCAGCACTGGCAACCGTTTCCTTCCCTCACACGAGAGCTTTCCCCTTTTTCTTTTTTTCTTCCCCCCTTTTTCTGATTGGAAGATAGACTGCCTCCCCCTTCGACGGAAAATTAAGGCAATTATTGGGGTCGTTGTTTCGCGTTTTTCTTTTTTTTCCCCCTTTTTTTTTTGTAGGGGCCGGACTCACTCCCCCTTTCCCCTTTTAAAACACAGTCCATAATCCAACAGGCTTTGTCTTCCCCCCCGCTATGGTTGTAAACACCTCTTTCCTCCCCCGGCAGCAGCAATTGGCTTTTTTCTCTTCTCTTCCCCTCCTCTGTCGGTTCTTTTCCCCCCCCCCCCCTCGGACTTGAAACCATTGGTTAAAATTTCCGACCCCCTCTCCCAGCGCTTCTTCTTTTTCATAATTAAGGAGGCGGCCCGCCATAGAAGGACACTGGTTCCGGGACAGTTTCCCCCCAAGCGATCCCCAGAGGAGATTCTTTTTCTTAGCTAGTTTCCCCTCCCCCCCCCCCCTCCCCTATCTTCCACGGGCCAGCTACCTTTTTCTCAAACCGTCGTCGCTGTCATGCCGTTTTTTTCATTTTTTTCTCCCCGGCCGCAGGGGGTGTCCTTTTTTTTTCTCCCCATTCCCCCCTTTTGCGCCCTTCCCTTAATTTGACTGGGCGAGGGTTGCTCTTTGGTTGGCACGATTTTTTCCCTTTTCTCCCCCCCCCCTCAAAAAAAGCAGGGTTTGAGCTTCTTTTTTTTTTTTTTTTTTTGGTTTGAGTCCATATCCGGGCCTTGATTTTTGGCCGTTTCTTGTCTTTTTTCCCTTTCCCCCCCCCCCTCCCTTTTCGGGTTTTTTTTTCCTCTTTCTCTGCGCGAATCTATACGACAACCTGACATCGAGGGGTCTTTTCCCCTGCACGCTACAGCTTTTGAGATTTACTCCCCCCCCTTTATGTGTATTGAGGTTCCATCACCCATTTTAGTTTCTCTCTTTTTTTTTGAGAGAGATACGAACCCTTTTTTTTTTTTCTTCCTCCCCTCCCCCCTCCCTGGACTTGAAGTTAAATCTAAAATGGTCGCTTTTTTTTCCGATGTCAGTTTCGTATAAGATCGTGAGAAGCGTCGCCGCTTGCCTTTCCCCGAATCCGATTGTCCTTTTTTTTTTCCTTTTCCCCCTCCCTTCCTTCCAAAGGGAAAAAAGCTCCCCTTTTCCCCAAAAAACAGTCTGCTTACAGAGCTTCTCAAAACCTTTTTTCTCCCCGGGCCCATCGGCAAACCCCTCCTTTCCCCCTTCCCCCCCTTTCGCGGGAGGCCCGCGTTTTTCTTTCCTTACGGCAGAGACGAGGGACACCCCTTTATAGACGATGCTTTTCCTCCCTTTCCTTCTTCGGGTTTTATCTTCCGCCAGGCCTTTTTTGAGGATTAGGGGATGGTGGTTGATTGTTCTTTTCCCCTTCCTTTAAAAAGGAATCGCCTTTTTCTTTTTCCACGCGGGCCCGGGCCTTTTTTTCGTCGAATTTTTTTTTTATCTGGAAATCCGGTGGTCCCTTTTTTCTTTTCCCCCTTGTCTCCCAAGCTGACCTTTTTTTCCCAAATGGTTAAAATAGCTTTTCCTTATTTCTCAGGAAAGAGTATGTCACTCGGCAGGACAAACAATATTGAAATGCTGGCTTTTTCTTCTCCATTTTGCTTGGGATGTTACCCCATAATTTTTTTTCCTCAAGAACCCCCTCCCGTGGATTAGGACGTGTTTAATTGTGCAGAAACCCCTCCTGGGGTTACTTTTTTTTTTTTTTCCCCCTACACTGGCTAACTAACGCTTTTCCCTCTCTTTTTTTTTTTTTCCTCCCTTCCTTAATTCCGTCTAATTGCGGCTTTTTTGGATCGAGGATGATTGAAATGCTCTCGTGGCCTTTCATTTTATTGTTGGCCGATATTTATTAACTTCTTTCTCTACCTCCCCCCTGCTGTCCGGCCGCCATGGTCTTTCACTTTCCTTCGTTCATAGCCTTCAAAGAGCCTTTTTCCCTTTTCTTTTCCCTCCCTTTTTTTTTTTCTGCACTGCTGCTTTTAAGGGCCGTGCCCTTTTCCCTCAAGGGACTCCTGGAGCATTTTCATTCAGGGTCCTTTTTTCCCTTCGGAAGACGCACAAGCTTTTCCCTTTTCCCTTTTCCTTTTCGTGGACGGATCGAAACGACTGAACCCCAAGCAGATCGGAGGACGCTTTCTAAACTGGCCCTTGAATGTTGCTTGTCCTTTTTTTTTCCCTCTTTACCCTGACAGTCGGTCCGTCTTTGCGGGAGGTCCATCTCTTGGCAAGTATAACTAACTTTTTCTTTTTTTCCTTCTTTTTTCCTGCACCACGACGGGGAGGCGGCTTCCCCCAACTCTCTTTTTTGATTCACCCTACCGTTATTCCTTTTTTTCTTGGGCGTTTCGCCCCCCCCCTCTTTTTCTTTTCCCCTCCTTTCCTGCTCCCCTCGCCGTCGCCATCCCTTTTTTTTTTTTCTTCAAGCGGGGAAGGGACCTAGGTGATGGGTTTTCTTTCCATTTTTTTCTGAAAGAAAGCGCACCCCCTTCTTCCTTTTTTTTTTTTTGTTGTGTAGGAAGGCTTTTTTCCTCGCCACGGTGGAACATCAGCACGGACGTCCAGCCAGTTGGTCTGAACTTTTCGGCAACCCCTTTCTTCTCTCCCCTTCCAGGGGCTTACGCCGACCACCCTCTTTTTTTTTTCCAGACAAGTAGATCTGAGCGGATTTTTTTTTGACCCTCTTTAAATTGGAGGTGTATGCCATCCCCCCCCCCCTTTTTTCCCCTTTTTTTCCTCCCCCCCCCTTTTTCAGGGGGGGCTGCAATCCCCACTCCCCCCC
>Ga0179593_1480846_pt1 | contig 12103 bp, 11 predicted proteins | sample CZODoug2_1_08_16_FD_185931 | JGI IMG/M metagenome (GOLD analysis project Ga0179593, IMG submission 185931) | Vadose zone soil fungal communities from Angelo Coast Range Reserve, California, USA - CZODoug2_1_08_16fungal (PacBio error correction) | ecosystem: Environmental > Terrestrial > Soil >... | reverse complement strand
CTTTCTCTCTTTTTTTCTAGTCGCCCTCTCGGCGTTGCCGCGTCGCCCCCCCCCCCCCCCCTGACCCCCCTTTTTGGATCTCTGCAAATTTCCTTATGTTTCCTTCCGTCCAGGCCTACAATGCGCTCCCCCTTTTTGCCACCAACTGAAAAAAGAAACTCCTCCCTAGTCCCCTTTTACTATCGCTAATTTGTTTCCAGTTGAATTTTGTGTCTGTAGCCTTTCCGTTTCAAGGGAAGTTTTGTGCCACTCGTTAACTGACCCCTCCCCATCTCCAAAACAAGAATGCCTTCCATTTCTTTCGGCCATTTGTTAGTTTTTTTTTTTTCTGTTTATCTGTTTCCCCGAGCGTTTAGGCTCCATTTTTCCCGATCCAAACTCCTCCGTAAAGGAAAGCACTGGAACCCACGGCTGTCTTCTTTGATTACCGGTAGATGGATTCCTTTTTTCTTTTTTTCCACAACTGGCATGGCGGGAAGTTTTTGCCCGTATCTGGTTTTCATGGTTGGTCCGGTGCATCCCTTTTGTTTTTCCCGTCGTTGAGGTTTTTTCCCCCGAGGTTTCCCCCCACCACTTGATGTTTTGCCCCACGGCTCCTTCTTTCCCTATTCCATATTGAAAGTATCCCAGCCACCCTCCAGTGGAGTGTTGTCGCCCGTCCCATTGCCACTGGCCCTGAGTCGAGTAGTCTTGTCAGCCAATTTTTTTTCGTGGTTTTCCCCCCCGTCCGGATACATCAACTGTCCCCGTCAGGTTTTTTCCGTATTGTTGGCTTTTCACACAGGGAACCTGGCGGGTTGTTTTTACCTCCCCTCCTCCCCCCCCCCCAAAGTTCTGTCCCGTGGTTTCCCCTTTTTTTTAGTTTTTTGCACCCGTCCCCTGTAACGTCCCCGCGCCCGACCCGGCCCTCCTGATGACATGTCTTGGGTGACGGTATTCCCTCCCTGCCCCTCAGGTGATGGTTTTTCGTAGGGTTAGGAGTTTTTGAGGGCTTTTTTTTTTTGGTGTGTTTTTTTCGCGGCAAAAACTCTTTTTTTTTTACTGGTGTTCGTCGTTTTTCCTTCCTTACCCCCCCTCCCCACTCACTCGCTGACGCTGTCTTTTTTCTGTCTGCAAGGGAGGTTTCCATTTTCCCCATTTACTTTGCAATTTCCCCTCCCCTCTTCTGTTCGTTTTAGCCACCCCCTTTTTCCTTCCCTTTGCGCCCAGCTTAGTTGTTTTTAAGTCAATGGTTTTAAGTTCTGTATTGTGGAATTCAACGCTTTAACGATCGTCTGATGTTTCCACCCTCCTCCTTCCAACCGTTGAACAGCAAGATAGATGTTAATAACGCGATGCCAGCCTCTGGTTTCACGCCGCCCTCCTTTGTCACGCCGCATTTAAGTGGATTGTGATCCCCCGCCTGTGTTCATTTTCCCTTGCGTCGTTCTTTTGCGTTGGATGTTGTTGGTGAGTTGCACAGGAATAAAATCAACGTTCTCTGAGGTGGGTCTGTTTACTGCTCTGAGCCATGCCCGCTCCACCCAATGGTGCTTGAGGTTGGCCTCCCAGGGGTTTCTATCTCCCATTTGGAAATCCGGTAAACCCCCCCCGTTTTATTTGGACACCGTAGGCTGAGTGCGATAGTTGGCCATCATGTATGCACGGTTAATGGCCCGGGTAACAATTGCTTGCTTTTCGACCGGTTGGCCGTTGGTAGTGGGTTTACGTCTTTTGCCTTGATCCCACGGACCTGTTACAGTTTGTGCCCCGGAATTTTTTTTTTTGCCCTCGATGTGATCTTTGTGAAGAGGTTCTTGGAAGGATGGTCGGATTAATTTCTGTCTGCTCCATACAAAGAGGGAGTTACATTGAATGTATTGTAAGTCCTGCCAACCACTCCGGCTAGCCTATATTAATCTCTTTCCTGACCTTCAGTGTTCCTCTTGCTAGAAATTGATGAGGGTCTTTGAACCCCCCTTGCTGTGAAGTCGGTAGCCGTTATTCTTTCGCAACAAAGTCGCGCTAGAGTCTTGTGGCGGTCCCTTTTAACTTGGCCCCTTTCAGTTCCTTGGTCAGGTTCCCTTCCCTTTTGTGGCCTTCCCATTTTCAGAGCCCCCGTCGAACCCATCAAACTTCTTCTCGTAGACTTTCCAATATTTCCCCTTTTTCCGGACGACTTATCATTTGCCCACTCACTTCCCCTTGAGCACATACAAGGCTTACTTCGGAGTTTTGATGCTTTTATGAAGTTTTTTTTGTCGATCCCCAACTTCCCTCTCCGCTTCATGCATTGCAATTTTGAAAGGTATTCGTCCCAAAAAAAAGCCGCATTTTGTGCCCCTGGACCCGCTGGCCTTTTAGAACTCAATCTCCACCCAGTGGCCCTCACTTCATTTCTGTCCGAACCTTTCGTCCAAGATGTAGTCAACCCGGAAAGTATTTTTTCGGATGGTCTGGCCCGTCACTCCTTTTACCAATTTATTGCGTTTATTCTGGGTTTTGCAGTTGGTTGATTTGGTTTTTTTCCCGCAATTGTTGTTCTTTCGGAAAACGTGTTCCACAAGCGCACCTTCGTGCGTGCCTGTCAAATTCAGTTTTTCCAATACGGAACCCCAAGGGACCTGTTTCCCGGTTTGGTCACCTCAATGGAAGAGTTCAGCCTCTTCTAAGTTGGCACATGGAGGGTTTTTCCCGTGATGACCTTCTTTCCGTCTCAATCACACCGTGTGATCCCCCCCCCGCTTTTCCATTCAGGCTGTTGTTGGCTGGCCTGCGTTGTTCACACAGTGTCTAGGCTTTTTTTGTTGGTTGTTAGTGTTTTTTCTTGTAGTTTTTTGTAAGTCAAACGTTTTGAGTCTTTCTCACCAGAAACGGGTTTGGGTCCTCTTTTTCCGGCTGTGCTTTCCCCTGTGGTTAACCAATGAAAACTCCGATAAACTTCCGGCGCTTCAGCCCTGGAATGGTTTGTGTTTTGACTCGCGCTGACTTTCTGGAGGCGGCCACACACCCCCCAGCCAAAGCTTTTTATATTATTGATCCCTTCCACGCCTTCCTTTTCTCCTCCCCCGACCTTTGCGAATTCCTCTTTTGTCGGGTTTATATGTCGTTCATGAGTGACCCTTCCCCCCCCCTTCCCTGTTTTTTTGTTTTTTTTGTCTTTTCTTTGAACGTGCTTCGCGGACCACCCAAAAAAAAAAACCAACAAAGAAAAAAAAATCAAAACCCCCAAACCCACAAACCGAACAACCCACCAACAAAACCAAACACCAGCCGACAATGCCGGCTCAGTAGATTTGTTGGGGCTTTCTTTCGTGATTCCCCACATGCTCTCCCGCACTGTTCCCGGGCCCCCCTTTCCGTTTCCAACGACTCTCAGTCAAGTAACAACTCGCTAGAGAAAATGGGACTCATCAGCTCCCCTTTCCGGGAGCTTTGCAATTCATTTCCCCAAACCTTGTTTTCCTTGTTCTGCCACATGTCTGTTTCTTTTCACGTGGCGTCCGCCCTCAAGAAGTGTCCCCCTCCACCAGAGAATAAAAATCAACTTTTTGGTTTCTTTTCTTGAGAGCCCCTTTTCTCACTCCATTTTAGAGGTACTCTCTTTTTTTTCGGCTGCTTTATCGGGCTCCGTCAGCGGGAAGATCCGTGACTTTTTTTTTTTTTTTTTTCCAGTAGTGATGTTTTGTGCTGGGCAGTTCGTCCTTCCTTTTTTCTTTGTCCCATTTCGCGTTTTTTGAACTTCCACCTTTTCATGACCGCATTTTGTTTTAAGGCTAAGTTTGATTTGCGGTCTCCCCCCAGGGAGTCCCCCCTCCTGGTCCTCCTCTTGTGACATCCAGGAGGCGGAGCTCCTCGAACAAACCCCCCCTTTGCCAGGCCGTTTTGACAATGATTCCAACGTGGTTCTATCGCCGGTTGTCCTTTTCTGGTTTTTGGTTGCACCGTTATGTTTGTTAGTGAGTTGTGACTTCTCGCCGCACCAGCCTTGATTTACTTTTTCGTCCCTGCCCCTCTTTTCTTTTGCTGTTCTTGGAACCACCTTTTTCCCGTTGCTGTCCCAGGAGGCTCATGACGGCTATTGGTCTCTGCCCATCTTTGCTATTCACTTCATCTCCTTGGCACGTTGTGGTTGAGATTTTCCTATTTCACGTTCTTTTCCCTTTTTTGTTTTTCCTTCTTTTTTCGTTATGCCGTACTTTAACAACAACCCCCCTGCACTGCTGTTACCAAACGGTTTATTTATTATTTTCGATCTGAATTGGCAAGAGTTGTACATTGTATAGCGTTCAAACTACTGGACGCCCCCCAACGGTGGCCCCCCAATCTCTCTCCTTTTCCTCATCATTTTTTTTTTTTGTTGTGTTTGAGATAGCCGTTTTGCTTTTTCCGGATGACTATCGTCCCGGTTCCATCTTGACACAAAAATTATAGAAACCACCCCCTGTCGTCGTTTTTTTGTTTCCCCCCCCCCCCCCCCCCCAACCAGGCAGCCGTGGGTTTGTACATACTTCCCCCCCCCCCACTTTTATAAACTTACATATTTTTCCCAAACGAAAAAACTGCACTAGTTATTGGGTTTGTCTACCCCCCCCCACTTCCCTTCTCAATATGTATCCTCTTCCAGAATTGGCTATGGTCTACCTTCCCCTGAGTGGCTTAGTCCCCCCCCCCCCCTGTTTTCCAGGCACTGGCACTGTTGGCCAAGAAAAGCTTCTCTTGCAGGGCACCGTACCGATACCAGGGTGATTCGTTTTTCCCCAAACCTTCTTCCCCATTACCCCTCAACCCCCCCCCCCCCCCCACCGGTGACCAACCAGTTAACCCAAAAATTTACAAAAACTCCACCTGCGGATAACAATTCCTCCTTGTCGGCGGTTTCCTTATCGAAGTTGCCTCCTCCTTGCTTCCAAACCTTTTTTCCCCCCCAAGGATTTGAAGTCAATGGTAGGTTTTTCCAGACCCTCGACCCTGCAAATTTTAGCCTCCCCGGGAGTCAGTGTGAAACGTTTTGGTGTAGTTACCCAGCGTCACCCCTATTGTGGACCCCTGACTTTCGTTTACCGCTTCACATGCAACCCCTCCGGCCGGACCCCTCGGTAGCTGAAGTTTGGTCCCCCGCTCTACTTCCCTCCTCCCCTCCGCGTGACCTCTGAAAAGAAGAGGTCCCTTATCCGACCCCCCTTTCGATTCTTCGTCAACTTTCTTTTGTAGTTTCTTGACTCCCCCTTTGAAAGTTAAAACCAAATGGCTTCCCCCCCCCAAGAAAAACACGGTTGGGGCCCGTGATGTTTTTTATGCCCCCTCGATTCTTTTTACTTTTCCATTTCCAATATAGAACCTCCCCCCCAGTATGGTGGTGCCACGGTACTTTTTTTTTGTCCGGTGAGGATGATCCACCGGTGATCACCGGACGCTTTGCCCACCCCATATCACGGCCCGGCATTGGGTTTCTTGTTCCCCCCGATTTTCAAATCCCCCCTTTTCAACCTTCCATCCAACAAACACATGAGAGGTTGGGGTTCTGGCACTACCTTACGCCACTCGTGCTTTCTGATCCTCCCCAGTTCCCTTTTGCGGCCGTGCTTTTTGTTTCCCTGCAATCAGACCAGACAACTTTTTTAGCCTTCAGGCAGCGGGACACCTCTCCCTGGGAAGTCCCCTGCTCCCCCTGCATTCTCTTCAGTTGTCACACAACCCCCCCCTTTGGAGTTGCACATCCCGTTTCAGCCATTGTACCGCCCGTCCGTTTTGAGCAACAGCCTCAAACTTTGTCCCCGTTCTTTCCCCCCCCCCCACCATCCCCCACAAGCACCCCTATTTTCTGTTTTCGTGGACCACTTTCCAGGCCAACACTGAAAATTTTCCCCAAAACGGCGGCCCCACTTGATCTTGCCGAGCTCAATTAACTCCCAGGTGCCCATCTGTTGACTCCCTTTTTCCCCTTCATTTGACTCCCCCTTTCCCAGTCACCGTGTTCAGCTTTGGAACACCTGATTTTGACAGCACACGTGTTGCGGATGTTTTTTTTCCCCCCTTTCCGAATAAACCTTGGCAAACCCAACAACCGTGGCCTAGAACCACCTCCCTCTTCAAACTTTTTTCCCCCCACCCCAGTATTTGATTTGACGTGGCCAAAGACCCCTGGAAGCATATTTCAAGAACTGTTTTGTTGTGACTATAAGCGTTCAATGGGTTGCTTCTTGTGTTTAACCCCCCCCATTTTTGTTTTTCCTTTTCTTTTTCTGCCTCTTTCCCCCCCCTGATTGAAACTTGGCTGCTTTTCGAATCCGGGTCTTTCAATGAATGATTTTCAACCCGTGGGTATTTTTTTCAACATTATCCCCACTTTCTTCCCAGCTATTGGCCTTCTGTATTGGCCTTTGAGCCGCGGGGTTGTTTCTTTTGACCGTAAAATATTGGACTCCCTGATTAAGAAACAGACTGCTTAGTAGGGGATCGTGTCGAGCCCCCAGGCAGCCCTCCCCTGGGTACTCCCTGGGCCTCCCCCCCGTTCCCTGATCGTCATTCCCCTGCGTTGTTTAGTGGTTAAAGCAAAGCTTACCTAATACACCCTGCCTTGTTTTTTCATTCCCCCCCCCCTCCCCGAATCGTGTTTGAGCATGGGACCTAACTTTTCTGAATCCATACCCCCTTTCGCGCCTGATTTTTTTTCCGTACTTCTTTCCCCATACATTCCAACCTTTTGCTTCTGGAGCAGGTTTGCCACTTGAGATCCGACCTTTCTTCAAGCCCGCGTCTTCAACATTCATCCCGCTTCCCTTTCCGTGAACTTAATTCATTCCGTTGGATCTGGCACCACTCCTGGGACCAAGCCTCCGATCCACCTGCAATGGAGCCAGTTACCCACGGTCTCGCTGTTTTCCACTTCATGTTCCCCCACACTACGCATTTTTTTACTTCGGAGAATGGCGGTGCTTCTACTGTTTTTGCGTTCCCCTCAAGTCCGCTTTGAAGTTTACATACGTTTCCCCCTGTATCCCCTGGATTTTGGTACACCCTACAAAACCAGATCGTTCTCTGCACTCCAACACCTCCCGTTATTTACCCAAGAATCCTTACCGCCCCATGGTTTTGGTCTTCACAGCCCCCCTTATGCTGCGTTTTCCCTCTGCTTTCCTTGGACCAGGGTTTTTTTTTTATTCCCGCTGTCCCAGTCGTGCGTTTAAAGTTATGACTTTTTTTGATGAAACATCAGTCTCTTCAGCATTCCCCCCTCCACAGAACCGTCCCCCGAACTCAACAGCTGGTGGGCTTGCTCAGTGGGTCTAGATGGCGGGATCCCCGAGTAATCCTCTTTTTCTCCGTCTCCAACCAACTTTTTGCCTGAATGTGAGTTTGCTGCTTTACACACGACCGAGAGGGCCCCCCCCCCCCCTTCCTCCTTCCGGCTTCCCCCCCTGCGGGTTTAGGATCTTACTCCACATTCAGGCATTTTTTTTGCGCTGTCCGTATTTCGGGTCTCCCCACGGCGAACTTGGCGGGTTAGTTCCGTTCCTTGCCTCCCCCTGGGTTTTCTTTGCCAATCAAACCCTCCCGTCAAAAAACCCTTTCCCCGGCATGATGATCCCCGTTACTACCGAACCCAGATGTGCTTGTCCCCCAATTTGCACTTTGTAGTTGCCAGTTCGTGCCCTACCATCAATGCGTGTGTGAATCCTTCCTTCACTTGTAGGCTCGGTCGTACCTCCAAAGGTTTTTGTGGCCCCCCCCCCCCTGAACTGATCTCGCGTGCCAGGTCCTCAACATGTTCCCACATGGAAATACGCCCAAATTCGATCCCTGGGACGACCGCCGTTTTTAAGCCCCCCCAGCTGATCGGTTTTCCTCCCCACCCAGGCGAGCAGCCTGTGCCTGCCCCGTCTTACGGTGGAGAGTTTGGGAGCCGTTTTTCACTTTCCCCCTCTAGAGTCACATCCACCCAGGGAGGACCCCTGTTGTCCCCCCTTCCCCTGGCCCATTCTTGTTGTTTTTTTGAATTATCGTGTCATGTAAAACCTTTGAACACTTTCAGCGCTCCCCCCAGGGCACCCCCCGACCAAGTTTACCAGCAATCACTCCCCAGCATTAGCGATGTTCCGCTGAGGTTTTCCCGTCCCTTCTTCGTTTTTTGGGTCCCGCAATGAATTTTGCGCCTGTCCTGACGTTTTTTTTCGCCATCCTTCCCCCCCTCCTTTTTTTTTCTCATTTTTTCCCCGTTCGCCTTGTCAAGCTGATTATTTGCGAAGGCGCCCTCTACTATCCTTTTCTTTCTTTCCTCCCTTGTTGTGTTTGAGTTTCCCTTTTTAGTATATTCGCGAGGTGAAGAGTATGCCCCAAATTTCTCAGAGCATTTTTGCCACGGGCGGCTGAACCCATGACCCCTGAGAAGGCCCCCCTGGTTTTTGGTTCTTTTTCAGTCCAGGTCTCTGACCTGGGACCCCCACATAACAACTTCCTCCTAGACCTCGCGGTTTTACTGGTCCCCCCCCCTTCATTTTTCTTCATTTCTGTCTTTTTTTTCTTCCTTCCTTCAATTAGGTTGTGGCCTGTACCCCTTAAGATAAATTTCTACACAACACCTCCATGTTCTGTTTTTGCCGTTTTCTTTGTTTTTAGTGACCTTTCTTTCCTGAGTTTAGACAAAGCAACCCGAGGCTACACTCGTCCGTAAAACGTCGCTGTCCAACGTCTTGTTGATGAACGGATGCGTGCGGCTTTTAAACGTTTTTTTTTGTGTCGTCCACAACGGAGCCCGAATTTGCCGTTAGTTCGGCTGTTGGTCCGTATGCCGGAGGCCGGAGCTTTTTCGGTTCCGTTTTTCCCAATGATTGCCCACGAGTTTTCCATATTGATGACCGGATCGTGCCACCAAGTTTAGTTGGGCAACGAACTCACTGGCCCCTCGTGTAGCACCTTTTGCCTCAAGCTTGGTGCGGCCGTTACAACGATCAACATTCCAGTCATTTTTGGACGTGCTGTTGGCAACAACCTCTTTGCTGTTTTTTTGCCCCCTTGCCCCCAACCATTGCCAAGTTTCAGAGGGCCAACGCCCCCCCCCCAGGTAACGGTGCGACCTGTTATGGCCTTCTTGTTTCGAGAAGTCCCCCCCCTTGGAGTGGTGTTTTGCGGTTTTAGTCCCGTTCAAGCGTGACCACAATGTTTTCCTCCTGCCTTTGAAACGGTGACGGAATTACTCCTGCGAGTCCTGTTTCGTCTGCAGAGTGCCTTCCCGGAATGCCTCTTTTGTTTTCCCAGCCCTGTGCCGGCGCTGTGCAGTCAGTTCCGGTTCAGGTCTGTGTTATGCTTCTGACGTTTCTTTATTCGCATTCGTTGCCGGCCCATCCGCTTCATTCAAGTTCTGCCCCCCCGACTCGGCCCCACGACCTATTAACCTCTTGCCCCAAGCTTGGAAGAGTTGGGCCGACATCCTGGTTGGCCGTTAGTTTGTTCTTGGTCGTTCGTTGGTTTTGGAGTATGTTACCCGTTAATCCCCCCCAAGATCTAGGTTGATGGTTTTTCCTTGTTTCCATGAAGTTCTGAGACCCCATAAAAAAAGTTACCTCTCAACCCCCCCCCCCCTTTTTGTTGACCCTTGAGTAACTTGTTTTTATAGACGCACATTGCACCCACTCCCTCGGTACCGGATGTGCATGGTGAGTGCATAGTTGGTGTCCATAATCTTTTTCCCGTGTTCTGTTGGTTATACCACCTGCGCTGCTGGGTGGACATAGTGGTAATCGGGGTTTCCGTTTGGCCGCATCCCCAAGTGCCTATTTTTTCCCCTTTTCCCGACGTTCTTCGTGCCGCTTATGGCGACCGTTCTGGGCCTGATTTGTGTTGGCCTTCTGCTCCATGACCAAGCTTTTATTCTCTGGACCTGATTGTCCTTAAATTCCCAAACGGCTGTTTAAGTCATTTCCCCCCCTTTTACCGGTTAAGGTCATCTGACCCGTGTGCTTTCCTCCCCCCTCTGTAGTCTTTTAAGCTTTTTTTCCGCCCCCCCCAGGCGTCTGCCCGATTTTGCTGATTGGCCATGCCTGGTCCATTTTGTGAAAGTTGGCATTGCGCTGCCCCATTCAGACCCCCAAAGTTCTTCATTCCAATATTTCGGGTTTTCAGTTGTCCGCTCCAATTTCCATCATCCTGCCCCCAATTCACAATACCAAGATTCCTTTCCTCGAGTTCTTTATTTTTCTTTTTTCGGATCCACCCCAGGATATGCCTCTGCCATTGACCAGGGCCTTTTTATTTTAACCCCTGCCAGTCCCATTGTTGCCGGGCCTCTCTGGGCAACTTCGCGTGAAAACCTCAATCGCCAATGGTGTTGAACTCAAAGTATTTCCGCCCCCCATTGAACGGCTTCCATTAGTAAACCTCGAAAGTATTGATTTATTTTTGGCACCTCCCTATTTTAAAACCCTGGTTCTTTGCGTTTTTCTCCTTGTTTTTGGTTGTGTTGGTTTGCCGAATTGTTATTTTTCTGGACAAAGTTTCCTTTCTTCAAGTGGTGGCTTTTGTGCTTTTTTTTCCCCCTCAGGTTGAATATGGGAACCCCCCCGGGTTACTGGTTCAAATTTTGTCCCCTCAGACGAGTTCATGGCAGATCCAGTTGCAAACCCTGGATGGTTGTTTTTCACCCCGTTTTAATTCTTCGTCAATCCGTGCGCCCGCTTTGGTCCTTTTTTTTTTTTTTTTTTGCTTTCTGTTGTCCCGGTCTATCTGGGCGGGGTGTCTTGGTGTTTGTCTTTTTTATCCAGCCTCCCGTTTTTGATGGGTTCTCCCCGAACAAACGGCGTCGATACCTTTCTTGGACGGGGGCTTGCTCCATTGTCCCAGTACCTCCTATAACGTTGCTCGCTTTCAGCAAATTCGAGTGCGTGTGCTGGCGCTGACGCTCCCGACTTGCGAAAACAAGCCAAAAGAATTATCCTCTTTTCGGGTCCGCCGACTGAGCCGCCAGGAAACTTTGTGCTCCTTTAGGGGTCCCGGGGTTTCGGTGTATTTAGAATGTGGTAGTTTCGATGTTAGTTCTCCCCCACCGCCTGTTTTGGTTTTTTCGTTCCCTCTGATTGGGTAAAAACTCGACCTGGCCGAACGCCTGATGTTTCGTGCCTTTTGGTGCTCTCCTCTGATCACAATTCCCAGAGCCGGACCTGACCCCGTTGCATGTTCCGCCGATGAGATAAAGAAACCTCTTTTCTTCTCGTTGGACCTCATTCTGACGGCCTCGGCGGCCAAGTCTGTCCCCCCACCCGGCCAAACTCTTTTTCTTTCCCACATTTTTTCTTTTGGTTTTTTTTTTCCCTGCTCGGGCCGTTGGATCCAGTCGACAATACGGTTTTTTTGGTTCCTCGTAAGGAGTTGCTCACTTTTTTCGTAAACTGCCGGTCGGCGATTTTATTATCTCCCGTCCAGATTTTCCCTTTTCAGCTCCGTGATCTGTGTTCGGCAGTGAGTTTCTTTGGTGCTTTTGATTTAGTCGTTCTTTTTTTTCAAAAAAGGTGCGTTTTGGGTCATTCCCCTTTGTAAACACTGGTTTTTTGCAGGTCCCCCCGTTTTTTTGTTCGGCTTTTTTCTTTCACCGGACGTGTCCCTTGGCGGTTGTGGAGTGTTTAAGCCTTCTTACACGAACCTTCCCGGCCGTTTTTCCCATGTCAAAAAGGTATTTCCCGCCGGTTGTCAGGTTAGTTGTTTCTTTGTGTTTTGCACCTTGGTTAGTTGGAGTGTTTCGCCTCATTGCCGACCCCTGGATTTATCGGTTTTCCTTTTCTGTGCAAAGCTTGTTTTCCCTTTTTTTTGCTGGGCCCCCAAAAACAAAGTCCTTGGGCGGGTGAGCAGGCTAAGCTCTCATGACGGCATCCTAGCCATCTTTTTTCTTCTTTTCATTTTCCTGGAAGTGGGGGCAATTCCACGGTGGCTTTTTTTTATCCTCGTTCGGAGTAAAACTTTTCTTCGTCAATTCCCCCCAACCCAGGGCAACGGTTTGCTTTTTGACCAAACTCGGCGGTCTCCCCTGCCCGGATCGCTAGGAATCCTGTTCACGTGATAAAAATTTTTTTTTTCCCTTCGTTTTTTTTTTTTATAGCGGTTCCCCTCGAACGAAACCCCACACCGGCCCAAC
>Ga0179593_1360188_pt1 | contig 12103 bp, 20 predicted proteins | sample CZODoug2_1_08_16_FD_185931 | JGI IMG/M metagenome (GOLD analysis project Ga0179593, IMG submission 185931) | Vadose zone soil fungal communities from Angelo Coast Range Reserve, California, USA - CZODoug2_1_08_16fungal (PacBio error correction) | ecosystem: Environmental > Terrestrial > Soil >... | reverse complement strand
GGAGCTTACTTTTTTTTCTCCCCCCCCTTTAACCTCCCCTTTCTTATTTTCCCGTTTGTCCAATGGTGGGCGCCCCGCTTTTTCACTTTTATGAAAAAACCCCCCCTTTTCAGCGTCCCCCTTTTCTCCTTTCCCCTTCCGCGTAGGCTGAATTTGATTCCCTCCCTCCCCCCCCCCTTAAATAGCTCTTTTTTTTCCTCCAGACCCCCAATTTTGTTTGTGCGAGTGTTTTTTCCGTCATTTTTTGGGTCACAAACCAGTATTCCCAATTGCCTTTCCCCCCTTCTTTTTGTTGAATCTTTTTGTGGCAAATTTTTTTCCGGAGTTTGACTGTAGGTCCCTTCTTTTTCGTATCCCCTCCTCCTTCGTGATGTCTGCTATTTTTCCATGGTTCCTCCCGAGCCTTTCCACAACGGAGGAACACGGTCCCTTTCAAATTTCTTTTGGCGAGCTCTCTCCTCCATCTTCGCACTCTCTTTTTGGCCCCCCCGTGGATTGGTTTGCCGTCCCTCCTCAGCCGGGACCACGTACTCTTTTTCATGCTTTCAGCCACCCACACCTGCCTGGATCACAAAATTTTTGGTTTTAACTGTTTTCGATTGCCAGATTTCACTTTCTTTATTATATCCCCTCCTGGTGCTTCTTATTACCAGTCCTTCTTTTACTCCCCCCCAATTCCCTTCTTCTCCCCTTTTTCCTCCCCCCCTCTTTTTTTCACTGCAGAACTCCACCCCTCTGATCTCGCCCCGTCCCGCAGTCTTCCCCATTTTCGCTCATACCTCTCCTGGCACATTCCTTTCTCCCTCCCTTTGCCGCATTAACGAATGTGTCTCCTCCGAGGGATATTTTTCGCTTCCCTTGCGGCTTTCAACCCTTTTTACCCGTTGATCACCCATTCATTTTTTCCCCGGCTTTTGCAGATGGTCAACTCCGATTTGGAGTTTCCCCCTTTTTATTCTCCTATTTCCCTCCCCCTTGCCTCGTTGCTTCGTGCTTCCTGGAGGTGGTATATACCTTTCCCCCCCTTTCGATACCCTTTTTTGCTGACATCCTAATTCCCCCACTCCGCTGGCATCGCTGTTTCCGATCCCTCTAGTTTTTCTAGTCAGCGGCTTTTTGTCCCCGCCGTCCCCCCCAGTTCAACGTCCCCCAACCGCCTCCCCCCCCAAGTGGTACCAAAGCTTTTGCGTTCCTTGTTTGTTAAAGTCCCTACGGACCTTTCCTTCCCCGCCCTTTAACGGACTTGACCAAGCGGCCCTCGTGTTTTTTTGTTTCCCCCCTTGTCCCGCCCTGTGGTCCCGCCCCCTTGTCTCCTCTTTTCCTGCGCCGTCTTTTTTGTCTTCCCACAAGGTTGTAAAAATTTTTTTCCATTCTTTTCCCCCCCCCCGCGTAGGTAAACTAACTTTTCCCTTTTTCTTCATGAACGGTTGGCTCGTTGCCTTTTCTCATTTTTTTGAGTGTTCTTTGTTTAGATCCTTTTTTGTCTGGCGATACTTTCCCATTTTGAGTTCTCCTGTTCGTCTCGTCACTTTCCGATTCCTCTGGACTATCCTCTCCAGTTCCGCAGTTACAATCATCGTTTTGGTCATGCCACGTGCCGAAATCCAGTTGCCCTTTTCCTTCTTTTCTTTTTTTTTCTTTTCAGGTTCCTTTTTTGTTGGGATTTCTTTTTCTCTCTTCCTCCTTCGTTTTTCCCGTTTTGGTGAATTTGACTATTTTTCTTCTTTAGGGTTCCTTTTTTCCACCACTCGCCGACGTCGCAATCGTCTACCCCCCACCCTCTTGTTATCCCGGGATCCCGTTTTTTCACCACATCTATCCCTCTTTCACTCCATCATACAGCTTTGATAGCGTTTTCACCCCCTTGGCATGGGATACCACTATAAACGCCGAACCCTATGTGTATAGGGGTCGCCCGTCCTGTGGAGTGCTTCTGCTTCCGTTTTTTTTTAGTTGCCCACCCTCAACTCTAACACACACTCCCTTTTTTATTTCCTATATTTTACCCTGTTGAATGATTCTTGAGTCTCACCTTCCCCCTGTTGAACCTTCCCACAAACCTGAAAAACATTCCCCCCTTCCCACCCTCCCCCCCTCCCCCTTCTACTCCTTAATCGTACGTTTTTCCGTGCACCCTTGGGTCCCTGGACCAAACTCTGCCTTTTTCCCCCTCCTTTTGGTCGGTTTTTTTCCGAGTTATGCCGTTAATTTTTCAACTCGGTGCTCTTCCTCAATTGAGACCCCCACTCAACCCAAATGTTCTCTGGCTCTGGTGACCAGGCCCCTAAAAATGATATCCCCTGCAACACATCCTAACCACCCCCCGGATGAGGCTTTGTCCTTTTCCCCGCCCCGTTTTTATGAAATCCTCCCTTCAAGAGTCTTTTTTCAATGAGCAAGTTTTCCCCTTTCCTTTTTATCTTTTTCCCTTTTTTTCCCCCCCCTTTTCCGTCTTCCCCAAGCAAACCAACCTGGCGCTTATAGGTACTCTCCTTTCCTTCCCCCTTGTTGTTTTTGTTTTCCCAAAAAAACCCAGATTGTGTCTTGTAGGGTCCTCTGAATTTGATTCAGTATCTTTATTCTTTTCTATGAACTTCTTTCCCGCCTTTGGCGTGTTTGATGGGACATTTAGGTTATTCGCAATTTCTTCGTTAAACCCCCCCCGCTCCCCCTTCCGATTCCCTTTCCTTTTTCTGTTCTTTTTTCTTGGGGCCCGTTTTTGAACCCCCTTTTTTTACTTCCAACTGGTCTGGTTGGCTCCGTTTGCCCCACCTGTGGTAAGCCCCCTATTTTTTATTGTGAATTTTCCGCCCAGAAGTCACCACTTTCCTTTCCGCGCTCTTCGTGAACATTTTCTTTCACCCTTTCTCTTTGTTGTCCCTCTTTGCATACACTGGAACCTCTATTGCAAAGCCCCCCCCTTGGGTTTTTTTTTTTTTGGAGGGACCTTTGGACTCCTTGCGGCATCCCTTTTTTAAGTAAATATTCGTTGGCGCTCTCGTAGCGCGTTTTTGCATCTCAACTTGTGACCCCCAGCAGGGCAGTACTTTCCCCCTACCCCATCTTCGGTTGTTCGTGTCCAAACTCTTTTTTTTAGCGCTGCGCCTTGGATTAGATTTTTGGTTTCTGAAAACCCTGTGCTTTTTCTGTTTGTTCTCCCCTCTGTCTGGAACCGAAGGTTTTCTCCCGTGGGCCCATTTTTTTTTTGTAGGTCAGCCAGTACTCAACTTTGATTTGAGTTAGTAATGACAACGCCCGTCGATCCCCTTAATCTTTTCCTGTCGATTCCCCACCCCTGGATCGCTGGTGTTTCCCTCCCCTCGCGTCTTCCAAAACCCCCGCTCTTTCGGCTCAATCCATTTTGGGGCAACTGCCTGAACCCCCCCCAATCCACCCATTTGTGCCCGCAACCACGGCCAAAGGAAGTTGGATCTGTCGCTTTCCTTTGCACAATTTCTCCTGTCCCCCGGTTTCTCCGTGTTCCTTACTAGTGTGAATTTCACTGTTCCATTTCATTCCGGGAAATTTATTGATCACCCCCGTTGACCGTCCCTTCGTCCCCTCCGTTTTGACGGAAGCCCCGCTATGACCCTCTTTCCCCTTCTCCATTGCACTGTTGCCCAGCTCTCTCCCCCAGTCTGCTTTTTTTTCCTTTAACCCACTGGGGAGCACCCACAAACTATGTTTAACTTTATTTTCTCTCCCCTGCACAAGTCGCTCAAGGTGGGTCTTTCCATTTCTTTGGCCTCAGCCCTGTTCAACCAAAGAAAACACGAGGGCCGAAATCTTTGTCGAAAGGACCTCCCCCTTTCATATTTTGAAGCGGGCCAAAAATATTCTCCATCTCCTTTCCCCTTGTTGAGGAGATATTTGATATTGAGACCTCTCCGTTTACTCTTTGTTATTATTGTCCCTTTCCCCCCATGCGTGGGGCATGTTCTTTTTGCTGAAAAAAATCGTCACCTCGTTAGGTCTTCCTGATCCCCTGTTTTGGACTTGAACCGACAGCCCTCCCAACATTCTCTTTTCTTCCCGCCTGTATACAATTTCCCTCCTTTTTTGCTTTGGCCGCGTTACTTTTTTTCTCCCCCAGATGCCATTGACGCCTTCACCGCCCATACGTTGGGAGACTTCTTCTTTTTTTTTCCCTTCGGGGATCCCGAACGAGTCATTTATCACTCTTGAGATTTCCTGTGATTGCTCCTCCCCTCCAACCTGTGACCCGGTTTCCCCCGGAAATGGGGCGCCTGCACTTTTCCACCTTTCTTCCGTACTTTTTTTTCCCTTCAATCCCGGGCGCCTTTCCGTGACTATGAACGAGGCTTGTTTGTTTCTTCGCGGGGTGTGTTTTACTTTGTGACACCCCGGTCTTTTGCACAAAGGACTTTTCTTTTTCGATTCCAGGGACTCCTGGATGAGATCGTAGGGGTCCTATACGCCCCCACCTCGTTCCTTTCTTCCTCCCCACTTCCCTCCCCCTCGCACACGAATGTTGTTCAAGCGATATACGTTTTTCTTCCTCCAACCCTCGGATAAACTCCTGGTCCGCGACCCAACTTTCGGCCTCCCCCCCTCTACTTTCTTGCTAACGTAATTTCGTTTCCCTCCCCAACCTTGTGCACAGACTCGATTTGCGCCCCGCGGTTATTATTGTTCGTACTTGCGCTTCCTTTTCAATCCCCTCCCTGTTCCCCGTTTCTTCCAATCCTTATCACGTCCCTGTGTTCAGTTGCTTCAAGATGGTCCCCCTACGGCAACTTTTCTGGCGCTTACTGCCTTTTCCGTTTTTTTGTGCGGGCTGCACTAATCCTTCCTCCAATTCTGCTTTTTCCCCGGCCTTTTTGGGCGAGCCTTTTCCTCCTTCCCCCCCCCTTCAATTTATCGGGCACGTCCTCGTATGACAAGAGTTTTGTTAGGCAGCGGTTTCCCGGCCTTACTGCGGCCCACCCCCCCCCACTCCAAGGTCCCTTTCACCCCCCAGCCTCCACCCAGTGCCGAATTCGTCGTGCCCTTAGGTGGCTTTCATAATAAAACGGAATCACCTGTTGCCCCTGATGCAAGCTCCCCTTCACCCCTTGTTTGGGCCCGCCCGGGTTGCCGACCTTTTTTTTTCTTCTCCCTTTTTCTAGTGCTTTGTTCCCCCTTTATCACCCCTTCCCCCCTTCACCCCAACGCGTATTTGGTAAAAGAAACTCCTTTTCTAAACATTGACTGCGGTCCCCTCTTCTCCGGGAAGATCATTCTCTCTTTTGTTGAGACATGTTTGTTTGGCCGTCCCTGAACGTTATGTGTTTGGTCGCTTCCCCTCCCAACCTGCACCCGGCCTTTATTCTGACTCCGAATCTTGAAAGGCAACGTCAGTCTTTTTTCAACCGGTCGTTTGTCCACGGGTGGAGTATCCCTTTGCTTGGCATACGTTCTTTATTCTTTTGGTTTTGTTTTGCGTTTATGGGAATTTTTTTTCTGTTACAGGATTCTTCTTTTTGCTCCTCCCCCTATCCTTGGGTTCTTACGATTGAATATATTGTGTTTCTCCGTTAGTTTTTTTCTTTTTTGTCCATCACTTCGCCTCTTTCTTTTAGGATCCCTCCCCCCTGTTTCGTCGGTTGCTAAGTGCCCCTGGTTCCTTGTGCACCAAACTCTCTTTTCCTCCTCTCCCGTTTATTTTATTTTAGTTTTTTTCTGTTAGGAGTGGTGACCCCTCCAGACCCCTAGTTCACCTTGCCGCCAAACCTTGGTGGGTAGACGTGACCCTGGAGCGTTTCTGCCTACGTTGGATACCTTCACTCCCCCCCCTTCACAGTTTTGCTCCGGTTCCCAAACGGAAGGTCCTGGTCTGCGTTCACCAGTTTCAATCCTTTCTTTCCCAAACTGTAAATTCCCATCCAACACGTTCCCCCCTTTTTTTTTGATGATCCTTTTGTCCCCGTTGCCCTTCAAACTTGTATGGTCTTCTTGCACCGTAGAACACCTTTTCTGCCTGGTGCCAAGCCTCTTCTTTTTTTTCATTTTATTATTGCTCCTTCTTCCTCGTACAACCGGTTACTTTCGACCCGGGACCTCACCCCCGAATGTCATGCTTTTCCCAGACCCCCATCCTCAACCTCCACCACCTTCCGTCGCGTTTTTCTTTCTCCTAAAGGGCCCCCCTCTTAACCCGCTTCTAGTATTTTTAGTCGCCAATTTGGTGTTTTTCACTCCCCCTTTTTCCCTACAAATTTTGCACACCCCTTTCGCTTCACCTTAAACAAGGCCTTCTGAAAAAGGTCTTGACGTTTTCCCCCCTCTTTTTGGGTTGACCCCCCCCCACCCTGTGAGGTTGCGTTGACCTTACCCCCAGTTAGAGGCTTCTCGCGTCAGTCTACCCTATGAGCGTCCACCGAATTTCGTTTCCCATTCGTTCCCTTTTTCTGTTGTTTTTTTTTGACGTCCTTGGATGTTTGCGTCCAGTATTGTCTTAACCCACCCTTGTGCTCGAACTCGACATCCGATTTTTACTCATTTTCTTCTGTTTTTCCCCTTTTTAGCATGGTCTCGGTACCCCTGCGCGGCCAATACGTCGGGTTAGTTTTTTATCAATTTTCGCTTCGGTATCCCACATTGGCTGCTTCCTGTTCCCCTTTGTTTTGCTAGTTTTAACGGCCCTCCCTAACTTTAAGAGCTCCCTTCGTTTTTTTTTTCCTGGTAGTTGTTCCAACGTATGCTCCTTTTTTTACTGCCCCTTTGCCTGTTTGTTTCCCGATTTGTTCATGCCCCAAGGTTTTGAAGTTGATTTCTTGCTGCCCTTTTTTTCTTTAAGCCCCCCCCCTTCTGGCGCTTTTTGGCTTTTTTTCGTGGGTCGTCCTAATGTCTGCAAGTCTTGTCCTGGTCTGTAGCCGAAAATGTTTTCTTGCTTCCCCAGGATTCCGAGAAGATTCTCTTTGGCTGGCTGTACCACCCCCAATCCGGACTTCTGCTTGAGTTTTTTCTTGACCTGATTGGTCCTATAAGTGTTTGTTTTGTTGGTTTTTTATCTGTCCGTTGACCATCCCTTTTCTTTATCGGCCCCCACCAAAGTAGATATACTACCGTTTTTTCCTAACTCCGAACATTTTTTCTGACCCCCTTTTTTTTAATTCCCCCGGCTTGTCCGTACTTTTTCCAAATCCCCCTCCCCTCTTCCCAAAACAGTCTCTCGATCTTTCCCCCGTTCTGTTTTTTTGAAACGGGCGCCAACCAAATCCAACGGTTTTTCCTTCCACTTTTACGGTGCTCAGTCAGGTTTTCTATTCGTTGTGTCGTAGCGAAAACCCAAATTCGGTTTCCGGGTTTACCGGTCTTTTCTTTTTTTTTTCACATCAATCTCTTCCTATTTTTGAATCTGTTTCTCTGATCGACTCCTTCCTTCTTCACCGTTGCCAAGGCATTTCTCCCCCAGGCGGTTTGACGCGTCAAAAATTCCATTCTTTGTGGGGCCCTCCAACGAGGAAGCGTTTGATTCGGTAAACACTCGAATTTGTTGGTTCGTCCTGTTAGCCCTATTACCCTGGAGGCTTTTGCCGGACACCCTTCTTCATGCTTCTACAGGAACTAATTCTCCCGTCCTTTACCCTCAAGGTTTCTTTTCCCCCCTCTACGTGGGCACAAACCCTTGGGGGGGACCGCTCATTGGGGACTGGAAATTAACAACGGCCCACCTTGTGCCTTATCAACCCCATCTATCTCCTCCTCTTCTTTGGGTGTTCCGAGCTGGTCGGAGTGCACTTCCTTTTTTCTAACGCTCCACTTTTTATTCACCCCCTGTTGATTCGGTTGGTTTTTGCCTTTTTTTTCTTTTGACCTTGTTGACCCTTTTGGTTGTTCCCCTCCTTTAGTCTAATCTTCTCTCCTGGTCTGTGAAGAATTGTGATTCCTGGGCCCCCATGTAAAGTTCCCGATTTTGTTTTTGCTATCCGTACCAATTCTCTTTTTGCGCGATGTTTGTACCCAGTTGTGACGACGCCCTCCTCCTTCCCGTCTTTAGGGTCCCTTTTCATGCATTAGTCTGGCCCCGTCATTTATATCACGGCACAGCTTCCGTTGGAATCTGCTGAGTTCTGGATGCCTCTCCTCCCTGAGAACCTGGGTGCCCCTAAATTTTCTTTCGTCGCGTTATCCCACCTTGCATTTTTTTTGGTCCTGGTCCATTTCCCCTTTGTGTGGCGCCTTTTTTCCATGAAACCGATCCTTTTTTTCTTTCCCGCTTTCTGACGCACCACTCTTTTTACAACTCCTGTGTGGATGAGTCATTACTGTTATACGGATGGTGATCCTTCCCACAGGTCTTGACACAACCCCCGCCGTTTCTGGCCCACCTGTCAGTCTCTAACTCGGTTCCATCCTCGTGGTGTGCTTCACACTCTCTCTCCCGGAGATGAAAAATCCCCCAACTGATTTATTTTCCCCCGGAAACCCTTTTTATTTAAGAAAGGATTTTGGCCCCACTCTCCTAAAAGTCCCCCCTCCGTCTACTATCGTTTTTTGATGAGTAGCTTTCCTATTGTTTGACTGCTTTTTGTGCGGAATTCGTCATTCCGTCACTTTCCCCACCCTTCTCTTTCCCACTTGAATTGCGCCCCCGCTTTAATAAGATTGGTGGGCCCCATGTTTGTTTATCCACCTGCCTTTTTGTTAGTATATTGTGGGGTGTCCGGCCATTCTCCTACAACTTCAACCCATTTCTGCTTACGCCCCATGTTTACGGAGGTAGCCTCCGTTTTCTTTTCCACCCTCTACTATTCCCCCATTCCCCCTGTCCCCGTCATGAGTATCGAGTTTCTCATTTTTTGTTAACCCCCTCCTTCCTTGGCCCCCCCTAAGGGCCTCCCAGTTTCCACACAAAAAGTCGGGTTCCCAAGATCGTGGATCGTTTTTCTACTCCCAGTGCATTTCCCCCCCTTCGCTTCACTCTAACCTGTTTTTACCCACCCCTGCGCCCTTTTTCACCCCACCCTGGTTTTGAAAGTCTCTTTTCCTCCTCTTGTTCTTTTTCGAAATTTTTTTGCCCCGCAATTGTAGGCAAATCGAATGCAGCCAAACGCTCAAGTGTTTTTCAACGACTCCTTTTTTCCCCATTGCCTTGTCCCCCCCCCCCCCCCCCCCTCTTTACCGAGTCTTTTTTGTTTATTGTTAGAGAATTTTTCTGGCTTCATGCCCCAATTCGTGCTTTTCCCGTTGTCCCTGTACACGATTCACTGTCCCCCAAGCAAATCTTTTCCCATCCAGAAGATTGATTGGCCCGGCTCGGTTTCGCCTTCTTAGACCACCCCTTGCCGGCCATACCTTTTTGTTCTATTCGTGTCGTTTTTGATTTTTACTTTGTTTTCTTTCTCTGTTGGACTGCTCCATTGGGTCCCGTATACTGGTCCCGTCCTATACTTTGGGTTGTGCTCTGAATATACCTCCGCCGCGTTCCCCCCTTTCTGTCGGAGTATCCCCGGATCATTCTATTTTCAACACCCCTATACATTAATTTGTTGTTGTGGTGGTGTTTTTACTCTCGTGGTTGGGGTTTTCTTTACCCCCCCCCCTTTTGTTAATTTCCCCGTAGACCGGCAAAATAGTTATTGTGGACGTCTGAGATTTGTTTTTGATTGTGACCCCCTCACTAACCCCTCTTCCCCCCCCTCTATTGCCACACCATGGTATCCCTTTTCCCAGTGCGAATTGCTACTCTAGTGTGGGCCTTCCGTTGACCCTTTCCCTTTCCATCCACACTCCCCAGAAACTTACAATTCATTTTTTTTTCGCAAAACGTGGATCTTCAAACCGTTGCTTACCCAAACCATCTCTTTCAACAACAATTCCTTCGTGGGTTTTTTTTTGCATGCGTCGGACAGGTTCCTTGCGTAATCGTCAATTTGCCGCTTTGTTCGACAAATAGGCGAACCCTTCCACCTTATACCCTTTTTTCAATGTCATCTGCCCTACCCCATGCTATAACCATGGACACCTTTCTATGTATGCGCCCTTTCCTAATTAGACAAGTCAGGCTTTTCCCCAGTCCTCTTTTTGTAATTGAATCTTCTAAAATTTGCACACCCTTTCCTGTGTCCTTCCCCCCAGTTCAAAACCCTGTGTGCTTCGTGTACGAAAACGGCTCGGCGCCTTCAAAACCAGGTACTTGTTCCTTCCGTTTGAGGGGCGATTGTCTTTTCTCTTTGGATTTCTTATGAGCGACTCCCGCGACCCTCACGATACTTTTTTCCAATTTTGGTCTTGTTTGGTTCAGTTGGCCTTTGATTGCTGCCCCCTGTCGGTAAACCCCACCTTCTCCCGGAACCCCCCATTATATCTCCTTTGGTCACGATTCTTGGAACCCTGAGTTGTTCATGTTGCTTCCCCTTACCCTTTCTCCCTGCAGTTACTCTCATTTGTTTGTATGGTAGGTTGATGCCCCTCCCCCCTATCAGACAGACTGGGCCACGCCCCCTTTTCTTATAGCCATCCTGTTCCCCCCCAGGCACTTTCTTCGTTTACACTTTCTTCCCCCTGCAGCTGTTGTTTCAACTGGTAACTCGATTTGGTCCCCCTCCGGGTGCCCGGTCGGGAGAAGTGCCTCCCTGCCCGTTGTTCAGCTCAATATTCATGGCTCTTCTTTCGAGTTGCGGGCCCCCCCTGTAGTCTATCTTTTACAGTAGTTGGATTTTTTAACTTTTTTTATCGACGGGTCACGGTCTTGATTTCTTTTTGCGGTTTGTTCCTTCCATATCCGATATCTTGATTTCTAACTCCCGGTTTTGTAACACTAGTGGTTTCTTTATGGGCCCTTTCTTCTCCCTCAGGAACCTTTGGCTCTTCTTATGGAAAGGGTCTTTTCCGCTAACCTTCCTTCCCTTTCTAGCCCCGGCTTCTGAAACAGTCCTTTTGATTTGACTGCGGTGTTCTGTCCTTTCATCAAAGCCGCCTTCTTTTTCCACCCAACCCAGGATCATCGTTCCCCATTTGGTCGGGATTCTCCCCCTCCAACGGGTGACTTATGACGACCTCCTTTTTTCCGGGTGGATCGGCGCGCACCCCTCCCCCCTTTTTTTGTTTTCCCTTTGTTATCCGGTTTGTATCTGTGAGGCAGCCCTTCTGATCTAGTCCGCTTCTCTTCTTCCCGAATAGGACTTTTTCGGCTCCGACTATGCTTTCCCCCCAAGGGCCCCACTTTATGCCCCCCCCTTCTGTTGCTCCCCCCTTGCACTGTGTGCCCCCCCGCGCCAAGCGCTTTTTGGCTGCCCCTCGTGTAATTGGGGACTTGCTGCACCCCTTCTCTTTTTCGTCTGTATAGATTCCAAGTACTATATCCAACTGCAGTCACGAGTTTTTTTCGCTAACCGGTAACCTCACCTGGTTTTTCTCATGCCATTGTTGTCAACCCCCCCTCGTTTCCCGTCACTCCATGGACACATGACGGCCCAATTTCCAAGAGTTGCGCTGGATTTTCCCCTCGGCTCATCCCTTCCGTGTTTTTCTGAATCGTTTTGATGTGTGACCCTTACTTTGTCTCTCTCCTCTTCTCCCCTTTTTCTTCCATGTCCCAATGGTGTGCAGCGTTCCCATGTTCTATCCCCGTATTCGCTGTTGGCACTTCGCTCTCCACGAGTTGCATCCCTACTTGCATGCCCCAGTCCTCACTTCTCTTTTCTTCGCCTATCTTTTGGCTCGAGGCTGTTTTCGCGATTGCGGGTCCCCCCACGTTTCGACCAATTTTTGTCTCCCCCAGTTCACCCGTGCTTCATTTGTTATCTTTCCTTTTGCCCTTTCAGCCACACTTCGGGAGCGCGTCTCATCGAACAGCTTTCCGGACATGTTGATCGTTCTTCTTTGATCTGATTTTCCCGACCCACCGTTTGTCCCCACCCTGCCCCCCCTCCCCGGTAATTTTTCTTCACGTCTTCCTCTTATTAAGTCCATGTTTCGTACGTGGTTTTCACACGTTGGTATTTTTTGCCCTTGGACTTTAGCCGACCCCCCCCTCTGTGTTCTTCCTTTCCAACGTCCCTGCCATTCAAACCCGGTGTGGGGATCCCTATTCAGGGGACTTTATCCCTGGATGAGATCACTTTTACTTACTAAGCAAGTTTTTTTTCTTCCCCCA
>Ga0179593_1313660_pt1 | contig 12103 bp, 15 predicted proteins | sample CZODoug2_1_08_16_FD_185931 | JGI IMG/M metagenome (GOLD analysis project Ga0179593, IMG submission 185931) | Vadose zone soil fungal communities from Angelo Coast Range Reserve, California, USA - CZODoug2_1_08_16fungal (PacBio error correction) | ecosystem: Environmental > Terrestrial > Soil >... | reverse complement strand
AAGAGAAGTCCCCTTACAGGACTTTGATGGTTACTCGGAATTCCCAAGGAATGTTGTGTTCATATCTTTTTAAGGTGCTGCTTGGATTTTTCTTTGTGGCTCTTTTGGGCTGGTTACTTTTGTGATCTTTTCTCTAGAGGCGTACGGTGATGGCCGGTTCTGGCTGTATTTCTCGGTTGGTCTGATTCCCTCTCTCAATTTTTTCGGCGCGGTCGAATGCAATATCTCCACTCTCTCTCCACTCCTTGACAAAAGTTTATAAGCTTTTTCGGAGCTCTCTGTGGATAATTTTCGCCGGTAGTAGGTTTTACTAGATAAGGTCCTTCATACGGTTTTCCTTTCCTTTTTTTTCTCTTTCTTCTTTCAGATGGGGTTTTCGCGCACTATTTCGTCATTTTGATGTTCCTTTTTCTTTCCTATGTACGTTTCCTCTGTCGACATACTGGCCTTCTTCCTCTATCCAAAATCCCCTTTTCTGCGTAGTTCCTCGGTTAGCTTCCAAAGTATTCAAAGGACCGATCATAGGCACGCTCTTTTTTCTACTTTTTTGTCTTCGCCCCCTCTCTTTGTAATTGTTATCCTTTTGTATGAGTACTTCGCCAACTAACATTGGTGTCCTTTTTTCCTCCCTTCCGTTCCGTTGCGTTTGCGTTTCTCCTGGCGATTCTAGTGCCGTTGTTCTTCGGAATTTTCTCCCCCGTTTCCAAGACTGCAGAGGTGTCAACGCTGCTTTTCTATCCCTTGGTCTGGCGGGGTGTCTTTCTCTCCAAAGAGAGGCAAGGTGTGAGGACATTCCCTTATGATAGGCATGTGGCCAGCCCTCTGCCCATACCTTTTCTTCCACGGATGCGAGCCATCGCCTTCGCCCCTCGTCTCCTCCATTTATACATTTCCTGAAGCGTTCTCCCTTTCGTATCTTACTTTACCTTTTTTTGCTCGGACGGGATTCCATTTCGAGGTTTCCTATGTGACCCCCTCCCTTCCCCCTTAAACTTGGACCAAGGCCTTCGATAAGAAACGGACTCCTTTTTTTATTTCCCCTCTCTCCTAGTGACCCCCCGACTCCCTTTTCCCCCGCGTCCTCATTCAGCCCCCGCTTTCGGGCTCACCACCCACTCCTCCCTTCCCGTACACCTCGGTAACCGAAGGAATACTCAATCGTCTTTTTTTTCCGTTAAGCTGTACTCGCGGAAATGCTGGTTCCAACCTTCACTTCCGCCCTTCTTACCCAAGAGAGTTGGCTCCTTTTAAACTAGTTCAATTCCTTCTGCGTTCCACGCCCCTTCCCCGGGTTTCCTTGACCTTCCCCGCGTTCTTACAAACGTTGCCGATACCCTTTGACCCCGCCTCTTGGGACTCACACGTACCGTCGCGCCTTCTCCGCCTTCCCCTCCAGGCGCGGACCTTTTCCTTTCTCCCTCCCCCGAACTGTCGTGTTCTTGTCTGGGTCTGACTTCGCCCAGTGTCCGAGTGAAGCCTGTTTCCCGATTCTGACCTCTAACAATGTGCTTTCATGTGCAGACGCTTCTTCGGTTGATCGATCCCTATCGGTGTGTGCGCGGTCACCTCCCTCTGGCGGTTCAATTTTGCCCGGGCGTACGCTGCCTTCCGACCCTAACAACGAAAAACCTTCCCTTCTCACTTTCTAGGGCTTTTTCGGTAGCAATTTTCAAGTTGCACACCCCTCCCGTTGGCCTCTCTCTGACAGGCCTTATTCAATGTTTTCCTTCTTAGTCCAGGTCAACTTGACCTGAATCACTCCCTCATGCGATCGAAACGATATTTGACCAACCACTTATTTATTCTTCATTACCCTTGCGCGGGGAGCTTGTGCCCCCTCCTCTTAAGTCAGGGTTCAGCTCCCCTGTTGAGAACAGCTCCCCGGGTGTCTCTGCTTATTTCGGTTGATTTACCCATCCTTTTCGCCTTCGGATGGACCCCGGCCTTTCCGCCATTTCTTCGTCAGAATCCCACGATTGTTACACAAGGCTTTTTAATGTCCCCCCTCTCTGCCTCGGTAGCGGATCACGTTTGTCCCACCGTTGCCCCTTTTTTATTCTCGGAAAGGAAGCAGTGTCCCTCGTGATGTCCCCCTTTCAGCTTCGTGCCATTGACGGCGAGGGTGCCCTTTAGGGCGCCCCTTGAAACACGAACGCGATAGATGGATTCTGTTTGGCGGGTTGCATTCTCTTTGATTCTTTCCACTTTGTCACGCCGGCACCACATTTCCCCCCATTAGTGCCCAAACGAGAAACCCAGATTGTCCGTCCCCCCCCCATCAAGGTCTGAAGTCAAGGTCATTGTTAGCGATTCCCGGCGGTCTTTCCAAGGGTCGGTGGCCGATCTCGACGAAGACAGAAATTTACCCTTTATTATAGTCTATTCTTTTGAGCAAGGGTACAGCTCTTGATGGAGGAATTTCCAGCGTTCTCTGATCGTGCGGCCAAGCGGTATCATGTCACTCGGACACGTTAGGGATTCTCTTTCCTTCACCTCAAACGGGGGAGGTGTCGTTTTTTCGCCGCTCCCTGCTCTGGCACCGAGAGATAACGGCTTCCCCTTTCTTTTCTTTCGAATTCCCAGGCGGTTCCCCCCCTTTTCTGTTTTCCGCTCTAAGTTCGGAACAACCAGATTTCTTCCTCAATCTTGTGACCGAGAATAGTTGATACTGGTCCTTTTGTTCTTCTTGGTTGGTGCTCCCCGAACCTTAGTTTCCCTCTGCTGAACGTTGAGGCCGTTGCAACTCAGTTTTTTTGTTTAAATATCCGCCTCTGGTCGTCGTCTGGTGAAGGCCTTGGTATCGGTCAGGATGCCGAAGCATTTGGTCTCCTCTTCCCCTCGAGAAAAGGAATCCATGGACGATCTAAACCCCCTTTCTCTTTTTTCCCTCCCCCGTGGAGCCCGGCCTTCAGGAAGTAGTTAAACGTTTGCTTTCTTCGTCTCTCGGGCGCACGTTTTGCCAGCAAATGTTGCTTGGCCAGAAGGTCGAGGTTTTCCAATTCGCCGATATATTCCTTCAGCCAACGTCCTCGCTCTGGCTACACGGCCTCCAGAAGACCCGCGGAGACCAGTCGGAAACCTTTTCCTTCGGCTCTCTGAAACCTGGGACGATCTGATCCAGAAGGCACCTCTCTCTTAAGGAGCGCCCGCACCGACACCCGTTTTTTTCTCTTTCCCCCCTCATTTCCCACCAATTTGTCGTTGGCGAAGAAAAGACCCTCTTCGGCACGTTTTAAACAATACGTTTTTACCGAATTCCATTTCCTCGAAGCCTTGAATCTCCCGGTCCGGTTTTTTAAGCCCTCGTACCCATCTTATACTCCGCCGCCCCACCTAAAGTGGTTTTGGTTCCGCTCACCTTCGTCTCTGCGACTTGGAAAGGAACGGTCCCTTGTAATTTTCCCCCATCAGGCCCCAGAGATAGGGCGCCGAACACCCCCTCTTTATCGCTGCACATTCGTTTTACCCCCCTACCCTTGCTCCCTTCTGACGGCCTGACCCTGATTGAGACGCGGCTGATTGATCTCCCTGCCCTTCCCTTGACCTTTAGAGAAAGTTGACCAGTCGTTGAGCGAGATTTTGATATTTTTTATTTCGGCGACTGCTTTTCCTTCCCCTCTTCTCGGTAAGCGACCCGCGACAGTCCGAAAGACAGACCCTGCCCCCTTCGCATTCTCTCCATCCAAGATAACAACCCGGCAATACCGTTTGCCCGACATTCCGCACCGGACCTCCTCATCACTTCACTTCTAGGAAAATCCCCCTCAGGTTACAGTTCCTGAATTTTCAACCCCACTTTCTTTCATTAAGATTTTGAGGCTACAAGTAAGTCCTGATCCCCTTGGACAAGAAGGTTATGAAGGCTTCTGTTTTATTCCCTTGCTCTTTTTCCACTTGCGACTGAACCCGGGAGGCGGGTCAGAAGGACTTGCATCCTTTTCTTTTTGCGATTTTTTTAATCTGCTCTATTTATGAGAGAGTGACTGTCGTGTCCTGCTTCGAGGCGGGATGGCCGTTTCGTTGTAAACTTTTGGGTTTTGAACTTTTACGACTTATCTCTTCCTCTTCGGGGCGTATGGCTTTAGTTACTCTCGCCCCCCTTTACAAACTTTCTCATAGAGTTACGATCAGTAAAGTAAACGTCCGATGCGTCGACCGCGCTAGTGGTCCGAGCCGCACGATGTCTCCGTCCGAGTCACTCCTTACTGAGTCGTCCTTTTCTTTGGATATGGGCTCCCCTCCCCGGTCTCCTCACGCCCACATTCGATGGCCCAGGCTTGGCCTAGAACTCTTTTGGTTCCCGCCGTTTCCTTTGTGTGATGTCGTTGAAGAGGTCCTGAGCGAGGCTTATCCGGTCCCCCCTTGACCCCGCAGTCGACCGGCGTAAGCAGGTGGGATGCCCTGGCATCTCCTAGACGTTAACAAACGGCGATCTTTCGCCGATTTTATTCTTCTACGCCCCTCGGCAGTAGTCCCGAGGAGCGCCTGGGGTTACTCATGGCGTCCAGGGCGTCCCTTTCCGCAGTAACTGCTGCGTAGGAAGTGACCGAGTTCGCCTTTCACAGACACGTCTTTTTTTTTTGAATGGTGCTGCCAGGTTACAACGATTTTCCAGGAAATGAGATGAGTTTCCTTTCCCCATTTTCTTCCACTTGTAGGGGCAGAGATTCCCCCCGTTGCCAGTCGGCACCCCCCCGAGAAGATGCCGGAGAGGCTCACCTTCCAACCAGCGCAAACCGTCGTGTCGTCTCCCCGCTCGGTCCTGTCGGAGAAGCGCATTCTTTTTCCATTTCTCAACCAGCATCGGGTTTTGCCGTCCCCCTTCTGTAGCTGCTATCCTCGCGTCCCTACGTCCTTTTTCTCGGTTCCTGAAAGATGTAGTCCATGTTTCTCCGCCCGTTTTCCAGCACGAATTTCGCAACTCCACCCTTTTGGGAGGGCGAAAGGTTCGGCTCCTCCTTGATCATGATGGGTTTGACCAACGGGTTGTGTTTCAACGGTGGTTTCCTTCCGTTAGGAACCAGCTTGATCGCGGGTTCTTTGGAGCCGGATTCGTTGTACCCCCCCTACTCTCTCCGGATGCAGCAAAAAGGTCGGCGACCGCCTCCAAAACTGTATGTCTCCTTCTCTATCTTCTTTTGCCTAATGTTCTTCCTTTCTTTCCCCGGAAAAAGAGAGCCGGCGGCTTCATGTGTTAGAGGTCTTTTCCCAGCGACTCGGCAAAGCACTCGCACGGCCGTACTATCTTGTCCGATTTTATCTCTGCATCACAAACCAAATCCCCCTCCATCTCCTTGATCGAAACTGTCTCCTCGCATGCAGGGATAGGGAGAATGTGACAGATTTCCTCTCTTCGCTTCGCGCGTTAGGGAACTGATATCTCTTATGGGCTGTCGATCTTGTTCCTCATCTCTTCTTTTTTCTCTCTACTTTTTCCTCAAAGCAGAGGATCCCTTTCCAATCGCGCGTGATTTACAGGTCCTTTACGATTTTCACCTGTAAAGACAATGACAAGCCGAGTTCAGCTCCCCGTCTAGAATTCCCGACTTGATTGTTTTTCCTCCGTCCCCCTTCCCGCTTCATGAAGGTCTTATTCTTTTACTATGAGTGGGAATCCCTCCCCCCTTCCCCTCCTGCTGGTCAGGTGCCCGTTGAAGACCCTCCTCCCCGGCCGCACTTTTTGATCTCTCCTTTTTCCAGGTGGCTACGGATAGACGACCTTTGTTCTCTTTGCCCCCGTCAGTCGTTCGAGGACAAACGGAGCCGGCCTACCTCCCCCTGGAGCTCACTTGCTTCTTGCCTCTTTCCCCTTTCCCCCAAAATAATGATCTGAAAAGGATTTCCGTCCTAGAACGTCCAGAAACTCTTGCAGTGACTTACGGTATGGAAGGATCCTCTCAACCTCCATGCTACAAGTGATGAACGATCAGTTACGCTTTTTGATTATCTTTCTTTTTTCCCTACTTTTCTCCATATGATGGTGGAGATGCATCGATAGGTAGAGTACCCTCCCATGGCTTGCGCCCGCGAAGATTGACACGACGATTTGGAGAGGATTCCTATCTCGCCTTGTTTGCCTCTCTTTCCCCACCTAGTTAAGCTCTGCCCAGCGTGGATGCAATTCCTTCCGAGTGGAAACCAAGAAGAGACTTTTCGTCCGTTTGGTAAATCTATTCTCCCCCTTCTTCTTTTGAGACGGAAGACATTTTCATGACTGACGCAACCATTTTCAGGATGCCACAGATTCTCTCATTTACCTCGTCTCCCCATACATTCTTTTTCTCGCCTATCGTTCCGTCTCGGATCACATAGGACTGACGACTCCGTTTTTTCCGTATCTTACGACTGCATTGGCTAACCACATCCTCCTGAGCACTTGCTCCCTCGCACCCTCCTTCAGAGCAGTCCCGCGCAACGCTTCCCCCCCCTCTTCCCCCCGGCTGCCAAAATCAAGTAGATTCGGCGCCCCAGCCTTTCTCCTCCTTGTTTTGCGGGGCTCGTGCGTCCCTCCCCCTTAGCCTCTTCGCGCGGCATCCAGGCACGGAGCACCGTTGGTTTCCCCCTCTCCACCCGGCTCCTGCCTCGCCGTTGGCGGCACTCTGCTACGTCGTCTTCTCCCCTGGGCCTCTCTCCAGTTTGGGACCGGTTCCTGGTACGACCCGACGCCCCCGTCCTTATACGTACGCCCTATGAGGCAAAACGGACCCACCCCTTTTTTTCCCCCTCCAAGGGGAACTCCCCTCCTCTCCAGGCTGCAAAGATAATCTCACTTCTTAGAACCTCGAGGCCTTTCCCCTCTTCAGCGCTAAAGGAATTTGACCCGCCCTCCTAGGGGCTCGCAGGCCGATCAATGGTTCTCCCTCAAACGCGTCCTCCCTTGTTTCCCCTGGTTGATCCACGGAGGAAGTGGTCATAAGCGAAGCGCTTAATACGTTGGATTTTTTTTATTCCTGACTTCCCTTCCTTACCCTGCCATGGAGTGACCTATCTGTCCCCCCTGTGACGGAGGCCCGGTGTTTTGTGGTACTCCCATCCCCTCTGTTTCCCTGTTTTTTCTTTGCTGGACGATCGCCGGCCGTCGGGCTGTCCTTGTTTCTTTGAAGGTTCTGTGGCCGAGGACCATGAACGTCGTTCTCCTGTTCACCCCCGCATCTTCCCTCCGACTTTTCTCACCCTGCTCGACGGGTTAGGCGCGATCTTTGCTGTTCTATCGCCGGGCGCTTCACCCTCTCCGGCTTTCTTGAGCAATTTATGTTCTTTTGACTCTTTTCTCTTGCAGCTCGGGTTTTCTTTCCTCGGTTTTTTTTTTGTCCATTCGTTTACGCTGGCCCGTGCGAAGCAGCGCAGATTTTTGTTTTCTTCCCCACTTATTGGGTCCCGAAGTCGTATAATCGGTGATTCTCGACACACCCATTTCCCTCTGCTCGGACAAGATCAATTACGGCGCTTTCTTACTTACCTCTAGGGGAAAGTGTCTCATTGTCTCTGGTTTTCCCCCACTTACCATTGTGGCTCCTGATGTTCGCGGGGCTTGATTTTGCGTGCGTAGATAATGACGAGGACTTGCCGTGTTTCTCGAAACCTATCTGAAAAGGTTCCTCGAGCCGAGGTCAAGCTTTTTTTCCTCTTCCTTCTCCGTCACCTTCTGGATGGCCGTGATATGCCACGAGAGGAGGCACTTGTGGCTTCATCTTATATTCGGTTTTCCTCCCCCACTTACCCCTGTGATGGCCCACTTAGTCGAGACCATAGGCATTCGCGGTTCAGACTCCCTCTCTAATCATGAAGGCGGGGAAATGGTATAGGCCCCCCGTCCTTGGTCTCCCTTCCTTGATGCCTTCCTTCTGGTGACAGAGCTGAACAAATTCGTCGGCATCCTGCCGCTGACCAATACCCTTCCTCTCACTACAAGAGATCGGTGATTGCACCCCCTCCTCTTTCATGATTTTTTACTTCCCCCCCCTTAAAGGTAGGCAGCCTTTCCGCGTGTCGGGCAAAAACACCCAGCCTTCCTTCCCCCCCTTTTACACGTATTTTTGTTCCCCCCTGCTTCTTCTCCCTGCGCGGTGTGAAGACGATTATCGCGTTGGAACCGTGGGTGATGCCCTTTACCCGTTGAATTTCTCTCTTTACGCTCCGTTTCCCCCTCTCGAGGAAAATGGCAATTACGGCGCGCCTCCCCGTTTTGCGGACAGTCCTTCCGGTATAGACAGTTCAAAGTTTCAGATGCCCCCCGCGCCGTGGGCATCCCCCCTCTTTTCTGTTCCCCCCCCTCCTTCGACATCAATAGGCGAGTCAATTGAGCGAGCGACGTTAGTCGAAGGTCTTTGAATCTGTAGATCTCGTGAAAACTCTATGCCTTTCTCTTTGTGGACCTCTCCCCCTCCTCCAATTTGAATCGTTATTTTCCGTTTCCCTTGTTTGACTTCTTATCGGGTTGACGTTGGTAAGGACGCAGGTGTTCAATTTTGCCGGGCTTGTGTCTCCGTCACCCGGCAAACCTCAAAAAGCTCTCCTCCCCTCTCCTTTTTTTTTTTTCTCTCCTGGCCACCGGCAGGGCATTTTCCTTATTCTGAACTTCCCTCTAATATTCCTTTTCCCCGATACGGTCAAAGTTTTTGAACTTTGATTACGACCATCCTGCGATCTTCACATTCTTTCTCTTGGCACCCCCACCCTTTCTTCCCCTGCTGGTCGGGCGCGTCAGCTCCTTCTGACCTCCCTTGTCCCTTTCTCCCTTGGTGTCGAGACAGAGATAAGGGTGTTCCTCGGGCATTTAGTTTTTTTCCTGATACCCAATCACGGGGAGGAGTGTGACGTTCCTCCCCTCGAATTGATTCTTCCTGCCTTCTTGTCCCCTCTCTTAATGTTCGATCGCAACGTCCTTTCTTCCTTCCCCAGTTTCTTCATAGAAGAAGGCCCATTTAAGTCGGAATTCATATAGAACAAGAACTGTCCTTGGCGTTTCTGCAGGGTCTTCCGAGAAAAAGCCGAGGATAGAGGAGCTTCTGTTTTGGCGTTTACAGGTTTGTTGATCCCCAAGAGGATTTTTCCTTGTCAACTCACTGACCCCCCCCCTTTTTTCCCCCCCTTTTCGCACCAACGGCGACCCAGATAGATAGAATTAACTGAATCCCTGCTGGACCCTTCCTTCCCTTTTTTTCTCTATCCCCACTGAGGCAAGCCGTCGCCGGTGCTCGATATAGAAATAAGTCTGTACCCCCCCGAACTAGCCTGGTTTTTCTTCCTCGTAGATTTCCAGTTGCCTCGTTTTCTTTTTAGGAGGGGAAGATGGAGATCGTGCCTTTTAGGCCCAGCCCTTCTTCTCCTTCACCCTCTTTCGATACCCGTTCCGTCATGCACCCCGGGTCGGGGCTTGATCACCTATCCGGCCATGGCCCCTTAGAACTTTTTTCGCTTTTTTTTCCCGTTTTTCCAAAAGCGTTCCGGGGCAGGTATAAGCGTCTTCCCCCCCGCGCTGATCTTGACGCATGGTGACGCCTCCCCCTTTGTGGTACTTTGTCTTTTCGTTTCTCCTTTTTTTTCCCGAACAGCCGCGGAAATTCTTGCCTCGTGATCCCGGTGAAAAAATACTTCATCTTACTCCATCTTGTTTCTTTTCGCGGAAGGCCTTGGTCCCTTTTTCCTTATTCACGCATTGGTTCCGCCCTTATTAAGCCGAGACACCCCGGCACCCCTTCGCTTTCTAGACTTTGTTGGAAACATCGAACAGTTGTATTGCTTCAGGCAAGTTATCCCGGAGTGAGTCACGCCTTTCCCCCGCTTTTTTATTGTGGGCCAGAACATTGTCTTTTTTCCCTCAGGTCTGTCAACGACCCTCCTCATCAGATAGGCCCGGAAGAAGTCTCTTTATACATTTTCTCCCTCTTCAACTATTTCTCTTCGGAAAATCCGGCTTGACCTAGGTCCCCTCTCCCTTTTTCCCCTATCTGTTCGAAGTCCACCCCCGGACACAACGTGTCATGCTTCCTTTCCAACGCCCCTCCCTCCCCCCTTAGCCAAAAATTGTAGTTGGCGAATCCCCCGATCTTTTGAGCCACTTCCCATCTACTTGACATCAATCCCTTTAATGCCTTTCCCCCGATCCCCCAGGTAAGGTTGACTCCCCGTTCTTCATCCCTATTAGACTACTTGAGACCCCCTCCCCCGGTTTGATTTTCCTTCACCTCCCGGAGATCTGATCCCTGCTTGCCCCTAAAGGGAGTAAAGAAGTTGTGAAACCTCCCCCCTTAGTTCCTCCCCCTCCACCCCCAACCCTCTCGAAGATGCACCATACGACTCTTTGACCAGAAATTGCGCGGTCTTACTTCTAGATTTCAACGCCTTGTTAATTAATTTTTCGCCGCAACATTTCCCCTCTCCTTCTCTTCTTTGGCCTCGAGATTGAGGGAGCCTTTTCCCCCTCCCTGCCGACGATTTTTTCTTTTTCCTAAGGAGACAACGAGACTTAAGTCCCTCCCTCACCCGAATCCCTCTCTCTCCCTCCCCCCTCTCACCCGTGCAATAAGACCGACCCTTCGCCATTCCCCCCCTATCAACGTCACCCTGGATAGGTAATACCATAGGTCTGACTTTCATCTTCCTTGACGAGCGAGGTCCCCCTTCCTCCCTTCTCCCGGTCCCCGCAATGATGAACCGTTGAGGATGTGATAACTTGATCGGCCATGCGATCCCATCGGGAGTAGAAGGTCTTTTCCCTTTTCATTTCCTCCCTTTTTTTGATTGTCGCTCGATTTCGAATCGATATTAGCCTTCCCGGTGAGCAGTGTGCTAGTAGGGACGGTCCCTTTTCTTTTTCTCTTCTTTTTGTTTTTGCAGTGGACTAAGAGCGGATTACTTAAGCTGAGGGGTTAGGGGTATCCCCTTGCTTTCTCCCCCATGTTACAACGCCCTAGCAGCGAGTAGATAATTAACGCCCAGGATGATTCAACTTCGCTTCCTCCTGTCCCCCCTTTTTCCCTCACTATCCCTCCCTCCCCCCTCTCCTCTGTCCTTTTCCGCTTCTTTCCCCACCTCCCCCTCCCCTCCACCCTCCCCTCCCCCTCCCCTATCCCACTCTCTCTAACTCTACACCCCCCCCCCAGGGACTGAATCTTTTTTAGAGTCTCTCTTTTGATTTTTCTCAGTTCCCCCATATGCACGCGGTCATCTTACTTTTTCTTTTTTTTTCTGGATGATCACCGTCTCCCTTGCCCCCCCTTCTATGCCCTTTGGTTTTAGGAAGAAATCTAGCTTGGGTGCAGATTTTTCTTTCTTTTTGTCGATGAGTTTCATATTGAAGCTCTCCTTAGGACGTCTTACCCGTGATCTCCCCTTCCCTTTAAAGGTGGGATTCTGCCTTCACATAGAAGAAAACCGGCGATAGTCTCATCTTTTTTTTCCCCGCACCGATTCCGGCTCTTTAAGCGGCCGGGATTTGGGATGTCGCGGCGAAAGGCGTTCCCCGTGCGCAGTACAATTTCTTATTAGGTACGGTTCGTTTCGAAAAGAATTGGGCGAAGGTCGGCCTTTTGACACACGATTTCTCCCCCCGGCCGGAGGGGGGTTTTCAGATCCTTAACTTATCTAGCCATGGAGGGTCGAGCCTCTCTTAACGCCTCTTGCAACCCCGCCTGACGATAGTGCTGGAGACGCCTCCCCTCGTGATCGTACGCGCGGCCTCCTGGTTTTCCCTTCCACATCTAGATGCCTCGCCACCAGAATCGTGGGTAGCACTGTTTCCTGTTTTTTTCTATTGCGCGCTCAAGAGTCACGGCCTCTTTTCCCTGCAACCCTAGTAGTTCTTGCGCTCGAAGTTCCATAAAGCGAAAATCCTTCCCCTTTGTTTCGGGAATGGCTAAGGCGAGGTATGACTCCCTTTTTTTTTAGATAATGGTCTCCTGAAAGGTTGACCAGCCTAACCCCCTTTAAGAAAGATTGATCTAAGGGTTAGGTCTCTCTTTTTTTTTCTCCTAGAAAAAGATTTAGACCCTTCTCTATCCACACCTTTCTCCCCGACCAAAGGGATGAAGTACGGGAGATGTGTTAGTACGGTGGAATTTTCGGCAACGCACCGAGATCAGGAGGATTCCTTTTTGCTTTC
>Ga0179593_1590504_pt1 | contig 12104 bp, 23 predicted proteins | sample CZODoug2_1_08_16_FD_185931 | JGI IMG/M metagenome (GOLD analysis project Ga0179593, IMG submission 185931) | Vadose zone soil fungal communities from Angelo Coast Range Reserve, California, USA - CZODoug2_1_08_16fungal (PacBio error correction) | ecosystem: Environmental > Terrestrial > Soil >... | reverse complement strand
TTTTCGGAGTTCCAGACGACCCCCCCCTTTTGATTGTTGGCGTTGGCGCCATTCCCCCTTCCCCTTTCCTGGTTTCCAACCCAATTCCCTCCCGGGTCGCGAGTCCGGCCCTTTAAAACAGCCCCCAAAAACTACCCACCCCACCACCCCCCCAACAAACAAATCCAACCCCCAATAGCGGCTAGGGTGGGTTTGGTTCCACCCCCTTGTCTCTGGCGTCACTGTTTTGTTTTACTCGTGCGCGCCTGATCACCAACCCTTTTTTCCTGTTCTACCCTTTTTCACACGTTACGCTTTTTCCCACTTTCTCCACCCACCCTCCTTCCCGTGTTTTTACTGCCTCCTTTTGACTTGTTTTTTTCCCAGCTTTTTCTCCTGTTCTTCCTGCTGATCTCCCCCCCCCTTTTCCCTGGTTCAAGTTGGATTTTAAGTCAATGATTTTCGGTAGGGTTAGCGCCCTTCCTTTCATTTTCTCCCAAAATTTGGGCGCCATGTTACAGTCAGCGTCTTTTCCCCGTTTCCCTTTCCTGTTTTCTTTCCCCCCAAGCACCACCTCCTACCAAATTGCAGTTCCCCCCTTCCAGGTTCCTTTTCACAGCCTTTCTCAGTCCCTAACTGGGTGGGGCCTGATGTATTTCTCCCTCACCCCCCCCCCGGCGTTTTTCAAAAATTGGTCAACAAAGACCGGCCTTTTTGAGCCTGTTTCGCTCTTTCCCCACCCACTCTCCTTTTTTTTTACAAAAGTGGCCCTCCTTTTCGTTAACCCCACCCCCTCTTTACTTGCTTTTTTGGGAAATTGTGGGTTAATTTCATTTTCTTTCCTTCTCTCAGTAAAATCGTCGCCCAGACCCGATTTCGCCCTCCCCTCAATTGGAAACTTCCGTTTCCCAGCAGCGTAAGTTGGTTCATAGTTCAGTTCTTTTTTTATCTGTTTGTAAGATTATTGTCTCTTTTTGACTTTTTCTTCTTTTTCCTTGTCCCAGTTTCCCCAACTTTGTTGAGATTGATTTTTTTCCCGTATTCCAGCCCCCCATCGTCTGTGACCTCCCTCCCCCCCGACAGCAAAGGCAAATGTCCTCCCGCTGCCGTTTTTTTTGAGACTCACGGTTTTCCCTGGCTACCCCTTTTTCCTAAAAGTCAGCTTGGGTTGTGTTCAATGTGCCCGAGAAAATGCCGAACCTCTTTTCCCGCTATTTTAAAAAATTCTTTTTTTTTTTTTTTTTTTTCCCCGGAAATGAAGTGGAGTTAACCCTTCTTTTTTCTCCCCACCTTTTTTCTTCCTTTTGTTTTTTCCCCCCCTCCACCTTGATTCTCCCCCCCCCTGGACGTCTCGGAACCCCCCGACAGGCAGCAACCTTTTTTCCCACAAGGTTGTTTCCCCCCTTTCGTGACGGCTTACCACTCGTTTTCTTTTTTTTGTATTTCCTCCTTTCTACCGATTGATGGGTTCGAGGTTGATTGTCTAACCCCTCCCCTTGAGGGTTTTTTTTCATTTGGTCTGCGAGCCCTTTCCCCAATGCTCTGTTCTTTCTCCTCCACATATTCCCTTTGACACTTCGCTTTAAGATTGAGCCTTTAACTTTCGCTTTCCCCCCCATTTGCTTTTTTTTTTTTCCGTTTCCTTTTGCACGAACTGTAACGCGCTCCTTTTGTTCCCGTTGTCTTCACCAACCCATCTCTTGTACACATTCTGAAATCGGAATTTGATAGTTTTCTTTTTTCATTATGTATTGCCCCAACCCCTTACCCCCTTTCCCCAAAGTTTAGCCCCACCCCCCCCTTTAGAGCAAGCTTTCCCTAACTTTTTAGTTTTTTTTTTTCTTTTCTTGATCTCGGCCCCTTTTCTCAAATCTCCCCCCAACCATTCTGTTTCCTGTGGAGATCGTACCCTTCGGCAATGACCAAATCCCCCTTGATATAAGGGGTTTTCGTTTTAAGTTCGAGCTTTACCCCCTTTCTTTTTTTTGAGATATTATTTACTTAATTTTTTGATGGCCCTTTTTCCGGCGGCACCCCTCTCCCCCCCCTCAGTAGGGGAGCGTTTTTTCCCTTTTCCTTGGTTCACCCCCCTGCTCCCCAATCCCTGACTTTTGCGCGGGTCAGTCCAAGTCTTTTTTTTTCCCCCCGTAGGAGCGATCTTTGACAAGGGGGAGGGTGTGCGCTTTTCAACTGGGAACCGCTTCCCTCCCTCCCCCTTTTTGATAGAGTGAAGTAGTCTACTTTCCCTTTTTTTCCTCTCCCTGGAGTACTTTTTCCTGGCCTTTTCCCCCCCAAGTTCGAGTGCAGGAGACCTTTCACCGTTTATGTTCCCCCTGGCCAGGGTCCCAGTTCAGACTGTTTTTGACGTTTCTCCTGGCGCAAACTTCTGATTGCCCCCCAGTTCATTCTTTTCAAAACCAATGTTTTCCTTTATGACCCATCCTTTCTTTGTGACACATGCCACGGTTTTGCCGCTTCCTACCCCTCAAAGTGTATGAATCCCACCTTTATAACTTTACGTCTCACCCTGCTTTTTTTTTATCACAACCCCCTCCTCCCTTCCCGTTCCAGACCTTTGTTTGCCATACTTGACCCCCAAACTGATTTTGGGTCTTTTTTTTTCTTCCCTTTACCCCTTTTTTTTTTTTCCCCCCCTTTTCCTGATAGTTAAAAAACAAGTAATGGGATTTTTTTTTACTTTCACCTTTTTGTTTCCTTTTTTTTCTTCTGTGAGGGGACATATCCTTTGCCCTTTCGGACCAAGCCCCCACACCTCGTTCCAACCCGGAAAGCTCCCTTCTTTTTTCCCCTTTTTTCTCTCCACCTTTTGTACGAATGTTTTTTTCCCATTTTACCTTCCCAAAATGTCTGGTTTTTTTCTCCCCCATCCCTGCTTTTCAGTTTTTGTGTCCTTCCCCTTTTTTTTTTTTACCCTAGTAAATTCGGCTTGTCTCCAACGTAACACCTTTTTTCCCCCTGCTTCTGCAGTCCCGTCGTTTGAACACAGATTATGGCCCCTTTTCTTTTCAACCTCCCTCCAAACAATGGCCTTTCCTTTCCCCCCTTTTTTGTTGAAATAATCCTCTGGTTCTTGTACGTTGTCCCACCCTTTTTTTTATCAACGTGTAATATCGATTGTATCTTTGGGCCCCTCGCCTCTCTCTTCCTCTCCCCCTTTTTTTTTTTATTTCGATGCGAGCAACTTTTCCACTCTGTGAATCAACCCTTTTTTTTCCCTTTGATTTCACCTTCCTTCCTTGGTTGGCCCAGAGCGAGTCTTCCAAACCCCCTTCAACCAGGGTTGATTTACTTTTTTTGCCCCCCCTTTTTTCGTCCTTTTCCCTTCCGAGGAATCACCTTTTTTTTTCCCCCTGACACAGTCGTTTTTAATGTTTCCCTCTTCTTTGAGGTTGCTCGTCTAACCCACTTGACGGGTCCGCCGTTCTTGATAGTCGATTCCACTTTTTAGTCTTTTTCTCCCCTCCGACAAAGGAAGGCCATTTTCTTTCTTCCCCCAGGTTTTTCTTTACTTCGGACTTTTCCTCCCCTTGGTCCAAAGGGTTTTTGCATTTTCCCCCTGGCGTGGTTGTCCCCCCTTTTTTCAACCTTTCCCATCTTTTCTCTCAATTGAGGAAGGCCACTCACAGAAAACCAGCTTGTTTTTTTTCCCCTTTTTTTTTTTTTTCCCCCCCACCACAAGCCTGCCCTTCCTGGTGGTTCACTAGGCGGATTCTTCCCCTCCCCCCAAAATGGCGTTCCATGCTGCGTACTTCCTTGGGCTACGTGAGGAGTAGTTGGTTTTTTTTTTTTGCAGGTAGAGGTCCCCGGTTGAATGTAAACGGCCCCCCCTTCGACGTTTCGGAATTTCTAACCCCTTTCTTTTTTCCATTTTGTTTTATTTGAAATTAAGTGCGTTGGTTCCCTTTTTCAGAAGAAATTGTGTTAGCATGCTGGGGTTTTCTGTGGCCTTTCTTCTTCGACTTTATCCAACCGTTTTAACTCCCCTACGACTGGAAATTCCTCAATCCTTCCCTTTGACTACCCTCCTTTGTGCATTTTCCCCCCCTCGGATAGATTTATATACCTTCATCTTCCACCAGTCGGCCCTTTAGCGTTTTAAAGAGCTTGCCCCCCCAACAGTCGAAATTCGTTTATTTTTCTTCCCCTTTTTGAAGTTTGACACCCAGATAATTGCCCGAGCTTTCGGCTGAATGCCATGAGGTTTTTACCCCTGGCCACCCTTTCTTCTTTTTGGATTTTCTGGGGTTTTCCCTCCGAAAAAGGGACTCCACGTTCCCCCCTTCCTATATCCTCCCCTATCGTCTTTTCCTTATTGAGGTCAGAACAAGGAGGTCTGGTTTTTTTTTCTGATTTCCCCTTTTTCCTTTTCACAGTTTTTTGAGCCAGTTTCCCCTTTGTGGCGGAGGGTTTTGCACCCCCTTTCTTTGCCCGATGATCCTCTTCAACCTGGCTCCCTCTTTTCCTTTTTGCCACGAAAAGTTTGTGTGTTTTTCATGCACCTCCCCCTTCCCCCCTTCGACCCCCACCTTCCTCTCCGGGACACTTTCATTTTGTCAGACCCGTTTTTCTTTTTTTGAGCAGCATCCGCTCTTCTTTTCAGCCTATTCCGAACAGATAGGCATTGTCTGTAAGATGAGCGCCTTTCCCCCCCTTTTTTTTTTTTTTTTCTTTTTTTCATCTCTTTTTACCAGTCCTCTTCTTTTTTTTTCCTGGGGGTTCCGCCCCCTCCCTTGTCCCACGGGTTTCTCCCTTCCCCCTGGCCTCCCTTTCCCGGGTGAAAACCCCTCCCCCCCCCCCCCCCCCCCCCCCCCCCCCCCCCCCCCCCCCCCCCCCCCCCCCCCCCCCCCCCCCCCCCCCCCCCCCCCCCCCCCCCCCCCCCCCCCCCCCCCCCCCCCCCCCCCCCCCCCCCCCCCCCCCCCCCCCCCCCCCCCCCCCCCCCCCACCCCCCCCCCCCCCCCCCCCCCCCCCCCCCCCCCCCCCCCCCCCCCCCCCCCCCCCCCCCCCCCCCCCCCCCCCCCCCCCCCCCCCCCCCCCCCCCCCCCCCCCCCCCCCCCCCCCCCCCCCCCCCCCCCCCCCCCCCCCCCCCCCCCCCTATCGACTCTCTCCCCGAACCCCCTTTTTCCGTTTTTCGCCGAACATAGAATGCAACTGGTTGCCCGGACCTTTCGGTTGCCGTCTCTTCCCAATTTGGATTTTTTCTGGACCAAGTTGTTTCCTTTCCCAAACCCCACGTTTCCCCCCCCTTCGCTTGATTGTCCCATTTTAACTTCCATTCTCCTTTGAAAGAATTTTGGGAACCCCCTCGTCGTTCCCTCTATTTTCCCTTTTTTTCTTCTTTGATTTCCCCCCCTCCACCCGGATCATGTCCCCAAAACGCTAGGTATTTTCGCCAGTAACAATGCCTCCCCCCCCCCCCCTCGACATGATGAGTGTCTTTTGTGGTGTTGTCCGTCTTCTTTTCTCTGTCCTTTCTTTGACCCTTTTTCTGCTCATTTTTTGAACTGTGCCATCAATACCCTCCCTTCAAACTGCTTCCCCCTTTCACGTTTGAACCCCTCCCCCCTCAAAAGGGAACTCTTCCCCGGCTTACTTTTCTCCTTTTCTTGTTCTGCCGGCTTTTCTTTCCGATCCTTGGATCCACTTTACCTCGGCGAGTCTCATCCCCTTCCCCTGCCCCTTTTCCCATTTCATTCTTTTTCTTGCACCGATGACGCTGGTCCCCCCCCCTTTTTCACCCCTAAGCGGAGTCTTTTTTCGAGCTTTCGAAAACGCAAATCCCTTTTTTGTGACCCATCAGGCCTTTTGGCTCGATGTTCTGAAGCGTCCTCTGTTTGTCTCCTTCCGTTTTTTTTCTCCCCTTAGTCCTTTTTCTCCCCCCCCCAATTCGTATTGTTGTTCTTGCGTCTTCGGACCCTCCCTCTTCACCTGCCTGGCGTTTCTTACCTTAAAGCAGGCAAGTTAGACATTTCTTCGCTATGCCTCCGCGTTTCCCTCCCTTTTTCCCTTTAACAGCCCCCCCCCTCCCCCCCCAAGAAAAAGTTCGTTTTTGAAGATTGATTTCTGCCCCTAGCTTTTCCCCCTTTGAACCTCCTGGCATACACCTTTTCCTTGGTACCTGGAATTTTTGAGACGGGTTTCCCCTTCCCCCCCAACCGTGTTTTCCGCGGTGCTAGGTACGTTTTCAGTTGATTTCCGGGCTCGTGCGCTGTTTAAAGTTTCTTTTGGGCAGGATTAGTCCGTTTTTCCAACGCTTTCCCACAGTTTTCCTTCTTTCCTGCACCCCTGCGTCATTGTTGGTCCCACTTGTCCCCCCTTTTGGCATTCCTGTTCAGAATAAATTTCTTTTCGTTCTGGAACTAGACCATCCTTTTTTCTTCCCTTTGTGTTTTTTTCCTCTCCAGTTTTTGGTTTTCCTCCTGTTTTCCCAGACTAAAGTCTTAGTGATGTTCCCCCTTACCTTCTGTCCACACACTTCGCGTTAGAGCACGCCCCTTTCCCTACAAATAGCTAGACCTTTTCACACCGTTCCCAATTTGCGCGTTCTTGTCCGTTGAACTCTGGCTTGCTTTGGAACCTTCCCCTTTCCCCATCGGCCAAGAAGCACCAAATTGGTCGCTGGATGCCCCTTCTTTTCCCAACCCCACAATTTTCCCCCCTTCCCCTCTCCCTTGCTGTTACTCCCCTTCCTTGTGTTAAATTAACGGGCTCTCTTCTTCTCTTCATTAGAGCCTTTCCTCACCAATTCTTTCAGATCTTCTTTGAGGTAGAGATTTATTGGCCAATTGCGCGACTGTCCCCCTCTTTCTTAAATAAGAACCACCGGAGACCCTCTGTTAGTTCCTCCGCTGTCAATCTTTGTCTTTTTATTACCGGCACCCCCCCCCCCTCCCCTGCCCGTTCTTAAAGACTTGATGCGAACTAACTTATTAAAGCCTCCCCTTTCGATGGTCCAGACCTTTTTCCCCCTCGTTCCTTGTGTCCCAATTGTTTCAAAATGGACAGGATTTTTCGTTTTTCACTCAACTGATTTCCTCGTCCGCTTGCCCCTTTTCCCCTCTTTGGGAAACAGCCTCCTGCTTTTTCAAAATTTTAAATTTTTTTCCTCCATAAGTATCCCTTTGTTAAGCATCATTTTTTTTTTCTAAGTAAAGTGTCTTTTAGGTTTTTCTCCCCTCATCTCCACTCCATAAAACCCAGTTTGAACCGCCTTTTTTTGACGCACCCTTTTTTTTTTTTCTTTCCTTTTTTTTTGGCTTTTCTGGTTTTTCAGATCAATGGTTTTTTTTTGAAAGGAGGGCCTTGGCTTCTGTCCCCCGGTTCCACTGTGAGATAGACTTTTTTTCTAATTAGATTTTAGGACATTTCTTTCCCCCCTTTTCCCCCCGCGAAACCCCCCCCACGGAGAAAGTTCCCCCCTTCCAAGCAAGGCGATTTTCCCGGGTTTGGTCTTCTGTCCAAAGTCCGCCTACTCTCTTGCGGTCGGTTTTTTTTTTTGTTTACATGGCAAATGGAGGTCCCACAAAACCGCCTGTTCTTCCTGTTCAAAATTCGTTGGACAAGGATTTTTTTTCCCCCTTTGGCTTTTCTTCCCCCCTCCCCAGCGACTTCTGGCAAGGGCTTCATGGGTGGTAAGAAAAAGTTTGGGGGTTCCATCAACTGGATATCTACCAAATGCCCCTTTTTCCCTGACTTTTTTCTTTTCCCACTCTGGCAATTCATCGTTTTGATTTTCCCAAGCTCCGCTTGAGGTCAAACATGCCCTCGCCTCCTTTTTCCCTGGCGATTTTTCCCCCTTTGCCACGTTTTTTCCCCGCAAAAGAAGCCATTGCTTCCCTCTGCCTTTTTTTTTTTACCAAACCCCTTGTGCTCCATAGCAGATCCCTCGCTCCGACTTTTTATTTCTGTTTCACCTCCTAAATGCTACCAGCGGCTTCCGGAGCCTCGGCGATTCTGCCCCCCCTTTCTTTTTTGACAAATCTTTTTTATGATAAGTGATATCGGTTTCTTTTAACAGGTCCACAAACAACAATTCTTCCACCTTCCCTGCCTCCCCCTTTTTTAAGGTAGTTTTCTCGCTCTGGCATAAAACGTTCCGAAAAACTCCCCCAACCCCTTTTCTCACGAAGTTCCTTTGATGTCACTCTTCGTTAGAAAAACTCCCCGTTTTTTTTTTTGCCTCTTCTAATCGGGTTACTTTCCCATCTCGTTTGAACTGCGTTCCCTTGTGATTATCTTTTTCACGTTTTTTTCCCCCCCTTTTATGACTTGATTTCCCCTTCGTTCCCCACTCCCCCCCATTAAGGGTCTTTCCCACTGTTTTTGAGCCTGGGTGGAATTTGCATTTCGCCCTGTGTAACTTAACTGTTCGGTTAGTCCCGTTTTTTTTTTCCCTCGTTCCCTCCCTTGCCTTTGGCACGGCATTTTTTTTTTTTCTGTAAACCGGTTTAACCCTTGTTTCACGTCCTTCTTTACCAGGAGATAGACGACATCCTCCCCCGGGGGGGTTTCCTCCCCCCTTGTACTCTAGGGACCATTTGAACATTTGTTCATTCAAGGTCGTTAGGGTGTCTAGTTCTCCTCTGGCAAATTTAGAGGTCCCCCCCCCCCCTCGACCCCACCCTTAGTAGGTCTTCCCCCTTTTTTTTTCCCCTTTGATTTGTGCCCCAAGATCGTCAAGGGTGGATCCCCCCACGTCCTTGTCATTTTTTTTGACCCCTTTACCATTTCTGTTCCGCATCGTCCCTTCCCAGACCAACCATTTCCCCCCCTCCCCTTTTGGAAGTGATGAAGAGACCCCTGTAAACAAACATTTTTCCATTCCCCCGAGACAACCACAGCGTGTCTTCCCTTGATGGTCCCTTTTTTTTTTTCCCCTAATTGCTTTTTTTTTTCCTTGTAAGGCCTCTACCCCTTTTCGCAGTCCCTACTACCCTCTTGTTTGCCCCAAGACAACCACCTCGTAAGGCGTGGCTTTTGATGAAGTCCCCTTTTTCCCTAGCTCCACTTTGGTCATTAAGCGCATTCGAAGTGTCATTCGCCTTTTCGGCCTCTTCCTCCCCGCAAAGGAATTTTTGTTTTTTTCTCGATATACAATCGCGTGCTTTTTTTAAAGAGCAGCCACCCCCAAAACCTGCCCCGGTGGGAAAGAATTACTCTATTGGCCCCCCCTCTCCCCAGTTATCGTTGCTTCCGACCCTTTGGGCCCCCCCCTTTTGTCCCAATGGTATTTGATGTGTTTCTTTTTCCATACGTCTGGCAAGCAAAATACTTTTTTTTTTTTTTTTTTTCCGTCTTTTTTCAACGGTACCTCGCTGTAGACTCGTCCGTTCCTCTTGTTTCCTCCCCCCTCCGTGTGGTTGTTCTTCTTATTTTCGCTGCAAGTATACATTGTTCCCGTGAATACCGTGCAGTTTTTTTGCCCCGCGTCTGTCGTTTGGCCCAGAGAGATGTATGGCAATCCCCCTTGTGGATGCCATTGGTACTTTGTTTGCAATCCCGTATGGAATTGTTCCTTTAAATCGTGTTCCCCAACCCCTCCTTTCCCCATAGGTCTTCCTTTTTCTTTAAAGATTGGAGTTGGATCTTCCACGGAACAGTACGAATATTACAAATTGGTCCTTAGCTTTTTTTCTTCACCGACCCCCCTCCTGCTCTTTTTCCCCTGTTTTTTCACTGATGATGGATGTTTTCCGCTCGCATTGGATGACCCCATGGCGTCTCTTTTTCAAACAGAGGCCCCCCCCTCGTTGACTCTCAGACCTTTCATTTTTTCCCCCCCCCCCCATTAAACAGCCTTTCCTTCCCCCCCCCCCCCTCCCCTCCAGGACGGAGTGGACTTCGCGGGATGTGTCTCTCTACTTTTTTCAACCGGCGTTTGTCACTAGGGGCGGCTTTCTTTCCCACGCCCCTTTTCTTTCTTGCTTCTGGCTTAGGAGGAGCGCTTTCCCCCGGGCCAGGAACAAACTTTTATCCCCCATTAAGTGTTGCCTTTTTTTTTTCTTCGGCCCTGACTCCTTTCTTTTTCAAAATCAAGCTTTCCCTGGCCTCATCGGAACAATTGTGGTCCACCCCCTCTTGCGTCTTTTTTTTGTCCTCTCTGCCACGATCCACTTCCTTGACCCCCCCTTTCGACTGGACCTTCCCCCGACCCCCTTTTCACTTCCTTCTTCCCCACCGGGAATTTTTAGGGCCATTCCCCCCCCCCTACATTCCTTCTTTGTTGCCGGTCCAAATCCTGTCCTTAATAGGGAATCCAGGTTTAACCAATCATTCTTTAACAGCGGGCAACCCCAGACGCCTTATCATGCGCGGACTTTCCCCATCCTTTGAAAGGGACCGTCCCGCTGTTTCCTTTTTTTTTTTCAAGTTCCTTTTTCTCCAGTTCAGTTCAAAGGGGGCGTCTCTTGCTCCTGGTGCTCAAACTTTTGCAGCAAGCCGGAATTAAGCCGAAAAGTTTTTTTCCCGTCGCAAGGCAGGGGCCTTTGTTTTTTTTTTCCGAATTCCCCCAAGTCTTTTCGTGTTTTACTTGCCATCCCCGATGCCCCCCCTTTCTTCAACCCAGGAGCCTTGTTCTGTTTTTCCTTTTTTCTTTCGAATACCCCTCTAGTCCACCTTTTTTTGAGTGCGCCCCCTTTTTCTTTTAAACTGGCACCTCCAAACCCTCCCCAAAAGACTTCAGCTTTTCTCCTCACTATTCAGCCCCCGAGTTCTTTGAGAACTTCTCTTCACTTAAGCCCGTCTTTTTTGTCTCCCTATGACTACCCCTTCTCTTTTTTTTTTTTCCTTGAAGAAGGTCGCTGAGGCCTCTCCCCTCATGTTTCGAAAATATTAGGACTCTTGATTTGCGGGGGAACCCCCCTCCGCCGAACAATTGCGTCTTCCTTTTCAATCGGTCCGTACCCCCCTCAGCTCTCCCCCTGGAAAATTTCGACTGCTAATGGCAGAGAACCCTCATCGGCCTCCTTTCCCCCCTCTCTCCAGTTGAGGTTATCCCCTAGTGGCATTTACCCCCCAACCCCTGGATTAGTCCCCCCTTACTTTTCCTTCTGATTGGTTGAAATCAAAACTTTCCCCGCTTGAAATTGGGCACATATCGTACTCCGTTTCTGTCTTTAGCGGGCCTTTTTTTGTGACACCCCGGCCACCCCCCTTCTTCCAACCCCTCCTGGGTTTCTCCCCCTCCTTTTCGCAATTTGCACAAAAAAGCTAATTTCTTTCAGTGCCCCTTTTTGCCGGATGCCATTGCCTTGAGGGAAATTCTCAGGCTGCCCCCCTTTCCCACTGCAACATCCCCCCCTTCCCACACTGTCCTTTCTTTCTTAGAACAAAAGATAACCTCCACCCTGTACCTAGCCACTACGGTCTCCTGTGTATCTTCTGGCGATCTCTTTTCCTATCAACTTTAACTTTTCCTTTTCTCAGGGTCCCCCCGCGATTTACAGAATGATTTCTGAGTAATTTTTTGGGGGCGCAATATTGCCCCCACAGCTTGAAGCCCTTTTTGAAGGCTTCGTCCCCCCTCCCTCCCTTTATTTCCACACAACCAAGTCCCTTTTTCCCGATTTTTGGCGAGATACCACTCTCTGAGGAACAACCCCCTTTCCCTCCCCCTCTGTGCGTTTTTTTTTTTTTTTCTTTCATGTTTCCTTTGTGTCCCTGCCTGGTGATTGGGCTTTTTTTGCGGAACCAGGGACGCTGAGTCTCCTGGTTACCGAGTTAGTGCCTCTTTTTTCTTCACTTGCACCCTCCCCTCCTACCGCTAAAAGCGCTGCCCACCTTTGAACCACTGCAAACCCTTTCTTACCTGTGCCGCTCTTCGGAGCTGAAACTTTGAACCCACTTCATTTGCAGTCCCTCCACCTCTTTTCCGGGGACCTGTTTTTCTCCCCTGTGGTAAGAGATTAAAACGTTTTTTTTTGGGTCGATCGTTCACCTGATTTGGTTGGAGATCAGTTTCAAGCGGCTTTTCTTTCTCCCTTTTTTTTTTCCCAAACCTCAACATGAGAACCTTTTCCGTTTGACTCACAATTTTTTTTGACCCTTCCGGGCATTAAATGGAGGACACCGTCCCGATTCTTTTTTCCTTTCTTTCTTCAATGTCCCCC
>Ga0179593_1500436_pt1 | contig 12104 bp, 18 predicted proteins | sample CZODoug2_1_08_16_FD_185931 | JGI IMG/M metagenome (GOLD analysis project Ga0179593, IMG submission 185931) | Vadose zone soil fungal communities from Angelo Coast Range Reserve, California, USA - CZODoug2_1_08_16fungal (PacBio error correction) | ecosystem: Environmental > Terrestrial > Soil >... | reverse complement strand
CCCCAGCGGGTCCCATTCCGAAAAACAAGAACATGGTTCCGAGTTACAACCCAAAACGAGAGTGGTTCGGTTTTTTTCCTCCCCCCCGAGGCAACCCCCCGCAACTCATATACAGCCTTACTCCCTCAGTTCGGATATCCAGAAATTCATTTCCCGTTCTTCCTCTTGGCTCTTTCTACTTACCGCCCCCTACCCCCCGTTTGACCTGAAACTTTTTTTCCTGTTCCTGGTGCCCAATGACCGTAGATAAAGAATTTTCCTTTCTCTTGCCCGACAGCGTGGTTCTCTCGCCTCGATTCCTTCCGCCGAGTCTTTGATCCCCAACAAAGAAGAAGTCCAGCGGCCTCTGCACTGTTCACCCAGCCGTTTTTCCATCATCCCTCCAGAGTTCCTAGACACACAGATTGCTCCTTCAACCTTCTCGCCCGTCTATCCCGTTTCTCCTCCCCAAAAACCCGTTCCCAAGATCCCACCCTCGCCCCCTCCTCTTTTGGTGGACCTGTTATAGTTTCCCCCCCCCCTGTTCCGGAAATGTTTGCCCCGGATCAATTTTTCACCTCCGTCTTTTCTCTTTTTCACCAACCTTTGAATGACTCCCTTTTTCTTTTCATTATTCGCGTCTATTTGTCCTCATCGAGAGCAACCTTTTTTTCCAGTTCTTTTGCTGCCGCCCCCCTCCTCCCAGCGGGTTGTTCTCCATTCCCAACATCCGTTTTGAAAGAACTCCCCTTGAACAAACCGGGATCTTCAACCAGACGCTTACCCGCCTCTTCCAGTAAGAAGCGCTCCGTTTGCAACTTTGATATCTTGTACCCTCTTTTTCCCCAAACCGTGTTGGCCCGCCCACCCTACCCCAAACCAAACCCGACAGTCCCCCCCCACAATCGCTCTTTCGCGTCTTTCCATCCAACCCCGCGTCTGACCTACATCATTCCTCCCCTTTTTTCCATTAGAACCCCTGCCGTGTTTCTTGGACCGTTTTTTCAGGTCCTACTTGAATTTCGCGTTTTTCGTTTTCCTCTGGAACGCAAAAGTTCTGTGCCCACTGATTCCGAAACCCATTCCCTCCACTTGCCTTTTCCCCCTTTATGCCACTCAGTCTTACAGGCAGTCTCCTCCCCGCCCCATAACCATTGACAACAATATTCTCTGATCTTTCCGTATCCCCCTCGCCCGTTCCTGATTAAGCTTTCTATTTTTTTTTTTTTTTCTCCTCTACCTTTTTTTTTTAGGTTCTTTTTTTTTGGTAGATTATGCTTTTTTCCCCCCGCCTCTGGCCTCTTTGTATAGTCTGCCCTTCCTCTTTGATCCTGGATGGGCCTTCCCGTCGCGCACTTTCTTCCCGATGTCTTCCCCTCGGTAAACTTTAAGTTTTTCCCAGCCTGTTCGGGGTTTTAAACCCTATGCTTCCGCTTGTCCGATCCCCCCCTTGTCCCCAGTTTCAACCGTTTCTTTTTTTCTTATTCCTAGTTCGGGGTCATCTTTTCTGTTTTCTGTTTTGCCGAACTTGTGACCCCTTTTCAGTTATTATTTTTATCTCCGAGGCATCGCTGGTTTTTTATCCCCCCTTTTGATGTTTTTGTTTCTTTGTGAGTGCTTTAACAGGTTATTTTTGTACCGTTCTGTCCCCAATTTGCCACCATCTTTTTAGGTGGTTGCGGCCTCATTGTTTTCTCTTCTTTTTCAAGTTTTGTCGGTTTTTATTTGAGAGGCTCCCCCCACCCCAAGTCTCGCGGAAATACTTTCTCACCCCCAACCAATTCGGCCCAGGCCGTGTCTTTCAAGCGCTGATTATCGCGTTTTTCCCCCCAGTTTTATTCATTTATTTTGCCGTTTTGCTCGGTCTTTTTTACCCCCCAAGGTTGTAAATTTTTTCTCAAAACGTCTGCCAGGCACAGTCTTCCACTTAGGCCCCCTGGTGTCATCTTTTTCCGTTTGTTGAGATTTGCTGATTTTTCCTCTAGCTTTTTTGATAGTTCCTGTCTTCCTTGGACAAATTATTTCTTTCTTTCCCCCTCGGCCCCGGACCCCGGTGATTCTTCCTATCGCCAAACAGGCCTTTTGACCTCACGCATCTTCGAGCAAACCCATCCCCCTTTCCCACGAAACTTTTTCAATGGACCTCCAGTATTTCCCCCCCGACGTTTCCAGTGGAGTCTTGCTCCGCGGCCTCCTGCGGCGGTTTCTTCGATCTTTATTTTTGATTCTCTTTTTTTAGTTTAGATTTTGATGGTATTCATCTGTTTTCCATCGCTGTTTTACCTCACTTTTTTTGTTTTTCCCTTGTCTTTAGGAAATGTTCTTTCCGTGTTGCCAATGTATTCCTTGCTTTCTTGCGGTTATGCCACTCTGATACGTGCCCCCCCCCCCCCCCCCCCCTAAGGGTCACATCGGGTGTACCCCCCACTACCGTTTCTTTTTTTTTCCTTTCTTTGTTTACTCGGTTTCTTCTGTTTTGAATGATGACGTCGCAGGCCAGGATGGAACTCTCGCCCCCTGGTCCTTTCAAAACGGTCCTAACCCAAATATTTCTTTTCCTTTCCTTCAGGCAACAACCCTGACCATTCCCCCCCATTCCTTGACTTGGGTCTATTATCCCCGCCCTTCTGAAGTTTTCCCTCCAACTCCCTTTCGATTTCCTCCCCGGTCTTCCCCCGTCGATTCTGCATGAATGTGGTAGTTGTTTAGTCCCCCCCTTATTCCCCATCTTTCCCCCTGGGCTCAAGGCGGAAGTTTCATCGTAGGACCACTATCGGCGCATTTGATCATTCCAAGAAATACCCCTCGCGCAGTAAGCCCAACGACCACCCTGTCTTCCTTGTTTTCTGCCCCTCCCCTGATGTGTGCCGTGTGAAATCCGATTTTACGTACCCCCCTCCGATTCGTACGTCCTTTCTCCCCCCCGTGTGACCTTTTATTTCCTCTTTCTTTCTCGTTGACCTACCTCGTTCGGGAATGGTTTCCCTTTTCCCCCCAGGTGGTATGTTTATTTTCTTGGACCCCAACGCGATGGTTGGTCCCCCCCTTTGCTTCTCTCAGAGTTCGTTGCACTTGGCTTTTTACCAGCTTCTATCCTGGCTCCACCCCCCGCCCCCTTTCCCCCCTATTTCTGTCGTTCCCCCCCGGCCACCCCGCACAGCCCTCCCGGATACTCCCATCTTTTGCTTTCCAACTTCTACTTCGTGTCCCCTTCCTTAGACACCCAACCCACCAATAGCGTGTGCTCCCCTTCGTCAGGGCTTACTGCTTCCTTTTGAGGGATTTTGCTGTAAATGTCGTCTTTTTCCCAATTTTTGATGTTCCCACCCATTTTTTCGGATTCCCCCCCCCCCTTTACCTTAATTCAATCCTCTTGAAAGCCATTCCTGTGGTGCTCTTATTTGTTCTTCCCCCGCCGCGGTCTTTTACTTTTCCTAACTCTCTGAGGCCGCTTTTTGTCGGGTTCACCACTTCCCTCCCTTCTTTCTTCAAGTATAGCACAGTGATTCCCCATGCCCCCCGTTGCCCCCCCCTTTCCCTGGTTACTGCTGCCCAAACCACGTTCAGACTTCGCTGCTACCCCCGGCACGGCTTTTTTTTTCCATCTACCTTTCTTTTTTGACTAGGGTCCACCGGGCTTTCTGTTTTTCTTTTTTACCCCAGTTGACCGCTCGAAAATCTCTTTCTCTCTTTTTTTCCTCCTGTTTTTTTTCTTCTTCTTTTTTTCTTTTTTTTCTTTTTTTTTTTTGTGTTGATGCTCTTTTCTTTTCCAAATCGGTCCTTTTTGATTTTCTCTTGTGCGACCCCCTGAACAGAAGTGGACCCTTCATTCTTGAAACCCGCCTTTTTTTTTTTTTCGGGTCTTTTGACCCCCACAAAACCAACCCCCGCGGCGAAGAACGAGTCGCCGACCATTACTTTACTGGTTTCTTGCAGATCTTTTCGTCCGTGCATTTTTGGCGGGGCTTTTCTCCGGGATAGCTTTTCCCCTCACCTTGCTTACGGCTTTTCGTTTACCTAATACCCACACCCGCCCCCACTCCTTTGGGACCAACAACTTCCGCTTGTTTACATGGCAACTTTCTCATTCCCCCAGTCCTTTTGTGTTAATTAATCCCCCTTTTTACCTCCCCCTTTTGGTTTTCCTGAAACTGGTGTTTGGGACCCTTGGCCGCCCCCCCCGCCAGTGGTGATAGCATTTCCGACATCCGCTCCCTTTTCTCTTCTTTTCCCACGGGAACGTGCTTGCGCCCGCGATTCGTTGTGTGACATCCCCTTTCCTACTTGTTTCCGTTTCTTTTCATGGCCGTTGGTTTTTCTCTCCTTTTCTTTTTCTTGGAGTATCACGGCGATGACTGTGCTTGCATGTGGCAGCTCAGGAGGCTATATTGGTGGAGGAGGGTTCTCGTTTTCCCTAAGACTAAGGGAGACGGATATTTTGGGGACTCCCCTACCTACTTCTTCGGCATTTTTTCCACAACCCTTAGCCCCTTCCGGGCCCCAGGCACCCCCTAAGATCCCCCCCCTCGTGCATGTTGCTACTGTCAAGCATTCCGCGCTGGTTCCTGGTATCTCCCCGGCGGACGTAACGTAACTTTCGATCTGGTCACCCCACTGGTGCTCCAGTGATGTTTAATGAGAGGGTCACAATTTACTTGCCTTTCGTGATTTTTGAAAAACTGCTCTTTTGTAAAAACACTTCTTTACCCTTCCAATTTTTTGTCTTGTTCTTTCTCAGTTCGCTCGGTACTAAGGTGTCTTGTTTTTGATACTTGTCCTCAGGGACTTGTGTTTCACTGTCTTTTTTTTCTCCCTCCCTTTCCCGCGGTGTTTTCCTGTAAAGGGTGATTTTGTTTCCCGAGGATTTATCGGTTTAGAGACTTTCCAACCAAATCACCAGTTCCCCTGGGCCCCAACCAACTCTTGCGGTATGCGCCCAGTCTCGAACGCTGTCGCCCTGATACTGTGGAATTAACGGATCCGTCTTTTTTTTGCTCACCTGCTTTTTGACGGGTCTTTGTTCAGTGTTAGGCCTCATCCTAGATTTAGGACCCTGTGAATTCCGATGCCCTGGTGAAGCTTTGTATGACCTTGAGTGCCCCCTTCTCAAGGACACAGCATTAAAAAGCCCCCGCTCCTGGGGCACCCCTACAGAAGATATACGGAGTTTTCCCCCGTACCTCTTGGGGCATTACCCCATGATTCAGGATTGTCCTTCCAGCGCACAAGTAAATTTTTTTGTCCTTTTTTCGCTTCCCGCCCCCTTGCTAGCTCACGCTCTTTCCGGGCTCTCCGCACAACAACCCCCACCGCCGCCCACCCCCTCCAAAGCTACAATTAAAAAACTTCCCCCAAAACATCTCACCTGCAACCAGGCTTTGGGTAGACGCACCCCAACTGTGAGATTGTCCTGGGGAAACCGCCCCCCCCATTGACATTCTTTTAAAAAGCTTACTATAGTGTGCCCCACCCCTTTTTTTAAATCCAATTAATAACGTTTCGCCGTGTCTTAGAACATCCACCTCGCCGTCCCCTTTTTTTCCGTGATTTCCCTTTCCCCGCACCAATTTACCACCCGTTTCTGTTGGAAAAGTTTATGACCACGTCAGCCCACCATTTCCCCTTTTTTTGACCCAACGGCCCCCGCCCCTTCGTGCGTTCCGGGGAGGACCCCTTTGTTGCTTTTCCCAAGCTCATTAGTGTGGAGTTTCTTTTTTTTTTGGAGAATTCAGTCAAGCAACACGATGGTGCGGTTTTTCTTTTGGTATTCTAAACGCCCGATCCTGTTGTCACAAGGGCTAAATGTTTTCATCTCGCCTTTTAGATATTCTAAACTAAAACACCGGTCCCCCTTTCTTTCCCAGGAAATACTCTTGATCTTTTTTCCTTTGATCGGTTCCCCCGGGTTCTTGGCCAGGCCCTTTTTTTTTCCAGCCGAGGCCAAATCGTACTTGCCTACAGTTTGAAGCTCCTCGCTACCTTATCGGCTTTTTGACAGTCGCGATCATTGTTTTTCCTCGATCTTCGCGGGCTTCAGCGCCCCTTCTTTTTGGATCCTGCTCTTTCCCCGAAACTCAAACAATGAAAGCATTGGCCCAAGAACACTTCCACCCCCACGCAAGAATGCTTAGTTTTGTCCCCCCTTATGCGCGGGACTTGTCAATTGTCTCTGGTACCCTATGAACCGCTGTCCCTCCCCCCCCCAACAACCCCAGCCCCCCCCTGATACAAACCCCCCCCAAGCGATTGGTCCCGCTTCTCTTCCACTGGACATCCCCCACCGTTTCCCCCCTTTCTTCCCCACCCATTTGTTCCACCAATCCATTAGACACTTCCCCCTTGTAAACGCGACCGTCAGGCCCTTTCGACGTCGTAACGGGTTGTCCTACCACGGAGTTTTCCCCCCAACCCGTCTTTTTCCTTTATTAGACAAAAAACCCGGGCCTCCCACTTTCCGTTTCGAAATTTTTTAGTCCCCCCCTCCCAGTAGTGCCCGCCCAGGGCAGCTTCGCCCGGCCGCCCATCAAGGTCCGGCCCAAACCAATTAATCAGACGGCATACCGTACCCGAGGAAGCGTAGGATTAATTTCGAGTTATATATCTATTACCTCCCCTTTTTGTTGTGCCAGAATTTTATCAAGCTACAGTAATAGCCCCCCTATATTTCCCCCGTATGCTTCTATGATAAATTCAGCTTTTGTGGAATCGCTTCCTTCTTGACTGTGGGAATTCCTCGGTCCCCTTTTGTTCAAGATTGTAGCAGTGGTTTTTCATTCCTATGCTACCCTTTTTTGATGCACGAACCTGGTTTTTCTCAACTTCTTCTGGACGGTCGTCGTTCAGGCGTGTTCCTATGTGTTTGGCGTGCCTTCGTGTGACAAATTTCAGTTGCGTTTTTTTTCTCTGGATCTGCCTCGGCTCTCTTGTGGTTATTCCTTGCGGCTTTGTTGGGGCTTGTTTTTTTGAACCCGGTTTTTCATCTGGACCTCGTTGCACCTTCCCTTCGCGTGGCCCTTTCTTTTTGAACTCCCCCCCCCTTCTTCATGGTTTTCGGTCTTGTGTCCTTAGTTTCCCCCCCTTTTCTAGCGATTGAAGAGTTTCCCCCCCAGCTTGGGCGTTTTCTGGGAAGCCGGTCCTCCCTACCACATTCCCCTTCGCGCCGTGACCAACCCTTCTATTTAGTTTGAGTCTTTTTTCATTCCCGTTTTCTCCTCTTATGGGGAACTTGGTAGGCTTTACCTTCGTTCAAACCCTTGTTTTACCTAGCCAGACACCGATTCGATTTTCTGGTTCCCTGTCCTTTTTGTTCTCGTTGTTGCTGTGCTGTCCTTTGCTGATCGATTTACTTGCCTGTTCTGATCGTGTCGGCGCTGAATTCCTGCGGTTTCCCCTTCCCGCCCCTCGTGCTTCTTGCTTTTCTTTTTTCTCAAACACGTAACCTCTTTCCCGCCGGGCTTTTACTTCAAGTATCACCCTCAACGGCCCCCCGCCAACTCCAGTAGGGTTCTTTTTAATTTTTCACATTTAACGGCGATGAGTTTTCCCCACCCCCCCCCCCCCCACCAAACACCACCCACGGGCGGATGTCCTGGCGCAAGCCCGTTTACCCCTTTTTTTCTTTTATGGTGGATGGTTCCCCTTTCGATTCTGATTATGTCTTTATTGCTTGTCCTCATGATTTTGTTTTTGCCTCTCTACTGCGCTATTTTTTTTTTTTTCCTCTCCCCTGCGTTTTCGGCTTTTTTTGGTTCGTGATCGTACTGTCGGCCCATCGCCCTCTCTCTTTTAGGAATCTGTTCATTCTTTCTCCCCGAAGTGGGCAACCCCGGAACCACTCCTACGTTCCTTCTTTATTATACTTCTGGGTGTTTTTGTTCCTTAACGGGGCGGCCCTGCATAAGGTTTGCCCCCCTGCGCCAAGAAAAAACGTGTCCCCCCTTTTCCTTCTTAGGCCACACACTGACCCTTCATGCCAGTTTGCTAAGGCAGATTATCCGCTTTTTTTTTTGCAAACAGTTTTTTGTTTTGACAGTTCTATCGAAAAGTTTTCCGGTTCCGCTACTGGTTCCGCGCCACAGAGATTGCCTCTTGTCCTGTGGTGATCTGGGGTTTCTCTACCGCCCCCTCCTTCCCACTAGGATTCTTTCGTTCTTTTTATTCCGGCCCCATTTTCCATTTCCCTACTTCCCTGGCTAACCGTTTCAAGTATTTCCAACCACCTAATACCGTTGTTTTCCCGTGCGAACGTAGCCCCCCCTCCCCCCCCCCTGGACTTTCTTTTTTTTTTTTAGCCTGACCGATTTTATTTGGTTGGCCACCAACCCAACTCACCACAGAACCACCACATGACCCCCACTTACACAGCCCCTTTTCCCACAACAGACCCACAGTGACTGGCGACCCCCGTGGTTTTTTTTTTTGGGTTTGGGGTGGTGACCATGATCGATTTCGGTCCTTTTTCCCTTTTGACGAAACCCCTTTTTTTAGGAAGGGCCGGGTTCTCATGAAGTTTTCAGTCCAAGTTTCATGCCCCCAACAGCGAGTCTTTGTCCCCGGCGCCCGTACGAGTTTGCCCTGCAGTCAACTCTTTTTTTCCCCGGCCCTATCCGGTTTGAGTGTCCACACCTGCCCCAAGGCCGCGTGTCCGTCCCGGACACAAGCAGCCCCCGCCTGTACCTACCCAAAAACGCCTCTCCTCTACCCACTCTCCCCACTTTAGACTCTATATCGTATGCTCACCAATTCGTCGGTCCGCCCTCTATTTTTCTTTTACTTTCTCCCTGAGATTGGCTTGAAGGCTTTTGATTTTGGCCAAATTCTATTCCCCCCGGGAGTTTCGCCCCACTCGCCCTATTCGGAGGGCAAGGTCCAATTCTTTTCAAATCAGCAGTCCCCCAACTTTTTTCTCGTCGTGCATTGGAACCTTCCATCCCCGCCGTCTCTTGTCTTCTCCCCATATTGTGAGTGGGAACCTGCTTTTTTCCCTTATTTTTTCCAAAACCTTCTTTCCCTTTTTATTAGAAAAGTCCCCTTTGTTCTCCTCGCGAAAAGTTTCCTGCCCCAGACTTTATACACGCTTTTGCCCCCCCCACTCCAAACCCAGTTTTTTTTTTCCCTTCAGGTCCAGCCGCCCCTTTCTCCAGGGTTTCTCCTAGAGGTCTTTGTTCCTATTGATTATGGTCACCGGGTCCGTTTCGTTGCCCCACCCTTCTTTCCCTGAGCTTGCTGCACCTATTCTATCTTCCCTATATACCTTTTGTTGTTTTCGAGAGATCTTTTTCCCACCCCCCCCCTTTTTTTCAGTTGGGGAAAGTTTCTGTGTTTTCTTTTCACGTCCTGGCTCCCTTTGGTACCTATCCCCCTTAATGTCTTTCTTTTGTCTGAAAACAACCCCCCCCCCTCGCGTTCCTCAGATTAAAGAGCTTTTCATTTCCTGACTTTGTTTGTTTTGGTGGCCCACATTCTTTGATCCTGTGGGGCCGTGTTTCCCATTTTATACCTGGTAGTCTGTGCTTACTATAGGACTCGGCTTTTTTTTTTACAACCCCCACCGTTAACCCCCCTTCCCCTTTCCTGACAAGATTCTGCCCTGCCTTTCGTGTTTCCCAATGCAGCCCCCTCTCCACCAGTTTTTTTTTGCTTCGGCTGACTTTGAATACCCATTAATTCAACTTCTTCTCCGAAGAATTAAGTCATTTGTCTTTTCCACCCCCAAAATGGCAGGCCTATCTCTTCATTCCTTAATTTTCCCCTTCTTTGAAGGTCCCGTCCTGTTTGCACCCCTTGGCGATTTCTTGCCGCGGGCCTTTTTTCTCCTACGACTCTCTTCTCAAATTGGGAGACCCGTTTACTGAGTCTTGGTCTTTTCGCCATTGGATCTTCTCCTGGTGTCTTTCATTATTGGGTCTTAGGCCAGCATTTCGGTTTGGCGGTTTTGGGGCATAAATATGTTCGGGAATAAGCATTTGGACAACTTGTCTCTTGGCTGGGGCCCCCAACCCGCCCCCGGGGGTTGTTTCCCTTCCGACGTCCCTCCTTTAGTTTTTTTGCCCCGTTAACTTCGGCCTTCTGGCAAAACTTTTGCCTTCAGCGGGAGCCTCCCGAAAACAAATCTGCCGGCCTTTTTTTTTCACCCCGTTGTTCCTGCCTTCTTTTTACTGCCTGGCCCGTTTTACGGTTACTTTTTTCTTCCCTTTTCCTGATTGTCGCTTTTGCCCCCCCCCCCCCCCCCCCCCCCACCCCCCCCCGCTGCTCTTCCCCCCTGCGGGTGTCAAAAAGCCCTCCCTAACTTCCCAAGGGGGGTTTGTTTTTTTGCTTGTGACTTTTTCCTCCCCGGATTCCTGGCTTGCTTGTGATCCAGCTTTTTAGGGGGTTCTTCACTGCTTGTTTTCCATTGCCCCCCTTTTCGTGACCTGCCTTCTGGTGTGTAAACGACTTTCGGTAGTGTAGAGAACTACCCCATTGACAAACCTGCCGGTTTTTATTGTCACCTTTTTCTAACCTCGTTTACCCCCTCTTGTCCGCCAACCTTTTAAGACTTCAGGTAACGCGATCCTATTCCAATTCTCTGCTCCCCTGCATTAAGGGTTCGTTTTAGTTTTTTTGCTTGCCTACTTAGGATCTTGCTTGATGTTTTTCACTCCCTTTTGCCTCTAGCGTGCCCCTGTTATACCCCTTTGGCCGCACCCCCCATCATGCGAGACCCCTAAACTCGGCATCCCCCGCGTTTTCCCCCTAAATAAGATAGTCCTTTTCTGGCGGTTTTTTTTCCTTTTCGTCCCTTCTTTTTGTTTTTTCTAATTTGCCTAACCGCTCCAGACAAGCCTTTTTTCGTCTTTCCGGAAAGTTGCCTGCTTCGCGAGGCCCCGGGTCCTCCCCCAACCCACCAAACAAAAACCCCACCAACCATTGTCGCGCACCCCCCACAATCTGGCCGCTGTTTACTATTCACCCCTCCAGAGAAAACCCCCGCCCCCCCCTTTCCCCTGCACAAATAGCCTACCTTGGGAGCGAGCCCCACCCTTTCCCCTATTAACGTCACCTTTTTTTGCCTTTTTTGCGCCGCGGTCCAGTCCACAATACTCAGGGTCCACTTCCCCTCCAAGTGCCTTTTCCACACTTTACCCCGAACTTTGGTCTTTAGTGACGGTCCTTTTAGTGGAGACGATCTTTCCATGGAGTGGTCTTCGTTCCGTTTGTGCGCCCCTTCGCCCCAATCCGAGTTCTTGGCCCCGCAGCGCTGCTTCCTTCCCCAGAGTTCCCCCTTCTTTTTGACACAGGCTTTTTCCCCTCAGTTTGAAGCTTACTATCAGCAATCCAACACCCCCACTTTTTGAGCCAACCCCCTTTGGTTCCCTTCTACTGCATCCTTTGGGCCCCTTCGTTAAACCGGGGTCCTTTCATTCAATTGTGTGGACCAAGTCCGAGCTTCCTTCCCCCGAAACCAGCAACGTGTGCCCCCGAATCCTTCCCCCCTCTCATAATCGCTCCTTTTTTTTTTTCCCACCGGTCTTGGCTGCGGTTCCTTGGAATTGTTTTAAGTTTTCTTTTTCGGCGCTAGCTGTCCCATCGGTTTTTTTTTTCGCTCTCCATCCCTCACGAAACCCCGACCTGCCAACCCCCCCCCCCCATGACGAGGCTTTTTTATTTCCCCCCTTTTTTTCACTTGGCCGTTCGAATGTTGCACTGTCTCTGTTCCCCCAGATTTTAGTGACCCCCCCCCCACATTTTTCCACCGCCCCCCCGTCCCAGTGACCAACAACCCCACAGCACCTTCTACCAAAACCCCTCCGGCCGCACGCTCGATTCCCCGCCTCTCCACCATCTTGACATTCTTTGAACCACATCGGTTCAGTCCTCCCACCATAGACCTTTCTCTTCACCGTGGAGGAAACCGGCCCCTTACCCAGGTTTCGTACGGCTTTTTCTTCCCCCCCAACCCTTTTCCTTTTTTTTTATAGTTATTAGCAGGAACCAACCCCTTGTCACACCCATTGCTCCTTACCCTCTGTAGGCAAGCAGCTTTCCCTCAAGGGCAGGCGGGACTCCCCCCTCCACGCCCGGTTTTCCAAAAACCTCTTCATCGAACCTCAGGCCCCCCTCCCCGGCGACTTAAGAGTTAGGAT
>Ga0179593_1277224_pt1 | contig 12104 bp, 20 predicted proteins | sample CZODoug2_1_08_16_FD_185931 | JGI IMG/M metagenome (GOLD analysis project Ga0179593, IMG submission 185931) | Vadose zone soil fungal communities from Angelo Coast Range Reserve, California, USA - CZODoug2_1_08_16fungal (PacBio error correction) | ecosystem: Environmental > Terrestrial > Soil >... | reverse complement strand
TCCCTCAGTTGTGCCTTACCTCTTCCTTTTTTACATTCCATTTTTTTATGCGGTCGATCTGTCTTTGGACGCCTCCTCTTAAAAGACTGCCATAGCCAGTAAGAGTACCCCCCACATCCCCTCCTCTTCGTTCGACAGGGTCCCTCCCCCTTCTCTTTCTGTGAATGGACCTCAGGACTTCAGCCCCCCCTGATCCGTTGGCAGTGTGTCCCTTTTTTTAGGGATTTCCCCCGGGCTTTGCTTGATATTCAATGCCAGCCGTTGCCAATCCTATTCGGTTTATGAGGATTCTCATTCACTGACACTTTGTCCATTGGTTCTCGTCTTCCTCCTTTGTTTAAACATCGGCCCCGTATTGAGGCACCGGCACCCTCCTTCATTACCTAGTAGTGCCAAAAATGATTTTTTCGATTACTTTTACGACTGAGTCTTTTTGATACCGTTCGATCTTGGCTGACCCTTCTGAATCACCTCCCTTTCTTTTTGGCAGCACCTCTAAGGGGTGCATGCTTGGGTTTCTCTTTTTTCTTTTCTTCATACGAATTTTTCAGTTGAACACTAAACGGTTCCCCCACATGATTAGGTTGTCATTTTTTTTCGTTACGGCCCTGCCATTGATTTAGTTCCCCCGCGACACCCCTTTTTTATAATTGACCAGGCATCGTCGTCAACAGAGGCCCTCTTACGTCCTATTCCGCACGTCATGAGAAGTGGGTGTTCCCCCCCCTTCAGCGAACCTCCCAACTCAATGATATTCGACCCCATTGGACAGTGGTTTGTCCATCCCCCTCCATTCCCTACCCTCGTTTTTTCCTTTACCGTCCAAACAAATCCCCAAAATTTTTGACGTATTTATTCAGACTCCCCACAACCTCCGTGCCGTGTGTTGCCCCGCGATCTCCCCTTTTTCCCAGTTTTACATTACTTTCCCCTTTTTGAAACGACTTTTGCAAAGTTCCTCATAAATATAGAAGCCTCTCCCGCGAAGTTGTCTTCTCGTTTTACCACGCTGGCCTCTTCGATCGTTCCTGCCCATTAGAAGTCCCCCCTCTTCACATTTTGTTGTTGATATAGGCTTGACCCGGGCAAAACCGACCTCCTTCATCTCAATGAGAGGTCCTCAGTTCTCCTTCGCGTTCGTCTCGTCGCCCTTCCCCCTCCCCTTTCTCCCTGGACATGCAATATTTTCCTCTCCTTCAACACCTGTTGGGTCGGCGAAAGCATGAGCTCCCACCGATCCAATCGGTCAATTTGCTCGTGTCTTATTCCGGCTGGTCCAACGTCCCCTCTTCCCCTTCAGTCCAGGACTCCACTTTGCCTACGAGTGCGTTTCCTCAAACCCGTTTTCCCATTTCACCCTACAGAGAAATTCTCCTGAATCTGCTCTCTGACTGCTAGTCCCTTCACCCAGTGTTGTGTCTCCACAGACCTCACCTTCCTTTGCCCTCCGTCAATAATCTTTACCTCGTCTTTCTAACCGGCCCATTCTTAGACTGGCTGCCTAAGCATATCGATAAGATTTATCCGCGAAGTCTCCAAAGGCTTGATGCCGGTTTCTCCTTTCCTGATGATACCCTTGCTCCTTCGGCTCGGCACTTTCCCCTATGCTCTCCGCTTACAAAATCTTGTATCGCCCGTTTTGCATCTATTACGGTTGTTCTTTTCAATTCCTTTTTTTTAGTTTTTTTTGTGAATTTCAAAGAGCGAGCACTCTAGTTCCAGCACTCTCCGCCTCCAGTCCTCCGACCAATTCGCGTTCCGTTACAACAAATTATCCTACCCTCTCGGACATAGTTCCTTTTTCCTTTTTCGGGTATTCGTTTTATTTTTTTGCGTCCCCAGTAGTTCTTCGGTAAATGATCAAACTCTGATCGGCAGTTTCCTCCTTATCCGAGTTTGGTGACAGTATAACGAACTTAGTTTTACCTTGTTGTGAAACCCTCTTCCCTTCCCTTTGGACTTTACAAGTAATCCTCCGCCGGCTCTTTTAGCTTCTGTCTTCCTCTCTCTTAACCCCCGACTATCAGTGAAAATGCGGCCTCCCCCGGAAATCATTCAGTTTCCAACCTTGAAAACTTTCCCGTCCAAGCCGAGCTTTCTTTCCCGCCCTTTTTTTTCCCAAGTGCAGCCACCGGCCCCAGGTTCCATGATCATGGCACGCGTTATTCCCCCCTCCCCTCCTCTTAAACAAAACCCCCAAAAAAAACAACAACAAAAAACCAAACAGCGCTTTTTTTTACGATCTTTTTTCCCCTCCTCCAGGCACGAACATTTATGATCCCTCAAGAAGTGTGGTGTGAAAAAAGTGATCGAATCTTTTATTCCGCCCAAAGACCCGGTGCTTTTGAACACCGTTGATTTATCGTGTTCTTGTGCCCCTATGACTACGCTTCTTCGTCGGGTTCCCTGGCCCGTTTTCTTCTTGGTAGCCCCTCCGTTCAGATATTCCCAAGTCGGCGCCGATGCTGACCTTTCCTTTTTACTCTTTTTGGGTCACCATCCTCATCTTTACAAGAAGTTTCCGACGGAAATGCCTCTCGGAACGATCATCAAGTAACTCTTTGCCTGATCCACCAAAAAAGATTAGGTGGCTGCATCTGGCCCCCATAGTCCTGTGGTGATTTTTAGTTCGTGCTGCTGACTACCTCCCGCTGAAGATAACCGGACGTGACCTCCCACCGGAACCTCCGCCCGAGTAACGCCGCCTTCTCCTTTCGTCCCTTCTTTCATTTATCAACAAACCCCCAGCGGCGGAACCCCACCCCCCTGTCTCCCGGAACCCCTCGCTCCATGCTATACAGCGAATTTACCCCCTTGTCAAACAAGTTTCCATGGTGGAACGTCTGTGCTTCTCTTTGGTTTTTGGATCTCTTGCTCCTTTCTCAGTGGTGCAATCCAAAGTCCTTTCCTTTATTTGCGTTTTCCCCCACACCCTTATGGGCTTGCGAGAAGAAACATAGAGTTCGCTTCTTTTCACCTCTTCTGAAGCTTCGCTGCGGTCTCTCCCCTTCCCAAGTTCCTTCTTCTTACTGGAGGATTTCCATCCCTTGAAGAGCTTCTATTCCTACTACCTCCCCCGGTAGTAAATTTAACGTTGACTTCGATGAGATTTTGCAATTTTCGTCCCCTACCCTCTTTTTTTGGAACTCTCCTCATATGGGGATCGACTTTTCAGCTCACATTATGTCAATAGGCAAGGTTATCTCCCGATCGTCTGAACCCGCTACCTCTCTTTTCAAACTCGAAGCTTGACCCCCCAATGAAAATTGGAGTTCTTCCGATATCTTCTAAGTTCGCCGTGCTTTTTTTTCCCACTATGAATAGTCTGACAGATTCGCCCTGATCAACTTTTCGCCCCCCCCCCACAACACACCCACCCCCCCCACAACACCCCCCCCCCCAACAAACACCCCCCCAAAACCCCACCCCCCACCAAACCCTCCCCACCCCACAACCAACCTACAAACCCCCTCCCAACCCCCACCAACCACAACAACACACCCCCTCAACACCAAACACCCCCCTCACACACCCCCCCCCAAACCCCCACCCCCACACACCCTACACAACCACACCACCAACCCAACCCCCCCCCCCACAACACACCCCACCCCAACCACCAAAAACACCCCCCCCCCAAAACCCCACAACCCCCCACCACACCCCCCTCCAACCCCCCCCCCACAACAACCACACCCCCCCCCCCACACACAAACCACACCAACCCCCACACAACAACCCCCCACCCACCCACACACAACACACAACCCCCAACAACCACCACACACACCCCCCCCACACACCCCCCCCCTACACAAACCAACCTCCACACCACACCCCCCCAACACAACCACCACCAACCAAACACCCCACCCACCCCCCACCACCACCAAAAACCCCACCAAAAACCCACACAAACAACAACCCCCCCCACCCCCCCCCCCCACCCCAACCACACCCCCCCCCCCCCACACCAACACCACCAACCTCCCCCCCACAAACCACCCACCCCAACACCACACCACCCCCACCCCCCCAAACCCCCCCCCCCCTCACCCCAACACAAACCCCCCCCACCCCCAACACCCCCACACCCAAACACACACACCCCACATCCCCCCACCCCAAAACCACCCAAACCACCCAACCCCCCCCACCCAAACAACCCCCCCACACCACCCCACCCCCCAAACCCCCCCCAACAAACCCCCACCCCCAACAACCACAACCCCCCCCCCCACCCCCCACAAAACCCACCCCCCCCAACCCCCCACACACCCCCCCCCCCCCCAAAAACACAACCTCCCCCCCCCAAACCCACCCAACAAACCCCCCCCCCCCACCAAACCACAACCCCACCCCCCCCACCCACCACAAAACAACACCACAACACAACACACCCCACACCACACCACCACCCCCAAATCCACCAACACCAACCCCCCCACCAACCACCACCAACACCACACCAACCAACAAACCCCCCCCCCCCCCCAAAACACCCCCCACCCACACCCCCAACAACACCCCCCCCCACACCCCACCAACCCCACCAAACAACCAACCACCAACCACCCCCACCACACCCCCACCACACCCCACACAACCCCCCCCCAACAAACCCCACCCCCCCCAACACCCCAACCCCCCCCACCCAAACCCCCAACCCCCCCCACACACCCCCCCCAACCACACCCAACCAACACACCCACCCAAAACCCCACAACCCCACACACCCCCCCACCACCACCCAACCCCCCCCCCAAACAACCCCCAACAATACCCCACCCAAAAACAACACCCCCCCAACACACCCACACAAAACCCAACCACCCAAAACACCACCAAACCCCCCCCCCCCCAACAACCCCCACACCAACCACACACACCCTCCCCCACAACACCCCCACACAACAACCCAAACCACACCCCAAAACCACCCCCTCCACCCACACCAACACACCCCAAAACAACCCCCCCCCCCACCCCCCAACACCCCCCCCCCCCCCCCCCCCCCCAACCAACCACCCCCCCCACCCCCACCCCCCACCCCCCACAAAAACCCCAAACACCCCCCCCCCCCCCCCCCCCCCCCCCCCCCCCCCCCCAACCCCCCCCCCACACCCCCCCCCCCCCCCCCCCACCACACAACCACAACCCCACCCCCCCCCCCCCCCCCCCAAAACCACCACCCCACCCCCACCCTCCCCCCCTTCCTTCCTCTTCCGTCTTTATGGGAGGAAAGACTCTGGACCTCCCGCTCTTAAGTGGCGTGCGAATCGTTTTGACCCCTTCTTCAACCAACAGCGTCTCTTATTTAGTTCGATTCGTCAAGGCACGTCACTAGACTCCCTGTTGTCGAAGGGTCGTTCTGCCCTTTGTCCTGCATTCGCTCACGTGCTGCAACGTTCCCATGCGATGTTTACCTTTGTTTACCCTTACTCCTGCCCGAAGATGAGTCCTGAGACTTCTAGTGCAAGGAACAGAGCGGGTAAACCAAGACTAGGGTGCTGGCCCCTTCCCCTATTTCACCGATCTTCGACCTTTCCTCCGTCAGATTTCAGTCTCGTTCCCGCTTTTCGTTTCTGATCCTAGGGTCAGGCTGCTCCTCCCTTCTAGGGCGCTCTCCTGAACCTCACCCCCAACAATGATATTTGGTCTGGATGAGAGCCGCGCGTTGGTCCCACGTTTATGTTGCCGGCAACCTTATCCCTTGACTCCCAAATAGCCGCGCTCTTAACTTCTTTGGATTTTGCCCGATCCCGGGAGTATTCCTGGCTGAGCTCTCCCTCTTCCTCCCAAGGCCTTCGTTAAGTTGTCTTGTCCTATTCGGGCGCTCATGTAGTCCTTCCTAACTGCGCTAGCGAGTCCCGCCAGTGCGCATCAGCGCGGTTCTCATTGAGCCCTCGGCTTCGTCCATCCCGAAATGTTTCTTCGCGTGATTGGTCAGGCGGCACTTTCAGGAATCTTCTTGCTTGTGTCTTCATTGGCTGCTAGTGGGTCCATCTCCCCCTTTTCTCCTGCCCTCTGTCCCCCCCGTACACCATTGTTACATCCGTGTGTTGCGAGATATGTCATCTGTTTTAGCGGCTTTTCCCGAGGCCAAGATCCCCCTCCCGCGGTGAAGGCCTTTCCTCTGATTCTGCCTGAATTAACTCTACCGACTGGACTTTCGTGGACGCTCGCGTCTTCGGCAAACCCCCTCTGCGCGCTTCTGATGTTCGGGTCGTTCTCGTCTGCAGGAGTATCCCAATTTTACGCGGCTGATCGCTTAACGTTAAACGAGCCATTGTGCGTAATTTGTCGGTGCGTACGCTTCCCCCCCCCCACATGGAACATAACACTCTCAACTCTATTGCCACCCTACCAGCGCCGTTCAAAGCTCTGTCCCCCCTTTATCGTGTGATCGCTTTGCTTCCCCCTTTCTTATTCTTTACGCCTGAATCCTCCAGCTCCTCTATAAGGGAACGTTGTTCGAATCTTCCTCCCTCGCTTCGAGGAGCAGCATGCCCTCTTTCTTTTTCTGCCACTCCCCAGACGACGCGATCCTGGTAGTTCCCTCCATTCACAAGTATTCGTCGATATCTTTCTCCCTCTTTTTTCTGGACCCGGCGCGGTGCGAGTCTCCCTCTTTCATTCACCGTCGTTTCCCCATCTTATCTCTTTTTTACCAGGTTAGTACAGCGCACGTTGTTTTAGCTACTCTCGACCCCTGCGACCACGAGTTCGAACGACCCCTCTCAAGCTTTTGAGCTCGTCACCGGTTTTTTTAATGATGAAGAAATCCTTATCCTTCTCTCGCTTTGTTTTCTTATATGTTACGTCTGACTCACTCCCCCACTATGAGCGTTCTTTTTTTCCTCGCTTTTTAAAAGAACATTGATTCGATTATGCATTGCGAAAGGTGTTTCTCCTGCGATACTCTGCTCTGCTACCCTTTTTGACAACTCACGGAGATTTTTTCTTTCCTCTTTCCCGCCTGCTTGTTCCAGCGCTGTTGTGGAAGAGACTCGTACGCTGAGGTCTTCGATCGTATTCTGACCCTTTTGACGAGACAAGATTTTCTTTCACTTTTGCGAGTCCACATCTTTGATTCCTCTGGACCTGAGTTCTATTTCCTTTTCCTCTGTATTGCCCTCATCGGACCTGAAGTGCCCCCTTACCCATTTTTAGGGTTTTCTCGTCCTCTCTTGAGCTATCCGCCTTTGAGTCCAGCCGTCTTTTAAGCGCCTTTCCCCCGGGGCAGTGTATTCTCCCGCCAGCCTGCGGTTCTCCCAACCTCTAATTTGTCCCCTCTTTTCCCGAGATTTCTTATTCCTTGGGCTCCCGCAACGAATTTTCTCTGTCCAGAGGCAGATCAGAACGTTCTTGGGGAGTACCCTCCCCCCTAACACTGAAGACTAGTCATCACCCGCAAGTCAAGAATCCCCCCCAATGTACTTGTTTCCTCCTGTTCTTTCCTCGTATTTCCCTCCCGAAGGTTGTAGTTCATGAGTTTTTTTACCGCACTGTTTTTGTTTTGGTTAGACATGAAGATCCCCTGCGAGGATGAAGGTTCGTTACTGCGGCCTTTTTTTTTTTTTTTTTTTTTTTTTTTTTTTTTTTTTCACAAAGAGGAGGTTTCAAGTAATGTTAATCGTAAGCTTTCTGTAGTAATCCCCCCCCCCGAAGATAACCTACTCCAGCCTTTCTCATTTGACGAGGCCGCCCCTTAATCTGTGGTGGCGACCGATCCTTTGGACTGATCGTCTAGTCCTTCCTTACCCTGATTAAATGCCGTTGGGACACCAAACCGATCAGCCAATTTTCACTTCCTCCATCGGCGCCGCGTGCTTCCTACCACTTCTTCTCTAAATACGAACTGCCATTTACCCTCCCCCCATTCAACATATCTCCCCCCCTTATTTAGGCCCCGTCCGACCGTACTTTTTTGTAGACCACAGATTAGATCAACTTTTCCACACGAATTAGGGCGTGATCAATCAATGCATTCCAGTTATTTTTCTTTTTATTCCCTACTTTCTACCCCCCTTTCTCTGCCTCCCCCCCCCTCTTCCCCCTCCCCCTCCTCTCCTCCCTCCTACTCCCTTTCAACCCCAACCCTCCCCCCCCCTTCCTCCCCACTTTTTTCTCCTCTCACCCTCCCCCCCCCCCCCTTACATTTCCACCCCTCACCTTTTTCTCCTCCTCACCCCCCCTCTCTACCCTTCCCCCCTCCCATCCTCCCCGCTTTTCCCACATCCCTTCCTTTTTCCTCCTCCCCCCCCCCCCCCCTTCCTCCTCCACTACACATCCCCTAATTCTCACTCCCTCGCCCTCTTCTTATCACTCCCAATTTGTTGCCCCTTCCACCCTCCCCCACCCCCACCACTGTTACGCCCCCCATCGCTTCTTCTTTTCCTAGTCGCCTCTCATCATACCCTCTCACTTTGCATCCTCACATTACCATCCCGCCGCCCCTCTCCCCCCATGCTCAACTTCCCCACCTCTCCTGTTCGCCCCCCCCTCTCTCCCCCCGCCCATGCCTCCACCTCCCCTCCCTCCCTGTGTCCCCAACTCCCTCCCCCCCTCTCCACACTCAAACCCTAACCCTCCTCCCCACACTTCTCCTACCACTACCTCCCACCCCCCTCGTTTTCTTCGCCCTACTCACCCTTTCTTTCCCCCCTCCCCCATCTTTACCCGTTCCCACCTCACTCGCCCGTCCCCCCCTTCCTCCCCCCCCCCCCCTCCTCACCTTCTTCCCCCCCCACCTCCCCTACTTTCCCCCTCTCCATTCCTCCTTCACCCTCCCACCTTCCTCCTCCCCTCTCCCACACCGTTACCCCTTCCCCCCCTACCACCGTCCTCCTTACCTCCCTTATTCTCCACCCCTCCTCCCCATCTCTTGCCCTCCCTCATTTTCCTCCCCCTCCATACTCCTTATCCATTTCTCTGCTGCTCCCCTCTTTCCCCCATAATTACCCTCTCCACCCCCCCCCTTTACCTCCGCTCCCACCCGTGCACTTTCCCTCTTTAATCTCCCTCTTACCTCGCGCATTTTTCAGTGGACAAAAAGAGATGGGTTCATCTCTTTGATGCCGATCAGTTTTGAAACCCCCCCCACAACACCCTCCCACCCAACCCCCCCCCCCCCCCCCAACCCACCCCCCCCCCCCCCCACCCCCCCCCACAACCACCCCCCCCCACCATCCCCCCCCCCACCCCCAACCCCCAACCCCACCCCCCCCCCCCCACCCCCCCCCCAACCCCCCCCCCCCCCACACCACAACCACCACCCACCCCCAACCCCCACCCTCCCCCCAACCCCCCCCCCCCCCCCCCCCCACCCACCCCCCCCCCCCCCCCCACCCACCAACCCCCCCCCCCCCCCCCCCCCCCCCCACCCAACCCACACACCCCCCCCCCCCCACCCCCCCCCCAACCCCCCTTTTGACACCCCACCCCCCCCCCCCCCCTCCCCCCCCCCACCCACCCCCCCCCCACCCCCCCCCCCCCCCCCCCCCCCCCCCCCACACCCCCCCCCCCCCCCCCACCCCCCCCTACCCCCCCCCCGCCCCCCCCACAAAACCCCCCCCCACCCCCCCCCCCCCCCCCCACCCCCCCCCCCCACCCCCCCCCCCCCTCCCCCCCCGCCAACCCCCCCCCCCCCCCCCCAACCCCCCCACACCCCCCCCCCCCCCCCCCACCCCCAACACAAAACCCCCCCCCCCCCCCCCGCACCCCCCCCCCCCACCCCAACCCACCCCCCCCCCCCCCCCCCCCCCCCCCCCCCACCCCCCCCCCCCCCCCCCACCCCCAACCCCCCCCTCCCCCCCCCCCCCCCCCCCAAAAACCCCCACCCCCCACCCCCCCCCCCCCCCCACCCCCCCCCCCCCCCCCCAACCCACACCACTCACCCCCCCCCCCCCCCCCCACCCCCCCCCCAAACCCACCCCCCCCCCCACCCCCAACCCCCCCCACCCCCCCCCCCCCCCCCCCCCCCCCCCCCCCCAAACCCAACCCCCCCCCCCCCCCCCCCCCCCCCCCCCCCCCCCCCCCCCCCCCCCCCCTCCCCCCCCCCCCCCCCCCAACCCCCCCCCCCCCCCCCCCCCCCCCCCTGGATCTGGTTTGAACCCGGGGAATTTTTCTCCTTTTCCCATAAGAGACGGGAATCTTGTATTGATTAAAGAAGTTCTTTTCAACTGCATATTTCCAGGTTTCCCCCTCCCTGCCCTGTCGCGGAAGGTATCCTTTTTTTTCTTCGTTTATATGAGAAGGTCCTAATCCGCCATTCTTCGCGTTATTTTAATTCCTTCGGGCCTTGCTTTCCACCCGGTCCCAACGGCCTTAGCTGTACACAAAATAGTCCTTCCTTCCCTGCGCACTATTTGCTTGAGATGTAAATCGTTCCTCACAGAATTGCATGCCAACACTTACCGCCCTGTCACTCGAGCCCCTTTTTAGGAGATTTTATGATCATTTGTGTTCCCTTTTCCCAAGTTCTTTTTCAGTCCATCCTAATCCCTCTTGTAGGGGCGCTTTTAATTTCTGGAGTCTTTCTCCTGCTAGATCTTTTGCCCTCCACCCCCCAAAATTAAACGAGGCCTTTCCCCCAACTACCCCCCAGTTCATCTCTTCCCCCACTTTTGGCGCAGAGTTTTAACCTAATTCGTCTTCCGTGCCGAGAACGACTTATCAAGGGGATTCCCCAGACACTTCAGCCGTTTTGCGATCTAAGATTCTTTCTTTATTGAGCAATCTCGCCTCCCGAATTTTAGCAAGGTTCACATATTTCCCCGTCTGATGTCAAGTACCTCAGGTAGTTGAGTGCGTTCTCTTGTTCTTGACACTCCTTTTTCTTGCAACATGGTCGCACGCTTCATGAGTCCTCTTCGAATTTTCGCGGTTCATTTCAAGGGTTGAGAGTGAACCCCTCAGGGTTTCGGAAGTTACTAACCATTTAACCTCCCTTTTCATCCTTTTCCCTTTCACCCCATTTATTTGTATGTGAGACGTGCGTTCTCCTCAAAGATGTTTGCTACTTGCTCCAATATTGTCCTTTTCTCTCCCTTTTTAAGGCTTTTCAGTGAACCTCTCGTTAGACGATTCATTGCTCATTTTTCGTCTTTTTTCAGGAGAGTCTGTGTTTACAGCATCCCCCCTATATTCCCCCCCTTTCCGATGGGTTCTCCATGGCTTCCCTTCGCCGCCCGCCAGCCGGACCAGGTTTTGCAACATTACACTTCGTGGCGCTTCCTATAGGCGTCGTTGCCCTTGGTTTGTGTCCCCATTGAGTCTTATATGGTCCACTCCATCTGCCGATTTTGTCGGGTGCCACCCCAGTAAAGCTTTTGTTTTGCCTATTTTTTGTGAAAACCCCCTTCCACCCTTGTTTTATTGTTACGTCCCTCATCACTCCGTCTTTCCTGGTTTCCTGACACAAGTCCCGGTATTTGTCGTGCTCTCATTTTTCGAGTGAGGTCCAAACCTTTTTCCCCGTTTAAGTACGCGACTAGATCTTCTCGTTGACTGCCGATGTTTTGCCTTTTCCCACACCTGGGTGTTAGATGCTATCATGGACAGGTCTTCTACCACCAAAATGAACCACCTTTAATGTTCCCGTCTCCCCCCAGTCTTTCGTCCTCGCCCACGAAACCGCCACACATTCTTCCCTTGCTTAGTGTTTTCCCCAAACCCAAGAGTTGCGGTGATTCTCTATATCTCTCGCAGATAAGAATTGAGTGTAAAAAACAGGCTCCTTTTCGTTCCCGAACAGGAATTCGTTCCCACTCAATTGGCACGCTTTGTTTGCCCTTTTCCTCCCCTTGCGATTTTTCGATCGATTATCACCTGGTTCACCCCTGTCGTTAAGTAAGGCCTCCCCGCCGCCCACTGTTTTGGGCATTTTCCATTTCCCCTCCATCGGTTCTGTACTTACCACCCCCCTCCCCCAGCGCCGGCAGCTGGGTGACCCTCCCGTCTTTCCAGAATAATAGCCGGTTGTTTTTCCCTTTTTGCGACGAGAGTGACTTTTCCTGTTTAGTTCGCTGCTTCTTGAAGTCTTCTCCTTTCACGTTCCTGACCCACTCCTCCTCAAATTATTCATTCCGGTCCCTTGCCAG
>Ga0179593_1589282_pt1 | contig 12105 bp, 22 predicted proteins | sample CZODoug2_1_08_16_FD_185931 | JGI IMG/M metagenome (GOLD analysis project Ga0179593, IMG submission 185931) | Vadose zone soil fungal communities from Angelo Coast Range Reserve, California, USA - CZODoug2_1_08_16fungal (PacBio error correction) | ecosystem: Environmental > Terrestrial > Soil >... | reverse complement strand
GATCGACATTCAAGGATATCCCTCTTTTTTTGCTTGGTCCGTCAGCTGTTCGGTGCTGTTGCTTTCATGCGGTTCATTGGCTCTACTTTTTTTTGCTCCCCTTTCCCGCAACGGGGATTTTCTTTCCCCCTGTCTTTTTTCCCTCTTGGAAGCGGCAGAAAACCCTTGCGGCTTTTTTTTTTTTTTCCGCCGCGGTTTAAACACGGACGGAAACCCCGTTCTCCCCTTTTTCCTGGGCTCTATTTGCGTTTTACTTGACCCCTTTCATTTTTTTTTTTTTTTCTTCAATCGGCTATATCATCGTGCTGAAACACTTTTTTTTCTGGTTTACATCCAATCGAATCCGGGAAATGGAGTCTCCTCCTTTTTTCTTTCTTCGTTCTTCCTTTTTTTTCATCTGATTTTCTTTCCTCCTTTTCCTTTTCCTCTCTCTGGCGGGACGACGAAAAACATCGCGTTGTCCTTCTCGAGAGCAAGGACGAAAATCGTAATTCTGTCTCTTATTCCCCTCTTTTTCCTCCGCCCCTCCCTTTGAGATCCGCTCACCTCTTTCTCCTTTTTTCCTTTTCACTCCGGGATAGAGCGAGGGTCGCGTTTTTTTCTAGAACATTTCCGCGCTTGAAGAAACCTCCACCCGATGTCCCTTTTTCTTTTCAATCCTTTTTCTCTATATTATTTGTTTCATGCTATTTCCACTCTTTTGATGAGAGAGAGTTTTCAAGACGACCACGCGGCGGTTTTTTTTTAAACCCCAGTGGTCGGCCGGACGACCGAGCCTCCCTTTTTTTCCCTCGTTCCCCTCCCCCTTAATTTGCCATCTTGTCTCTTTCCTCCCTTCTCATTCTCGAAATAACAGAGAGCAAGCGTCATCTTGTTAAGAACGTAGAGATGGCGCATGGCCATGCCTTCTTTTTTTTTCCTCTCCCCTCGCTTTTCATTGACCTCCTCCCTTTTTTTTCTTTTTTTTTCCGCTCAAAGGGAAGATAAAAGCCGACCCCTCCATCCTTCGCACGGTGCAGACAGGGGCCAAGACACCTGCTTCTCTTCTTTCCTCTTCCCAGCTCTCCTCCTCTGGTTTGACCTTTGAACATCTCCCCTCCTCCTTTTACATTGAGTGAAAGAGATAGCCGCATCTTCTTTTTCTTGTCTGGAAGTTCAAGGTGACGGCCGCCCACTCTTTTTCTCCCAGCTTCCCCCCCAGACGAGCGGCCTCGTTTTTCTTTTTTTTTTTTTCATAAAAAGAGGAAAAACGGATCATTTTGCGTCCTCTTTTCCGGCTCGGGGAGGATCTTCTTTCTCTCTCGATCCCGTGATCCCCCCTCTTTCTTTCTTTCTTTTTTTCGGCGTTATAGAGAGTGAAGGCGTTTCTTCTCTTTTCTTTTCGGGCTGCATCTGAGCCAGGAGATAGCCGAAGCGCTGGGATTCCCCCCTTCGTCCTTCCCCTTTACCTTGCCCTTTTCCTCCCCCTTTTTTCTTCTTCTATCCTGATAAAGGTTGATGAATTGGAAGTACTCTTTCCCAAGCGCTTAGGCGAGATTATGGCTCAGATGCCAGCCCTATCCTCTTTTTCTCCCATTCTGAATTCATCTCTTCAAAGACCATTCCCAACCTCTATTTTCCTTGATCAGGTGACATTTTAGCTGATCTTCTTCTCCTCTGACTTCTCCTTTAGAGTAGTCTTTCTCGTTTAACTTGATCGAGTTGTTAAAGAGGTTGATTTTTTTTCGCCGATCGGTTAGAGAGTTCAACCCCTTGCTTTTTTTTTTTCGGACCCCTTTCCCCCCTTTTTGTTTACTCGTGACTTCCCCCCTCATTTCTCTTCCTTCGGCGAGGTTAAAATAAACCTTCTTTTTCTTTCTCATTTCGTGATCAAGCGAAAGCAGGTGTTGGCCCCGGTCTCCCCCTCCTCTTCTTTGAGCTTCTGTCTCTCTCTCTGTCTTTCCACTCGATGTATGGAGTTAAAGGGAGTGCTCTATTTTCTTTGGAGGAAGCGGTTTCTTTCGCATTCATGTGCTTTTCCAGCGTTATATCACGTATGTCTTTTCCTTTTTCTTTTTTCTCCTTTCTAAGAAAGTTAAGTAGACCTTCTCTTTTCCCTTCCATGGGAAAATCGGCCGCATCCTGCCTGCTCCTTTTTTGCTCCCCCTCGTTGTTCAACCGTTTTTCCTCCCTTTTCCTCTTTTTTGGGAGTCTTGAAAAAAGTCTGGCTTTCCACACGTGAGCGGCCGGCCGATTCTTCCCTTTAATACTCCTTTTTCTTTCTTCTTCCCCTTTCCTTCCTTCCTCTCCCGTAGGAGGAAAACAATTGTCCCTTTTTTTTTTTTTCCGGAAAAAAAACTGTTCGCGGATTTCGCGCAGCTCTCCCTCTCTCTCCTTTTTTGAGATTACAGGCTCCCCTTCTTTTCTTTTTTGCATTTTCCCCCCCGTTGAGTTATGCGATATGACGCAGCATTTCCTTTCTCAGTAATCCGTCTTTTTTCTTTCTTTTCCTTCTTTTTCAATCGCTTTTTCTTTCTTTTTCTCCCCCTTTTTTTTTTCTGCATGGGAGACCAGCAAGCAACGGATTTTCCCCTCCTTGAACGCGATCGCGGGTACACGAGCAAGCGCACTCCTTTACCTTCTTCCGTTGTCCTCCTTCTTTTTCAGTGCCCAGATTTATCAGGACCTTTTTTTCCCCGCCCCCTTTCCTCCCCAGTTGGTAAGGCAAAACGCGGCCTCTCCCGCACTTACTTGCGAAACGGGTTCCGTCGGGGGGTCCCCCTTTTTTTGTTCGGGTCTTTGCTTTCCGATGCCCCGTTTTTTTCTTCCTTTTCTTCCCCCTTCCTTTAGTGACGTTGATAAAGAAGATATCACGCGTTGTGGTCTTTTTTTCCCGTTCTTTCCCTGAAGGCCGCGAGGAAAGCAACAGACACCCCCTCCCTCCAGTTTTCTTCTTCTTAATCCGATCATTCTTCTTTCCCTTCTCTTCTCCTCAAGGAATCTCAAGATCAGGGGAAGATGGACGAGGTTTCTTTCTCTTTTTCTTCTGCGCGCTTCATTGGAACGAACGCTCACCGTCAAGAATACCTCCTTTTTATCTTCCGTGTCCTTTTAACTACTTTTTTTTCCTTCTTTTTCTCCTTCCTTGCGTTCGAGAAAAAGCAGAACATCGTTTCCGCCGCCTGTTTTTTTTAAACCCGTTCGCCCAAGTACGTGCGGTGTAACGGGAGTGCTCTCTTCTTTTTCAACCTTTGTCGCTCGCTTCCCCGTCTTTCTTAAACAAAATAATGGTACGACGGCAACCTGTTCAATCCGATTTCCGGGGAAATGGAGTCGCGCTGCGGTGTACGCCGCCTCTTTCTTTTCTTTTTCTTTTCTCCTTCCCCCCTGAGAGATCTTATTTGCCGCTCTTCCGTTTTTTCCCCTTTTCCCCCTTTCTTTTCCCGTGCGCAAAGCAGATGAGAGAAAGGACCTTTTCCCCTTCAATGAAATGCTGCGGCCATATCGAAGAACGCCCCCTTTTCTTTTTTCCTAAGAGCTTTGTCTTTGTCCGGCCCCGCTACACGCCTTGCTCCCTCTTTCTCTTCTTCTTTCTCCTCAAAGCAGAGAAAAGTTCCTCTTTCCTCCCGATGCACTTGGTAAGAAGACGGGAGCGGGCGCCCTTTTTCCCGATATTCGGTTCATTCTTTAAAGTTGTGCCCATTCTTCTTTCCTTTTTTCCCCCGAGCGTTTAAGCAGCAAACAGCGGCGTTCTTTTTTCCACCCCGCGTGGCGGCGGACGACAGAAGCTTCCGGGCTGCCTTTTCTTTTTTCCCCCTGCCCTTTCTTCAGCTGTTGTCTTTTGTCCTTCCTCTTTCTCTCTCCATAAAAGAGAGAAAGCGAATCGCTCTTGCTCCTGAACGTCGAGCTGGCGAATGCAATGAAGGGAAAGGACTCTTTTGAGCCCCTCTTTCTCCGCCTGCACTCATTCTTCCTTTTCCGCTGCTGATAAAGATCACCGGGGCGCTCCCCTCTGGCGCCGGTGCAGGAAAGGCGGCCAAGCACCTTTTTCTTCTTCCCCCACGCCTTTTCTTCGTACCATACCCCTTTTCTCCTTTGTATTTGAAAATCAGAAGGCAGTCGACTTCTCTTTCTCAGAGGTTCGCGCATCGCTGCCGCCCCAAGCGGTTTCCCTTTCCTTTCCTATCCATCTTTTTACTTTTTTTCTCTTTTGAGGAAAGATAATAATCAACCCTTTCCTTTCACCGAGGCGAAGCGTACGGCTCATTTGGTCATCCTTTCTGTCCCTCTTTTAACATGCTTTTTTTTTTCCCGGGATAAGAAATACCGAGCCTTTTCGTTCCTCGAGCGTGGACTGCGCCTTTCCTCTCCTCTTTTTTTTTTTTTTTCTCCTTCCTTTTTTTTCTCCCTCCTCATAGCAGAAGAGTGGGATGGCCCTTCAAAGCGAGTAAGGCAAATTCCCCTTCTCTCTCTCTTTTCCCCCATTTGGTGTTTCTTCTCTCTTCCCTTTTTCATTTGCCGTTATCGCTTTTGTCTCCCGCGCTTCGGCGAGCTTCTGGCTTCAGTTCCTCTTTCCTTCTTTCCTCCTTTTTTACAATGCGTCACTTTTCCCCATCTTTCCGACCGCCGCGGAACAACTTCGGCTCTCCCCGGTGCGGGTTTTCTTCTATAGCGTCCTTCCCTTCTTCTTTTTTTCACACACCCCTGAGCCGTTAAGCTGCCTCTCTTTCCTCTTTTGTTAAAGAGGTTGAGATCCCTCCGTCGGTTCGAGCGTTCAACCCCCTTTTCTTCGTCCTAAGCACATACCCTTTTTTCTGTGGACTTTTTTGCTCTCTCTTAAATAAATTTCCGCGCAGCTACTCCCCTTTCTCTTTTTTCCTATTGTTTCAGTACCCTATCTTTTTTCTTCCTCCCTCCCTTTTTCTTGGAAAAGGCTAGACCGTGCTTTTTGATCGGCGTGACGGCCAGGGGAGCTGCCTTTTTTTCTGATTTGGCTCCTTGAGTTCGCATTTTTTTCCCTCCTTCTCTTAAGCAGGGGGTGAGAAGGAATGGAATTAGCCTCTTTCCGTGCTCTTCGATTCGCTGCGTTTTTTTTTTCTTTGTATTTCTTTGAATTCCCCCCTGCCCTCTTCCAGATGGAAGGGAAAGTCAAATGTTCCCGGCCGCATAAGTAAGGCGCCGTAAGCTCGGTCGTTTCCCTTCTTTTTTTTTACCCGTCGCCCTTTCTCTCGCCGACCAGGCCGCGGTTTTTTTCCCCTCTCTTCAAGCAACACGTTTCTTCCGATGGGAGTCATAGCTGGCATGACCGGACTCTTTTTTCCGTTCTTTTTCTTCAGTTGATTCAACCCTTCTTTCTTTCTTCTTCAATGTTCTACAGGCATTTAGAGAAGCTCGGAAGTGCGCTTCGCGACCGCCGCTCGAGACAGGAGTGACTGCCGACCTTCTCCTCCTCTCTCCTCCCCCTCTTTTTTTTCGTTTTGAATAAGCCTCTTTCTCCTTTTTTTTTTTCCCTTTCTATTTCCTTTGCTCTCGTAGAGGTGCGCAACGGAATAGTTTTTCTCCTGCTAATCTCGGACGGAAATCTTTAGATCGAGAATGGAGGATGTACCATCAAAGCCCTCTCCTTCTAAATCTTTCTCCACTCTCCCTTCCTACTTTCTCCCTTCTTTCCCTTTTTTTTCCGTCGAGGGAAAGTATTTGTTTCTCATTTCCTCTTCCGGGTGGCGCGCCGGGGCTCATACCTTTTTTCTCCTATCCCTTCCCCCGTTATGAGTTTGACTTTTTTTTTTCTTTTTTTTTTCCCCTCTTCTTCGTGAGAGAAACGAAGAAAGGGTTTCTGCCTTTTCTTTAGTGAAGTTGATCCGACGATCCCGCTTTTTTTTTCCCTTTTTTTTCTTTAAGGGAGCTTCTTCTCCCCTTCGAGACCTGTCCATCCCACCCCCTTCTTCACCTTTTCAAACCGCGTAAGTTCATCATGATAGGGAGATCTTTTTTCGTTGGTTGTGTTACGAGAGATGATCGCATCAAGGACCCCGATAGTCGTACTTCCCTCTCTTTCTTCCTCGCTTCCCGGTTTTCCGGTTCGTGCCTTTTCCCTCTTTTTTCTCCCTCCTGGAGAACAAAGGTACAAAACGCGGCCTCTTTTTTTCCTGTACCAGCGGGCAGCGGCAGAACCCCTTGCTGTGTTTTTTCTCCCTTTTTTTCCCCTCGGTTTCCGGACGACCTTCCCTTTCTTTTCCTTCTTTCCTCGCTTGAGACAAAAGGATGTCGCCCCCTCTTTTTTTTTTATTCATCGTGCTGAAAAAAAGCCTGTCCTACTGGTCCAACCCTTTTTTTTTTTTTTTTTCCATCCCCAATTAATTTTCCCTTCTCTTCTTTCTTTCCCCCCGATAGTGGCATACGTGCTTGGCGGGTCCCTCTTTTTTCAATTAAGCTGGCGGAGACGACGAACACATCGCGTTGACCCTTCCTCTTGAGGGCCACTTTTCAAGCTGTCCTTCTTTCTTCTCTCTTCTTCCCTCTCTCCTCAAAGAAAAGAAACGTGCTGCTTTCTTTTCGCTTATGCGACGGTCGCAGATCAAAGCGAGGCTGCGCGGCGGGTCGCTTCTTCTTCCTTCTCCCAGTTCGGCGCTTTTCCGAAAATGCCACCGGTCCTTTTTTCTTTCTTTTCCTCCTATTGAAAGAAGGAGGCGTACAAAGTCTACTTTTTTCTCGGCGGCCGCTAACTTGGTGAGCCCAGAGCGTTTTCACTCCTCCCCTTTTTTCTTCCGCGCTTTTTTGCCCCCCTCTTTTGTCTGTTCCTTTTTTTCTTTTTTGGCGTGAGGAGGAAGAGTTTCCCATTTCAGTGGCGTTCGGGCGACGGGAACGTTCTTCCCCTTTTTCCTTTTTCCTCTTAGCTACTTCTATCCCCTTTTCTTTTTTTCCCTTTTTGCTTCCTTCCTTGAAGGCAGAAAGACCGATTCCTCGGCGACTCTTCTTCCTTTCTCCCCATCATCGGCTTTACCGGGACGTGCTGCTTTCACTCTTCCTCACCGCTCAGGACCCTTTTTTTCTTTTTCCGGGGACAAAGACTGCTTTCTTCTTGATGTAGCCAAGATCGAACGCCTCTCATTTTTTTTTCTCGACTTCTCTTCCCAAATTTGATTCTCTTCCTCTCTTTTTTTCTCCCTGGCGGGAAAGGGGTGCTGGACCTTGCGACGCCAAGCAGGGTTGAACCCTCTCTTTTTTTCTCCCTCTCCTCACCCCCCTTTGAAAAAAAGGATCAAGTTCCCTTCTCTTCAGGGCGGAGGAGTCGCGGGGATTCTCTTTTTTCTCTTTATGGTACACCTTGGGTCACTTGCTTCCCTTTTTCTCCTTCTTTTTTTCCTTGCGCCTGGGAAAGAGAATGAAGAAGGCTTTTTTCCGAAGCTCGCCGACGGCTGGGAGGAAAGATCGTCTCTTGTCCTGCAACGGTCTCCTTGTATCTCTCTCTTTTTCTTTTTTTTTCTGAATAAGGTAAAGGGGCTGGACCTGTCCTTTTCTTCTCTTCATCCCAGCGCTTGGAGAGCTTCTGGCTCAGATTGCTTTTTTTCTTTTCTTTCCCTGCGCATTCGCGCTCTCCTCCTTCCCCACTTTTCGCCGGGAAGATTTCCTTTTTCATAAACGTGCATATCGATCTTTTTCCCTCCCCCTTTCGCTCCGCTTATCTTCTTTTTTTTTCCTCTTCTCTTTTGTTTAAAGATGTGGATGATGATATGGCTCAACTCTCTCTTGCTTGGGCTTCGTCACAGTGAATTCAAGAACATTGGCCCCCGCTTGTCTCCCCTAGGGTCCTTTCTGAACACATTCTTTCCTTTTTTTTCTTAGATGTTCATTTTCTTTGGCGGAGGGAAATCGAGGCTGGTCGTTTCTCTTTTTTTTCCGTTTTTCATTTTCTCCTTTCCCTTTTTTTTTCGCGGCAGGGAGCTTGAGACAGCTTTTCGATGATGGCGTCAGGAGTGTCGCAGCTCGTGGGTTCTTTTTCTTTCTTTTTCCCTTCTTTATCTAGTTTTATCCTCCTGTTCTTTTCTCTCTTTCCCTCTTGCGCTACGGGATGTAGCGGATTTCTTCTTTTTTCCGAGAGCCAGTGGCCATTTCCTTTTCTCTTTCCTTCGGTTGTTTCTTTTTTTTTCTTTTCCTTTGTTTCCCCCGTCGGAAAGGTAAGAGCGTCATCCCTTTCCCGCTCTGGCATCAAAAAAGGTGAGGCTGCTCCCCTCTCTTCAACCTCTCTTTGTCTCTCCCTTTTTTCCTTTTCTCTTTCCGTAGGCGGGAAAAAATTGCATCGTTGGCTTTTCCCTTTTCCTTGATTTCGCAGAAGAGAGGCAGTGCGCTCCGCGTCCCCCCTCCCCCCCCTTTCTTCTTCCTCCTCCGCCGTTTTTTATTATCTTCTCCTTCCTTTTTTCCTTCTTCCCTCTTTTTTCCGCAGAATGAATGGAAGGATAAGATAAGAAATTCCTCGGTGCGCCGGAATAGTCTGTTATAAACGCGATGAGTTTTCGTTCTCCTCTTTTTATAATGGCTTCTCCCCCAAGTACCAGATGTAAATCTTTGTTCTCCTTTTCCCCTTTCTTTCGCGGGTAAAAGAGAAAGCGCGACTCCATTTTTCTTTTTTTTCTTACACCATCCCTACCGGTTTGCAAGCGGAAAGTATTGTTCCAGCACGTTCTCCTCCCTTTTCTTTTTTCTAAACCATTTTTCCACGATTATTCCTCTCTCCCTTCTCCATTGCTCCTTTTTTTTCGTAAGAGGGGGTAAAACGAGTCTTTTTGTCGGAAGTGGGGTAACGCGTCCCTTGCTTTTTTCTTGCGCTGACCGTGGTCCTAAACAGATTTTCCCTTCCTTCTTTTTGCCGTTGCTCCGCAGGATTTCTTTTATCCAATGAGCCTTTTTCTTCCCCTTTCTGGACGTCTCTTTCCTTGCCTTCTTCACCCTCTTCCCCTTTTTTCCCCTCCTTGCGGATCTGAATGCGATCATCTATCTATTTTCCTCCTTATTTTTTTCTCGCATTCAAGGACTCCATTCTCCTTTTCCCTTTGTTTGGATCATGGTTCGAAGACCCGTCTTTTTTTTTTTACCCTCTTAAGAATAACGCCGCGGAGCACTTTCATTTTTTTTTCTCTTCCTCAACGTCATCAAGAATTGATTGTTCAAGGACAGCGTGCATGCGGTCCCCCTCTTTCTCTCTCACTCTAATCCCGCAGCTCTTTTACTTCTTCCTTTTCCCCTTCTTTCTTGGGTACGGGAGCGATGAAGGAAGAGTTGCCTCCTTATGTCGCCCCGAGAGAGAACCGGATCTACCTTTTCCCCATACTTTCCTCCAAAACGCTGCTTTCCCCTCTTTCCTGTTAAAAGGGAGTCGCGATGAGAGTGTAAGCGAGATCGTTCTTCTTTTTCTTTTTTGTTTTCCTTCTTACGAGAGAAGATTTCCGGGCCCGATATAGGCTGGTTCTCCTCTTTTCCCCAAGACATCCTTTCTCCCGCAGATAGTGCTCCTTCTCCTCTTTCCTTTCCCTTTCCCCCTCCCTTATTCCGATCGAAGAAAGAAAAGAAACGATGCGGCGCTTTTGGAGGAGAAGGCCGCAGCTCAACGCCGGTCTCGCTGTTTTTCGAGGGAGCGCCCCCTAATTTATCTCTCCTATCCTTCTCCTTTTTCCTACACCGCCAAAGATGACATTGTTTCCGTTTCCCCCCTCTTTAAATCAGGCGGCGTACAAAGATAGTCGGTCCTGCAATCTTTTTCTCGCTCCTGTTTTTTTTGTGTTCCCTCTCTCTCTCCTCCCTTCTTTCGTTATGAAGAGATAAATTTCGCCTTTTTTCGGTGGTCGGACGGAAGAAAGAGTACCGGTGCTTTTTTTTTTCCAATGGAACTTCCAGGTATTTTCTTTTTTTTTTTCCCTCACGTTATTCACGTTTTTCCTCACCGAGCGCAGGAATAGAGAGCACGCTGCATTCTTTTTCTCTTTTTGCGGAATTGCTAAGGATAACCTCCCCCTCTTTTCTTTTTTCTCCTATCTGCAGAACGAAATGAAACTCCCCCGGGAAGCTGTCCAAGCTCCTTTTTTTTTCCCGGACAAGCAAATCAAGGCCTGACCTTTTTCTCTTTTTTCCCCCCGGTCTGCTAGAGGCGAAAAGATCGAAGTCTTCCCCCTCGCCGCAGTCGATGCGCGAAACGTGTTGACTCTTTCCCCTTCCTCCCCCGCCACGTTGCCTTTTCTTTTTTTTTTCTTTCTCTCCCCACGCAGGGTGTGAAAAGATAGAAACTTTTTCTAGCATCACTTTCCTTTCAACAACACCCATTCCCCTTCTTTCTTTTTCCGTCTAAGGGAGGAGCGTCGCGGTTTCTTCTCTTCGAGATAAGAGTGGATGACCCCTTTTTTTCCCGCTTCGTTAGATCTTTCTCTTCTTCTTTTTTTCTTTCTTTCCCTCGAATTCAGAAGGACACCGGGGGATTTTTCTTTTTTTTCGCTCGCCGAAGCGATTGGAGGAAAGATCTCTTTTTCCCTTTTCTTTTTCCCCTTACCCTACCTGTTCTCTTTTTTTCCTTTCCTTTTTCTTTTTGCGAGAGATAAGAGTAAAGGTGTCTCTTTTGAGGCTCGATAGTTAATCCCAGCGCTTTCCCCTTCCTTCTTTTCAGATTTAGTCCCCTCTTTCCCCCCTTCATCTCTTTCAAAGGCGAATTAAAGAGCTCTCCCTCTCCTCGGTACGGATAAGGTGCCGTTTCCTTCCCCTTTTTCCCTCTCTGCTTGACCTCATTCCAACCCTCTCTTTTTCCTCTCTTAGATGAAGAGCTCGTTTTTTCCCTTTTGATTGATGATATGGATAAAACGCTCGCCGGGTCTTCCTTTTTTGTTTTTCTCCCCCCCCTGCTTGGGCTTTCCATCTTTTCCCCTTTTCTCCTTCGGGAGAAAGCTGCCCCCCACTTCGCGCAGTCGAATGCGGCTAGTTTTCAAACTCCCCTTTATTGCGAATCTCTTCCTGGTACGTCTTTCCCCCTTTCCCTTCCCTTTATGAAAAGTGCGAAGGCTGCTTTTAATGTCTCCTGGAAAGGGAGCTTTTTCTTCCCCCTCCTCCTTGAGGAGTTCAATTCGTGGCCTCTCCTTTTGTTTTTTCTCTTCCTCCCTTTCTTGAGAATAATGGAATTCGCCTTCTCTAGCGTGTATTTAGGGATTCGTCTTTTCTCGCGTCTCCCATTTGTTCCTCCCTCGCCCCTTCTTCCTTCTTTCCTTGTAAGTTAAATGGGGAAAATCGGCCTAATCCCCGTTCCTCTCGGTAGTCAGGCCCTCTTTTTCTCAAGGTCTTGAGTGCCTTCCGTCCTCTTTTTTTTTCCCCTTCTGAATAAACCCTGTGATTCCCCCCTTTTCTCCCTCCCTCTTGCATGCCTGAATCCCCTGTTTCTTTTTTCTTTTTTTTCTCCCCGCTCACGGGGAGGAAAAAGGCACGTTCTTTTTTCCTTTCGGAAAAATGTTCTCGGCGTTCGCGCAGCTCTCCTTCCTGATCGCGCGCTCGAGCTTTATTCTTTTCTTTCCTTCCCCTTTCCTTTTTCTGTTGCGTCGATGTGATACTGAGCGTTTTCGTTGCGTTTTTTTTCAGTGATCCGATAAGAATTCCGCTTTGTCCCTTTCCTCTTTCTTCTTCCTTTTTCCTTCTTCTTTTTTCAACCTTTTTTAGTTCTCGTCCCCTTCTTACCTCCTTTTTTTCTTTTCCTTTGTGTAACAGAAAAGAAAAGATAAAGCTTCCCCCTTCCCGATCGCGGCGGACAAGCGAAAGAGCGCCTCCATTTCACGTCCTCACTTCTTTTTTTTTCACCCTCCCTTTTTCAGTCTTTGTTTTCCTCCGAGGAGATAGCCGCTCTTCTGGGCGACATCCAGTTTGTAAGGCAACGCGTCTTCTCTTTTCTTTTCGAAAGGGTTCCGTCCTTTTGTACCCTTTTTCTTCCTTTTTTTTCTTTTCTCCCGAAAGAGAAAGGGTTCTGAGCTGCCGCTTTTTTAGTGACGTTGATCCGACGATCTCGCGTTTGTGGACAGGTTGCTCCTCTTCTTTTCTCTTGAAGGTGATCTCTGAAGGTCCTTCCTTCTTTCCTTTTCCTGTTAACCATGCTAAACCGCGTAG
>Ga0179593_1568427_pt1 | contig 12105 bp, 13 predicted proteins | sample CZODoug2_1_08_16_FD_185931 | JGI IMG/M metagenome (GOLD analysis project Ga0179593, IMG submission 185931) | Vadose zone soil fungal communities from Angelo Coast Range Reserve, California, USA - CZODoug2_1_08_16fungal (PacBio error correction) | ecosystem: Environmental > Terrestrial > Soil >... | reverse complement strand
CCTGAAAAAGACATTTCCCTCTTGAAACTTACACCTCAGCCGAGTATAAACGATAGATGTATCCTTCCACAATTTTTTTGAGGAGATTTTTTCGCGATGTTCCTTTTTCCTTTGCATCTTGGGACTTTTTTTGTCTGCTGACTTCGAACAAAAAGTCTTTCTGAAGATTCCCCCCCCCCCCCGAGGTAAAAATGTGTCCCTTTTTTCCAGTTGAGCCCGGAGGGGGTGAAGGGCACTTTGACCCTCTTGAGGGGTATCCCCCACGTTTTGCCCTTTTCTTGGGTACTTGTCAAAACGGAGGGAGGCTTTAACTTTTTTCTAACGGTTTTTGGGTGATACATCTAAAGGCCCCCTATAGGTATCTTCTTTTTTTCTGCACACCCCTTCTTCTACACCCCCCGAGTTTATAAAATAACCTTTTCCGTTTTTCCTTTTGTAGCCCACGCCCTTTCCCCTTTCGTTCATCCACACCATTACCCCGTTATTCACAACCACCACCCTAGCGTTTCTCTTCACATCCCCCTTAACATGTATCCCCACGCTTCGTGGTTCCTGAAGTCAATGTCACGACCAATGGATTCCCCCTCCCGTTTTCCCTTCTGTTTCTCTGAATTTTGGCTGTCAGGTTCTTCCGTTTCTCAGTCTTATTTCCTTCGGGGCAATTAAGTTTTTGAGAGTGTTAGCATATTAAGGCCCCCTTAATGATCTCTCCCCTGCTTTTTTCCCAAAAATGTTGGTTTATCCATATTAAGTTAGTGGTTTCCCCTCTTTCAATGTCCCTGGATTTACCTATCGTCTGTTTCAGTCCCCCTTCACACAGCACCTACCACCACAACGAGGTCCTCTTCCCCTCCTGTCGGGCCTCATCACCCCCCCCTCCCCATTCGGATTTTCTTATCCCCCGTGATTACCTTTTATAAACCTACAATATTTTCCTATATAGAAATCTTCCATTTCTCGTCTTTTCCCCCTGCCCGCCTTTTCCCTAATCTACAACATGGCACACCCTCATCCAGGGATAGACTGGAATTTTTGTTGGGAGGATGGGAACCCCCTCCCCCCGGTCTATTCTCCCCCTACGGAGGTCTATGACCCCCCGACTATTTTTTTTTCTTTAATGTGGCGATTCGGGTGGCGTCCTCGTCCTTTTCTTTCGCTCTCCTTGGCCCTTTGAAAGGGACCAAAATATTTCTTTGCGTGGGAAGAAATCTTTGTTGGGCTTTCTTTTCCCTCCTGTGCCTCCGTAGGTAGAATAGAGACAACTTTCGATATATATTAATATTTTTTTCCGTTTCCTTTTTTTTTTTGAGTCTTTCCCTCCACAATATTCCCCTCTCGCTCGACCACCCTCCTCCCAGTTAACTCCAATGCCGATCTGGTTGAACCCACTCCCTCGTGGTCGAAACTCTCGTTCTTATTTTCCCCCCCCTGCTCACTCCTTGTTATCTGTCCCTGGCCCCAAAACGCTTGCTGACTTAGTACCATCCTCTTTTTTTTTCGTCCTTTTTCTCCCCCCCTTTTATCGTTTTCATTTTTTTGGATTTTTCTTTAGCTTTTCTTCGCACTTGAAGATACCACGCCTTCTTCCCCAACACACTAAACCCAGCGTTTTTTCTTTTTTTTGATATATCGGTCTTTCTTTTTTTTCACAGTATTTATAGCGCCCACGGCCCCCCCTTTTTTTCCTTTCCACCCCCCCACCCCCCCCCCCCCCCCCCACCTCCCCCCCCCCCCCCCCCCCCCACCCCCCGCGCACCCCCGCCCCGACCAACTGTTAAAAGATCTTGCTCAACCTTTCCCCCTTTTTATCCCTTCCATTCGTTTTTCCCATTCCTGTGCTGCGGGAAGGGATGATACAGCCCTCCCGTTGTTTTTGGTTGTTGTTGTGAGAGCTTTTCCGTCGCCCCCCCAGGGTCCCACTTCGTTGAAATACCTTCTACCTGAAACGAATTGCTGCAATTCTTCCAAAACCCTTTTTCCCCTTTTCGCCCACTGCGCCCTTCCCTCGATCCTCTTCTCCAAAAACAGACGGGATCTCCAGGCCACCCCCCCGGGCCGTCCCAGTGGACTTTTTCGTTTTGATACCTTTCTTCTTTTTGTATAGTATGCGCATCCCCAGCCTCAGTCGAGCCCCCCAACAAGGCAACCAAAAACCCCCCCCTACCGCGCGGAGCTGCCCATCCCCCCCCCCCCCACCGTGGTCCTTCCCCCTTCCCGCCCAGCGTTCCATCCCGCCCCGCCCCCAGGTCACCCCCCACACCCTCTCGATAGAACTTCCCACGAGCCACCCCCCCCCATTTCTTCTTCACCCCCACGCCGACGGTTTCCTCCCAATAAATGTCGATAGGATTAGCCCGCCCCCAGATGTAAAAAAGGTTCCCGCCATATGAAATAGATATTCCTTTTCCTTCTGGAACTTTTTTCTTCTTAGTCACAGGTCGGGAAGCCAATAAAATGTCTCCCACCGCGGCCCGACCCCTCTTTCTTCGTACCTCCCTGGCGAACGAAGGAGTGTACGCCTCCCTTGAGAAAAGGCGTTTCTCTTTCCTCGTGGCAGTCCTCCCTCCCCCCTTCTTTTTCCGCAGAGACCCCCTTTTTTTTCATTCCTCCCACCAATGCTCACTCCTTCCCCCCCCTCAGTGAGGTAGTGCCACCTTTTTGGGAACACGTGCTTTTTTCCCTTTTTTTTTTCCCTATGCATGGGATGTATTTTTTATTCGAGAAGAGGATGTTATAGGAAGTGTTGTGTCGAAAAGGGCTTCTAACATCGTTCTTTTTGAGGTTTTTTGCCTCCTGACAGGCTGCGATGAGAGACATTTTTTTCTGGGAGGGGCCCTAATATAACTCTTTTGAAAATCAACTTTCCTGCTGATGCCAACTCTGGCAATATCCCTAAATGGAGTTAGAGTTCTCCCGTTTATCATTACACTTCCTTCTTTTCTTCACCCGGAAGAAATTTTAAACAAGCTGCGAAGAACCAACCTTTCCGAAAGAATACTGAGTTCCCCTCATGACCAGTCCCCCCCTTTAGTCGAGTCCCCCGCTATCTCGGAAAAACGATTTGTCCAAGGGACAGGCCCTGGGGGGCATGGACGTCCCCCCCCCCCCACGGCGGACTTTCTCCTTTTCGATATGGAGGACCATCCAACGAAGGAGCCTTTTACACATTACGGGTTATCCTTAATGGAACGACTTTTCTTCCCCCCCTTTTTGGCCTTTTAAGGATGGGAACCCCTTGATGGGGAGAACCCCCATCCCTTTTTTTCAAAGGGGGGTCTGCGAGGTCAACTGGAGACCCCTCTTTTCACGGACCCTGTTCTTCTGCTTTCCCCCCCCCGTAGAAGGCTGGAAATGGACTTGTTTCCCCAGCAGTAACTCATTGTTTTTTTTATGATAACATTCCTTTCCCCCTCCCCTCTCCCCCGTGAACTTTTCCCAGTCCTCTATGATGTTCCCTGAATGTCCTCGTGATTCCCCCCGATGAATGTGGTCATTGTCAGACAGGGACCCCCTCCCCCGAGGCCCCTTCCCCTTTGCCAGACGCGTATGCCCAAAGATTCCCTATATTCCCTTTTGTTGTTTGGAGAGGTGCATTATCCCTCCTTTCCCAACAAATTGTTTATGACGTTTCATCCTCCCCGTGTCTACTTTAAGCCCACCCCTCCCATTCTGGTTTCCGTTCCGATCCACGAGTAACATGCATGGAAAATTGTTTGTTTTTTTTTTTTGCCGTTCACGGGACTCTTGTGATGGTTTTCCCCAACACGTTTTCCTCTTTTAGGTTACTTGCCCCGGCTATTCTAGGTCCAGTCTTTGTGTTTCCCTGTTCCTTTTTTGGTCTATGGATTTTGACACCCCCCCCCTTTCTTGCCCCCATTGATCCCATGAAATTTTTCCTATTATAAATTTTCCTGGTCCTTTGTATCTTCCCCCCACTCCCCCCAACCCCTCCATAAGGTCGCCCCATAAAACTCTCTTTTTTCCCCCCAAGATTCTTTTATCGATTTATGATTTAAAGTCGTAGAAAAAATTGTCCCTCAAAGTGTTTTTCCCTTCCAAACCCTTCCGAAAAATAACCAGGACCACACCCCCCAGTCTCCCGTTTTAAAGATTTTTGTCCTCTTTTTTTTTTTTTTTCTCGAAGAATTGGCACCCCTTTCCCCCTCCCCCCCTTTTGACCGGGTTTCCTAGTATGAGGGTCACATTTTCTTTTTTTATATTCTTAAGGTCTCCTTCCTTTCATTTGCTTTTTTGATTTCAATACTCTATTTGATATTCAGTAGTGCCATCACGCCATGTTTCCTTTTTATGTAGATTATATCCCCCCCAGCCCTCTATTTCCCTTCCATTCTCCCCTGCCTTTGGGGGCCTCCCTCCTAAAAAACCCTCCTTCCCCCAGATCGTGAATTTTCCAAATCTTCCTCTAACCCTCCTTTCTCTCGACCCTCGCAACTAATCTTTTCTCGTGTTCCAGTCAAAGCTGCTGTCCCCCCCTGGGAACCTCCATTAACTGCTATGCTGTTCTATATCTGACCTGGAGTTTTTTTACGTTTTCCCAGGGGTGGGAGGATGTTCACCTCCAACGGTTCTGCTCTTTCCCCTTCCCCCCTCTCTGCCCCTGCCCACGCTTTGCATGTGCGTTCAGGATTGGTGGGGATTCCCTTCTCCCCCGATCCATCTCTTTTTTACGGGGGCGGGACCTTCTGTTGACCCTTTCGGGGTTTCGTTTTTGAAGAAGTGGAGGGCCCTTTTGTTGCGTTCCTCCCCTTTCCCCTCGACACGGGTTTCTAGGTAGCACGTCCATCCTTTGTCGTTCATTATGGCTTCCCCCCTCTGGGGGGACCTTTTTTTGTCCCCCTCTTTTTTTTGAATTCCCAAACAAGTTCCTCAATTTTCCCATTTATTGGGAATATTGTCCCCCCCATCCTCAATTAGTTTTTTCTTCCTGGCCCCTTTTTTTTGGGGAGATCTCCATGATCCACCTTCTTTCTCCTGATTTTCACTTAAACGCTTATGAGTTAGTTTTCCCAAAGTTGTTTTCGGCATCTTCCCTTTTCGTTATCCCCTTTCCATTTTTTTTCTTTTTCTCAGCTGCAGGGTTCTTGTTTTTCCCCAGCGGATAAAGCCCAAACAGAGCTTCCCACTTTCTCCTTGTGGATTCTCTTCTTTACATCTTTTCTTTCCCCCACCGTCGCCTGGAGACGATATTGGGATTTTGCAATGGTTCGTTCTTTAGACTTCTTCTGACAATTTGAACCCGTTGGCAGAATGCCGCTGGGGATTGACAACGTAAATCGTTCCCCATTTACGTTCCCCCCAATTAAAACCCCTTTTTTTGGACGGTCTCCTTTCGGGTTACTTACCTTAATTCCTTTTTGAGAGAGGATTCCCCCCCTTTCCCCCCTGGTAAGTGTTTCCGTTCCCCTCCTTGGGGTATACCTGCAAGAGTGACTGATGCCCCTGCATTATGTCCCAAACTTCCCCTTTCGGACTCGGCTCCCCTTTTTCCTTTTTCTCCAACCCCGTCCAGGGGGGAGAGATCCGACCACCCTCCTAGTTCTTTTTTTTTTGAGTTTTGTATAACCTTTGATAGGGACCCAAGGCATTCAGTGCCTTCCACAGCAAAAAAACCTTCCTTTTTTTTTTCCCCTGGAAACTGGGGAATCTTCTCTTTTGAAAACAAATTAAACCTTGGTAATCCTTTGACATTTTTTTTTTCGCAGGATTAACAGAGTGATCCCCCCCCCCCGGAGATTTTTCGACCCCCTATTCCATATTGAGGCTGTTTGTCCCAGATCCCAAGTGAAATTGCGCTTCCATTAAAAGGGCCCCCCAAGATGGTCATTCCCTTTTTTCGGAAAACTTATGCAAAATAGATATAAGACGCCCCCTCTCCCCCCTCGTAGTCCCTTACCAGGGAAAACCCCCTCAATGTCTCCCTCCACCGCAGAACAGAAATCTTTTCCGCGTACAGATTGATCGGTCTCCCTCCTTCACGCCCACCTTTCCCTCTGCACAGGGACGCTTGATGCCCCTCCAGATAGCCTACAGTGGATGGGGGTTCATTTCCCCCTGTCTACGACTTTTCCTGTTACCTTCATAGCAAGTGAGGTAGGCCCCCCTTTGGGTTCCCTTTTCTGCGGACAGCATCGAGCCTCTGGCGATTTCCGAGAGGCTGTTATCTTCTTTGTTGGCTGGAGAAAAGGGTTTTCACGGCTTGGATATAATCGGAGTTTTTTTTTTTTTAAGACATGGCTCTTCTATGGCATCCTCTTTCTGGGAGGGGGCAGTTATAGACCCAATTCCAATGACTTTTCTTTTTTTGGCCACTCTGTCCCCCCCTACCTGAGTTAGCGGATGATGTTCCTTAAGGGAAGTCCTAAGACCTTCACAAAAGCTGCTCCTCCCACGGCATGCGGCCCTTTCATCCAACCCTTGTCCGGACTCCTGACCCAGTCGAATACCCCCCAACGCTACTCTTTTGAAAAAGCCTCGAAGCCCCCCCCCCCCTTCTTTGGTCATGTTCCCTTCCCCCCACGGCGGACTTGGCCCTTCTGGAAATCCACGCTAGTCCCTCTTTTTCAAATAACGGGGTATTCGTTTATGAAGAACTGAGCCGCTTTCAGCCGAAACGGATGGACTTTTTTTTTCTGCCCGATCCCCCATCGTTGATGATCCCGTTTGCAGGAGGAAGATAAAACTTCCTTTCCCCCCCTACTGTATAGGAATCCCACACTCCCTTTCTGTTTGGGAATGGGAAGAGCCCTTCTTTTTTCCCTTTTTGCAGCCGTACCTCATGCATAGGCAAAACGTGTTTATTATCCCTTTAAATAGATACAAGCCTCAAAGAATTCCCCCTGGCTGTTCCCATGGGGCATGTTTCTCTCTTCCCAGACGGAACACAGATGTTTTTCATGTGCGAAGTCGGACATTTTTCCCCCCTTCCCCCCCGTAACCCTCAGGCGGCGTATGCAACCTATTCCACTGCGTTGTTTTTCGATCGTGCCTTTCCTTCGGTGGCCCCTTGGTTTTTTTTAAAGGTTTCTTTTTTCCGGTTCTTTTTCCTACTTAGCCCCACATTTTTTTTGAAGCTCCCTTTTAGTAACATGAATGGAACCCCCCTCTTTTCCCTTCTTGGGAACTGATTCGCTTCTTTTGATGTTATCATACCCCCCCACACGTTGCCGATGAATGTTTGGGTAACTGCTTTTCCCCCCCAAACTGCTCTTTCCCCCCCCCCCCGGTTTAAAGCCTTCGACGTTTTTTTTCTTTTTCTTTCACAGTCCTGTCCTATCTTTTTTCTTTTTTGAATGAGTGACATCTGCACCCCAACATGGTTTTTTTCCCCTTCTGTGTCCCTCCGTTTTTTTCACCCACGCCCTCCTGGCCCCAGCCTGAACTCCCTATTCCAGCAGATCCCCTTTCGTTTCTGTGATTTGATTTAGAAAACCCATGTGCCCCCTAAGTGGCCTTCCCCCGGCTTTGACCTTTCCTCCGATGAGGCTCGTTTTTCCGAGCCTTTTTTTTCTCGAATCTTGGATGTCCTTCCTTTTTCTCATTTTGGCCGCATTACCGTTTGATTAGTTCATCCTCGGTTTCTAAGGTGCCTTCTTTTATTTAACTTTTTTCACAATCTAACTATGTCTCCCCTTTTTTCTTTCAAGTTGGCATTCACCGTCCCCCCTTGTGATTTTAACTATCTGTCCAACGAACCTTTCCCTTTTCCTCCATTTCGTCCCCCTTTTTCTCCGGGCCCTCCCTCCTCCGAATTAGATGATGTATAAATTTCTTAAAATAAAAATTCTCCCCCCCCTCACTAATCTCCCTCCCCCCCCCCCCATCGACAAATCATCCCCCTTTTTCTCGATTGCTGTAAGCCCTTTCTTTCACGCTCTTTACCCTGGACTTCTCTCTTTTTCTCCTGAAGTCGTATTTTGGAGGAGAACCCCACCCTTCCCTTTTCCGAAACCCTTTCACCTGCCGATACTCGGCCTTAATCTCCTGCCTGACTTCGTCCTCGTTGTTTCGCGCTCCCTTTTCCCCCCGCGAGGAAACCCAACTTTTTTTGAGCCTACTAAATTTTCTCGTGGGTTTCTTCTTTTTTTTGACTACCGGGTAGAAACTCCAGTATGCTGTTCTTTTTTTTCTTTATTTTTGGCGTTTTTTTAACTTTGGACCCTCTTTTTCCCCTCCCCCCAGACACGTTAATCCTCCTATGGACATTCTTGGAAATTTGTGAACCCCCCTATGTCTCGTGGTCGAAACCCCCCCCTTTTATTTCTCCACCTATTTCTGTTCTTCCTTCGGAGGTTCCCCCAAAGTGTTTAGTAATTTTTGTAAGTTGTTTTTTTTTTTTTCCCCCCCGGTTTCGTTATTCGTTTTTGCTTTTTTTCTTTTTATAAGGCTTTGACTTTTTTTTGATTTGCAGATCAATCTACCGTTATACAAACTCCCCCCCCCCCCCCCCCTCTTTCTCAATGTTACCCGTTCTTGGGATATATATGGAATTCCCCCCTCGTCTTTTTGGAGAAGATTTTTATTCGGTCTTTGAGGCTCAGTCCACGCCAGTTGTCTCCCTTCCGCTGGAGTTGATTTCATTCTCAGGGAGGAAATAAAATTTCCCCACAAGTACCACTGGTTTCCTTCTTTTTTTGCTCTATCTCTTTTCCATCCCTTCCTTTGTTTATTCCAAGTTTTCAGTTGTTTCGACCCGTTCCGCACCATTTTTTTTCCCAAGCGGCCTTTCCTTTCTTCTTTAACTCTGGGAAAGTTGGGTCTCACCTGGCTCTTCCAACTTGGCGTGTTTCTGCCTCCCGCGATCCCCCCCCCCCCCCAAAGTCTACGTTGTTTCTTCCCCAGGCCAGATATATCCCGCTTTCCTTTGGTTGAGTTTGTATACCCCCCCCTTTTAGAGTGGTAGAGTTTTCTTTCTCTCCTTCCGCTGCGCACCCCCTCCCAGTGCAAAAAACTAACCCGGGGGTTGAGATGCCGAAAAAAACCCCCCCTTTGTACTAACGACTCCTTCCTCCGCAGGATTAACAGGCCCTCGGTGAGAAATTAGACCCAAATCCTCCCCAACGAGACCCTTTTTCCCCACAAAGAATCCAAGTGTTTTCCCCCTTGTCGCTAGGCCTTCCCTGGGTCTGCGATTCAAAACACCCAGGTCCTCAGGTTTTCAAAATAGATATCCCGTCCCCCCTTACGGTTTTCTACCTCTTCCACAGTATGGAAAGGAACGCACCCCCATTCTTCCCCCTCCATATTGTCCTGCTTTTCCCCTTTTTTGAATCGCCTTTTTTTTTTTTTTTTTTTTTTTTTTTTTTGACCGAACTGAGGTATCGCAAGGAAGCGTGATGACCCCCCTAATCGGCCGTTTCCGAGGACCGTTTTTTTTTTTTGGGTTCATCCTCCCACCCCCACCCCCCCCCAGTCTATCCCTCATAGTTCTTGCACAGGGGGGTAGTCTTTTTCTCTTTTTCCCCCCCTGCGTGATTCTTACTTTCTTTTCCCCGAGAATTGGGATTTTTTTGTGCGGAGGCTGTAGCCTCTTTCGAAAAAGGGATTCACTCTTTTCTCCCATCATCGGTTTCCCTTTTCTTAGTGATTGATGGAGGCCGTTACTTCTTTTCTGGACATCGAGGGCTGCCGTTAATAATTCCCCCTCGATAGGGTTTTTTCCCCACTCCAATGAATGTCTTGTCCTCCCAACAGATTTTTTATGATCGGTTCTCCCCCCCCCCTTCCGGCACCTTAGGCCCCCTTTTCTCACAGAGAACAAGACGTAATTCCCCCCTTTAGGCGCCCTCTTGCCGACTCCTGGACAGCCCCTTCTCCGAAACCGTCTACTTTCAAAACGAGGGCTCCCTTTTTCAGCAGGGGTTTTTTTTTTTTTCCACACACGGAAGTCCTTTCCTTTTGATATGGACAATCAGTCCCCTTCCTAGGCGAGATGTGGAATACGGTTTATGAAAGACTTTTGTTGGTGAGGCCCCTTATGGAACGAGGAAAGTTTCTATAAAACCATAGTTGTTGCCCCTTCGGAAGAGGGTCCCTTTTCTTGAACCTATGTCTCCCCCCCCCTTTCCCTTGTATAGGATCCACAACGGTAGAAGGGCTGAAGGGCCATTCCCTTCTGCAGTTGGGCACCGCAGGGCCCTTTTTCCGTGGGGAGTCTCACATAACAGTCCCCCATACGTTCTTTACCAAGACTTCTTTTACCATTTCATTTTTTCCTTTATTCCCATCCGTTTTCATACTGCAATTGGTGGGCCAACTCCAGGAAATTCACCACTAACAACTTTTTCCCCTTTCTCTTTGCACAGATCTTTTTTTTCCTCATTAATCAGTTTTGTTGTGTCTATTGTGGCCCTACGCGCTGTTGCCCTTCTTTTTTACTCTGTGTTTTTTTCCTGTCCCTCTTAACTTAGCCCCCGTGAAAATGGGTCTTTTTCTCTCCCCGAGTTAACAATTGCCTTTTTCCCCCCTGTTGAGCATTATTGGGAACAGGGGCCTTTTTCCTGGACTGTGTCTCCTCAATAAACCAAAGTTTTTGACCCGTATTGCCCCCCACTGAATATTCTTTCCCCCCCTCCTTCTAAGTGGTGGGACCACCCTTTTTTTCCCCCCCCAATATAGGTATCTTTGACCTCTTCCTCTCCTCTCCCCAAACGATTGGTTCTCCCCCCATCCCTTTCTAGTCCAGGCCGTACACCAACGGGCCCCCCGTTCGTTCATCCCCTTTCCCCCCTCCCCCGTATTCCACCGCCCCTCGCATAGGTTTTTCGATTCCCCTCCTTCCTCCCCCAAGTCCTGCAGTTTTTTTTTCCAGGCCCCTTTTGGCTTTTTTGCTTGCCAAACCCTGGATTTCTCTTGGTTTTTTTCCCTCGTTTTTCCGATCGGGGGAGTCGCTTCTTCCTTTTTTGAGTGTCTTGGTTCTCCAGGAGGAGGAGGAGGTCGCATTCCGTTTATTCTCAAAGCAGGGTGGAGAGGTAGTTTCTTTTAATTTGTGCCGGAAGTGCATAGGCTAAACGTACCGAGAAGAAGAGACCCTTTTTTTTTATATATCAGATTTTTTTTTCTTATTCAACGCATTCCTTTTTTCCCTCTCGAGTGTAGAAATCCCCCCCCCCCTCAGCCCCACTCGATCCCTCAGGAATGGCCCCTCATCAAACCTCCCCCCCCTCTATGAGTATCCAAAGCTAATCCCTTTTAGAACCTCCCCTCTAAAAGCTTTCCTTCCAAAAATCGCCCCCCTTTCCCCTTCTAGATTGATGTACAGTTTTTTTCACCATAATTATAAAAACCCTCACAAACTGTGCTCTTTCCTCCTGGAAAGTAGTATCAAATTTTTTTTTTTCCACCCCAGCCTCTCAAAAAAAACGAAGTTTTTTTCTTCCCCAACGATTGATTATCCCCCCCTCTTTCCTTTTTCGCTTTCAGATGGGTTCTTTTCCTTCGTTCTTTTTCTTTCCCGCTGGACCTCTGGAAAAATATTCTCCCTTTTGGTGGTGTCAGTCCCTTTTTTTTTTTTTTTGAGGTGGGGTTGGCGTTCCCTTACAGTCCCTTTTCCCCCCCCCCCCCAAAAGACCCGTAAGCAACTAACTTTTTCCCCGTGCAAAGTCTTTTGGAGATCTATTGAATGATGGCCTTTCCTGAGGGACCTTTTTTCCCCATTATGGTTTTTTTTTTGACCTTAACTAGCGTCCCCTTTCTTTTTTGTTGCACCCATCCCTCCCTTTTTTTCTTCTTGGTCGAAAAACTCTTTTTTTTCCTCCACCTATGATCCTTAATCAGGAGGTCCCCCCCCCCCCCCCCCGCTTTTTGTCTGAGTTTCGTTAGTACACGTCGGGCAATCTCCCCCGGCCTTTTTTTTGCTTTTTTTTTTCTTTTTTTTTCTTGCTGGTGATCTCTTTTCTCTACACAGATATTAAATTCCCCCCCCCCCCCCCCCAGAGCTTAAACTGGGAGGTGGGGAACTTTTTCTTTGTCTTCGGGTCGCTCCTTTTTATCGAGGTTTATTCCATTTCCCCGCCAGTTGGAAGACTTTTTCCCCTTTCGCTCAAACGTTTTTCATGGTGATCAATAACATTTCCCTGGTGCGGAAGG
>Ga0179593_1469595_pt1 | contig 12105 bp, 13 predicted proteins | sample CZODoug2_1_08_16_FD_185931 | JGI IMG/M metagenome (GOLD analysis project Ga0179593, IMG submission 185931) | Vadose zone soil fungal communities from Angelo Coast Range Reserve, California, USA - CZODoug2_1_08_16fungal (PacBio error correction) | ecosystem: Environmental > Terrestrial > Soil >... | reverse complement strand
GGGCTTCCCCCTGATCGGGCTGATGGACTTAACCTTTGTTTAACTGCTAGAAAAGCAGAGTGTCCTCCGCCCCCAGTCAGGTCCTCCCGGCTCGAAAGCCCCTCCACGCCCAGCCCCCCTTCTCTGAATAGCCCAATATATGCGCTCCTCCTCCAAGTTCGACAGGCATGTTTCCTTCACGCGTGATCCACCCCAATAACGATTGGATTCTCGCCTCTCCCCGGCATGTTTTCTGCGAGGAAGATATAGTGAGAGCAACTGCCCTTCTGCGTGATGGTTCGCCCTTGCTTCAAGTTTCTTTCTTCGCTCGGCTTCCTCATTCCCTTAAGGGGCTTCAATTGACGTAGAGGCGGACTTACCTTTTTTCGCTCTTTGATCGCATCCTATAGGGCTACCTATTCCGAAGTCCGTTCAAGTTTTGATCCCCCTTGCAAACGCACGTGACCCCTTTCAATCCGAAGGGTCCTTCTGAGCCAGAATACGGCCTCCCGATCTTGAGCTATTTTTTGAAGGGCCCCCGACACGCTGGTGACTCGCGCGGCTCTATTAAGAATGCTGTTTCACGTGAACTCCAGAGTTGTCGGACCAACCTCCCTATCTTTGTTTTGCGCGTTGGCGAAGGAGCGACATGGTTGCTTGTCCAGACTGACGTGAAAATATCGGCCCTGACTTTCTCCAGTGGTTCTTCTGAGACATCCATTGACTTCGTCTCTTAACAGTTCTCCCAGTCGCCCTTCCCCTGTGTCCCCAGTTTCACTACCGCGTTCGGTTTTTCTTAAGCAATTTTCTTTTCCTTGTTTTTTTTTTTTCCTCCGGAGGTGATCCCAAGTTCAAAGCTTGCAGACCTCGGATCGTTTTTCCTTGATTTTCAACTACGAGCCGTTCTCACAGCATCCCCCTTCAGCTATCGTCCTTCGACAAAGGATGTTGCGCCTTTCTGCTTTCCTCCCTTGTCATTTCATGATGGTAACAGGACGCTTGTTTTTTATGGATTTCTGCGCCGCCTTTCTTGGGACTCCCTCCAATTTGGTTCGTTCGCCTTTGATATCTTCCCCGCAGGCCATGTTCCTGCTCCCAAGGCCTACTTCAAAGCCTGCCCAGGCGAGCTTTCCTCCCACCCCCGCCCAGGCTTCCGAGTTTCTCCAGAATTTTACGACCGCCAAAAGGCGCTCCCTCCTTTCACCTTCCCCGCCTCAGAGTTCCACCCATCACCACCTGAACGGACTTCCATCACTAGCGCAGACGTCACGGTCCCTCCCCTAATCTACGGTAGGTCCTTCGGAGCGGTTGATTGGACTTTCTTCGATGATCCTTTTTAAAAACTCAGACCTGCCCGACCCGCCCACGCTGCTGCCCTCTTCCTTGCTACATGAATCATTCGACTTGTGCCTTTCCCCCGGAGACTCCCGTCCCGCCCGGTGACCCCCCCGCTCCCCCCCTCCTCGGCTTCCAACCCTTCTTCTTGTAGGCAGGACTCCCTCGGCGCGCTTACATTTTATCGATCCTGGCCGTCCCTCTCTCCCTGACCAAGACCTTCTTCCTTTTCGGAATGTGGAAGGCTTCATCGCTCTTGTTTCATAGACTCTCCACGCGCTGATGAGGCCGTTGACCGGCGCTTTTTCCGCGGCTTTTTTTTCCTTCTTTCTTTTTTCCCCCCGATCTCGCCATGAGCAGCTAGGACAACACGGTTTTTCCTCCGATGGCCTGGGGGACGAGCCGCTCCCAGCGATCCTTTTTCTCCTTACTCGTGCGTCAACAACGTGATCCCCCTGCTGCCTTCCACTCCTTCTCTCAGGTCTATCCCGGTCCGCTGATCCTTACAACGATGCTTTTCTCTTTGGGCTTTGTTCATGAAAATTTTCCCAATTTTCTGGTGTGGTACGCGATCGCCCCCGTTAGATTTTTAGCGCTTCGTTTATCCGCAGCTTTCTCCCTTGAGAGAGATCCCCTCTGGGCTTCGCTTTCAGGCACTTTCTCGTTCCCCCCAACCATCGATGAGAAAGACCTAGTGCGTCTCAATTCCGTCGCGGTCTTTTGGTCTTCTCGGCAGTTTGATTTCCCGTAACAGTAAGTCTACCTCTTTTCCCTTTGTGGTTGTTGAGAGATCCCCATGCTTTTTTCTCCGACTCGGTCTCCTTTAGACCACGACTTCCCTCTGACTGTTCTCCTCGGTTCGCGCGTCAAGCGATGGTTATTCTCGTCGAAGTCCAGCGCGATTTTCTCCTCGCCCCTCCCTGCTCCTCCTTGGTCAACGAGCAGCAGCTTCCACCTCCTCTGTCTGCGGCCAACGCCCCCCCATTGTTGGACCACCAGTTTCTATCAGGAGATTCAATAAATCTTCCTTTCCCCCTCCGTTTCCGCGCAGCGCCTTTCATCGGCCTTGTAGTGCGGAGTTCCATCTGGCGCTTTAGTGAATTCTGCCCGCCCCCCTCGTATATGCGTCCATCAGGTGGACGTTTGTCCTTCGCGGGCCCAGTGATATTGCGGCTAACGGATTCCCCCTTCCCTCGGCTTCGCGCGGGGTATCTAATCTCTTTGTCGGCGCGCTTTTGCAAGAGCCCTTGAAGTGGTGCATCGCTTGATTGCTGAAGAATCAAAATCGCCCCCAACTCACCCACAAAACACACCCCACCTCCCCCCGGTTCCCCCTTTTTCTCTTCCCTCGCACGTTCGTAGTTCCGGAATGTTTTCTTCCCGAGAGGAGTCTCGTCGAACAAGCATTCCGTGTGCGCTCCCGGGTCCGGCGTCCTTCCCTGTCGTTTTTGTCTTAAAAAGCACCCCCTTTTGCCGCCTCTGCTATCTCATTGCGCGTTTTCATCCCCCTTTTTTTGCCGGAGTAGGGAGTCGAGCTGGTGCACGAGCGTCCAGGTTAAATCAACCCGACAGCTTCGTCGCTCGATTCTCCCCTCTCCCGACCCTTTCGGCTTAGTTCTGTGCTTGCAGTTAAACAATTCAGTCCCCTCCGGGCATTGGTGATCTGTCGACATCGTCTAGTCATATGCGAGTTTTTCCTCCCTTTTTCGAACTACTACCCCCGGCCCCCTTTTTGGGCTGTGGCCTCAAGTGCTTTATGGCTCTAGCTATGAATTTGGGTTCCAAAAGCGTAGCCCAAGGCTCTACATCCTCTCGACAGAGCACCCCCGAACCTGCGGGAACCTCCCTCCTTTACTAACCCCCCCCCATAGATGACCCCGAGTGAAAGAGCATGTGGAATAAGAGGCCTAGCCTTTTTTTCCGCCCAGTCTGCTCGATGTTTCTGAGGCGGTGAGGATTGACTCATCTGCTTTGGTTGAAGCTTTTAACGCGAGGAGTCCCTCCGCTATCCGGCGTCTTCCGACGTCGCGCTTCTTTCTGAAATTCGCCAGGTCCCCCTTGGTGGGATTCTTCTTTCTCTTCAAGTCAGCAAGACCTTAGAGCACAGCGTGACCCCTTGACACGACCCCTTGAATTCGCGTCACCGCTCTGTCGGAGTGCGCTGGAGCTTAGTGAACGGCTGACCAGACTTGTCCCCCTAGCTCCCCGATCCGGTATTTAATCCCCTCGTCCTTTTGGTCAACCCTTTCCATGATTTTATCCCTTGCCGCTCCTGAGGAGGTCCCCCCGCGGCTTTCGTAACGAGTCGCCAGGTCCCTTCCGGGTCGGCGAGCCCATGCCGGGTAACCCGGTTCTCCACCGGCATCCCGTTTTCTGAAGGGATTCGAGAGAAGACCGAGATTTTGACCTTACCATCCGAGCGTCCGAGCGTTATCAGCGTTTTTCAGCTCCCCTCCGATAACATGTCCGTCCCCTCGGCGAGGTCGGCCCATCGAACCAGCACGTCCCGGAGGCTGACATTCGACCCACGTCGCACTTTTTCCTTTGCCTTTTCCTTTTGGTGGTTCTCGGGGGTGGCGCGGTGGGCCCCTCCATGCGCCCTCGGTCCTCATCGGGGCTCTTCCTAGAACTGCCTGACACCGCTTGTGCTTGAGACTGTCGATTCGCTCCTCTCCGGTTGAGCTCGCCGTCGTTTCCTCTTTATCGTTTTCCTGTCGGGGGGCGGATGTCGGCGGGTCTCGTTGCTGACGCCGTTCCTTGACCTCGCTTGTTCCGCTCCATCAACGCACGAGGAATGATTAGCTCTTTTCCGCCCGCCCGGCGTCATTTATATTTTAATTCCCCTTTGTTTGAGAGAGATGACATACTCGTATCTCGGGGCTGGATCCCTTTTTCCTTTAAGTTTGCGGTGTCCTCCTTGAAAAGAGCTGGCGACTTCGTCATCCCCGTCGTCATCAAGTCTCCCTCTACCCGCAGGCGCTGCTCGACCGACCCCTACTCCGCGCGTACCCCCGTTGGGCTTGTGCGAATCGCCCTTATGGTCGCACAAGACAGGTTTGCAGTCCGTTGTGGTTTTCTAATCATTATCTCTCTGTACACTTGTTGGAGGCACTCTCTAAGCTGTATTTTAGACGCCCTTGCGGATTTTAGGCTTTTTCCGGAACGCTGCCTTCCTCCGGTTTCGGTCGTAATTTTCCTTTGTCCTTTTTTGCCCTGGCGACGCCGTCCGGCGCTCGCTTCTCATTTTTTTTTTCCTCTAGACTCCTGCTTATGATCCATTCCGGTACAGGGGTCTGCTTTCCCCCCACGTCCTTGTCCCTCTCCCTTCCTTTCGAGAAAGAGGCCTCACCGCGAGTATTGGATACCCCACCCCCCCTTTGACCGGCGCCTTTTGACCGCCCCCGCTCCCTTCTTGGACGCCTAATTCTTTTCTTTCCCGCCGTTCAGGGTATTCCCCATACCGATCTCGGGCTCCTGTTTCGTCAGAGTAAGGGTCTCGCGTTTCTCACCGGCGCCATTTCGCGGACTCTCCCTTGTTTGAATGGTCCCTCCTCGCTAACGTCCCCCCCGCGGTCCCTCACGGCCTCTCCTCTTAGGCCGTTTTGCCGGCGACTTTTCACCGCGCTACGGCGATGACAAGGCTTCTGGGAATAAGGGTTCATAGCCCAAATATTCCCAGCCGCGATTGTATGCCTACCATCGATTCAACTAACCTCCCTTGCTCGGCACGCATCTCATAGTAGCCCATGGGTAGCCAAAGATTTGCCTCTTTAACTAATTCGATGCCTGGTCATCGTACGTGGTGGTGGTGTTTGTTCTGAGACGACGCTAAAGAGATGGTGCGTATCGCGACAACCGCCTTTTTTCGACCCGGGCTACTTTTTCAACCTCTCATGCCCTGCCGCCCATTCCCCCCAAGTCCCCAAGCCGATCCCCTTTTTACGTGCATCACCTGCCCACCCGGTGGCTCTTTTTACAAGACCCGGTGACGACTCCCCGCGACTCCAGTCGTGCCGTCTGGTTCGGACCCACACTCTCGGCCTGCATGTTTCCCCCTGACGCACATGCTCGAAGTTTGCGGCTTCCCAGGGTCCAGCCCCGGACCCCTTTTTGGTTCTCCCGCTAACTCTATGGCGATTCGTCCGACACGCCCGCGCGCGCGATGACGCGCATCGATAGAGACCCTTACTCCCTTTCTCCAGTGCTGCTCCACGCGCCGACATTTTGTCCCCGCCTCCCACGGACCCTTCGCTCGCTCCCGCCCTGTTCGCTGCTCCCATCCTCTCGGTCTTTAACTCTCGCGGTTTTTCCGCAGTCCTTTCCCTCTAGCCCCCCAGACATTTTCAGCTGACCTTCCCTTTTCCGTCCTCACTTTCTCTTTCTCTTTTGTCTCGGTCACCCTGCCGCCAAGCGATTGATCCCGACTCCTCCCCCGGAGGGCGAACGTGCGATCGTCGCTCCTGATCCACTCCTTTTAATCTTAGTTCGCTCCCGCGCAACGGTTTCTGACGATTTTTGCCGGGTCGAGCCCCAAGTCTCATCGCATTCTCTTTTCCGTAAACCCTCGTCGTACCCCTCGACCGGCAACTCCTTCCTTTCCACGAGCTTCGAACGGCTTGGCCCTGAGAGAGTTCGCTTCTTTTTGGCCATCGCCTCTCTCGCCACTTTTGCTTTTGCCCGAATCGCGTTTAGATCTGCGAGCTATGTAATCTTTTTGTCCCCCCCCCACTCCTCCCCTTGCGACTTCCTTTTCTCCTCCCCCTCTCCATCGGGCTTCGTGATCGATCCCACCTCGTTTCCTTTGACGAAGACCTATACTGCGTCAATTCAGTCGCTTCGTAGTCAGAATAGCCCCCAATTTACGCTTCCAAGATCCTTTTTCTTTTCTCCTTCCCTTTGTTCCGCGGTCGCAGACCTTTATCGGGTTTTCCCTCCACCTCCGGAACGCCCCCCCTCTTTCCATTGTTCTGAATAGGTCTGTCGTCACGAGGGGTTGGCGGAGCGGCATTGGCCTGAGCGCCTCGCGCGCACGTCGAATCGGATGCGGCTGTACCGCTGCAGCCGCGCCGCCCCACCTCTCCCCCGCTCCCAACAAAACCCCCTCTGGCAAACCTCGGTCGATTCCCATCAGACACTCATACGTCCAGCCAGAGCAGAGTTTGGATCTTCCCCTTTCTTTTGTTGTTGCCGGAGGGTCCTCCCCCCCCCCAGCCCGCTTTTCATTCTCATTCGCGATTTGTGTTCGCCGGCACCTCGGCAGGACGGTTTTCCTTTATCAGGCTCCCTGGTTTTTAAGGTCGACGATACGCCTTCCCCCCTTTTTCGCGGGGGCGTTCCCAGGTTCATATTGCGGTCGCTTCCTGCAACCTATAGCAAGGGTGAGCGCCGGGACCGTAACTAGATTGTCTGGTCATCTCTCGTGGCAACCGGCTAGATCCGGTGTCGAGCGCCGAGAGTCTTTTTTTTGCTCCCCCCTCTTGTCGCGATTTATCTCTTACGCCGGCGACCCCATCTGAGTCGCGTGTCTCCCCTTTCCCATGCTTCATTTAGCTATCGTCTAAGTTCCGGTCTGGGCGCGGCGCTTACGGCACCTTTTCCCCCCCCCCCTATTCCCTTGGCAGTCCCTTTCCCCTCTAGCGGCAGCCCGACCGGGTCGCGTCCTTGCTCTGCAGTCAGCCCCTTTTCCGGGATTGGTGATGTGCTAACTATTCATTTTGGCTTCTCGTTTCGGTTCGTTCATGGGCTCCCTTTCCCATTCGGCCACAGGTTGGGCGGTTTTTCTTGCGCTGGATCGGATGTTCTTGGCGCGGCTTATATTTTCGCAATGTATGAGTTTGGTCCCTCCCGCTTTGCCCCCCGTTCCTCTTCCCCCCAGAGGCTCTGGTTCGCGAGACCCCAGCGCGGAGCCCGTGATAGCCCCCCTGCAGCCTGAAAACACCTTGCCCGCAGTGCCATCCGCAGGCCAAGTATTTCCAGCGCCACCTTTTTCCCAGTTCCTCGGCTTCGATGTTCAGTTAGATCCCTCCGTCGGATCCTCCCACCTTCAGCCTTTTTTCCATCCTTTTTTGCGCCCTCCTGGGCCAGAAGCTGTTTTATTCTGTTTTTCCAATTCGCCCCCGGCCCCCTTACGCGCGGTTGAAGTCGTTCTCCGGAAGCGGCTAAGACTTCCCCTGCTATCCGTCAACTCCCAGTGAATTCCGGTCGCTCTTTAGGTCGAATCTATGCGGGACCTTTACGAATGAGCCACCCGCTCCCGAGACGTGGCCGACGCATTCTGTTCCCCGAAAATCGAATGATTGTCTTCCCTCGCGCCGCGCTTTTTCCACCCCTGCGTGCTCCCCTCTCTTTCTTCCCCTGTCCCCGGCTGAGGCCGGAGTGGGATACTATGATCACCCTGGGTACCGGTCTTTGGGCCCTCTCCCGGTAACGGAATTTTCCTCTTGCCTCTGAACGGATGATTCATAGAGTTTGATCCACATTGTACGGCCGCCGCGGCGCCCTCCTTGCCTTTATAACTTCCGCCGCCTTTTTCCCCGGTCCTTCCCCAAACAGAAAGCTCCGGAGTCTCCCCTTGAAGTCTCTCGGGTCTCGCCTCCCCATTAAGACATCTATCTCAAATTTTTTGCGCCCCGGACTGGGAACTTCTTTCTTTCCTCCGAGCTTCGGTCCCGGTCGACCCTTCGAACGGTGAGCCTCAACGATTCTAGGTCGAGGGCGCCAGAGATGTTCCGTCGGCGGGGTACTCGTCCTATTGAATCGAACGACTTCGCGGCGCAGTCTATTGCCCGCACCTAGTTAATTCTTTTGAAGCCGATCTCGCTGCCGCTCCGATCTTTACCTTCCTTCCCCCCCCCGTTTTTGTTTTTTATTGACATAGCTCCTGGTGAGCCCTTAATGTGTTTCGGTGATGTGTCGCCAGGTTTCTGACTCGGCGTCCTCAGTTTTACCTGAAGACCCTCTCTTTCTCGAACTCCATCTTGTAGACTCCCTCGATCAACCGTTCGAGATGAGTCAGGCGCGTCCCCCAGAGTTTCAGTCAGGCCTGAACATCCCAACTTTTATGCCAAATGTTGGCGAGCGCCCGCGAGACTACTCTTTTATCGACCGCTCGGTTTTCTGGTTGCGCCGGCAAGTTTTCCTCCCTTTATGTCGAGATGATCTAATTACCTTCCCTGTAGAGGAGGTCCGCTCTCGGCGGCTCAGTCTCTTTCCTCCATGTCCATCAGCTCTCTTTCTCAGGCTAAAGTCCTTTTTTTCAACGTTCTGTATTTCCCAACGCACGTGCCCGGCCTGTTTATTCAGACTCACTCCGAATGCGTTACCTTCTTGACGTCCTGTTGAACCGGCCCGATTATTTGAAAGACGCTTCCAGGCGCGGAAATTTTACCACATCGACCCCTTATGCCCTCGATAGCGCTGGTGCATACCCTCTCCTTTTTGTGTAGCCATTGATGACTCGCAGGTCCTCTTCCTACGAACCCTATCGCGGCGTCATCCTGTTGTTTCTTTCAGGCTTGATCTACGGCTCCCCCCGCTACCGCTTCAAACGTAGCGTCCTTTTTATCCCGCCGAGAGAAGGCTTTCTCATCCCCCGCTCCCCTCCTGTTTTTTTGAATACCGAGTGAACACGTCCCTAAAGACCTTATGCCCTTCTATAGCTACTCTTCTTAACTCCTCAATCCTATCTAATGGGTTTTTTAGCCCCCCTGGACTCTATTCCCTCCGAGTGGAATCGGTCATCGAAGCGCTTTGTTTGGTCCTACCCCTGAGTGATTAGCTTCCATGTTCCCCCTTTTCGGTTCTCTCCCCCCGAGTTAAGTGATGCCTTTCCTTTCGACGTGGCGAAGCTTTTTTCGTCTGCCGGCCATGGCGCTTTAACCACCCTCCTCGCGTTTGACCTACCCCCGCGCGCGTGCATTCCCCCGACCCCAACCCTTTTCAGGAGTTCGTCCCGGTTGACCACGACCCCCTCCGCCTCGTCATTTTCACGCCCCCTGGTATCCCCGCACCAAGTCGGTTTCAACTTGCCTGACATTTGTTTCCCCTCACGGGCTTCCTCGACACCCGGCGACCCGTTCGGTCTTCTCCAGGCCCTCCCCGTTCTTCTTGATCTTGATCGTCCTACACCCGGCCCGACGCCGGCGCTAGATGATACTGAAGAAGCTTTAATTGATTGAAACGCGCGACTCCGTATGGAACCGCCCGGGGTAAAACGGCCTTTATCGCTCACCCCTGAATGCTGTCGCTCGCCCTTCCTCCTCCTTGAAAGCTCCCCTTTCTCGATAGTTATGACCCCTAAATGCTTTCAGTTACTTTTCCGCCGGCTATTCCACCTTTCGCTCGGGTAGTCTTCCCCTCCCCCCTCCTCAGATATGATGAGCCTCCTGACAATCCTCGCGGCCCGTATTCTCGTCCTGATTCTTCCCACTCTCTGCCGGGCGGGCAGACCTTGACCACCGTCCCCTTGCCTCTTTTTGATTGGAGAGACTCCCCCTCGAATCGCATTCCCCTCCTATTTAACATCTTTGATGTACACGTCCTTCCCACTACAATTCCGGCTTTGCATATTTCTTTTTTTTTTCTGACTTCTTGATCCCTAGGAGTTTGGGCTTTGCATTCTCCATTATAGTTGGACCCAATTGAGGTGTTGTGGGTTCGGTAGCTCTTGGTCTTTTCTTCTGCTCGTTGCCCATCCGCAGCTCAGGCGCATTTTCCTGAGCTTTCACGGGGGTTGGTTTCAGGCAATGGAGTCAACCCCCTTGACGCGGCGAAGACCCTCCTGGCCCCTATGCGTCTCGTTTCGACAAGAGAACCGAGCTTCCCTGGCGACCCTCCGGCAAGAGCTCCTCTATCAATCAAGTTTTTGTTGATGAGAGCTCTGCCGCGGTCGCCGCCCCCCTTCTGGGTCTTTACCGACTACTCGGACCAGATGAATCCTCGGTCTTTCTCTCGCTGTTTTTGTCTCAGCGACAGTTCAGCCCCTGACTTCTCTTCACGCCCTGAGGCGGATGGAAACTCAATTCGAGCCGCCACCAGTCTCAGTCACCCCCACCAGTGGCTGAAGTCTCTTCCAAGCAACAACTCTCACTTCACAGATTTTCGTCTCCCCTCCTGCCCCCTTCCCTTCGGAATTGTATTCCCTTTACGTGTCATCACGAGTTGCGCCGCGTTTTTCGGACGAAGCGGATTCTCGCCACCATCTTACAGGTCCGTTTTTCCCGTCTTCCCCCCCTTACGCGAGACGTTTCGTCGGTTTCCTTCTAGAAGCTACGACTTCCGCCGACTCGCCCGGGATCATCATGGGATGATGCCTCGGCCCCGAGCTAACCGTTTTGGTTCCCCTTGCCTCAAGCATTCGTCTTTGGTCAGAAACTCGCGTTTCACCGGCGCGCGGTCATGTCGAGGGATGTTCTCCCTCAGCGCCAGCATTTTTTGAGAGCTATTCCAAGCCCGGGCTGCGACATCTGTCCTCGTGTCTCCCTTAAAGGTGACCTTCCCCTTCATGTAGCTATCATGACCCGGGTCGGGCGCCCTTCGTGCATTCGGAACAGTCTTCTCGCGGAACTCAGTCTCGTTCCTAGCTCTGAGCCCGAACCCCTTTTTTCGAGCTTTGCCGGCACGTGCGGCGAACATGGGTCAGGCATTTTTTTGTTTGTCGCCCTGGTTGATAAATATTGCGAGGCGCGTTTCTTGTCACTTGGGCCGAACTCCTAGTTCCCCCCTTTTTTGATTGTTTTTAGGGCTGTCGCCTGGAGCTTCCCGCCCCCCTTCCTCTTTGGTCTTCGGCAATGGCCTTCTCTGCCAAGAGCCACGGCTTGCCTGAACAGCACGGCGTCTGGTTCTCCTGAGGGGAACAGGCGGCCATTTCGACTGAGTCGCCCTAACACCAACCCATCGCGGGTCGCTGACCATCACCTTGCCGAAGCCTGCCCGCAGCACCCTCCTTTTTTCGAAAAGTCTGGCCCCTCCTGCGTTCTCGAGCGTTTTGATTTTTGAAATAATTTAAGTTGGGAGAATCTTTTTTAGAGGCTCCAATTACTTCTTCCGCGCTTTGGAGGATTCTCGACCCTTAGCTTTCTTTCACGCGGCAACGGCCCTTACGTTCCCCTGCGCAGAAGTAGAATGATCCCGGCAGTCAGCGGCTACAGGCCCGGGCCTGAACTCTTCACTTCGTTCCAGGAGGTCTAGAGGTTCGAAGACCCTGTATGTCTGACAGAGCCGAGATCAGGTTATGTCGACCATCGAGTATCTGTCTTAAGTGAACCAATGATGTAATAATCTGCACGGTACAGCGGGCTTTCTTACAAAGTAGTCTTCTCCCGGCCGATTTTGCTTCCCTTAGTCTGTCTAAACCTGCCCCACCCCCCCTTGGTCCCGTGGTCCTTTTTTGGATTTAACGTCAAGGACTTTTCTCTTCTCGGCCCCGGATGTGCTGAGGCTGCTCCCCTTTTAGACTCGCTTAGTCCCGTGCGGAGACTCAGGAATGAGTACCTTCCTGCCCCAGAGGCGCGGTGAGGTCCCCCCCCAAGCGCCTTTTTCTCTTTCCCTTTCTTTCTTTCTAGAGGCTAGTCGACCACATTGCACATCGGCGAGAATCAACATCCTTTCTTCCGGCCCTGCTGCAACGTTCGACCCCGCTTCTGCTCCTAGCACATCTGCGACGAGGTTTGATGCCAATCTTAGTCGAGTCGATCCCGTGTATCGGCGAGCCGGTTTTTGATTTTCCTCAGTCGTCTTCGCTGCTCTCCACCCCCCGAGGACTTCTCATCCTGACTCGGATGCCGCGCGTTT
>Ga0179593_1740251_pt1 | contig 12106 bp, 25 predicted proteins | sample CZODoug2_1_08_16_FD_185931 | JGI IMG/M metagenome (GOLD analysis project Ga0179593, IMG submission 185931) | Vadose zone soil fungal communities from Angelo Coast Range Reserve, California, USA - CZODoug2_1_08_16fungal (PacBio error correction) | ecosystem: Environmental > Terrestrial > Soil >... | reverse complement strand
TTCCCTTTGGCCATAATTGCCCCCTTTTCCCCCCTCATAATAAATTTTTACATTTCCCCACTCTCCCAATAGTCTTCCCTCCTACCGTTCCGATTATTTTTGGGCTAAAGAGGAACCTTTTTATTTCTTGAGTACCCTTTCATTTCCTAACACCTTTCCCCCCCCTTGTCTGCCCTGCAGGGTGGCAACCCCAATTCCCCACCCGCTTACCTAAGACCTCCCTCCCTGTCCAGGGGACGCCTTCCTCCATGGGTTTCCCCCAAACCCCCCGCCTTCTTGCACTATTCTTTCCACCTGTGTCGTCCTTCTCCCCTAATTACCCAGGACACGAAGATATCCCCTTGCCCCAAGCGAGCTGTGTGCTCGCACACCAAATACTTTTTTTCCCCTCTATCGCGACGACAGTTCCTTTTTATAAATGGACGTTCCCTTCCTCCGGAGTGCTTCTTTTACACGTTCGGATAAAGCTCTTCACTTTCTCCTGACGGTGAGGTATTTTTTTGCATTAGAATTCTCCTGTGCGTAACAACGATAAAAGGGTCTCCATCCCCCTCGTCTTCCTTGGTTTTTCCGAAAAACGGCTGTCTTTTTTTTTTATGCCTCGTAACTGTACTTCTTTTCTGCCCGTCCCAAAAATGTTTTTCCATTCACCCCGTATTGTAGGAACAGTTTCAGTTTTTTTCCCCCTCTTTCGAGTTTAAGTTGGAGTATTCCCCGTGTTTCCTTTTACCCCCTTGGGAAGGTAACTTTTTCCCCGTTTTTTCTCGTTTGAGGCTGTCCCCCCTACCTTTTTCCCCATTTGATCTTGTTCTTCGGGTTGGCTCCCTCGGAAACAATTCATAGCCACAGATTCCGCTTTCCCCCCCCCCCTTCAGAAAGATCATTTTCTTTTCTTTCACATTTTTGCCTCTCCGTCCGCGCTCTTCTGGCATTAGTTTCCTCTTTGAGGCTGCCGGCGTAGTCGAGAGTGTTTTTTTTTTCCCTGTTCAGGAGCATACCCCTCTTTTCCATACCTAAACCCTTTTCTGGGCAAAGCGAGTTCTCTTCCGGGCAGGCGTGATTTCTGTTCCCTTGCGGAACTGCAGCTTTTCTGACATACACATTGTTTCCCCCGCCGAAAAAGGGCCCCCCCCTTTCTATACCCTCTTCCCGATTTTCGACGAACTCCCCCCCCTCCCCTTCCCTTCCCCCGTGAGTGGGGCACAGCTTTTCTTCCTTTTCTGATGAGGACAATCCCCCTCGGGCTTATTACAACTTCCCCCCTCAAAATTTGACAGTCGGTTTCCCCAGAAGCTTTTTCCCTCTTTTCTTTCCCCCCGTCAGTCAGAGGGTTTTTTACCCCTTTTTCTCTGGTAGGAGAAGTGAAATCCGGTGGAATTTCACCCTCCTCTTTCTCCCCCCCCCCAAACTTGACCTTTTTTCCCTCTTTTTCATTGTGAACCCCTTTCTCTTCCCCCCTTTCCTATATTAGCGGCCATAGCCGGACCCTTTCCTCAGAGAAGCGTTAAGGCCCGTTTCTTTTTCCCCCCCCTATTTCTCATTCGCTTTACCCCCCCCATTCTTGCTTCCCTGGGTGAGTGGAGAGTTCCAAGTACTCCCCTTAGTTCCTTTTAACACAAACCAGGTTCATTCTTTTCCGTTCCCGAAAGATTCCTCTCTCCCCTTCCCTTCCCCGTGGACTGCTAATCTCTCCTGTCTCATTCTTCATTTTATTCCCCCAATTTTGACCTCTCTCTGGAAAGATGATGGAACAGTCCCCCCCCTGTTGTTGTTTCCCTTTTTTTCATTCCTTTTTGCGGCTGGTACCTTGTTATTACCCCTTCCCTTTTTGACAAGAAAAATGAACTCCTTTTTCTTTTTCTCTAGCTCAAGTTCTAACGGTTATGGGATTCTTCTCCCCCCCCCTCAGTTCAATGGCCTGGTTTGGGAGGGGACCTCCCTTTCTTCCCCTCTTTTCCCCTCCCCCGCCAGTAGCGCTTTTTCCTTTTTCCCACGTCGCCCTTTTCTGTACCCAGAATTTCCCCCTTGGCTACTCCTTTCCAGGTTTTGGCCGAGAACTGGATCGCAACCACCTTTTTTTCCAGGTGCATGACCACTTCCCCCCCCCCCCCGATAAGGGCTCAATTGGTTCTTCTTCTTGTTTTCTGTTTTGTAAATGCCAAAAGCTTTCCTACCCCCCAATTTCGAGACAGCCTTTTCCCAGAACATCTGCCGTTGTACCCCCCCTTTTTCCCAAAAGCTGCGGGCGCGTCCCCCCTCCCCCCCAGACTTTCTTCTCTTTTCTTTGAAGATCTCTTTTTTCTTTGGTTATAAACGGGACTACACCTTCCCCCCCTTTCCTTCCTTTCGAGAGTTGTGAAGTCTTTTTCCCCCATCTCAATCTGAGGACTTTTCTCCCCCCCCCCTTCTCTTTTTGGAAGAAGACCCTTTCCTTTCCCCAACGCCCACTTTTTCTTCTTTTTTTCTGGTAGAAACAGACATCCTCCATTAAACTAATCTCATCCCCGCGGATGGACGAAACAGGGCCGTTTTCTCTAACGCAAGTACTGAGATTTCCTCCCCTTCTCCCCACAAAATTCACTCTCGACGACCCTCCTTTCTCCTCACCCCTCCTGCAAAGCTCCCCCCCTTTTTCTCCTGGACTTCTTCAAGGCCCCTTCGGGGAAGGCTATGACCCCCCTTTTCAGTTTGGGAATTTTACACACTCCCCTTTCTTCTACTTTTTCAGAGTTACCTCCCCCCTTTTTTCTCCCCCCCCTAGATAGATTTATTCGTCCGCTTTTCCCCCCTTTTGAGTTAAAGTGACCAGTTAACCCTTCCCCCCAAACTGGGAACCGCTAATATTTCCTTTCTTTCTCCCCCTCAAATGGCCGGCTATTTTTTTTTTTTTTCTTTAACACAGATTTTCCCTCCCTCCCCCCTCAAGCTTTATTACAGAAGACAAAAACGCTCTTTCTGTTTGAATAAACGCCTCTTCCCCTTTTCTGAGGGACAATTCTTTTGCTCTTTTTCTCTGGATTTCTATGGCCGGAAATTTTCCTCTTTCTTCGCTATGGTGAGCTCGTTCCTTGTCCAAGAGCTTTAAGGGCCATCCTTTTTCTCTCTTCCCTGGAAAAATTGGTCATCACCTCCTTTCCCTTTTTCTTCTGTCGAGCGAGATTTCTATTAGTTTTTCGTCTCAGACTCGCTGGGGCCCCTTTTTTTTTGGGGAGTGGCGAGGGGTATTCCCCCTTTTCCCTTCTCTTTTTTCGAAAAGTCGGGTTTGATTCCCCCTTCTCCTGCTTTTTCTTTTGAGAGAGGTAAGAGGGTGTGACTTTCCCCCCCTTTTCAAATTGGGGAACACTCCTCTTTTTCTTCATGTGTATATGACCAGGACTTTTCTTTTTCCCTCTTTTCAAGGAGTCAATTCCTCCTTTTTTTTTGGGCAAGAAGATTGAGATGTCCCCCCCCAAGTGATATTATTGGTATAGAAGTGCATTTGGCTCCCCCCCCCCTATCAGGTATCCTCTCTCTCCCCTTTTTTTTTTTGTTGAGAGTCTCCCCCCCTTTTTTAAGGACCAAGCAATATCCCTTTTTTTCTATGCCCAGCGTTCAGTCCCTTTTCTTTGTAAAATTGCACGAACTCTCTCCTTTTCTCCTTCCCCCTCCCAAGTGAGATTCAATGGCAGACGTCCTTTCTTCTACTCCCAAAGTGAAGGGTGCACCCCCTCCCCCCCGCCTTAAATAGTTTGACTCTCCCCTTTTAATGGTTGAAGTCAAACCCGCTTCCCCAAGGTTGGTCGTTCCTCCCTCCTTTTCCCCTTCCCCCCAGAACATGCGACCCTCCCTTTCCCCTTCCTCTTTATTGATCGGGTAACCCCTCCCCCTCTCTCGGGGACGTTGAGAAGGCAAGTCGTCCTTCCTCCGTATTAATAGCTTGTTCCCTCTTTTTTTTTTCTATGGCTACACGTATTTCCGTCCTTCACCTTAATTCGAAGATCTTTCTTTTTCGAGTCCCCCTGAATTCAGAGAGAAAACGCTTCCCCCCTCGGACAACAACTGCTCCCCTTTTTTTTTTTTGAGACCAAGCGCGATCCCCCCTCCTTTTTTTTCTTTTCTTCCCAGGCCCCAAGATGTTGGAGTGTATTCCCCTTCAGATACAACAAACAATACGACTTCTCTTCCCAGTTTAAGTTTTCTCGATTCCTCGTTTCTTTTCCATTTGGAATTTGCCACCCCCTGTTCTTTCGATTCAGAAAAATTTCGAAGTTTGTCCCTTTATTCTATGTTTCTCATAGTCGGGAGTCATTTCCCCCTTCACTTCATAGACCAATATTTCGGTTCCCCTTTTTTCCTTACCTCCCAATGGTAGTGGGCCAAATCCCTTCTTTCCCCCATCTAACGTTCTTCAGAAACATGGAGCTGGGGCCCCCTTTTTGTCAAGGATTCGTCGAAATTCTTTTCTTTTTTCCGCAGGTGCGCGCCTTTCCCTTGTTAAATCGACTTCATTTTTCCCGCAATTAGGGAAAAAGGATGAGTTATTATGGATAGTTTCATTCTTCCCGTTTGGACTCCCTCATTCTGTCCCCCCTTCAAGTGGCATGTTTTCCTCCCCCCCCTTTTGTATAAGACCTAAAATTGATTTTTCTAGACTCCCCCTTTTCCGATTCGGATTTGCCCTCCTTCTTCCCCCCGACCGCCGCGTATGTCTTTTTCTTCCCCGCGTGAAGACACACTAACTTCCCCTTTTCACTGGATATTACAACTCCCCTTCCCCCTTTCCCTGTAGGTTTGTTATTTCCGTCCTCCCTCCTTTTTTTCCTCTTTTCTCAGAAGGCAGAGGTTCTTCCCTCTCTTTTCTGGATCTATACTTGTCGTGGTCAATAGCAGTTTTTTATCTAGCTAGACAACAACGTTCTCTTCTCTTTCCTTTTCCTTCGTGGTGTTCAGGTTTTTCCCCCCCCCTTGCAGATCCCTCCCCTTCCTTTTTTCTTCAAGCCAGAGACATAGATTCTCCCCCCCCCAGAGTAAGCAGGGCTTCTTCCCCCCCCCTCCCTCTCCCCTTCGCAGGAGTCAACGCTTCCTCTATACGAGTTCTTTCTTTTTCCCCCTCAATCCCCAACAAAGGCATTCTGTGCCTTTCCTCCCTCTATAAGTAACATAAGTTCGACATTCTTTTTTCCTCCCCTCTTAAGCAGCGCCATTCCCCTTCCCCCCTTGCCCACTAGGTAATTAAAACGCTCCCCTCCCCTCCCCCCTATTCCCCCTTTCCCCATATAAGCTTGTGTGTTGAGTACTCGTCTCCGGTTTGCGGCTGGAACCCGTCCCTTTTTCCCCTTTGTTTTTTGTGGAAGAAAAATCCCCTCCCTTCCTCGTTGGGGAAGTAGCTTCCATCCTTTTTTTTCTTTTTTTTTCTTGGCCCTAGAAGGAATGTCCCTTTTCTTCTTGCAGTACGTGGAAATCCCCCTTCTCCCCCCCTTTTCTTTTCTCGGAATGTCGTCATTTTTTCACCCCTAAGCCCTGGATACCCTCTTTTTCCCTTTTCCCCCCTCCTGGGCTCTGCTGCTACTGGATTCGCCCCCCTTCCCGTTGTTTCACCTGGACCTCCTCCCCCCCTTCTCCTTTTTTCACGCCCCCCCACCCCCCCCAACCCCCCCCCCCCCCCCCCCCCCCCCCACCCCCCCCCCTTAGTCTTGGTTCGGTGAAATGCCCCCCCGGTCACATACATCCACACTGTTCTTCCATCCCCTCCTGATTGCTTCGATCACTCGGGACCACTTTCACCAGGAACAAACCCCTTTCTTGCGACCGGGCTGGCTTGGGATTTTACCTCTCTTCTAAGCTTGATTTGTCTTCACCTGTTCCTCCCTTTTTCCCTCTTTTTTCCGTGAATTTTGGTTAAATCCGAAGCGCAGACGGTTTTTTTCCCCGTTAATTTCGGCCGTAGTCCTTCTTCCTCCTTCAACGCCACTTCGTCCGAGGATCTCCTTTCCCCTTCCCCTCCCCTTTTGAACACTAGCCGAATCCTCTTCTTTCCTTTTTCTTACCGAGATGGAACGCAAAAGTTACTGGCTTCCCTTCCCCCCCAAAGGCACTCTCGACCCCCCCCTCCTTTTCCCTTTCCTTCCCCCTTTTGGGCCAACACCTCCTTTTTCTTTTTCGAGCCCTTCCTTCTTCTGTTTTAGAAATGCCGGAGGGCTATTGCCCCCCCCTCGCGTTTGGAATTTACACCCCCTTTCTTCTGAATTTCCGCGGTCCCCCTCCATAGGAAAACCCCTACTTCTCCCCTTTTCACCATTTGAAAAGGTTGCGTTGATCTTTTCTGCCGTGTTGAGCCTTTTCCCTTTAACGGGCGCCCTCACCCTCCTCCCACCCTGAAACCCTTTCCTTGTTTCTTGTGTGATAGACCAGTTTTGCCTGTCCTCCTTGTACAGGGAAGAGGGCTCCTCCCCCCCAGCGCGGTTTCTTCCTTTGCATCACCCCCTGTCCCTTTTCCCTTCCCTCTCTTGAGCGGTTTTCTTTTTCCCCTCTTCTGCGAAATGGCCTTCCCCCCCCCCCTACCCCTCTTTTCTTCGCTTTTCTCTTCAGAGTGTACAGCGGTCTCTTTTTGTCAGCGATGGACGGCCCCCTTCCCCCCCCTCTCGGTCCAAAAACTGGCGTTTTCTTTCCCAAGGTTCTTGTCTTTGCCCATTCGTGGCACTTTTCCGTTTTCATGGGGCTTTAGGTGGAGAGGGGAGTCTTTTTTCTCCCCTCCTCTTTTTCGCCAAGGCTTTTTTTCCTTTTCCCCCCTTTCGGATTGAGTATATGTCAATCTTTCTCCTTGGGGGGGACAGCACTCGTTCTTCTTTCTCTTTCCTGGGACTCTTCAATTTTTCCCTTTTTTTCCGGCCGTACACTTCCCCCTTTTTACTTACAAGAAGATTGACTCTTTCCCCCCCCCCCCTTGAGATTATTGGTCGGGTCCTTTTCTCCCCGTAGCGGAGGTTCTCTTTCCTCCTGTTGTTGTTGTTGATATCCTCCCCTTCCCTATGGCCCAGGACACCCCCCTTTTGAATATGGCCCATTTTTCCCATAGTCTTTGTCTTCCTCCCCGTTCGATTCTTCCTTTAAAACGGATACAATCCTTCCGAATTGAGAGTCCCCTTTCCCCCCCCTCCGCCCAAAAGGCTCTACCCCTTTTCCCCCCTTTTGGCCACACGATACCCGATTACATCTACTTTTTTTCCTTCTACATGGTTGACGTAAACCCCCTCCCTTCCCCCCTCCCCCATATTAGTCAAATTGTGTTTTTTTCTCTCAAATCCATTAACCCCTTCCTTTTACTTCAAGATAGGACCGTTTTTTTCTTGGCTCGAAACCCAATCCTATTTCGCGCGCCGCCCTTCCTTCCCCTTTGACATATAGTCTATTTCCCCTTGGAAGGAGGCCCGTAATCCTTCTTCTCAAGCGAGCACGTGCCTTTCTCTTTTCTTCCTCCCGAGGTTCAATTCCCACTGCCTTCGCTTCTTACTATCTGAAAAAACCTTTTCGGTAGGTCCATCTCCCCCCCCTTCTCACACGGCTTTTCTTTCCTCTAGTATCCCCCCCCCTTATGATTGGCCTTCAATGTACCAGGCTTTTTTGTATGCACGGCCACCCCCTTTTTCCCTATCCCACACAATAATACTCTTTCCCCCTTTTCATTTCTCCTCTCAATCCTCTTGCCCACAAGGTCGCGTCCCCTTTTCTCCCCACGCACCTTTTTTTTCTTTTTGAGCGCGACGACCTCCTCCAGAAAGCTGACTTTCTTTCCTTTCCGCTAAATCATTAGGCCAATCATTTTTTTTTTCCCTTCAAAACGCAGAGCTCCCTTTCTTAATAGACCTCCGGTCCTTTTTTCCCTTTCTCCATCTCACCCCGCCCTTCACACCACACACCCCCAAAACATGGCCCCGTTCCTTTTCAGGAGCGTCCGGGGCTTTCCCTCTCTTTCATTTTGTGTTGACGCAGGTTCTTTCCTTTTCCCCTTCCTTGAGTTCCTTTCTCCCTTTTCCCCCTTTTTTTCGTGGAGAAGGGCAATTTTTTTTTTTTATGTTCACAATGGTCTTTCCCCCTTTGAGTGATTATGTTTTTCTTCCCAGTGGAGTTTCATTCCCTTCTAGGCCGACTGAGAAGTGATCCCCTTTTTCTTCCCTAGAGCAAACCCTCCCCCCGGCCTTAGGGATTTGCCGCCCCCCTCTTCCCCTCAGACGCGATTTTTTGGTGTTTTTCGATGTCCCCCTTCATGATCTTCCCCCCCCCCCCTTTCCCTGCGTCGCCGGCATTCCTTACTTTCCTGCCCGCAAGTTTTTTTTTCTCGGTGGATCAGCCCCTTGGTATCCTCTTTTTTTTTTTTTTTCACGAGGAAAGTTTCTCTTCCCCCCTTCTCCCCAGCTGGTTCTTTCCCCCCCTATCCTATTCACAAAAAAACGTGCGCCCCTTTAGTGGTCAGGTGCCTTCTCTTCCTAAAATTCGTTGCGCTTCTCTCCCTCTCCCCGGTGTTTCTTCCTCTGATTCTTACGGTGAGCATTCGAGAACCCCCCTTTCTTTTTGCGTGGAGCACTCTCCCTTTCTCTTCTTCCCTCCAACAAACCAGGCCTTTTCTCTTTTCCTTCCCCTCTTCCCGATATAATTCCCTTCAGGTTAAGACCCCCACTATTAGCGGTCCTTCCCCCCCTTGCACGAGGGTCATCACCCTTTTTTCGTCCTCTTTGAAACAGAATCTCTCTTCTCCCTTGTGTTGTGTTTCTCTATATCCTCCATATGCGGTGTTGACGTGGATGAACCTTTTTTTGAAAAAAAATGACGCCTTTCTGCCGCGAAGAGTGGGACCTTATCTTTTTTTTTTTCAGCTTTACTAACTGGTCTGTTCTTTTTGGACTCCAGACTAATGCAGGGTTTTGGAGTTTCCCTTTCTCTTTGAACTCAAACGGTGCCCCCCTTTTCCCCCCTTTTCTCGAAAGCGCATCTGCTACCGGTTATTTTTTTTCCCTCCCTTTTGCGCTGAGAGGTCCCCCCTCCCCCTTCCCCCCCTGCCCACGCGCTGGTATGGATATTTGCCTCCCTAAGGAAAAAAACAGACTCATTTTCCCTTTTTTCCTTCATCTAATCTGTAGGTTGAAAATGTCCCCATCTCCGTATTTCCCCATCCTAGTAGACAGACGCTCTTTCCCTACCCCCCCCTCGGATGATCACTCTTCTCCTTCCCCTTGCGGACCTCCCTTTTGGCCCTATTGATGGAGTTTTAGAGACATGCTGAAGGCATTTTCTTTTCCCTGAAAGCGGGCACCTTTTTCTTTCTTCTTTTTTAAGTATGGAGTGCAACCTCCCTCTTTTCCTCAGACTGGCTAGTAAATTTTGGTCCCCCCTTCTTAAGAACCCCTTCCCCCCCTTTCCCCTTTCGGCACAGAGGAGAGCACGACCTTCCTCCCTCTTCCTCTCTCCTCAAACTCAGCTTTCCCATTTTTTCCCCCTGCCTGTCATAGGGAAAGCCAAATTCCTTCTTCCCTTTGCGTCAAACACACCTCCTCCCCCCGGACGCCTCCTTCCCCCCCCCTCATGCCCAGCGCCCCTTTGAGATTTTTGCGAAAATGTTTCACTCCTCCCCATGAGCTGTCTTCGCGTTTTTGTTCTTCCCCCCCCCCCTTCGAAAATTCGTGGCCTATTCCTTTCCTCCTGTCCCCCATGCCCTCCTTCTCCCCGCTCTAGAGATCAAAACTTTTCCCTTTCCTTCCCCCTTCCCCTTTCCCTTTGGCATCGCCAAACTTGTCTCCCCCCCCTTCTTTATCGAGGACCCCCCCTCCTACTGTTTTTCTATGAACAAGTTTTGCCTTTTTTCCCCCCCCCCCCCCCCATCATGGTACCCCTTTTCTTCTTTCTCCATCCCTCCAAAAGCCCGGTTTGCCATTTTTTTCCACGCCGTGATAAGATTGCGTATTTTTTTTGAAGTTGTTCTCTTCTTTTTTTTTCCCGTACGCGACATCCCCTCCCCCCCCTTCCCTAGCTGGATATTAGTGATCCATTATCCCTTCCGGGAAAAGACGGGCTCCACCTCCTCCGGACCATTTCCCCCTCTTTCTTCCCCTGGTCGGCGCGAGCCTCATTGGTTTCGAGCCAGTCCTTTTTTGCTAATCTTCGGTCTTTTTCCTTTATTTTGGCGTAGGGTCTTCCCCTGGAAGAATATTTTTTTCGTTTTTTTTTTTTTTGACGTTTCACTTTTTTTCCTCCCCTTCTCCCTGCTTTCTTCGTCCTTCTTTCTCGATTTTCCCCTCCACTGGTGGGAAAGCATTCTTGGTCGTCTGCCAGGTTTTCCCTTCGTGGTTCCGCTTTTTATTCCCCATCATAATCGCCTATGGTGAAAAGGACGCTTTTTTTTTTGAGAGTCAACCTCCCTTTTTTTCTGGGCATTTCTTCCCCCTTCTCTTCCGGATCTATATATTTTTTCCTCCCCCTTGAGAGACCGTAAGGATCCTTCATGTGCCCGACCCCTATTATTCAATTTTGACTTTCCTTCCCCTCCTTTCCCCAATCTTATTTGTCCCATTTTCCTCCCTATTGATTATGGAAACTCCTTCACCCAACAGAATTTTTCGGCAGGACGACCATTAATCTCGTCCCCCCTGTGGGAAAATAGACACCCTCTTTAAATAGACTTAAGAACCCTTCCCGAATAGCGACTTTTTCCCCTTCAAAAAACCCCGCCTCCCCTTTTTTCGCAAGGTGTCGGTCTTCCCTTTTTTTCTCCTTAAAAGGCGACCTCCTCTCTTCCAGCTCTCCTTTCCTGAGAACCCCCCAATACGGAGACCTCCCCCTTGGAAATATATTTTTCTCCAATTTGTCCTTCTCTGCCTCTTTCCTTTTTTATATAACTCCTTTTCCTGCGACGCTAGGTATGTCCGGTCAAATTTCTCCCCCCTCTCTTAAGATCTCCCACCTCCTTTGGTCCCATAAGAAATAGGTTTTTCCTCCCTCTTTCTTCGAAAACTTTTTTCTTCTCTTCGCTAATTCCCTCTCTTCCGGCCCAAAAACTGTTCCCCCAAGAAAGTAGCAGGAACGTTTTTTTTTCCCCCCCCCCCCATTAAGACTGAGTTCGCGTCCTTTCTTCCCACGGTCTTGTTCCCTTTTCCCCAGAGACATTTCTCTGAAAGTTTGAGCTCTCTTTTTCCTGGAGGAGGCAGGGTACGTCCCTCCTTTTTCCTTCCAATTTTAGCAGTGTAAATTTTCCCCCCCGTCATACATATCCCTTTATTTTCCATTCCCCCCGTCTAAAATGGAGAAAATTCCCTTCTCTCCCTTCTTTTTTCTGGCATTAGGTTGCAGTATGTTTTTTTTTTTTTTCCCTTTCCCGAGTCTTTTTTTTTTTACGCATGTGCTGCTCCTCTTTTTCATCTTCGTGCATTAAAGAAACTTTTCCTTCCCTTTTCGTCGCCAAGCATTGTTCCCTCCTTCTTAGTTTAAATGGCGGTCCTTTTTTCTTTTTTTTTTTCTGGGCCGAATTTTTTTCTTTTCCTCCTTACAATGTGTTCTCCCCGGACGGAAAAGTCTTTTTTCTTCCCCGTCGCAGACTCGGATTGCCTCCATCCCCTCCCCGAAGCGTCTTTCCCTTCTTGGTTGTTTTGAGACAAATCCCTGCGATTCCAACTTCCCCCTTTCTTTCGCAGCAGTAGTTTTTCCTCCCCCTTCCGCTTGGTACGATGGCAGAGGTTAGGCTTTGTGCGGCTGGCTTTTCCTTTCCTGTAGGGGACCTTCCCCTTTTCCTTTTCAACGACAGATTATTTCCCCGTGATATATATTGTTGGCATTCTTTTCCCAACAGGGAAGCTCTCCCCCCCCCCCCCCTCCCCTTTGAGATCCAGTAGTCTCTTCTTTTTTTCTTTTTCCCTTCCCCGTCACGACGTAAGCCATGGCTTTCGTTTCCTCTTTTTCCCCTGAACGTAAGGGAGTGGAGTTCCATCCCTTTCTCGTAAATAAAAAACCATTTTTCTTCGGTCCCTACCTTTCCTAATACCATACTCCCCCCTTGGTGAAGGCTAACGTCCCCTTTGATACACCTTATTAATTTTTTCTTTCCCTTTTCCCCAACGGTAAAGCAGCAACCCTCTTTCCCAGG